>Ga0265337_1000959_pt1 | contig 15113 bp, 18 predicted proteins | sample 42122metaG_FD_192441 | JGI IMG/M metagenome (GOLD analysis project Ga0265337, IMG submission 192441) | Rhizosphere microbial communities from Carex aquatilis grown in University of Washington, Seatle, WA, United States - 4-21-22 metaG | ecosystem: Host-associated > Plants > Roots > Rhizosphere >... | reverse complement strand
CCAATCTGGACCTCGTGCAATTCGCGGACCCCAATGCGCCCGACGGCTATGCGCCCTTCAACGTCAAAAACATCGGCGGCCTCATCATTGTGACCTTCGCCAAGCAGGACGCCGCGAAACACGACGACGTGGCCGGGGACGGCAACGGGCTGATTGATGTGTTCAACCTCAAGACCGGCAGGTTCCACCGGTTCGCCACCGGCTCCGGCGCGGGCGGACGGCTCACCGCCATCAACTCGCCGTGGGGCGTGGCGCTGGCCCCCCGCAGCTTCAGCAAGCACGGGGACAGGCTCCTCGTCGGCAACTTCGGCAGCGGCACCATCATGGCCTTTGAAGCCGGCGGCGATTTCCGCGGGTTCCTCGAAGACCCGAATGGCCAGCCCATCGCCATTGACGGCCTGTGGGGGCTTGCGTTTGGGAATGGCGGCAAGGCCGGCGTGCCCGGCGCGCTCTATTTCAGCGCCGGATTGAATGGCGAAGCCGACGGCCTGTTTGGCAGCATCGTCCCGGCCCGTCATAAACATGATGAACATCATGACGGAGACTGAAGATTCGATGCCGCCTGGTCCGGTCCGGGGCTTCCGCTCCGGGCCGGATTACAACCCGCCATCCAGTTTCGTTTGATGGGGAATCAATTGAAAACCTTTGCGTCCTCGTTGTTAAATCCTTCCCTGCATTCTCTGCGGTTAAAAAATCCGTGTCCATCGGTGTTCATCCGTGATTGAATTTCCTTTCCGTCTTTCCTGTCACCCGTCACCCATCACGTTTCACCTTCAAAATGCCTTGATCTGGATCGCACTTCCGGCCAATCGCTTCGGGCGCGTGCGAGCCGGACGCGGCTTGACAAGCGGGCGGCAACCGGCGTAATGATGCGCCAATCCCATGGCAACTGAACGAACCAGAACCGCAGTCATCGTTGGCACGGTAATTTTCGTCGTCGCGCTCGTCCTCGGCGGCCTCACCATTCTCGGCCTCAAAATCCGGGCGCACGCGGCCCAGCGCCGGGCGCTGGAGGAATTGAAGGCGGCCAATCCGGTGGAATATTACATCCAGCACACGCCGTTGACGCAAACCGGGGATGACTTGCGGAGCGCCATGCTCGGCACGTGGGAATTGCGGGGTGCCATGAACCGGCAGGCGCACCAGTTCATTTTCGTTCCGGCGCGGAGCGGTTATTTCAAAAGCTGGACGGCGACGAACTGGTCCATCGTGACCTATGATATGTTCTCCAACGTGCAATACACGGCCAGCGGCCATTACACGTTGCAAGGCGACAATTACACCGAGTCCATCGAGGCGGCGACGGGCCAGATGACGCGATATCTGGGCGCGCACCCGAAATTCATAATCCGCGTGGACGGGGACTCATATTATCAGATGAGTGCGGGCAAGAACTCCAACCCGCTCGAGGAGATGTGGCAGCGCGTCCAATAACGGCCGCATCCGTGTCCGCCTTTGCCTGAAAATGCCTTGATTCGATTCTTCGGCCAAACATTTGGATTGAATTATATCCGGAGTCGGATGAACTTTGCAGGCAGCCAAGCAACCCAATCCAGAGCGGCCATGAAACCATGGTTCCATTTGTTAATGGCGTCGGTTTCGCTCGCCGCCGCGCCTCGCGCCGCGGCCCAGGTTCCCTTCGTGCTTTCCGCCTCGATGACCGGCGAGCCCAATCTTCGTTGCGTCATAGCGACAGATGTCAACGGCGACGGCAAACCGGATCTCGTCTGCGTCGGGTCTCCGAATTCTCTCTACGTCTGGACGAACAGCGGGAACGGGCAATTCGTCTTCAACGCCTCTTATACGGTAGGCTCCAACCCGAAGCAGGTCATCGCCGCCGACGTGAATAACGATGGCGCGCTGGATTTAATCACCGCCAATATCGCCAACTCCCTGACCGTTCTGACCAACAACGGCAGCGGCGGCTTCGCGCTGTCCGCCACCCTGCCGTTGGGTGCGAACAGTCAACCGCGTTCGGTCGCCGCCGCGGATTTATTTGGCCGCGGCAAACCGGATTTAATCAGCGCCAACTCCCTGCTCGCCAGCTTCACGGTGTGGACCAACAACGGCGCCGGCAACTTTGTTTCCAACTTCAGCCTCAGCGCGGGCAGTCCGGGATTCACCGTTCCGCAATGGGCCGCGTCGGCGGATGTGAACGGCGACGGCAAGCCGGACATCATCGGCGCCTGCAACAACTCGGACACCTATTATCTCCACCTCTGGACCAATAACGGCGCCGGCGGGTTTGCGCCCGCCCCGGTGCCGCATCTGTCGGCCTACGTGATGGGCTACGACTGTGTCGTGCCGGCGGACGTCAACGGCGATGGCAAGCCGGATTTGGTTCTCGCCACGGAATGGCTGTATCTGTCCGGCAGCAACCGCGTCACCGTGCTCACCAACAACGGCAGCGGCGGCTTCGTGCTCGCCGGTTACAATCTGCTGGCCGCCACGCCCGGTGGAATTGCCGTCGCGGATGTGGACGGCGACGGGCAGCCGGACATCATCACGGCCAACGGGACTTTGGTTGCCACGCTGTCCGTGCTGACCAACGGCGGCGCCGGCGTTTTTGGCTCCAACACCACCATCACCATCAGCAGCGGACCGGATTCGATCGCCGCGGCGGACGTCAACGGCGATGGCCGGTATGATTTGATTAGCGCCAACTTCAACAGTCCCGGCGGGATGACCGTGCTGACCAACGCCGCCACCTTCCTGCCGCGGCTGGCGCTCAAACGTTCGGGCACCAGCGTCATCGTCTCCTGGCCGGCCGTTTGGGCCAGTTGGACGCTCCAGCAAAACACCACTTTGGACCCGGGCGGCTGGGCCGGCTTTGGCGGCATCATCGGCAACGACGGCGCCACCAAAAGCGCCACCAATTCATCACTGTCAGGCAATTCCTTTTTCCGGCTTTCAAATCCGTAACCCTGCACCTCTTTGCGGCAATTCTTTCAGCCTTTAGCCTTTAGCCTTCAGCCTTTGCTTGGAAATGCCTTGATCTGGATCGCGCTTCTGATCAATTGATCTGGGCGTGCCGAAGAAGAAGAAATCTGCCAAACAACGCCCGCTCTACAATTCTTCGCCGCCCAAACCGGAGCGCGGGTCTCCTGACCCGCAGCACTCACGTCAGCCCGGACGCGCTGCGGCTGCGGACAGCCGCGCTCCTTCCAAAGATTTTCCCCACGCCCATCCCCTTGCCCCCGCCCATTTCATCCTGCGTGAGGATGGCTCAATTTTGGACTGCGGCGACACGTCGCCGCTTTCAAAAGCGCAGACATGTCTGCGCACTCCAGATCTCATCTTCCGCTCCCAAAATCCCTTCGTCCGGCTTTATCACGGCAACTGCCTCGAACTGCTCGACGCCATTTCCGCCAAATATCCCGAAGGCCGCTTCGACGCCATCTTTGCCGACCCGCCCACTTGAGCTGCTTGGGATTTGAGGCATTTGGGAAATGCCGAAAAGGATTTGCCGGAGGCAAAGGCCGCAAGGCCGACTGAGCGGGAGCGATGAAGCCCACCAGCGAAAGGTTTGCGGGCCGCGACAGCGGCTATTCACACACGGGGAAACATTTGGCAAGAACTGGGAGTTCCATTTTGCGGAGCAAAAAGCCCGCAGGGCCGAGTGAGCGGGCGCGAGCGGGTCAATTTCCTCTCCAACGGCGGCATCAGCTTTCACGGCCGGGGTCTTTTACTGCGTTTTTTCCCGCAGCCACCGTGCCGTGATAGTGATCGGCATATGCCTTGGTGAATTCGGCGCCATAGAAAACGATCATGGACGAATAAGACACCCAAAGCAGGATGAGGATCACCGACCCGGCGGTGCCATATCGGGACCCGGGTTCCGCTTTTCCGAAATACAAACCCAGTCCAAACTTGCCGATCTCAAATAATAAACCGGTGAGGAACGCCCCCACCCACACATACCGCCATTTTATTTTTGCATCGGGTAAAATTTTGAACATCAGCGCAAACAGGACGGAAATGATGGAAAATGAGATCAAAGCATTGGCGGTCTGGAACAGGAACATTACATAGGCAGGCCAGTAAGCCTCCATCCACTTGCTTATGGCTGCGAGGATGGCGGTGATCACCAGGGAAACCAGCAGCAGGAATGCAATGGTCAGGACGAGTCCGAATGAAAAGAGGCGGGCTTTGAGCAGGATCCAGATGCCGGATTTGGAAGGCGTGGCCTTCACTTCCCAGATGATGTTAAATGACTTTTGCAACTGGACGAACACCCCGGTGGCACCAACCAGGATGGTGATAATTCCGATTATCCTGGTCCAGATGGAATGCGCGCTGCCGCTGGCTTTTTTCATCATTTCCTGCACCTGATCGGCGGTGTCATTTCCCATGGCTCCGCCAATCTGACCGTGCAGTTGGCCGATCATCGCATCGCTTCCAAAAAAATAGCCGCCCAGCGCGACCACCAGAACCAGCAGGCCGGGCAGCGCAAATATGGCGTAGTAGGCAATCACGGCGCTTTCACGGAACGGATCTTTCTCGTTCCATTTCACGAACGCAGCTTTAAACAGCCGGGCAGTTTCCTTTGTTTTCATTTTCATGGAATGCATGGCCCGATCTTTTTCATAAGCTGTTCCATTTTGAAGGGGAAATCTTGCCAGGCCATGGGGTGTTCACCGGACAACCTCCGTTCGTCCGTCCGCAGGGAGCCGCAACGCGCGCAGACGTGAAGTCTTTGCCGGTTAAAATGCCTTGATCTGGATCGCCTTTCTGATCAATTGATCTGGGCGTGCCGAAAAAGAAGAAATCTGCCAAACAACGCCCGCTCTACAATTCTCCGCCGCCCAAACCGGAGCGCGGGTCTCCTGACCCGCAGCACTCACGCCAGCCCGGACGCGCCGCGGCTGCGGGCAGCCGCGCTCCTACCAAAGATTTCCCCCACGCCCATCCCATCGCTCCGTCGCATTTCGAATTGCGCGAGGATGGCTCCATTGCACCGGCCCCTCACCCTGACCCTCTCCCGCTGGGCGAGGGAACAGCACTCGCACCGCTTACTAAAATTCGGCAACGACCGATTCGCCAACCGGCTGACGATAATTCTCCTTCTCCTGGGGGAGAAGGCCGGGATGAGGGCGAGCGTTCCGTCCCCCGTCTTGTTTTTCATGATGCCAGCCACAGGTTGTGGTTGTATCACGGCAACTGCCTCGAACTGCTGGACGCCATTTCCGCCAAATATCCCGAAGGCCGCTTCGACGCCATCTTTGCCGACCCGCCCTACTTCCTCTCCAACGGCGGCATCACCTGCCACGCCGGCAAGATGGTGAAGGTGGACAAGGGCGACTGGGACGTCTCCCGCGGCCCGGAGCTGAACCACGAGTTCAACCTCGAATGGCTCCGCCGCTGCCAGCGCGTTCTCAAGCCCAACGGCACCCTCTGGGTCTCCGGCACGCACCACGTCATCTTCTCCATCGGCTACGCCCTGCAACAGCTCGGCTACAAGATTCTCAACGACATCGCCTGGGAAAAACCCAATCCGCCCCCCAACTTGAGCTGCCGCTATTTTACCCACTCCACCGAAACAATTCTGTGGGCCGCCAAAAGCGACAAGAGCAAGCACGTTTTCAATTATCAGGAAATGCGCAAGGTGACCGGCAAACAGATGAAGACAGTTTGGCGCGACGTGAAGGACGAAGATGGAAGATTGAAGATGGAAGATGGCGAAAAAAGCAAAGCCGCCAATCCATCCTCCATCCGCCATCCGCCATCTTCGCCCGGTTCAGAACCATCCTCAATTCTCCATCCTCCATCCTCGCTTGGCAGCGTGTGGACGCTCTCTGCTCCCGGCTCTGCCGAGAAAACTTTTGGCAAGCACCCGACGCAAAAGCCCGTGGCGCTGGTGGAACGCTGCCTGGCCGCTTCTACCAATGAAGGTGATTTGGTGCTCGACCCGTTTCTGGGCAACGGCACCACGGCGGTGGCCGCCGTGCGATTGAAACGCCAGTGCGTCGGCATTGAATTGGATTTGCACAACGTCCAAATCGCCGAAAAGCGCGTCAAAGCGGAAATCATTGTGATTTGGCTGCGACATTTCCGGGTGCGGATTGAAATTTCAGTTTTCGCTCAAATTGATCTTGATCTGTTTTCCGATTCGATCAATGGATCACGGCGCATGGCCGACGTGCCGCAAATTGAAACGGAAAGAATTTTTCACGAATGCAAGTTCGTGTTCCTTTCGTGCGCCCAAGTCGAGCGCGGCGCGGTGGTGCACACGACGGTGGACGTGAGCTTGCAGGAAGCGTGGGCCAAAACGCCGAACGGCAAGAAACGTGAGACAACGCATGTCGTCCGGTGTGAGACTGAAATCTTCCGGGTGAAATCCTAGATCAAGTGCCAAATTGGTCGAAAAGGGAAATGTCGAGTTGTTTGAGATTCTTCCCATCGGAGTTACGCCACGCGGTTAGGCCGTTGACATGACCACCGCAGACAACAGCAGCGGCAGCACTCGGACTGGTGAATTCGACATCTTTTGTAAATTTGAATTTGCCAGCTAGCTTGGCCAGAGTGCCATCGGCGATATATTTCTCTCGCTGTTGGATGACCCACGGTGGGGCTGAAGGCCTCAAATCCAATGTCGCTTCAGAGTCTTTGAATACCACAAACCCATTTGGTGTTCGCTGTCCTGTGGCAGTTAATCCTTTGATTGGATATGTCAGCAATGCGCTGGCTGTTTTGGATTGTTCAATTTTCACCAGCGGAGTGAGAATTTCGCAACCCAAGACCGGCAAAAGTTGAGTAACGCGCGTCAGAAAAACTTCCATATCTTCCCGGTCAGCCTCCGGCAGCTTCGCGCCGCTTGTTTGGTCATTCTCAAGTTCAAAGCGTCCGATTTTCGCGGCTTCCTCAATGAGGCGACCCTCCAAATACCGAATGTGCGACTTTGTCAGATTCTCGTCCTTGCTCACAAACACGATGACCTGCACCCAAAATTCCTTTTCGCGTTGTTGTTTCAAACGCTTGCCCACATCTTCAGCTTCACCGACGTAGGCTTTCGGTTTATTTGATTTCGTATCTGTTCCAACCAGAAAATAAACTCCTGATTGACCTATCTCCTCACGTTTGAAAAGACTTTCCAATTCTGTGCGAGGCGCGGCGAGCGCTTTGCCGGTCCAGTTAGAGATTTCGGCTATGCGGAGACTTTGGGCATCGCCATTTGGGAGAAACAGTTTGATAGTCGCGGCTGCCATAAATGATCTGGCGATTAGATCAAACAGCGGATCGCCCGTCAACATGGCGATTGCATCCTTCACCACACGATGGTGGCTTCACGCGAAGGGGTGTTTAAAATTAGAATTCTGCAAAAATATCCGGTATCGCGTCGCGGTAGAAGAATTGCGGACGTTTTTTATCGTTCGACCCGGGCGCGTAATTAGGGTTTAGGAGTTTCTTGAACTGAACGCTCCACAGGAAACATGGCGAGACAGATTTCTTCCCGGTGGCGCAGTGTTCGCGAAAAATCTCAAAAGCATCGCGACCACGGCGTGTCATGCCCCACGAATCACGGGCTTCATAAGAAACATAGTCGCGGATGACGCCATCCTTTCTTGCCCACGCAATCAAAGTATGCCATCTCGGTTCTCCTGTTAATTGTCGCTGGGACTCGTAAGGCTTTCGGTCCTCATCATGAATATCGAACCAGTGTCGCGCGGTGATATGTTGTATCGCCTCCCGCTTCGTCACGTTCCCAATGCCATCATTGATATACATGTCATGCAATGCCGCCAACAGCATGACAGCGCACTGACCTCTAGGGCTTGTATAATATAGCGGTGGCAGCGGCATTGGTTCAGATTTGCAGGCGCTCCAAAGTTGTCCAGCGAAATCGAAATCGCTCGACGCGGGACTATCGCTCTGGGCGAGAAGAATCTTTTCTGTCCCAATTGTTCGTCGCCCAAACTGATCCGTCTTCGCCGTGCTACGCCGTGACGAGCGTGGCTGGAGCCGGGACATCCGGCCAGCGATTATTCCTGCCCCCATTGCGGTTTTTGGTATCAGCTCAAAGGGAGCGCACGCGCCTCGCGTGCTGTGCGACGCGCCCTCGCGTCGAACATCTTCCCTTCCCCAACGTTCGCGACGAGGCGTCGCAAACCACACGCGGGGGCGCGTGTGCTCCCCATTTCCACCATCCGCCATCATCAAACGTCCGCCTCTGGCGCCAACGGCGCGCCGCGCCGGTTGGGTGCCTTTTTTCATCCGCAAACGCGCCACAAGGCAGGCGCGTTTGCGGGCAAAAAGGGAACCTGCTGCAATTTTGATTTGCGTCGCGTTCCCGCCGAGGCCCGGATTGCCGTGGTGCGGGCGATTGCGTCTTCCTCTCCGCCGTCGCCGATGGGGGAGAGGATGGGAGGAGAGGTGGTGAAGCTAAAATCCCCTCTCTCCGGCTCTCTCCCCGCCCGGTCGCGGGGCGAGATGGTTGTCATCACTCCGCCAGAAGTAGTGCGCGAGAAATTCCGGAAGATCAAACCGCTCAAGGATATTTCGGTGAGGGAACGCGGCTGGACGCTGGATGTTTTGAACATCGTGCGGCGCGTGGTTGAGGAGCGCGGCTGTCCGCAGCCGCAGCGCGTCGCGAGTCCAACGCGGTTGGAACTTTCCCGGGTCGCTGTGTCTGGCAAAGGTGCTGCGGGTGAGGACACCCGCGCTCCATCGGAGTTCACCAACGAGGACGTTTATGCCCATGCCCGCGAGTTGGAGCAATTACATCCGGACAACCGCCACGTCCGCGACAAAATCCGCCAGCAATTGCAGGTGTTGCGCGACGCCAGATTGTTAATCCACGTTTCTTCCGGCGTTTGGCGTCTGCCGTTGTAGCGTCGGGCATCCTGCCTGACGTAGAGCCGTGGCTTCCAGCCCGGCGGAAAAACCTCACGACCTCCCGAATCGCATCGGACAATCCGGCATCAAAAGAACTTTGCGCGGTTTATTCCGGGCGGCAGGATGCCGTCCTCCACGGCAGGCAAGATGCCTGCCGCCACAGCCCCGGCTTCTGGCGTTTGCCGTGAATTTTTAGAAAGGATGAACAAGATTTTGCAGGATTGCATCGGCTCGCGGGGACGCTCGCCCCACCCAGAATCTTGTTAACCCAGTTAATGGACTCGCTCGCTCCCGCTTGCTCGGCCCTGCGGGCCTTTGCCTCCGGCAAATGGAACTCCCAGTTCTTGCCAAATGTTTCCCCGTGTGTGAATAGCCGCTGGCGCGGCCCGCAAACCTTTCGCCATTTCCCCAAACGGCTCAAGTCTGTCAAAAAAACCAGCCCCGGCTATGGCGCGGCAAGCCGCGACGTCCGCCTTTACTTCCCGCCAACGACTTTAATCTGGTCAGGCGATTCCAAGATGATTTCCGGCCGGTTGCGATATTCCGTGATACTGCCGGTGATCTCCACATTCTGATTCGTGAGGCTTTCCAAATCTTTGAACGCGCCCGCGTTTTCCGCAAAGACAACGGCGGTTAATGGCGCGTCAAAGGAAGATTTGTCGAGGCTTAGGATTGTGATGTTTGGCCGGACAGAAACTTGAACCACTCTCCCCGTGACAATCATCGTCTGGTCGTAATATTTACTGGCATCCGCCGTCCCGATTTTGTTGGTGGCGACTTGCGCGACGACGTTTGTATTTTCCGGCAGCAATGGAACAATTCTTCCCAGATTCAAATACTTCTGAATTTCATCAGCCAGACGATATCCAGCCAGCGCGCATTGCCGCTCCGCGACCGCTTTTGCCGTCTTGGTGTAATCAGCGGGCAGGGCCACGGCGGTGTCCCCATTGGTGCCGCCTTTTAATTCGCCGCGCAAATATCCTTTCTCAATTGCCAGCTCGCGGCTTTCCAAGCTCCAGCCTTTCGGCGTTGGGTGCGTCACCAATTCCGCCAGCGATGCTTTCGGAAATTCAGCGCCGAGCTTGATGGCATATCTCCATTGCATTTGCGTGTTGGGCGAAGCCCCCAACAAACCGTCCCAAATCCCGTGCAACCGGACCGCTTGGTCCGCCGGCTTGACGTAAAATTCATTCCCGCCCCGGTCGCCCGTCGGATAGGCGTCCGAAAAAAGTGAAGCGCAATGGAGCGGTTGGTGGACATCGCCGACCAGATGAATAAGCCAGGACAAACTTGCCGCTCGCAATTCGGGATTGGCGTTTGTGTCGTTCAAGGTTGTTTCAAATTGTTTGATGCCAAATAAAATGTCATTCGTTGGCTCCGGGCCGGGTTCCATCGGAAATGACGGCGGCCTTAGCGGATAATCAATGAAATGCCAGCTTGGGTGGTCATATAGGCTTTCGCTGCGCCGGATTTCGTCCGGCCATGTGCTGCTGCGCATGAAGCAGTATGCGGCAACATCAATGACCGGATTCGGACGATACGCATTTGTCCATCTGGCGTAATCCGGATGCGCCTTCAAAACCTCATACACCTGCGCCTTCAACCCGGGTGAAAGCTGGCGATACGCTTCCGCCGCGATGAGGAAATGCCCGCTGCTGCCCCAAGCGAAAGCGTTTAACTGGAAACCGGTGAGCCCGGCAATGGCCAAAGCGATTGCGGCAAACTTTTTCATGCAACCATTTGAAGCCGACGCCAAACGTTCCGCAACGAATTTCGTGGAAAATTGTTCCCGCAATGGGTGAATAAATACTCCGGACTGACGGCTTAATGAAGAGCGGGAAAAATTCCATCGCGTCAGACCGTTGAAGGATGTTTCCATCGCGGAACGCGGCTGGACGCTCGACGTGCTGAACATCGTGCGGCGTCTGGTGGAGGAGCGCGGGTGTCCTCACCCGCAGCACCTTCGACAGACACAACGGCGCGGGATTTTTCCAGTCACGCTGGACTCGTCGCGTGCTGCGGCTGGGGACAGCCGCGCTCCATCGGAATTCACCAACGAGGACGTTTACGTCTTCACCCGCGAGCTGGAAGTCCTTGCGGACGGCCACCACGCATCCCGACAACCGGTCCTTGCGGACGGCTAGACGTTGCGGTCAGCCACCGTAAATCCGTCAGCAGTGGTAGGGCGGTGCTGCCGCGCCGCCCTGAATAATGTGCTGCGGAGCACCGCAGCCCTACCGTCGCATCACACCAGTTCCGGCCTCCGGCGGTTGCCGTGAGTTTGGTTAAATCAGCTCCTTGCCGGTGGCAAGCTGGCCGGACTCCAGGAAGGTTTTGATGAGTTCGCCTTCGCCGCAAACGGTCATGCCGGAAAATTTCTTGAACCAGGGACCGTCCGGCACTTCGGGTTCGGCGTGGAGCCAATCCGCCAACAGACCAAGTTGATCGGCAGAAATTTTTCGACGGCTAACGCGGTCGAGCAAGTGATCAAGAAGGCGTGGCGGAAGATTGTGACGGCGGATTTGCGGCATGGCTATTCGCCGTAAAAGCCGCGGTGGATTTCCTCACGCAATTTTTGGACTTCAGCGGGATTGTCAGAGTCGGCCATGCGCCGGGCAAGTTCGGACAACTCTTTGCCAGGCCGCTGGCGCTTTCGTGCCAGTTCAAACGCAAACTGAATGACCCGGGATTGTTCGCCGGGGGTCAACTGCTTGATTTCATCAATGACAGCGGTTGCGGTCATGCTCAAATGATACTGTAATTTCCGCCTCATTCAAACGCAATTTTCAATAGTGGCACGAGTCCTTGCGGACAGCTACCAACAGCACGCCAGCCTCTGCCGTCTGCAGTAGCTGGAGCCGGGACATCCGGCCAGCGATTATTCCCGTCCCCATTTCCGCCTTCATCCGATTTCGGCGCGACAAGGCGGATTCTGGTATCAGCTCAAAGGGGAGCGCACGCGCCTCGCGTGCTGTGCGACGCGCCCTCGCGTCGAACATCTTCCCTTCCCCAACGTTCGCGACGAGGCGTCGCAAACCACACGCGGGGGCGCGTGTGCTCCCCATTTCCACCATCCACCATCATCAAACGTCCGCCTCTGGCGGCAACGGCGCGGCGCGCCAGTTGGGTGCCTTTTTTCATCCGCAAACGCGCCACAAGGCAGGCGCGTTTGCGGGCAAAAAGGGAACCTGCTGCAATTTTGATTTGCATCGCATTCCAGCCGAGGCCCGGATTGCAGTGGTGCGGACGATTGCTTCTTCCTCTCCGCCGGCGCCGATGGGGGAGAGGATAAGAGGAGAGGTGGCGCGATCAAAATCCCCTCTCTCCGGCTCTCTCCCCGCTCAGTCGCGGGGCGAGATGGTTGTCATCACTCCGCCAGACGTGGTGCGCGAGAAATTCCGAAAGGTCAAACCGCTCAAGGATATTTCCGTGAAGCAACGCGGTTGGACGCTGGACGTGTTGAACATCGTGCGTCGCGTGGTCGAGGAGCGCGGGTGTCCTCACCCGCAGCACTTCCGCCAGACACAACGACACGGGAAAGTTCCAGTTGCGCCAGACTCGCCACGCGCTGCGGCTGGGGACAGCCGCGCTCCAAACGAATTCACCAACGAGGACGTTTACGCCTTCACCCGCGAGTTGGAAGTCCTTGCGGACGGCCACCATAAAATCCGCCAGCAGTGGTAGGGCGGTGCTGCCGCGCCGCTCTGAATAATGTGCTGCGAAGCATCGCAGCCCTACCGTCGCATCACACCAGTTCCGGCCTCTGGCACCTGCCGTAGCGTAGCGGCGGTCGGAAGAGCGGCCGCCGTGCGAATGTGCAGGTCGCAGGCGCAATTCCTTCCGTGGACGCCATTTTCCCCCATGCCTCAGCAGCTGCCGGAGCGGGCATTGACAGCATTCTCTGGCCGGATTACGGTAAACAAAACGCAGTCCAGACGGTATTTTTAGTTACCCTCAATGACAATTGCGCACAGGAATTCCAGTCGGGTTGGCGGTTTCACCTTGGTTGAACTGTTGGTGGTCATTGCCATCATCGCCATTTTGGCGGCTTTGCTGCTGCCGGCCCTGGCCAAGGTCAAGGAGAAAGCCCTGCGCGCGCAGTGTCTTAACAATCTGCATCAAATCGGCATCGGGCTTTATGTTTACTGCAGTCAATTCGGTGAAAAGCTGCCGGTCCTGGCCTCAGGCGGAAGTGGTCCGCAGTGGGTCTGGGATATGCCGGATTACGCGGCGCAGGTCATGCTAAAGTCCTGGCTGAGCAAGAAGACCTTTTATTGCCCCGGAACGGCGCCGAGATTTACCGATGTGGAAAATTGGGCGGGAGTGGATGGGGCGGGCCGTTCTCCGACCGGAAATTACGTCGGAAACGATTCAACGCTTTGGGGATTCGCGATGTCAGGACATGACCCTCCGTTCCGCGTGGTCGGATATGTTTTTGCTTTTTCCGGATCAGGCATATTGGCTACAACCAATTGGAATAAAACTCTCCTGGCGGAGAGAGTTGAGAATTTTCCTTACATCGGAACATCCGTAGCATACAACCCGGCGGATCGGGTTGTGGTGGCGGATGCCACACTCAGCGCCCGCGGAGCCACGCCTGGTTGCCAGAATCCAGGGAACAACTATGGGACGATGGTTGAGCCCGGACAGATACTGCCAGGCGTGCCGGGTGGTTTCACCGTGAGAGGTCAGACTTACCCCCATACCAGTCCGCATTTGAGCGGGATCATGCCGCAGGGTGGTTATGTTTCGTTCAAAGACGCGCATGTGGAATGGCGCTTTTTTCCAGACATGGCCCCCCGCACCACATCAGGTCCGGTATTCTGGTGGTAAGGCGCGCTGGTGGCCTTCCGGACCGCGCTGTTTCCAAAGCGGAATGGCGACCCATTCCATGGTGACATCGCGCTGCGCTGCTCCTTGCGGAGTGCCGCGGAGGATGCCGCAGTGCGGCGTCCCTGCCGATGAATTCACCAACGCGGACATTTATGCCCATCCCAGAGAATTGGAGAAATTGCATCCCGACAACCGCCACGTGCGCGACAACCCCGTAAATCAGACGGGGCAGGAATCCGCCAGCAGCTTCAAGGTGTTGGCACACGGCCACCGTGCGCGATGCCAAATTCTTAATGGACTCACTCGCGCCCGCTCGTTCGGCCTGCGGCCTTCGCCCCGCAAAGCGGGACAAATTCCTTTCGCCGCTTCCCGCGCGGCTCAAGTCACGTCAGTTCCGGCCACTGGTGTCTGCCCTGATTCTTCTGACAGAATGACAGAATTATTCAGACTTGAGTTGGTTGGGAACCAACGAAAGGAATTTGGCAAAGCCAAAGGCCCGCCAGGGCAGAGCGAGCGGGCGCGAGTGAATCCATTGAATTTTGTTCATTCGGTTCATTCTGTCTGCCGCCGTTTCACTTGACCGCCAACGGCACCGGCAGTAAAAGGGCGTTGACCCATGGCATCGGATAAAACAAAAACGAAAGTCGTCGTCGGCATTGTGGCGTTGGTCGCCATTCTGGTTCTCGGTGGAATCACGTTGCTCATCCTCAAGGTCAGGGCGCATGTGGCTCAGCGCCGGGCGCTGGCCGAATTGAAGGAGATCAATCCGGTGGAGTATTACGTCCTGCATACACCCTTGACGCTAACCGAGGACGAGTTGCGGAGCGCGATGGCGGGCACGTGGCAACTGGCCGGCGCGAAATCGCTGCGGTCCGGGGAATTTGTCCGGCTGGAGTCCCCGCAGAATTATCACAAGACGTTCACGCTCACGAATTGGGCGATGGTCACTTGCGACAATGATTCCAACGTGCTTTACACCGCGAGCGGACATTACACGTTGCAAGGCGAAAACTACACGGAATCCATCGAGGTCGCGACCGGCGCCAAGACGCAATATCTGGGCACGCACCCCACATTTCGCATCCGGCTGGACGGAGACAAATTCTATGAGATCGGCATGGGGAAGGACCCTTCCATCGAGCAGATGTGGCAGCGCGTTGACGACTGATTTGCAGTGCTCGCGTCCGGGATACTTGAGCCGCGCGGGAAGCGGCGAAAGGAATTTGACGAAGCCGAAGGCCCGCGAGGGCCGAGCGAGCGGGCGCGAGCGAGTCCAAATCCGCCAGTCGTTTCAAGGTCCTTGCGGACGGCCACCATGGCCCACGGCCACCGTGCGCGATGCCAGATTGTTAATGGACTCACTCGCGCCCGCTCGTTCGGCCTGCGGCCTTCGCCCCGCAAAGCGGGACAAATTCCTTTCGCCGCTTCCCGCGCGGCTCAAGTCACGT
>Ga0265337_1000957_pt1 | contig 15125 bp, 10 predicted proteins | sample 42122metaG_FD_192441 | JGI IMG/M metagenome (GOLD analysis project Ga0265337, IMG submission 192441) | Rhizosphere microbial communities from Carex aquatilis grown in University of Washington, Seatle, WA, United States - 4-21-22 metaG | ecosystem: Host-associated > Plants > Roots > Rhizosphere >... | reverse complement strand
GTTTTGAGCCGCCGGGGGCGGGAATGGTTCCGGTCACCCTTCGGGCTCCCTACACCATTCCCGCCCCTCAGCCTTGTAGCGTATTGATTCCCTGCTTTGAGGTCACGAACTCAGAAACGGCGGGGTAGTCCAACGTCTCCGCGTGATTTCCCCCGCAATCAAATCCGGGAGATCGTTCCTGTTAGCAAAACAAGTGGCGTTGCCTTGGATGGCGCTCAACATACCGTCCCGTTCTATTCCAACCTCCTGAAACAAAATCCAGTCCATTTCAAGAAACGAGGCCAGCGCGAGTTCTTGGTTTGTGAAAAGTGACCCGCGCGAAGTTTCCTTGCCATCTTTGGCCACAGTCTTTTCCCGCCTAAAATCAATCCAGATAAAATAATCAGACTCCTGCAATTGTCTGAAAACATTCTCTCGGATACTGCGTGGACTTTGTATATGGACGGCAATATACGGTTCATCAAACCCCAAGCCTTGAATTTTCTCCTTTATCAATTGAACAAACGAAGATTCATCCCACTCGGGATTTTGGCCGCAGCTTAAAAAGATTTGCGCTTTCATATTAAACTTTCCGACATGTGCTGAATTTTAACTGCCTTGCCGCTGGCGTCATCAATTTCAATTTCCTGCCGGTTTACGGCGGGGTGATGGTGATTTGGGCGTTGGTGCTGGAAATCCGGTTCACGCCGTCCGGGGTGATGATTTTGCTGTCCACCAGCCGCACGTTTTGCGCGTTGTAAATGCCAAACGGTTTGTCGGCGGTGATGTTGACCCGCTCCAGCAGCACGTTGCTCACGTTCATTTCCGGCAATCCCCAAATCAGCCCGGCGCGGCGACCGGCGGCAGCCGTGGCGGTGATGTTGCTGAAGGTGATGTCGGCATAAATCGGCGTGCGCGGAACAACTTCATGCGACGGATAACCGGCGGCGATTTCGGGCGTGAGGTTGTTCAAATCGCGATAGGCTTTGTTGGTGGCCATGTAGGCGGCGTAAATCAGAATCGGCTCGTTCACATTGGTCATCCGCAGATTCATGTAGGTGAGATTGTGCAAATAGCCGCCGCGGTCGCGGTCGGATTTGATGCGGATGCCGGCCTCGGTGTTGTTGAAGGTGCAGTTGATGACGGTGAGGTTGGACACGCCGCCACTGGTGGGGCTGCCGATGGACACGCCGTGGCCGTAACCGTAGGTGCAGTTGGTGATGAGCACGTCCGAGGTGCCGCCGCCGCAGGTGAAGTTGTCGTCGCCCACGCTCACGTCGCAGTTCGCGATCAAAACATTCCGCCCGCTCACGTCGCAGGCGTCGGTGTTGTGCCCGGGATTGATGGGATCGGTGGAGGGGTTGGCACGAATGGTCACGCCACGAACGGTGACTTCGGTGGACCTGCCGCTGATGGCGATGTGAAACATCGGCGAGTTGGAAAGTGTGACGTTCTCGACCAAAACGCGGTTGCAGCCGCTCAGCCGAATCATGATGGGCCGTCTTGCGCCCCGCGTGCGCGCATAAGGCCACCAGGGGATGCCCTGGCCGTCAATCATGCCTGAACCGCTGATGGCCACGTCGTGCAGGCTCCGGCCACTGATGAAGTTCGCCGAGTCGTCGGTGCCGCCGGGATATTTGTCCAGCGGCAGCATCCGCAGCACCGCGCCGCCGTCCAGATGAAAATTGATGCCACTGGCCAGCCGGATGGGGCCGCTCAAGAAAGTTCCCGCCGGCACTTCGACGGTCCCGCCACCGGCATTGGTTGCGGCGTTGATGGCGGCTTGAATGGCCGCGGTGTTTGTCGTCACGCCATCGCCGGCCGCGCCGCAGTTCGTGATGTTGAAACTTCCGTCGGGAATCACCGGCAGCGCGGGATTGACGATGGATTGGACATTTACGGCTGAAGCAGCGGCTCCCATCAAGCCGGCCAGAATAATCACGAGTGGATTTCGGAAACAGTGCATGAACGATTTATTGCAGAATTAAACCATATTTTCCGACACGCGCTGAATCTTGATCGCCTTGCCGTTGGCGTCGTCAATTTCAATCACCGCGCCGTGGAGCTGCACGCGGTTCTTGGCCACTTCAAATCGCTGCGGCATTCCGGTGAGAAATCTTTTTATCACCGGCTCGATTTCGCGCCCGAGACAGCCGTCGTGCGGGCCGGTGAACCCGGCGTCGGTCAGATACGCCGTGCCGTGGGGAAGAATCTGCTCGTCCGCCGTTTGCACGTGGGTGTGCGTGCCCACCACCGCGCTCACCTGCCCGTCAAGAAACCGCCCGAACGCAATCTTCTCCGAGGTCGCCTCCGCGTGAAAATCCACAAAGATGATTTTCGTCCGCTCGCGCAGGCGCTTCACTTCCTCAAGCGCGAGGGTAAATGGATTTTCCAACGGCGGCTGCATGAAGGTGCGGCCTTGGACATTCAGGACGGCAATTGAAAGATTGGCAGGGACGGCGCGCTGCGCCGTCCGGTCATCGCAGCGCGATGACCCTGCCTTGATTTCAAATACGCCGCTTCCGTGCCCCGGCGTGCCGGCCGGATAATTGAGCGGGCGGAGAAAGCGTTTTTCGCTGGCGAGTAGTTCCATGACTTCCTTCTGATCCCACAAATGGTCGCCGCTGGTGATGACGTCCACGCCCGCCGAAAAAATTTCCTCCGCAGTCTTGGGCGTGATGCCGGAGCCGCCGGCGGAGTTCTCGCCATTGGCGATGACGAAATCGAGCGCGTGCTGTTCGCGCAGTTTCGGCAGGAGGGTTTTGACCACGTTGCGTCCGGGTTGCCCGACGATGTCGCCAATGAAGAGCAGTTTCATGTCGGAAAACTAACCGCGAAACACGCGAAAGACACGAAAGAATTTACCTTCCCCCTGACCCTTCTCCCATCAGAACGGGAGAGGGCCGCGGTGAGGGCATCACAACACGGCAATGATACCAATCACCACAGCGACCAGACATTTATTGCCATTTGATTGAACACGGTTGCGATTTGGGAGAAATCTTTTGAGGGGGCAGGACAGTTTGTGTAGAAACGCCAGAACCCAAAATCAGGAAACCATGCAATCCAAGAAAACCTTCGCCCTCAAACTATGCCTTGCCATCGGTATTCTGTGTTCGGTGATGCTGCCCGCCGTGGCGCAAGCCCAATTCAACTTCACGACCAACAACGGCGCGATCACCATCACGGGATACACCGGTTCCGGCGGCGGGGTAATCATCCCCAGCACGACCAATGGTTATCCGGTCAAGAGCATCGGAGACGCGGTGTTCCGTTATTACCCCAGCATCACCAATGTCATCATCCCCAGCAGCATTACCAACATCGGAATCGAGACGTTCGGTTCTTGCAGCGGATTGACCAGCTTCACAATTCCCGACAGCGTCACCAATATCGGCAGTTCGGCGTTTGATTATTGCACCGGCCTGACCAACGTGACCATTGGCAACGGCCTCACCAGCCTGGCAGCCAATATATTTCTTGCCTGCACCAATCTGGCTGGCATCACGATTCCCGGCAAGATCAACAGCATCGGAGACAACGCGTTCGGGGGATGCACCGCCCTGACCAATATCACGTTCCCCGGCGGCGTCACCAACATTGGAACCTATGCGTTCGCGGGCTGCAATGGTCTGACCAACGTGCTGATCCCCGCCAGCGTTGCTCAAATTGGAACCGGGGCGTTTGCCAGCTGCATCAATCTGGCGGCAATAACGGTGGATGCGGGCAGTTCGTTCTATAGCGGTGTGGACGGGGTTTTGTTCAACAAAAGCCAGACCGTGCTCGTCCAATACCCGGTGGGCAAAGCCGGGAACTCCTACACGGTTTCCAACAAGGTCACCAGCCTGGGCGATTATTCGTTTTATTTGTGCAGCAGCCTGACCAATGTGGTGCTCCCCGACAGTGTCACCAATATAGGAAACGACGCATTCGACAGCTGCGCCGGCCTGACCAACTGCACGTTGGGCACCAACCTCGTCAGCATCGGTAATTCGGCTTTCTATTACTGCACCAACTTGACCGGCCTCACAATGCCCAACAGCGTCACCAGCATCGGGGATCACGTCTGCTATCATTGCAGCAAGCTCGCCGGCATCACCATCAGCACCAATGTCACCAGCCTGCAGGATTTTGCATTCGGATATTGCAGCAGCCTGGCCAGCGTCACGATTCCCGGCAGCGTCACTAACATCGGAAAATTTGCGTTCGATTTCTGTGGCAGCCTGACCAATTGCACGACCGGCAACAACATTATCGGCCTCGGGGACTATGCGTTCTATTCATGCCCCAAGCTGGCCAGCGTCTCGATCGGCACCAGCGTCACCGGAATCGGAAGTTTTGCGTTCGCTTATTGCAGCAGCCTGACCGGCATCATTCTTCCCAGCAGCGTCACCCGGATCCGGACCAACGCCTTCTATCACTGCAGCAGACTGACCAGCGTCACGATTCCCGGTGGCGTCACCAGCATCGATGACTTGGCGTTCAGCGGCTGCTCCGGGCTGACCAACGTCACAATTTCCAGCAGCGTCACCAATCTCGGAGCTTCTGCGTTTTCTTTTTGTTCCAGTCTGGCGGGGGTTTATTTCCAGGGAAACGCCCCGAGATCCGGTGATACGTTTGGGTTCTACAACGACAACAATGCGATCATCTATCACCCGCCGGGAGCCACCGGCTGGGGAGCGTTCTTTAGCGGCATCCCAACATGGAACCCGCAGCCGCAGACCAGCGGCGCAAACTTCGGTGTGCGAACAAACCGGTTTGGGTTCAACATCAGCGGTAATAGCAACCTGGTGGTGGTGGTGGACGCCTGCACCAACCTGGCCAGTCCGGTCTGGCACCCGGTGGGAACCAACACGCTCAATACATTCATCGGCACCAACGGCATTTCCTATTTCAGCGATCCGCAGTGGACGAATTATCCCGGCCGTTACTACCGCCTCCGCTCGCAGTAAAACGTCAGTCCGCACAAATGCCCACAAAACCAACCAAAGAAAACATGCGAAACAAAATGATCGGTCTGCTGGGCCTGGCGATTGCCGCCATGCTCGGACTCACTGGCTGCGCTGGGATGCAAACATCCACCACCCAAATCCTGCCCGCAGTCGTTGAAGAAAAACCAACTTCGGACAAGGCTCTGATTGTCGTGGAAGGGTCAGACTCCTGGGCGGGGATGATCAAGCTGTATGCTGTCGATATGTATGACTACAAAACCCTCGTGGGCAAGCTGGGGCCGCACGGGAAATTAACATGGCTGCGCGACCCGGGGTTGGTGGATCTTCTGATCGAGAGTGAAAAGGACGCAAATTGGGCTCCGGGCAGAAGTTTCTCCGTCAAGGCTGGTGAAAGCTATCATTGCAAAATCGAATGCAGCTCCAGCGTGGTCTACTCCATTGCCGGGCCTGGCATTCCAATTGATGGGGAAACGAGGCGTCATTCGCTTGATGATTCGCTGGTGTTCCTGAAGGTTTTACCCGCTGCGGGAACGCTTAGGATCGGGAACATCAAGACTGGAAAAGTTACCTCGGTTGTTCCTCAAAAAGGGCTTTCTCCCTGGCTGGCGTTCTACCTGCCGGTTGGTGAATACAACGTCTTAACATGTGATTATTCTTCAGCAGGGTATGATTCGGTGCAGCAGTCTACTCCGAATTTTGATTTTCAACCACATGGGATAATTATTATGACCGTGCCTCTTCCACACGCAAAAACTACAACATGCAAAATCAACGCTGAATTCGCCATCACCAAGACAAATGTGGCCGTTTATATCGGAGACCTGTCGATCTCTGGAGATAAAATGCACATCAGCAAAGAAAGCGATGCCGCGCGTGCATTTCTTGAACAGAACCTCAAAGAGTTGCCCTACAACGAGTCCTTGATGAAATTTAACCAATGAAAACAAACATATTAACCCGACGGGTTATCGAACTGGCCTTATGTGCGGGTATATTGGTTCCCTTCACAGGCTGTGTTGCCTGGACAAGTGTGAATGGAATATCCCCCGTCTATCCCAAGAGGGGATTTCTAACGGCGCCAAGAGTGGATTCCCTGCAACCCGAGCTGAAATGGAAAGGGGGCGATGAATCCAAGCGATATGATTTGGCTATATGGAATACGATTCTCGTGGATAACGGCAACGGAGTTCAAGAACCGCAGGCTCCCAAGATGATTTATCAGAAGACGGGGTTAAGTGGAACTGCTCACAAGGTGGAAATTATTTTGGAACCTCAAACATGGTATTTTTGGTCGGTTCGTGAGACCGGCAAGGTAATCTGGTCCACCGAATCGGTTAATGTCGCCGCTCTTGGGAACACCGCCTCCGATAGCAGTTATTTCGGGTTTAAAACGCCGACAGCGGCAGAGTTGGAGAAAACAACCGGGAGGATTAGCCCATAAGCGGGTGGAGTGCGGTATTGAACCCAAATCCCACCAACGGCAACCCATTTAACCGCTATCAGGCAGCCAACGATGTCGCCGATGAAGAGCAGTTTCACGCGGGAAAATTAACTGCGAAAAACACGAAAAACACGAAAGAAAAAAGTAGCAGCGGACGTGAGTCCGCTCCATCTGAAAAATTTGAGCCGACTTACGTCGGCTGCTACAACGCGGCGACGACGCCAATCAACACGGCAAGCAGCCAGATGAGCAGCACCGCGCGCGTGCGGCTCAAGCCAGCGCGGACGAGCCGGTGCGAGAGGTGATTGGTGTCGCCAATCCAGAACGGCTTGCGGTCGCGCGTCCGCAAAATGACGACTTGCGCGAGGTCAACCAGCGGCACGGCCAGCACGAGCAGCGGCGACAGCACGGCGAGCGGATGCGGATTTTGTCTGGTGTAGAAATGCGGCAGGATGGCCATCACCGCAAGCAGGTAGCCGACGAGGTGGCTGCCGGCATCGCCGAGGAAGGCGCGGGCGTTCGGAAAATTCCACGGCAGAAACCCGATGAGCGCGCCGCACATCAGAAAGCCGGTCGTCGCGACGAGATATTCGCCGTTCGCCGCGGCGATGATGGCAAACAGCAACGCGCCAATCGCGCCCAGCCCGGCGCAGAGGCCGTTCATGTTGTCCATGAAATTGAAGGCGTTGATGACAGTGAGAATCCACAGGATGGTGATGGCGTAGCTGAACGCGACGCTCGGCACGAATAGCGTGATGCGTTTGCACGCCATTGCGACGGCGACGGCGATGAGCAACTGGCCGATGAACTTCGGGAGCGGCTTCAATTCATGCTTGTCGTCGAGCCAGCCGAGGAGTGTTATTGCAATCGCGCCGAAGGCGATGGTGGCCAGTTCAAGTCCGCGCCGCTCCAGTCCGTGGGCAATCGGCTGGGTTTGGTTCAAGACGTGCGCGCCGGTTTTCAGCAGAATCGCGCCGGCGACCAGCGGCACTAATATGCCGGTGAGCACGGCGAGTCCGCCGGCGAGTGGAACGGGGGCGTCGTGGATTTTGGGCGCATCGTAGTTTTTTCGGTCGCGGGGGTCATCCACGAGATTGATGTGCAGACACCATTGGCGCCAGAGCGGCAGCGCGAGCAGCGTCGTCAAAAACGCGCCCACAAACGCGGCGAGAAAATAATTGAATGGAAAGGCCATGGACATGGAATGACTAATGACTAAATCCCAATGGCGAAAGAATGACGTAGCACGAAGGCTCAAAGCATGTGCCATTCAGCATTTGAACATTCGGGAATTTCTTAGTCATTTGTGATTATGGTTTAGTCATTTCGCAGTAGCGGCCAGTTTCAGATAGAGATGGTAAATGGAGTCCACCATTATTTCGACGGCGAAATTTTCGCGGACGAAGTCCGAGCCGGACTTGCCAAATCGTTTGCAAAGCGCAGGGTCATTTGCGATTTGGAGCGAGCGGTTTTTCAAGCCGGCCAAGTCGCCGGGATTCACAAGAAATCCGGTTTCACCGTCGAGACAGACTTCGCGCGCGCCATCACAATCGTAGGCGACAACGGGTTTGGCGGCGGCGAGCGCCTGCGGCAAGGCGCGCGGCAAACCTTCGCGCAAAGACAAATGCACAAGCGCGTCCATGATGCCGACGTATCGCGGAACTTCGGCGGGCGGCACGAGACCGGTGAAAATGAAATTTTTCTCCAAGCCGGGGGTTTTTGCCAGATTTTCAAACCGCCCGCGCCATTCGCCGTCGCCGACAAGCAGGAATTTGATTTTGGGATTCCGGCGGACAAGTTCCGGCGCGACGGCGAACAAATCGTCATGACCCTTGAGCTTGAACAGCCGTGCGATTTTGCCGATGACGAAATCATCGGGCGCGATTCCCAATTTTCTCCGCAATTCCAAGTCGTTTCCCGCAATAAGAAACGGTTCGAGCGGAAAGCCGCTGAAGATTTTTGTGTATTGTTCCGGTTTGCCGATTCCGGCGGCGAGATACTGGCCTTTCATCGCGTCCGCGACGACGATGAAATGGGTCGTGGCGCGGGCGGCATATTTTTCGGCGGCACGGAAAACGAAATTGCTCAGGCCGTTTTGAAATTTTCCGAACGATGGGCCGTGGATGGTGTGGATGATGACGGGCACAACAGCGCGTTTGGCCGCGAGGCGGCCGAGAATACCCGCCTTGCCGCTGTGGGTGTGAACGATGTCAGGCTTTTGTTCGCGCAGAATTTGTTCGAGGTGGCGCAACGCGAGAAAATCTTTGAGCGGATGAATCGGACGGACGAGTTCAGGAACAATTTCGAGAAGACCGGGGATTTTTGAAACCTCGGATTCCAACGAGCCTTCGGGGCCGGCCGTGGGGCCGGAGATCAAATGGACTTCGACGCCACGCTTTTGGCGCAGTCCGAGGACGGTGGCAACGGTGTTTTCCTGCGCGCCGCCGACGACGAGCCGCGTGATGATGTGGGTGACACGCATCGCGCCGTCAGGATGATTCACTTTTTGAGTTCGCGCAACCGTTCAAGAACGGTTTGGGCCTCGCCGCTGTTGGTGTTGGCGTTGGCGAGATAGATTTTGTAATTGCGGACGGCCTCGTTGGTGTTGTGCTGGCGCCAGGCGATTTCGCCGAGGCCGTAGGCGACCTGGAATGAGTTGCTGAAGGTTTGTTGCAACCGCAAATAGTCGGCGCGCGCTGCGTCGAGGCGGTCGCTGTCGAGATTGGCGATGGCGCGGTTGAAGAGCGCGTTGTCGTTGTTGGTCTGGACCGCCAGCACGCGATCGAAGGCGGCGATGGCGGCGGTGTAATCCTTGAGCTGGATGGAAATGTAACCCTTGCTGTAAAGCCAGGCCGGGTCGTCGGGCGCGGATTTCAATTTGCGGTCAATGATGCCAAGCGCCTTGTCAAACAGGCCGTGCACCATGTAGGCTTGCGCGGTGGCGGCGAACAAATTGTTGTCGTCCGGATGGCGGGCAATCTCGGTTTCGAGCAGTTCCGAGCCGCGCGTGAAATTGGTTTCTTGAAACCAGGCGGCGGCGGCGAGCACGTGCACCTGGATTTCATTGGTTTCAACGAGCGAGAATTTTTTTGGTTGCGCCAGCGGGTCACTCAACACGTCCAGCGCGGCTTCGGGCAGATGAGCCATCAGGTAAATCTGGCCGAGCCAGAGGCGCGAGGGCAAATCTTCCGGCGCCAATTTGCGGACGCGATCAAACGACGCGACGGCCTGGCGGAAATAACCGTTGCCCGCCGCCAGATTGACGCCAATCACATAACAATAACTTGGCTCGTCGAACGGCCCGTTGGCGTTCATGACGTCACTCCACGTCTGGTATTTGCCGAACTGGTCGGTGGTGGCCTTGGACAAGTCCACCGGCGCAGGAGTGCCGGCGCTGAGGGTTTTGTTGAAATCAAGATTGATGTGGGCGACGACATTGTCGGAGTTGAGCTTGAGTGCGTTGGTGAAACACATGGCGGCCATTTCCAGTTCGCCGGCACGCTGCAACTCAACCCCAAAAAAATTCATGCTGCGCGAGCAAAAGAGCCCGGTGAGAACAGCCATCTGGTCCGGTTCGCGCGGCACACGAAATTTATCCAGCCACTGCTCGCCCCAGCTCCGCGGGGCGTTCGGGTCGGGCGGCGCGACGGCGTGTTCAATGGGCGCAAACACCTGCGCCGAGGCGTGCGTCCAGAATGTTTCGTTTTCGGCAATTAGATTTTTATCCGGCAACGGCGGCAGCAGCGTGTCCGCCGGCAGCGTCCTCATTTTGTAAATCAGCCCGTGCGGCTCCAGATAAAACTGCTCGAAGTAATAGCCGAAGCTCGGATGCAGGTAGTAAAGGTCGTTGGTCCGGGCCAGCAGGGCCAAAAGCTGGATCAGTCCAAACGGATTGAGCGTGGTGGTCTGGGTGGCCGAGACAACTTCCGGCCACTGTTGCGGAAAGTTCCGGTGCAAAAAGCGGTGATAGGCGGGCACCACCAGCGATTGCGTTTCGAGCGGCACAAATTCCCGCGCCCGCCCGTCCCGCACGAGCGCCGACTGCACCAAGGCCAGTTGCTGCGGGTCGTCGCTCAACAAATAGCCGCCCGCCGCCGGCAGCTTTTCCTCGACGAGCGAGGTGTAGCGCCGGAATGTGTCGCCGTTCGTATCGCGGATTTGCGGCGCGTTCCGGTAAACCAGCCCCACCGCCGCCACGATGCCCAGCAGCCACACGCCCACGACGACGAGGCGATCCAGCCAATTCAAAAACTCCGGCGGGCGGCCCCGTTTGGGCGCAGTCCTTTTCCCAAAAATCAGCAGGAAATAGCCGCTGTAATAACCAACGCTCAACGCAACCAGGTAGTAAAACGTCAGGCCTAACCCTTTGTGCCGGGGGCTGAACGGCGGATCAAAGACCAGCCAGATGCACCCCGCCAGAAAAACGCCGTGAAGCAGGTGAAACATGATACTGGCGAGCGCGATGCCGAGCCGGCTGTTGTCGCCAAAGGACGATTTCCAGCGGATCGCCATCACGAACAGCGGCATCATGTAGGCCAGCAACAAGGACACGTATTCGATATGCTGTTGCGGATGCAAACCGAAGGTGAAGTAGGTTTTCAATACGCCATACTGCGGCGATAGGTTGAACTTCAAATACTGCCAGAAAGTAAACTGCATTTTGTGGGAAGCCACCGCCAGCAGCGGCAGCAGCAGGTAAAACAACAGGCCCGCCAGCCCGCACAACAACATCCGCCCCAGAAATCGCCAGTTGAAAAAGTCGAGGCCGCGCAGCCACACAATCGCCGCCAGAAACAGCGGGAAAAAGCCCGTCATTCCCCAATCGTCCGCCATTCCCGCGGCATAAACAAACGCGGCCACATACAAACGCCATTCGCGCTCGTCCAGCCGGTATTCCAGCAGCGACCAGATCACGACTGCGAACAGCAACAGGTCGAACATCTCGCCGGTCCAGTTGGTCGCGCGTTCCCAAAACGTGAGCTGCAAACCACAGACCAGCACGGCCAGCAGCGGCGGCAGCCACGCGCTGCCGGTCGTCAGAAATGAAAAATCGCTTGCTTCGCGCTTGCGTTGCGCGTCCGTCCGGTCATGCGGCAGCAGCGCCACCGACCGCGCTAGCAGGCCAAGCGCCAACACCGCGCACACGGCGGAAAAGAAATTCAACGCGAGCGGAATCGCCGATGCGGGCAGCCAGCGGAGCGGATAAGTGACCAGAAAGGTAACGGGACCCAATACCTCCGGCTGCCACGTCCAGCCGGAAATTTTGGCCACGAAAGGGAGATTGAACAATGACACCCAGCGGTTCAGCGTCAGCCAGTAAACCAGCAGCATTGCGATCGCCAGCAGCCATGGCAGCCAGCGCGGAACAAAATTTTTCCGCGGATCAGTTCGTATTTCCGTCGCCATGAGTTGAACCAGTTGAATCCATATTTTGCGGTTTGGCAAGGTTTTGTCCCGCCCGCAAATCCGCCACGCATTCCACGTGCTGCGTCTGCGTGAACATGTCCAGCGGCTGCACGCGCGCCAAGTCAAAGACACCGTCGCCGCACAAAATGTTCAAGTCCCGCGCCATCGTCGCCGGATGACACGACACATAAACGACTTGCGCCGGCCTCGTCTCGCGCAGCAATTGCAGGATTTCCGGCTGGCAACCCTTGCGCGGCGGGTCGAGAATCACCGCCGTCGCCTCCGGTGAAAACCGTTTCAACACCTCCTCAAAAACCTCCTCGGCCTTGGCCGCCACGAATTCGCCGTTGGAAATCTTCCGCGCCGCGGCGTTTTGGCGTGCCGCCCGAATTGCAAGCTGGTCATATTCGACACCGACAAACGATTCGACCGCGTCCGCCAGCTCGATGCCGAAAAATCCGACCCCACAATACAAATCCGCCAGGTGCCGCACGCCGCTCTCACGCAGAAATTCGCGGACTGTTTCAACGAGCTTCGGCAGCAGGAAAAAATTGTTCTGGAAAAACGAGTCCGGCGGCACGTCCCAACCTTCCGGTTGCACCCGCAGGACGACTTTGATTCCGCCCTTTGGTGGCGGATGGGCGCGGACGTGCCGGATTTGTTCATTCAACGCCGGCTCGGCGATTTTGCATTCCTCGATGTCCTCGACCAGGCCGCAATCGGCGCGCACAAAACCGATGTTCAGTTTTTGTTCCGGCTTGTTCCACTGGCTGCGGATCATGATGCGGTTGCGATAGCCGTAGGGCTGCGGACACGGAATGACCGGCGCAATTTTGTCCGACGGAATCTTTCCGACACGCTCGAACAAATCGGCGATTTGTTTTTGCTTGAGCCGCAACTGCGCCGGGTAGGCGACATGCTGATACTGGCAGCCGCCGCACGCGCCAAAATAACGGCATTCCGGTTCGACACGCTCCGGCGAAGCCGTTTCAACGCGCAGCAATTTCGCGCGCGCAAAGTTCTTTTTGACCTCTGTGATTTCGGCGACGACGGTTTCGCCGACCAGCACGAACGGGACGAACACGACGAAATCGTCAACGCGTCCAACGCCCTCGCCGCCGAAGGCGATGTCGTGAATCATCAAAGAAATTTTTTCGCCGATTTTGAGAGGCACACGGAGAAGTTAGAATGCCGGGCGCGCGCAAAAAAGATTTTTCACCGTCTCGGGTCGCTTTTTTCGGCGATGGCCTCGGAGAAAATGGCGAGCAATTCGGCGCGCGACACCGAGCCGACGAGCTTGTTTTCCTTGGGACTGTTCACGACGGGCACGTTGCGCAATTCGCATTCGAGCACGAGCGGCAGCGCGTCGAGCAGCCGCTGGCCGGGCGTGAGGCATTTGGGCGGCGGGCGCATCACGTCGCTGGCGATGACGCCGTCCAATTCCTGCGTGTTGTTCAAAAATTCCTTCAAGTCCTGCAACGCCACCACGCCGAGCAGCCGCCGCTGCGCGTCCACGACCGGCACAAAATTATTCGGGCTGGTCAAAAACCGGCCGGCGATTTCCCGGAGCGGCGTGGTTTCCCGGACCGGCGCGATGGGTGCGTGCATGAAATCGCCGACGGTTTGCTCCATCACCGCGCCGGGCCGGTTTGTTTCCCGCCCCAGCGCGAGTCCCTTGACGCGCAAATGCTCGGTATAGACCGATTCGCCGTGCAACTGCCGCGCCACAAGGATGGAAACCACGCAGGCGAGCATCAGCGGCGGCACGAGCGAGTAATCCAGCGACAATTCAAAAATCAAAATCATCGCGAGCAGCGGCGAGCGCGTTGTCGCCGCCAGCACTGCGCCCATGCCGACCAGCGCGAACGCGCCCGTCGGCACGCCGGGCGCGGCGCCGAGTTGATGCAGGGCATCGCCGAAAAACGCTCCCGCGCCTGCGCCGAGAAACAGCGTGGGCGTGAACACGCCGCCGACCGTGCCCGCGCCGACCGTCGCCGAAGTCGCCAGCATTTTTGCGAGGAACAATCCAGCCAGCCACAGGAGCGCCCAGGCTGCAGGCGGAATTTGCATCGGCCAGGCGTCGGGTGGGAATTTCTCGTGGAGAATGTCGTTGGTCACCGAATAACCGTTGCCGCAGACGCCGGGAAATCCGATGGCGATGATGCCCACGACAAATCCGGCGAGCGTCAGCCGGAGATAAATTGGCCAGTTCAGCTTGCGGAATTGTTCCGCGCTGACGCGCAACCATTTCAAAAAACTGGCGCCGACCGCGCCACAAATCACGCCGAGCAGCACGAACCACGGCAGTTGCGGCAGCGTCGCGGCTGGAAATGGCGGGATTTGATACCAGGGCGCGATGCCGAAAAAGCTCCGCGACACCATCGCCGCGATGACTGACGAAAAAACCAGCGGCGCAAAGAGGTTCATCGAGAAATTGCCGAGCACGATGAGCGCCGAAAAAATCGCGCCGGTAATCGGTGCGTTGTAGGCCGCCGCGATGCCCGACGCCGCGCCGCAGCCGACGAGCAGCCGCAGCCGATACGGCGGCCATTTTGCAAACTGGCCGAGTTTGGACGAGAGCGTCGCCGCCAGTTGCGTGATGCCGCCTTCGCGCCCGATGGACGCGCCGGTGGCAATGCTCACGATGGCGGAAATCGTTTTGACGAATTCAGTCCGGAACGGCAGCCGGCCGTCGCCGGCGACGACGACTTCGAGCAGATTGGTTGAACCCTGCGGTCCGACCAGGCGCAATCCCCAGTGCAGCACGAGTCCCGCCGCCAGTCCGCCGAGCGTGGTCACCGAGACGCGTTCCCAATCCGACAACCGTTCCGCGACTTCCACCGGGTCGCCCGGCTGCACGAGATGAACCGCGTAATAAAAAAACAGATTGACCAGCCCGCCGATGACGCCGACGACGCCGGCAAGCACAAGGTGGAACGCCTCCTCCTTGAGAACCAGCTTCTGGCGCAGTTGCAGCGCGCGACGCCAGTGCCGGCGGAGAAACTCCCGCGCCCTGACCATCAGGCCGTTGTTCAGCCACGATTGCACGCGGCAAATTTACGCACGAATGGTGGTTCTGACGAGAGACGATTTTTGATTCAGCTCTTTTTCAAGCCGGCGATGGCGTCTTTCATCTCGTTGAAATGGATGTCGGGATTGCCCGCGTTGGTGACGTGAACGATTTTTCCGTCCAGGCCGATGAGAAAGCTCACGCGGTTGTCCATGTTTTTGCTCTCCATCCGCACACCGTAAAAGTCCGCGATTTTTCCGTCCGTGTCCGCGAGCAACGTGAAGTTCAAATTGTATTTGGCGATGAACTGCTTGTGGCTGTCGGCGGAATCAAAACT
>Ga0265337_1000951_pt1 | contig 15153 bp, 15 predicted proteins | sample 42122metaG_FD_192441 | JGI IMG/M metagenome (GOLD analysis project Ga0265337, IMG submission 192441) | Rhizosphere microbial communities from Carex aquatilis grown in University of Washington, Seatle, WA, United States - 4-21-22 metaG | ecosystem: Host-associated > Plants > Roots > Rhizosphere >... | reverse complement strand
GACGACCGGCCCGGTGGCCTTGGCCGCGTCTCCCGATCACCACAGCGGCTGCGTGATGACCGGTCGTTTCTGGATGGTGCTCGCGCAGCGGCGCGAGCCAGTGCTCAGCACCCCATTTCGACGTGTAGGCCGGGTCGACGACTACGACGGATAGGCCCGCGTTGGCCGTCATCTGGACCAGCCGGTCACGGAACCTTGCGGTCGGGATGCCCGCGATCAAGCGGCGGAACCCGCGGCCGCGCCTGCCGCGCGCGGGGCGGCTCCCGGTGTTCTCCCGGCCGTGGTCGCGGGCTTGGGCGAAGTCGAGGTCCTCGATCGCGACCGCCTGCGCCCCATTCTGCCTGGCGGTGGTGATGAGCTGGGACACCGCCGCGCGGACCCGCCCGTCCCGGGTCGTCGCGGGCAGCCCGGCCAGGTCCAGCAGGATGGTGAACGGTGTCCCGGTGACGTTGCCGTCCGGGGCGAGGACGGCGGCGGCGAGGTGCCCGGCGTTCACGTCCACCGCGACGAGGGCCCCGGCGCGGAGGACGCCCAGCGACGGGGCCGGGCGCGTGGCTTTCCACGACGCGTCCAGGTACCAGCGGCCCTTACCCGGGTCGAGGGAGATGTCGTACCGCACCGCTCCGGTGGCGGCCTGCGCGATCTCCCGCAGGGCCCGGCTCACCCGCCCACCCCCGCCAGCACCGGTCCGGCATTGCAGTCCGCCCGGCGCAGCGCGGCGCGGCCCGGCACGCACCGCGGCGAGGCGGTCGCAGTCCAGCCCGGCCCCGCGTACCGGCCGCCCGAGCATGCAAGGCGCCGCACCACGGTCCGGCAGCTCCCATACAGCCATGATGACGCGCCGCGCCGACATTCCATCCCCGCTAGGCCCCTGGTCCGCACCCTTCGGTAGAAATCCCTCCCGGCGCCTTGCCGGGGACATCACGCCACACGATCACTATCAGGCAGTACCACTCACTGTCGATCACTATTCCGGCAACGGTTTGAACCCCGGCAGGAGCGATGCGCACCGAAGCGGGTACGGTAACGTCAAGCCAATGTCCGCGACCGTACGTGCCCCTCGGCGAAGCAGGCTGGCGTGGCTCGACGCCCTGCGGGGGTTCGCCGCGCTATGCGTTGTCTTCGATCACGGGTCGACGCTGCTGCTACTGCCTGCCCGGTCGTTCCTGTACCAGTGGCTTAACCTCGGCCAGTACGGCGTCTTCGTGTTCTTCCTGGTCAGCGGCTATATCGTGCCTGCTTCGCTGGAGCGCAAGGGCTCCGTCCGCGGTTTCTGGATCAGCCGTGCCTTCCGCCTCTACCCCATGTTCCTCGTCGGCCTCGTGCTCTCCGCGGTCGCCTACAAGACCGGGCACGGCACGATCGATAACGCGGGAGCGCACCGGCTGACCGCGGTACTTGGCTGGCTGTTCATGCTGCAGAACCTCAACGCCGGGCTGAACGTGCCCGTGGTGACCTGGACCCTGTCCTATGAGATGGTCTTCTACCTGCTGCTCGCCGGGCTGTTCAGCTGGGGCGTGCACCGGCGCAGCGGCTGGTACGCGACCGCCTTCGCGGCGGGCGCGGTCGCCCTCGGCGGCGTGCTCCCGATGGCGGGCATCGCCACATGGTCAAGCGGCCCCGGGGCCGGCCCGCTGGTACTTAACGCGGTCACCGACGTGCTGATCCTGGCAGGCCTGGTGCTCGCGGTGTCGTCGCGGTCCTGGCTGGTCAAGGGCGGCACGTCGCTCGCCGCCCTGGTCGCTCTCGTGCTGATGACCTTTAACCAGAACTACCCGTACCCGTGGTCCGGCTGCGTCATCCTGGCCCTGATGTTCTCCGGCACGCTGATCTACCGCGCCGAGCAGGGCCAGGTCAAGCGGATCGCGGCCGCGGGGCTTGTGTTCGCGGTGCTTGCCCTGGCCGCGGTGGCGGGGGTATGGCACGGGGCGCGGTTCGGGCATCACTGGCAGGTGCAGTGGGTCACGTCGGTGCTGCTCGCGGGGGCTACGTTCGGTATCGGGCTGGCGGTGCGGCGCTGGCGGGTGCCCGGCTGGTGCGCCTGGCTTGGCATGATCAGCTACTCGGTCTACCTGCTGCACCCGCTGGTGTTCAACGCCTACCGCTCGGTTCCCGTCCTGCACCGCACGCATACCATGCCAGACCAGGTGCTGTTCTTCGCCGGGCTTGTCGCGGTGATCATCGGGCTGAGCGCGCTGACCTACTACCTCATTGAGAAGCCCATGCAGCGGCTCGGCCACCGGGTGGCGGCCAGGTTCCCTAACCCCACGGGGACGCCGCCGGGTGACGACTCTTCCGGCCTGGCCGACGGCGCGCCCACCGCGGCGAGCCGGAGCGCGTCGAGCAGCACCGCGGTCGCGGGCGGGTCGGGCGGCTCGCCGTAGCGGACCGCGACCACGTGCCGCCGGGTGCCGCGCAGCCGGGCCGTCCGCACGCCCGGGTTGCGGGCCGCGCGCAGCGCGAGATCGGGCAGCAGCGTGACGCCGAGGCCGGCCGTCACCAGGGCCTGGGCCGCGACGAAATCGTCGGTGGTGAACGCGACCCGTGGGGTGAAGCCGGCCGACGCGCACTGCTGCAGCAGGTGCTCACGGCAGCGGTCGCACCCGGCGATCCACCGGTGCTCCGACAGCCGGGCCAGGTCGGCGGGCCACAGTTCGGTCACCGCGGGCGCCAGCGGCGGCTCGCCGCCGCACACCGTCGTGTCGGGCATGATCAGGTGCACCGCCTCGGACAGCAGTACCTGCTCGCGGATGTCGTCACGGTCCGCTGCCGGTACGGGGTCGTCGTCCGGCCCGGCCCGGCCCGCCTTGTCCTTGTAGCCCGCCTTGTCCCGCGAGCCCGCCTTGTCCTGACGGGCCGCCGTGGCTTCCCGCGGCACGTCCCGCGGACCCAGCCGGCCGCCGTCGGTGCCCTCGTGCCGGAAGATCAACGCGACGTCGACGTACCCGGCGCGCAGCATCCGCACCGCCTCCGGTGGCTCCGCCTCGGTCAGCCGCAGGTCCACGCTCGGATGCCGCTCATGCATGATCGCGGCGGCGGCCGGCACGATCGTGCTGAGCGCAGAGGGGAAAGCGGCCAGCCGCAGCCGCCCGGCGCGCAGCCCGGAGAAGACCGCGAGCTCGTTCTCCGCGGCGTCGAGGCGGCCGATCACCTCGACGGCCCGCTCGGCGAGTAGCCGCCCCGCGTCGGTGAGCCGGATGCCGCGCCCGGCCCGCTGCACGAGCTTGATGCCGGTCTCGGCCTCCAGCCGCGCCAGGTGATGGCTGACCGACGGCTGGGCGTAATTCAGCGCGCGGGCGGCGGCCGTGACCGACCCGTGCCGGGCGACGGCGACCAGCACCCGGAGCCTCGTTACATCCAGCATGGTCCGACTATAGACGCTATTGATTGGTGCGCCCAGATGCTAATACCCGGCTAATTCTTCCAGGTCAGGATGGTCAGCCCCGTCCCTCGAGCAGTGGGGAGTCCGGCATCCGCGCGGGCCGCGCCGGATCCCCGGCCAGGGCCCGGCGGCGCCAGGCGATCCCGGAGAGAACCTCGAGCACGACGCGGTTGGCGAGATACCCGGTGACCTCCGCGTGGTCGTAGGGCGGCGACACCTCCACCACGTCGACCCCGGCCAGCGGCACCTCCATCGCGATGCGGCGCACCGCGTCGAGCAGTTGCCTGCCGGTCAGCCCGCCCGGTTCCGGCGTCCCGGTTCCGGGCGCCATCCCCGGGTCGACCACGTCCACGTCCACCGAGAGGAAGACCTGGTCGCAGTCGTCGAGTGCGATCTGGAACGCCTCGGTGAGCACGGCGTCAAGGCCGCGCTTCACCACCTCGGTCATCTCGAACGACCGCATCCGCTGCTGTGCCATCCAGGCGAGCGTGGGCGGCTCCGGCCAGTAGCCGCGCAAGCCGATCTGCAGGAACCGGTCGCCGCGCACCGCGCCGGACTCGATCAGCCGCCGCATCGGCGTGCCGTGCCCGTACAGCGAGCCCCACTGGGTGTCCGCGGTGTCCGCGTGGGCGTCGAAGTGAATGAGCGACACCCGTCCCCAGCCATGGTGCCTGGCCACGCCCGTCGCGTCGGGAAAGGTGATCGTGTGGTCGCCGCCGAGGATAACCGGGATGGCACCAGACGCCGAGACCGCCTGGACGACGGCCTCAAGCCGGCGTAGCGACTGGTCCGTCTCACCGGGCAGCATGACCACGTCGCCGAGGTCGGCGACCCGGAGCTCCTGCAGCGGGTCGACGCCAAGCGCCAGGTGCGGCCGGGACCCGTCATGCGGCAGGTAATCGGTTCCCCTGATCGCCTGCGGCCCGAACCGCGTCCCGGCCCGGTGCGAGGTCCCGCCGTCAAACGGCGCCCCGACGATCGCGATGTCCAAGGGGTCGCCCGCCAGCGATTCGAGCTCGGCGCGCGGTACCCCGACGAAGGTAATCTCCGGCCCGTACATCGCGGGCGTCATCTCAGGTTCCGGCATGATCACCATTTTCCCCGCCCCCGGGTAAACCAGACCCGCCAGCCCCGCGTCTCACCAATGAGGCTCGGTGGGCGGGAACACCGGGCCTCTGCCGTCTTCCGCGTTGCCGGGGCGTGCGCCGGGTGGTTCAGGTGTCATGATGGTGTCGCGATGAGCTTGGATGACATTGACGCGCGGATCGTTACCGCGCTGATCAAGGACGCGCGTGCTAGCTACGCGGTGATCGGGAACGAGGTTGGCCTGTCCGCGCCGGCCGTTAAGCGGCGGGTGGACCGGCTGCGCGCGTCCGGCGCCATCACCGGGTTCTCCGCCCGGGTCGACCAGGCGGCGCTCGGCTGGACGACGGAGGCCTACGTGGAGCTCTTCTGCCGGGTGTCGACCACGCCCGAGGAGATCAGGGCGGCCGTCCGGCGGCACCCGGAGGTGGCCGACGCCTGCACGGTGACCGGCGAGGCGGACGCACTGGTCCATATCAGGGCCGCGGACATCAGGCACTTCGAGCAGGTGGTGGAGCGGATCGCGGCCGAGCCCTTCGTGCAGCGCACGCGAAGCGTCATCGTGATGTCGAGACTCGTCGAGCGCGCTGACTCGATTGCGCCGCATATACGGTGATCAGCGGGTAGTGTCTGCCCATGCCAGAAACAAACACCGACGCGAGCGCGGACACTGGTCGTTTCCAGGCGTTCAAGGACCGCAGCGACGACTTGCCGCCCGCATGGCGGATGAGGGCACCGCGGTCCAAGATCGGGCTGCTCGCGGGCATCGTGGTGGTCGTCGCCGTTCTCGCCGTGATCTTCGGCGCCCTGCTCGTCGGCTGAGCCTGCCCGGGCGTTACCAGGGCGGGAACTCCGCCGACCCGCGAGCGATGAGCCTGACCGGCACCTGGACGAGACGCGGCGGTCCCTGCTGCCCGGCCAGCCGGCGCAGGAGCAGCTGGCCGGCCGTGTACCCGATCCGCACCGGGTCGTAGCTGACCACGGTGACGGGCGGTGAGCCCACCTCGGCGAGCTCGAAATCACCGAACCCGACGACCGCCACCCGCCGCTCGGCGGACGGGCCCTCCCTCCGCGCGGCGAGGGCGCGCAGCGCCGCCTGGGTCAGCGACTGGCTCGCGCAAAGGACGGCGGTCACCGGCAGGCCCGCGTCGGCCAGGGCCGCGGCGTCAAGTGCCTGCCAGGCGGGATCGGCCGGCAGGCCGGCCGACGCCATCGCTTGCAAGTACCCGTCCCGTAGTGCCGTGCGCTGCTCGCCGGCCGGGCGACCGACCAGCCCGATCCTCCGGTGCCCGTGCCCGGCCAGGTGCGCGATGGCCGCCTGCGCGGCGCCGCGCGCGTCGGGCATTACCGCGTCGGCGCCCGCCAGTTCCGGCGGGTGCAGTACGGACACGGTGGCCACCCCCGCCTCGATCTCGGACCCCAGGTAATCATGGGAACCGGGCGCGGGGATGATGATCAGCCCGTCCACCCGCCGGGCGCACATCGCGAGCGCGAGCCCTTCCTCCCTGGCGGGGTCACGGTCGGTCGAGCCGGAGTACATCAGGTACCCCTGCTCCCGCGCGATGCTCTCTGCTCCCCGGTACACGGCCACGTCGTCCGGGTCGGTCCAGCTTCCGGCGATGAACCCGAGCGTGGCGGTCCGCCCGGTGCGCAGCAGCCGGGCCGACTCGTTCCGTCGGAAGCCGAGCTCCTCGATCGCGCCGAGAACACGGCTCGCCGTCTCCGGCGTGACGCCCGGCTCCCTGTTCACCACCCGGGACACCGTCTTCAGCGCGACGCCGGCCCGGGCCGCGACATCCTTCATGGTCGGCCGTCCCCCGGTCCGGCCGGCGTCACGGGGAACGGGGACATGCCTGTCCACCGTCTGCACCTGGTTACTCATTGTTCCCTCCAGTAACAGTCTGCTCAACAGTGAGGCCCGGGACACCTACAATGACGTGGGAAAATGGGCGAGGGCGGCAGGGCGGGCCGGGCGCTAAGAACTTGTTATGATCAACGCCCCGGGACCGGGGCAAGCCGCGTCCGTTCGGCATAATCAAGACCGTGACCAGCACGGACAGGGAAAGCGAACGGCTGACCGCGCTCGGCGGGCTCGCTGCCCTCTCCCTGGACGCGCTGTCAAGCGTCGCCTACGGGCCGGAAGCGATCCTCGTCGTCCTCGTCACGGCGGGCGCCTCCGCCCTGCGGTACAGCCTGCCGGTGACGATCGCGATCGTGGTGCTGCTCGCCGCGCTGGTGATCTCCTACCGCCAGGTCATCGAGGCATTCCCGAACGGCGGCGGCGCGTACGCGGTATCCCAGCGCCACCTCGGCCGTGATGTGCCGCCTGCGGTACCGGCTGGCGGCGCTCGCCTCGGCGCCGGACGGCGAACACGCGACGCCAGGCGGCGAAGACGCGACACCGGACGGCGGTGACGGCCCGCGCGCAGCGGATGCGCGCTGACCTGCGATGCCCGGCGCCCGTTCGGCGGCAAACCGCATGGAATGCCCGCGAGTGGCAAGATATGCGTCATGGGCAACCAAACGCGGCGGGGGCGGTGACCACGCCCGCGCGTTCCGCGCTGCCGGTTGCCGTGGTCACCGGCGCGAGCCGCGGGGTCGGCCTTGAGGTGTGCCGCCAGCTCGCCGCGCTCGGCTACGGGGTGGTGCTCGGCTCCCGTGACCTGCGCCGGGCGGAGCTCGCGGCCAAGGAACTCGACCCGGAGGGGGAGCGGGTCGTCCCCGCTCGCATCGAGGTGGACAACTCGGTGAACGTCGAGCAGTTCGCCCAGTGGATCCGCGAGCGGTTCGGCCGGGTGGACGCGATCGTCAACAACGCCTCGACCGCACCCGACCAGTGGGGGATCGCCGGGTCGGCGGACCTGTCCTCGGTGGCCGAGGCGCTTGACGTGAACCTGTTCGGCGCCTGGCGGGTCGTCCAGGCGCTGCTGCCGCTGCTGCGCTCGTCTCCGCGGCCGCGCGTCGTCAACGTGTCGAGCGAGAGCGGTTCGATCGCGCTGATGAGCGGCGGCCGCCCGGCGCTGAGCGTCTCGAAGGCGGCACTGAACGCGCTGACCAGGACGCTGGCCGGCGAGCTGTACCGGGACGGCATCCTCGTCAACGCCGTGTGCCCCGGCCAGGTAACGACGGACGGCGCCCTGGGCAGCCGGAGATCCGCTGCTCAGGGCGCCGCCAGTGTCGTCTGGGCGATCACGCTGCCCAACGGCGGCCCCACCGGCACCTTCACCAGGGACGGCCGCGAGCTGCCGTGGTAGCCGCGGGCGCTTAGCCGCGAGACGGCGCGGCCAGCGGCCAGCCGCCGGCCGCGAGGTGCGCGCGGACCCGGGCGATGTCGGCGTCGTTCACCGTGTGGTGGGTGACGCTGCCGATCGCGTTCTTGATGGCGTCGGCCGACTCGGGGTCGGCCGCGGTGGCCAGCTCGTCGGCGATGCTGCTGACCTCGTCGTTGGTGAGCTGGCTGCCGAGGAGGGCGAACAGCGGGATGTAGTCGTGCTCGGGCACGCCCTCCGGGTAGCCGGCCCGGAGCCAGCCGACGATCTTGCTGAGGAATTCGGGGAGAGCCATCTGTTGATCCTGCCTTCTCGGGGGAGCCGGACGGCTACTTCTTCGGGGCTGGGTGGCCGAGGGTGTAGATCTCGTAGATCCCCCAGCCGATGGCGGCCAGGATGATGAGGACGCAGACGGCCGCGATGACCATGCCGACGACGCTGCCGCCGACGAGCACGTCGGAGTCAGCGCCGCCGTCGGCCCCCGCCACCTGTGCCCGGCGCGGGCCAAGCGACAGCGAGTACAGTCCCGCCGCGAACAGGGCCGGCAGGCCGGCCCCGGCGAGGAGCCCGAAGACGAGGATCTTCCACAGCGCGCTCAGGTTAATCCATGACATGTTAGCTTCGCCTTTCGCGCTGCTCAGGCCGCAGCCTTCGCGGTGGCCGGCTCGGCCGGCGCCACGGTGCCGGTCCATTCCGCGTTCACGTTGTTGTGGTCCACCTTGGTCTGGCGGGACCGCCAGAAGATCAGGCCGGAGAGCGCGGCCAGGATGACGAGGATCACGATGACGCCGGCGGTGCCGCCGATGCCGTGCGCGATGCCGTAGGAGGCCGCGCCGACGAGCCCCGCGGACGGCAGCGTGAACACCCATGCGGTGGCCATCCGCCCCGCCACGTTCCAGCGCACCTCGGCGCCCCGCTTGCCGAGCCCGGTGCCGATGATCGACCCGGTCGCGACGTGCGTGGTGGACAGCGAGTAGCCGAAGCTGCTCGACAGCAGGATGACCGCGGCCGAGGCGGACTCGGCCGCCATGCCCTGCGGCGACTCGATCTCGACGAGGCCCTTGCCCAGGGTGCGGATGACCCGCCAGCCGCCGAGGTAGGTGCCGATGGAGATGGCGAGCGCGCAGCAGAGGATGACCCAGACCGGCGCCTGTGAGCCCTTGGCCAGCGTGCCGTTCGCGATGAGGGCCAGGGTGATCACGCCCATGGTCTTCTGCGCGTCGTTGGTGCCGTGCGCGAGGGAGACCATGCAGGCCGAGCCGATCTGCCCGATGCGGAAGCCGTGCTTCCGGGCACCCGAGGTGAGCGAGCGGCTGATCCGGTACAGCGACCAGGTGCCGACCGCGGCGATCAAGGCCGCGATGACCGGCGAGAGCACCGCCGGGATGACGACCTTGGAGACGAGCCCGTGCCAGAGCACGGCGCTGCCGCCCGCCGCGGCGATCGTGGCCCCGATCACGCCGCCGATCAGCGCGTGCGACGAGCTGGACGGTATGCCGAACAGCCAGGTCAGCAGGTTCCAGATGATGCCGCCAGCGAGACCCGCCGCCACCACGGTGAGGGTGACGTCGGCGGTGGCGACGAGGCCGCTCGCGATCGTTGCCGCGACGGCGAGGGAGAGGAACGCGCCGACGAAATTCAGCAGCCCGGAGATCGCCACCGCTGTCCGCGGCCCCAGCGCCCCCGTCGCGATGGACGTCGCCATCGCGTTCCCCGTGTCGTGGAATCCGTTGGTGAAGTCAAAGGCCAGGGCCGTAATGACCACCAGTACGAGAATGGTGTCATTGCTCACACCTGTGACGTTAAGTCCGTCTTAGGAAGTTGCGAAGGTCATCAGAAGTGACCAGTTCACCAACTTTAAGTGAACTAAGAGTGATATCGCATACGATTTCCAATAACGAGCAGCATCGGAGCGCTATTTCCGGAGTTGCCCCTGTCGCCGCCCGCTTGTCCCGTTACCTTGCCGCTACGCCTCCGCGGCGCGCTCGGCGGGGTCGGGCGGCTGGTAGCGGTACCCCATCCCTGGCTCGGTGATCAGCCAGCGCGGCCGCGCCGGGTCTGGTTCGAGCTTGCGCCGCAGCTGCGCCATGTACAGCCGCAGGTTGCCGCCCGCGTTGTCGTACCCCGGCCCCCACACGTCGTTGAGCAGCTGCCGGTGGCTGAGCAGCTTGCCCGGGTTCCGCAGCAGCACCTCGAGCAGGTGCCATTCGGTGGGCGTCAGCCTGATGTCGCCGTCCGGCTGGCCGCCCGTCCCGCCCGCGCCCGCCGCCTCCGCTTCGGCCCCGCCCGCTCCCGCCGAACGGGCGCGGCCTGCTCCGCTCCCGTCCCCGGTCACCCGCTTGGCGGCGAGGTCGATGACCAGGGCGCCGAGTTGTACCCGCGGCGGTGCTTCCGCGGCGGGGGTGCGCCGGACCGCGGCGCGCATCCGGGCGAGCAGTTCGTCCATGCCGAACGGCTTGGTCACGTAGTCGTCGGCCCCGGCGTCCAGCGCCTCCACCTTGTCGGTGGAGTCGGCCCGCCCGGACAGCACGATGATCGGCACCGCGGTCCAGCCGCGCAGCCCGCCGATCACGTCGACGCCGTCCATGTCCGGCAGCCCCAGGTCGAGAATGACCAGGTCCGGGGGGTGCGCGGCCGCCTCCTCGAGCGCCTGCGTGCCGCTGGCCGCGGTCGCCACGTCGTACTGCCGTGCCCGCAGGTTGATCCGCAGCGCGCGCAGGATCTGCGGCTCGTCGTCCACGACAAGCACCCGCGTCATGCCCTCACCCTCTCAGTCACCGAAGAGCCTGTCTTAGTCACCGGGTGCCGCCGGGAGGCTCACCGTCATCGTCAGGCCGCCGCCCGGGGTGTCCTCGGCGGTGAGGGTGCCGCCCATCGCCTCGGTCAGCCCGCGGGACAGCGCGAGGCCGAGCCCTACCCCGGTCGTGTTGTCCGTGTCGCCGAGCCGCTGGAACGGCACGAACATGCGTTCCCTGTCCGTCTCAGGTATCCCTGGCCCGCGGTCCACCACCCGCAGCTCAACCCGGTCCCCGAGGGTGGACGCGGCAAGCAGCGGCGGCTTGCCCGCCGGCGAGTAGCGCAGCGCGTTCTCGGCGAGGTTCGCCACCACGCGTTCCAGGATGGCTGGGTCGGCGCGCACCGCGGGCAGCGTCTCAGGGATCTCCACGACGATGTCGCGGCCGGCCGGCCCCAGGTCGTCGAGGGCCAGGGCGACGATCTCGTCAAGCCCGGACGGCCGTGGGAACAGCGACAGCGCGCCCGCCTGCAGCCTGGACATGTCGAGCAGGTTGCCGACCAGGTGGATGAGCCGGTCGAGCGACTCGTCGGCGGTGGCGAGCAGCTCGGCCGTGTCGGCGGCGTCCCAGTGCATGTCGGGGGACCGCAGCGAGGTGACCGCTGCCTTCGCCGAGGCGAGCGGGCTGCGCAGGTCGTGGCTGACCGCGGCGAGCAGCGCGGTGCGCATCCGGTCGGCCGCGGCGATCGGCTTGGCCGCCTCCGCCTCGGCGGCGAGCCGCTGTTGTTCCAGCGCCACGGCGGCGTAGGCGGCGAACGCGCCGAGCACCCGGCGGTCCTCGGCGGGCAGCGGGCGGCCGGCCAGGGCGAGGGAGAGCGCGTCGGTAATCGGGATGTCCACGTCGGCGTCGTCCGGCCGGGAGACTGGCCGCTCGCCAGAACAGGCGGCGATGGCCCACTCCGCCGCCGGGCCGCGCCCGCCGCTTACCGGCTGGCCCTGCCGTTCGAGCAGGCTGGCCGAGCGCATGCCGAACGCCTCCCGAGCCCGTTCGAGCAGCGCGTCGAGCGCGCCCTGGCCGCGCAGGATGGAGCCTGCCGTGGTGACGAGCAGCTCGGACTCGGCGTTGGCGCGGGCCGCCTGCTTGCTCCGCCGAGCGGTGGTGTCCACCACCCAGCTCACCGCCAGCCCGACGGCGATGAACACGCCGAGGGCAACCACGTTGTTCGCCTCGGCGATGGTGAATTTGTACAGGGGCGGGGTGAAGTAGTAGTTGAGCAGCAGCGATGCCACGATGGCCTCGGCCACGGCGGGCAGGAAGCCCCCGACAAGGGCAACGGCGATCACCGCGACAAGGAACCCGAGCACGTCGCTCGTCAGGTTGATGCCGGACCTGCTGCTCGCGAGCGCGAGCGTGACGAGCGGCGCGAGCACCGCGGCGAGAATCCACCCGGCCATCTGCCGCTGCCTGGTGATTCCGCCGCGATAGCGGGGGAGGATGCTCCATCGGCTGCCCACGTGCGGGTGGGTGACGATGTGCACGTCGATCGCGCCGGAGTCGTGGATGGTCCGCGACCCGATGCCGGGGCCGGTCAGCAGGGCGAGCAGCCAGGACCGCCGGCTGGCCCCGAGGACGAGCTGCGTCGCGTTCTCCGCCTTGGCGAAGGTGAGCAGCGCTTCGGAGATCTCGTCGCCAACCACCTGGTGGTAGGTGCCGCCGAGCGACTCGACGAGCTGCCGTTGCCTGGCCAGGTTGGCCGGGTTGGCGCCGGTGAGCCCGTCGGACTTGGTGACGTGCACCGCGAGCAGGTCACCGCCCGACGACCGCGCGGCGATCCGCGCCGCCCGCCTGATCAGCGTGTCGCCCTCCGGTCCGCCGGTAAGCGCGACGACGACCCGCTCCCGCGCCTCCCAGGTGGCGGTGATGTCGTGCTCGGCGCGGTACTTCTGCAGCCCCTCGTCGACCTTGTCGGCCAGCCAGAGCAGCGCGAGCTCGCGCAGCGCCGTCAGGTTGCCGGCCCGGAAGTAGTTGGTGAGCGCGGCGTCGATCTTCTCCGGCGGGTAGATGTTGCCGTGCGCCATCCGGCGGCGCAGCGCCTCCGCGGTCATGTCGACCAGTTCCACCTGGTCGGCCGCCCGCACCACCGCGTCTGGCACGGTCTCCCGCTGCGGCACCCCGGTGATCTGCTCGACCACGTCGGTGACCGACTCGAGGTGCTGCACGTTGACCGCGGAGATCACGTCGATGCCCGCGTCGAGCAGTTCCTCGACGTCCTGCCAGCGCTTGACGTGCCGCGAGCCGGGCACGTTGGTGTGCGCGAGCTCGTCGACCAGCGCGATCTGCGGCTTGCGGGCGAGCACCGCGTCGATGTCCATCTCTTCCCACTCGCTGCCCCGGTAGGGGAGCTTCTTGCGCGGGATGACCTCCAGCCCGTCAAGCAGCGCAATCGTCTGCGGCCGCTGGTGCGGCTCGGCGAACGCGACCACTACGTCGGCGCCGCGTTCCGCGCGGCGGTGTCCCTCGCAGAGCATCGCGTACGTCTTACCGACCCCGGCCGCGGCCCCCAGGTAAATCCGCAGCTGCCCGCGCGGCGTGACGCGGCCCGCACTGTATCCGCCCATGCTCCTAATACTGCGGCATCCGCGCAGGTCACCCTGACCAACCTAACGATATCCATGCGACGTTCGCGTACTTGGGCACTGCTGGGCCGCTCTGAGGCCTGGCGGGACGTTCACGGCCGGGCCGGGCCGGGGCCGGCCCGGGGCGGCCCGGGGCGCGGCCGCCTCCGGCGCGGCGGGCGCGGGTCTCCGCACCTCCCCGCCGGTTCCCTGGCAAGATCGGGGTCATGAGTGTTGTGAAGATCAATGCGATCACCGTGCCGGAGGACAGCGGGGACGAACTCGCGCGACGGTTCGCGGCGCGGGCTGGCGCGGTGGACAAGCAGGACGGGTTCGAGGGCTTTGAGCTGCTCAAGCCGGCCGACGAGCGGACCACCTGGCTGGTGGTGACCCGCTGGCGGGACGAGGAGTCGTTCCAGGCGTGGCTGGGCTCGCCCGCCTTCGGCCACGGCCACCGCTCGGCCGCCGAGCGCTCCGGCGGCGAGGCGCCTAAGCCGGTCGGCGTGCACAGCGAGCTGTGGTCCTACGAGATCGCCGGCGGCTCCGCGCGCTGACCCTTTCGTCGAACGGCGGACACATGGCCGATTCGTGGAATGACCGCGCGTACCTGCGCGGGACGCAGTACAAGACCGACATCAACCTGGCGGCCCGCCAGTCGATCTACGCCTATGCACACCCGCGGGTCAACCTGTTCGCGCGGGTCATCGACCTGGCCGCCCCGGCGCCTGCGGCCGGCCCGGCAGGCGAGCCGACCGCCACGGCCCCCAGGTCAGGCTTGGGGAGCGCGGCGGGCCCGGGAAGCGCGGCCGGTTCGGTGCGCCTGGCGCTGGCCTGTGCCGACGCGACCGCGCTGCCACTGCGCGACGGCGCGGCGGACCTGACGCTCGCGGCGCACATGCTCTACCACGTGCCCGAGCCGGCCGACGCCCTGCGTGAGTTGCGCCGTGTCACCCGCCCAGGCGGCCGGGTCGTCATCGTGCTGAACGGCGCCGGCCACCTGCGCCAGCTGCGCGCCGCCATCGCCGCGGCGCTCGGTGGCACGGCCTCCGGTGGCCGGGGGCAGTGCGGTGGCCGGGGCCGAGCGCGTCACCCTGGACGACGGCGAGTCCCTGGCCAGGTCCTTCTTCAGCCAGGTCACCAGGCACGATTTCAGGGCGGAGCTCCGTGTCCCGGCGCCGGGACCGATCGCGGACTACGTGCGCTCACTCCCGGGCGCCCGCCACGGCAGCGACCTAGCGGACCTTGCCGCGACCGTGGCCGCCACCTTCCCCAGGACCCAGGAAGGCCACTACGTGATCACCGCCCACACCGGCTGCCTCGTCTGCCTGGGCGACTAGCCTCCCCGGCGCTCCAGCCACGGGTCCCGAGCATGATCATGAAGGGCTGATAGTGCTATCACGCCACTAACCCCCCAACCCCACAACCCTTCCGGATCATGATGCGATCATGATGCTGCCGGCGACCGCATAGAAACCCATGAGCCTCACAGCTTTCGCTGGTAACGCCACTCTCTTCGAGCGACGGGCCGGCCGGAGCGTGGCCGGGCCGGACGGGGATGGCGCCCTCAGGTCAGCGCCTGCCCCAGGTGGCGAAGAAGTCGCGGGCCTGCCGGGTCCACAGCGGGATGACCGCGGCCACGCCGAGGACCCAGGCCAGCAGGGTGAAGAACTGGGCGCCCGGGTCTTTGCGGGTGCCAATCAGGACGAACAGCATGACGATCGTGTACACGCCGAGGAGCACCGTCCCCGTGACCCGCGTCCAGCCCCGGCCGTGCCGGCTGGCGATGGCGAGCATCACCCAGCAGGCGAGGCCGATGAGGTCCGCGACGACGGCGATCGTCATCGCGCCGGCCATCTGATTCTGTTGAGCCTCGATGGTGAGGTGGTAGGTGTTTTTCGCGACGGTGGCGTCGTGGGTGTACCTGGCGAGGATCGGGAGGCTCACGAGCAGGGCGATCACGGTGGCCGTCAGGCCCGCGTACATCAGCCGGGCCGCGGTGCGCACGGGTCCGGGGATCTCCGCGCCGGCCGGGTTCCGCCGGCCCAGCCTGTACTGGCCGAGCGCGTCCG
>Ga0265337_1000949_pt1 | contig 15169 bp, 17 predicted proteins | sample 42122metaG_FD_192441 | JGI IMG/M metagenome (GOLD analysis project Ga0265337, IMG submission 192441) | Rhizosphere microbial communities from Carex aquatilis grown in University of Washington, Seatle, WA, United States - 4-21-22 metaG | ecosystem: Host-associated > Plants > Roots > Rhizosphere >... | reverse complement strand
CTTCCACCGCCACCGCGACGCGTTTTGGCTGGGGATCGCGCGTCCCGCTCGTCACCCGCGTCCTGCAGCCCGCCAAAGGCAAAGCCGCCGCTCCGGACGTTTCGCAGGCCGGCAAGTCCACCGTGATTCCCGTGATGGCCTTCCCCGCACCCAACCTGCTCGTCGTCGAATACCGCCCCGCCGCCGACCTCAAGGGCATCATCCTGCACCTGCGCGAAGTCGCCGGCCAGCCCGCGACGCTCGCCACGAAGGACATCGTCTCCGCCGCCCGCATCAGCCGCCTCGACGAAGTCAACGTTCTCGAACAACCGCTCAAGACCAAGCTGGACACCGTCACCTTCCAGCCCTGGGAAGCCAAGTTCCTAAAGTTGAGCTTAAGGTGAAGAAGGACTCTGCGGTCAGGTCTCTATCTATGTCTATCTGCGTCGATCTGCGGTTGGGTTGCAGCGGCGCAGTTTAGCTCATGCTGCCACGGGGGGGTGCATCCCGCCCGGGAGCAAGTAATTGACGCTGCCTTGGCAGCGAAGCTCAGCAGGTCCTTAAGTTCGCCCACGTCGAGAGTCCTCAACGCTTCCGCCTTAAGGCCGTGCTCCCGACGGATCCAGGCCAGCAGCGCGGCCTGGAAGGTATCGCCCGCGCCTACGGTATCGGCTACGCTTACGCGTTCAGCCGGCACTTCAACCGTGCCGCACGCGTTCATGCCGACGGCACCTTTGGCGCCGCAGGTCACTACCACCAGGCCGACCCCAGCGGCGACATATTTCCGGCAGCAGTCTTTCGCCGAGAGCCCCGGATGCATCCACGCCAGGTCTTCTTCGCTGAGCTTGAGCAAATCGGCAGCCGCCAGAAAGTGCTCGAGTCGGGGCAGGAATTCCTCACGCGAGCGCACCAGAAAGGGGCGGATGTTGGGATCCAGCGAAACCATGACCTGGGCCGTCTTGAGCGACAAGAGCTTCTCAAGCGCCGAACCAATCGGTTCCGCCGCCAGTGAAAATGAGCCGAAGTGGAGGCAATGGACCTCTGGCGCCAGACGCTGCGGGATGTCCCCGGGTTCGAGGGCGCAGCCCGCGGTGTTTTCCGTGTAGAAAACATAGCTCGGGTCGCATTTGAGGCCATCCAGCAGCACAAACCCAAGTGTCGTTAAGGCCGGGGTCCGCGGACAAAGTGACAGGTCCACTCGGCTTCCTTCCAGCGTGCGGGCAAGCAGTTTGCCGAAGGGATCTTCCGAGAGCCGGCAAAGGAATTGGACGGGAACACCCAGCCGGCCCAGGGCCATGGAGACATTGTAAGGAGACCCTCCCGGGGCGGGCAGGAAGAAACGCTTGCCACCCTGGTCCACGGGAAGCATATCGATGAGGGATTCGCCTGCAGCGATGATCATAAGCAAACTGGTCTAAAGTCAATAGGCCGCATGGCGCGGTTGCGCGAGCATTACTCAATCCCGAGCCGTTTTTGAATCTGCTCCAGCGGCACGCCTTTGGTCTCGCACACCATTGTCTTCACCCAGACAAGCTGCAGAACCATCATGGCACAAAAGAACAGGAAGACATAGCCGGGGGCAAAAGCAGTGACCATCTTCGGGAAGAAGCTCGTGAGCAGAGCGGCGAAAAGCCAGTGAGTAAAGCTGCCAAGCGCCTGACCTTCCGCCCGGTGCCGGTTGGGGAATATCTCGGCGATGAAGACCCAGATCACTGCTCCCTGTCCGACGGCATGCGCCGCGATGAAGCCGAAGATGCAAATCGGGACGATGCTGAAATGCTGGGTGAAGAAAGCCCACGACGTCAGCCCGAGCGAGAGGATATAACCGAAGGAACCAATGAAAAGGAGCGTGCGGCGTCCCAGCCGGTCAATCAACCAGAGGCCGACAAAGGTAAAGATCAGGTTGGTCACCCCGATGCCGACAGATTGCAGCAAGGCAGCTTTTGCTCCCAAGCCGGTCATCTCAAAGATGCGCGGGGCGAAGTAAAGCACCGCGTTGATACCCGAGAGCTGGTTGAAGAACGCGATTAGAATCGCGAGCAGGATGGGAATCCTCAGCCGCCGGGTCCAGAAACGCCCCGCGATGGATTGCTCGGAGGACGCGGCCATAATCTCGTCCGCCTGGCCCTCGATCTCCGCCGGGGATGCCTCGGGTCTAATGAGCCGGAGTACCTTCAGCCCCGCCTCGCGGTCGCGCTTCCGGCCCAGGAGCCAGCGCGGGCTTTCCGGGATGGCGAAGCACATCAACGTGTAAAGCAAGGACGGAAACGCCGCGACGCCCAGCATCCAGCGCCAGGCATTCTCGCCGATCCCGGCGAGCAGTGCATTGGACAGGAAGGCGATGACGATGCCGAAGACGATGTTGAATTGGAACATGCCGGCCAGCCGGCCACGGTACGCTGGAGGCGCGATTTCGGAGATGTAGAGTGGCGCGGCAACGGTGGAGATGCCGATCCCCAAGCCGCCGATGAACCGCGCCGCGATGAATGAGGACACCCCCGCGGCGAACGCGCAGCCGACCGCCGAAATGATATAGAGCACGCCGATCCACAGCAGCGTGGCCTTGCGGCCGAAGCGGTCGGTGGGCCAACCGCCGAGCATCGAACCCAGGACGGTGCCGTAGAGGGCCGCGGCCATCGCCACCCCGTGCAGCCCGACACTGAGGCCCCAAAGCGACTGGATCTTCTGCTCCGCCCCGGAAATGACCACTGTGTCGAAACCAAACAAGAATCCGGCGAGGGCGGAGGTGATGGACCAGAAAAAGATGCGGCTCTTCATGTGACCTTTTCGCGCAAAATGACCGCCGTTACAAGGCCAAATTGTCTGGGTTCGCGCGGCGCCGATTCGTGAAGGCGGCAATATAGGGGCGGGGCCTCGTGATGGCGCGACTCCTGGCAATTCATCGGTGACGAGGCCGTCCCCGCCCCTTCAATAACAGGCCCTGCTGGCTCCGGCAGAAATCAAGTTTCCGCTTGGCACAGGACATGCGATCGCTTATCTTATAATCATTCGGGCATTCGGCCAATCGGCAGCGTTGTGGGGGGAGGCCAGCACAGAGCCGCCGCAGGCCGGGACGGAACATGAATGCAGTCTTATGACTATAATTGATCTGATCAAAGCCACCGTTGTGTGCGGCGCTATCGCCTTCCTCATCTACAGCTATCCGGTCCTCGGCCAGATTGTCCTCATCGGATTCCTGAGCTTGCTGTGGCTGGTGTACGCCCATAAGACGATCGCCAACTTGCGACGGAGATAAGAGTAGTCGGAAGGCTGGCGCTGAGGGTTAAGTGACCGGCCTCAAACGGCGCGCGGCGCAGCGGGAGCGCGGTTCACACGCCGATGGGATCACCCACAAGGAAAGGCCCGCACTATTCGCTATTCACTCGCTTCCCTTCCCGGTATCGTCCACGCATGGACTTAGAGGCCAACTTGAAAACCGTGCAGCAGCGAATTGAGGCTGCCTGCGCGCGAGCGGGACGCAAGCCGGGCTCGGTCACACTGATCGCGGTGACGAAGACCCAGCCCCCGGAGATCGTCTGCGCGGCGGCGGCGCTGGGGTTGAACCTGTTCGGGGAGAACAAGGTGCAGGAGGCCAAAGCTAAAATCTCCGCGTGTCCGGCGCGGCTGCGCTGGCACCTGGTGGGTCATTTGCAGACGAACAAATGCCGCGACGCCGTGGGGCTCTTCGAGATGGTGCAAAGCGTCGATAGTCTTCACCTGGCCGAGGAACTCAACAAGCGCGCGGACCAAGCGGCGAAAACCTTACCGATCTTGCTGGAGGTCAACGCGGTAGGCGAAGCCAGTAAGTTCGGGTGCCGGCCGGACCGACTGCTGGCCGACGTGCGCCACATCAATGCGCTCCCACGTCTGGAAATCCACGGGCTGATGACTGTCCCGCCGTGGACTGTGGACCCGGAGAAGGTGCGTCCGGTATTCCGCCAAATGCGCGAGCTGAAGGAACGCTGCGAGCAAGTCCTGGGCGCCCCCCTGCCCCACCTGAGCATGGGGATGACCGGCGACTTCGAGGTCGCCATCGAGGAAGGCGCAACCATGGTGCGCATCGGCACGGCTTTGTTCGGCGCCCGGCCCAAGGCCAGCGGCGCTTAAACCCGAAGACCGAAGACCGAAGGCCGAAAGAAGGCCGAAACCCGAAATCCGGGAATGACTTGGTTCGATGGGCTGTTGCTCGCACGGGGTGGCGGTGCATTCGGACTTCGGAGTTCGGCCTTCTTTCGGCCTTCGGGTTTCGGATTTCGGACTTAACACAAGCCCGCCCGACTTCCGCGCAGCCACGCGCGCTCCCCAGCCGGGGCGCTTTTTGGCTTCACTTTCTCCGCAGCTTCTCGTAGGTTTATAACTGTGACCACCGAGCTGTTCAGCCAGGAAATCGCGGAAGCACTGAAGGCGTATGAGAAGTACGTCATCTGCATCGATAAGACCCCCGAGGAGTTTGCCGCGTCACTGACCTCCCTGCTGAACAAGGCGATCAAGGCCTATGAAGGCCGGGGGCCGGAGCTCCGCCACGGCATCGCCCTCGATAAACACATCACCATCATATTAAGCCAGAACGACGGCCCGCGTCCGCTGTGCGGCATTTATTTCAATCTGTACTCGCCTTATCAAAGGCAGTCGCTGCCCAAAACCGTCCAGCCCGTTCGGGAGCCGATCAGCGGCGGCCAGCCGGAGTCCGAGCAATAACCCCGGACCTGGCGGGCCTCTCCGTCTCCACACTTCGGCGAGCAAACCGCCGTCATTGGGTACGTGCTTCGTCGCCCACCTGTACCTCGCCGGCTACTAGGTCAGCCACGGTGTTGTCCTCCCGCTGCGGCCCGGTGACTTTGACCTCGCCGACCTTTATGCCGCGGCGGTAAACGTCGAGGCGCTGGTCAACCGCCGCCATCTTCCCGAGCGGGAAGTTGAGCACCACAAAGCGGGCGGTGGTGTTGACCACGGCGACCTTGCCCACCGAGACAAGTTGGGGCGTGACGATCCGCGTATCATTGGTGCCTGACGATCCGGCGCGCGGTGGCGGCAGGAACATCGAGTCAGCGACTTTCTTCCTCGCGCAGCCGGACAGGGCGAGCACAACCAGCAGCATCACTGAGAACGAGATTCGCATGGCCGCAGTTAAATCCCCTCCCTCGGTGCGGTCAATTCACAAATTGGTGAGGATCGTGTCGCTGTGCTCGTAGGCTGGCGCGCAGCAGCAGAGCAACCGGAGGGTCTCGCTACCCGTGTTCCAAAGCTTGTGGCGTTTGCCCGGCAGAATCGCCACCGCATCACCGACCTGGAGGTCGCGCTCCTCTCCTTCAATGGTGATTTTGCCGCGGCCATGGGTGATGTAGTAAATCTCTTCCGCCTTGGGGTGATGATGCTCCTGCGTGCTCCCGCCAACGGGCACGCGCGCCTCGGCCAGGCTTTGATTGCGGATAGCCGAGTTGCGATGCGCCAGCAGCTCGCGAATCTCCGAGCCGTCCTTCGTGATGAACGCCGGCACTTCGTTGAGATTCTTAACGTCCATGCCCAAGCTCCCTAGTAGAGCAGGTACTTCTTGCGATCCTTCCGGAAAGCCTGCTCGCCCGCTTTCCAGGAAGCAACGATCTCCGACGCCGGGGTACCCGCCTCCAACGCCTTGCGCGACGCGTCGGTGCCGTTGACTTTGTCGAACATGCTGACGTTTCGTTTTGCCTTCACCGACTCGGCAAAGAGGTCGCGATCGCCCACCTTTTTCAAGGCTTCGTATGCGTAGAAATTGATAGCGGTCAGCGGGGCCGCGGCGCGGTCGGTGAAGAAGATCTGCACCCCGCCAATCGGCTGGTTGCTGAACGTGAAGTAGTAGGGCTTGTAGGTGATGGGGTAGAATCTGACACCCGGCAGTTGGTAGCCATTGAGCTGCTCAGCGAACTTGTGCGGGTCCAGGTCGGGGATCGCGATACATTCAAAGGGGAGGGTATAACCGATGCCGGTGCTGACGCTATAAAGCTCACCCAACATGCCGGTCGCAACCTGGTAAAGGGCGGAGTCACCATGCGGCACGTGCGGCGAGCTGGGCACCCAGGGCAAGTCGGTATCCCGCCACACCATCGAGCGCTTCCAGCCCTTCATGGGCACCACTGTCAATTTGCACGGCTTCTTGATCCAGCCTTCGCCGTTGATCATCCGCGCCAGTTCGCCGCAAGTCAGGCCATAGACGTAGGGCACGTTCCAGTAGCCGACGTGGGAGCGGAAGCTCGCCTCGAGCATCGGCCCCTCGATGCGTTGGCCGCCAAGCGGATCGGGCCGGTCAAGCACAACGAATTCGACGCCCGCCTCGGCGCACGCCTCCATCGCGACACCCATCGAGCTGACAAACGTATAGGACCGGCAGCCGGTGTCCTGCAAGTCGTACACGATGGCATCCAGACCCGCGAGCATCTCGGGCGTCGGCCTGAACGTCTTGCCGTAAAGCGAATACGCTGGCAACCCGGTGCGGGCGTCGGTGGTGTCGGCTACCGTGTCCCCCGCCCCCACGGCACCATAAACCCCGTGTTCGGGCCCGAACAAGGCGACCAGCTTCACCCCCAACGCGGCGCGGAGCACATCGATCGTGGAGACCAATTGGCGATTCACCCCCGAAGGATTCGTAAGCAGCCCAACCCGCTTTCCTTGCAGCACTTTGAAATGCCCGGCGGCCAGGACCTCGTTCCCAAGTTTGACCTCCCCCCGGGCGGTCCAAGGCAACGCAATCGCCAGCATCAAGAAGCTTCTGAGAAACAAATTCATGTCCAGCGAGGTTAACGCTCCGGCGGTTCAAAGCAAAAGAATTTGACACCTGCAAGAGGCCGGGCAAGGTTCGGCAGTCTGTTCAGTTGAAGGGGGACCCAATCGCTCTGATCTGAAATCCCAAGGCCGAAACCCGACGATGGTTTGATCCGATGGCCTGCACCTCCGCCGGGACGCTCAGGAGTTCGGAACTCGGACTGGGATCAGCAGGTTAGCAGGTGGCTTTGGCTGGGCAGTATTGATTCCGCCATTTGTTCATTCAGATGCCTCTTTGAACCGCTTCACGTCAATCCGATACTCTTTCACACGCAGACCCATAATACGTTCAGTGACACCAAGGGTGCGGGCTACTTCGGCCATATTGCCGCCGGTGCGTTTGAGTTCAGCACAGATCATCTCGTGTTCCAGGCCGCGCAAGGCGCTGGCAAGCGTGCCGCCTGGCGCCTTGCCGTCCCGCCCGGGCATCTGTAACGTCGGCGGCAAGTGATGCGCCTCGAGGGAATCACCTGAGCAAAGCAGCACGGCGCGCTCGATGCAGTTTTCCACTTCGCGCACGTTCCCCGGCCAATGGTAGACCATGAGCATATCGATGGCCGCCGTGGAGATGCGACGGATGCTCTTGCCGGTTTCCATCATCTCCTCCAGGTTGCGGCTGGTGGCGGCGATGACCCGGACGTCGCATTTCCTGGGCATGTTGCTGCCGATGTGTTCGAACTCGCGCTCCTGGAGAATGCGCAGCAACTTCACCTGCGTGGGAGGCGTGAGGTCACCGATTTCATCCAAAAAGATCGTGCCCTGATCGGCCACTTCAAAGCGCCCCTGGCGCATAGCGATGGCCCCGGTGAACGCGCCTTTCTCGTGGCCAAAGAGTTCGCTTTCGATAATGGATTCGGGCAGGGCGGCGCAATTGAATTTTAGGAAGACGCGGTTGGCGCGCCGGCTTTGGTGGTGGACAGCGCGGGCGACGAGTTCTTTGCCCACTCCACTTTCGCCGCGGATAAGCACGGTGGTGTCGCTGGGGGCGACCTGCTCGATGTGCAGATAGACACTGCGCATGGCGTTGGAGTTGCCGACCATCTGGTCGGGGCGGAAGCCCTTGGCAATCTGGTGCTGGAGCCGCTCATTCTCCTGGCGCAGTCCATCGAGCTTCTCCTGGGTCGTCTGCCTCAGGTGCGCGGCTTGGGCCACGATATGAGCGATCAAGGTGAGTAACCGGACATCAGCGGCCAGGCTGGCGCCGGACCGCGCGCAACGCTCGAGGCTCAACGTGCCCATGGTCTCCTCGCCCAGCTTGATGGGGACGCAAAGAAAAGCGGTGGCGTCGGAGGCAGCATCGCGGCTCTCCGGAGTGAAGCGGTGACTAAAGTGTTCGTCCTTGGCGATGTCAGTGACCACTATCGCCTGACCGCTGAGGACGACCTGGTCCAACAACGGCCGCGCGTGCTGCCAGTAATCCTCGGATGATTCGGTCCGCGGCAGACCGAAAGTTTCGGCCACGACCACCTGGTGGTCACGGCGATTCACGAGGGTGATGGCGCCGCGCGTCATGCCGAACGAGTTGGCCATTTTCCGGAGCGTGGGCCGGATAATGTCCCCCAACTCCAGGCTGCTCTCCATCGTGCGCGAGATTTCGAGCAGCAAACTGAGATCCTGAATGACGCGGCACGAGTCTGCTGCCGCCACAGACTCGACCGCGTTCTCTCGACCGGCCACCTGTTGGCAGCCGCGAGGACAAAGCTCCAGCACTGGATTCATCGCATTTACCGCTGATCTGCCTCAGCAGTTGAGGTGCCAATTCGGAGCACGCCTGCCCGCTACCGCCCAGAGCCGTGCTGAACCTGCGTGTTTGCAGGGCCCGCATGCACGATCCCAGAATCGCCAGCGGGTCTCCAACAAGAAAGCGTCAGTCGCGGCGGTGCAGCCTTTTGGCCAGCGTGCGCAATCAATGCTGGCCGCAGTCGCAATCCTTGAGCGAGACGTTTGTTGCTTTGACCATGGCCGTAACGACCTTGCCACGTTTGAGTTTCATGTTCTTAAGCGATGCCGTAGTGATCACCGAGACAAGCTCGCCCGCCGGAGTGTCGAGAACGACTTCCGACATGACTTTATCCGAAGTGATCCGGGTGATGGTGCCTTGGATTTGATTTCGAATGCTATTTGGCATATTTGAGATTACAGACTCAGTCGAGGTTAATTGATAGCCTCGGCGCCTTGCTGCGCTGTTCGGATGCGAACGGCCTGTTCGACCGCAGCCACAAAGATCTTTCCGTCACCAATCCTTCCGGTCCTGGCGCTTTTGACTACTGCGATTATGGCAGCACTCGCCTGTTCGTCGCAAACAACGACTTCGATTTTGACCTTCGGCAGGCAGTCCACCGAATACTCACTATCGCGAAAGATTTCCGTGTGGCCTCGCTGCCGTCCGAAGCCCTTAACCTCGATGCCGGTCATACCCATGACTCCTGCTGCGTTCAAGGCGCTTTTCACCTCCTCGAGTTTATGGGGTCTGATGATAGCCTCGATTCGTTTCATAGCCCAGAAAGCTCCCGGGACATTTTGAAGTCGGCAACCAAAGCTCGCAGTTCTTCATCGGTGACGGCGCCTTTGCGGAAGACGGCGAAATGCCGGACTTCCTCCAACAGGGCGGACAAAGCCTCGCCGGGCAGGCTGAGGTTCAACTGCTCCAGTTTGTGGCCCAAGAAGCCAGTGCCGGAGTGGTGGCCCACGACCAGTTCAGTCGGGGCATGGCCAACTTCCTCCGCCGCAAACGGTTCGTAAGCACGCTGGTGGGCCATCAGGCCGGTGCAATGGATGCCCTACTCGTGGCGAAAGACCGCTGAGCCCACAATGGGCTTGTCGGGGCTCAGAGGCCGGCTGGAGGCCTAGCCACCAAATCGCTCAGCGTCGCCAACTGGCGAGTGTCCACGCCGCAATCCACATCCAGTGTTAGTCGAGCCGCCATAACCACTTCTTCAAGCGAGGCATTGCCGGCACGCTCGCCCAGCCCATTGACCGTGACGCTAGCGTAATCAGCTCCAACGGCCAGGGCGGCGATGGTATTGGCCGTAGCCATTCCCAAGTCATTGTGGCCGTGGAATTCAAGCGGCAGGGCGGGCACCTCCGTGCGCAACATGCCTATTAGCTCGCTGGTCTGCAACGGGTTCAAAAGACCGACGGTGTCGGCGATGCGCAGCCGGCTCAGCCCGGCTTGCTGCGCCGCCTGGGCAAACTCCAAGAGGAACGAGCGGTCGGCGCGTGAGCGTCCTGGGCGCCCACCGATAAGGCGGGAAACACAGCTAGGAAGCCTGTGGCCAGATCGCTCATGGTTCGCAGCCCCCAGTCATGGTCCCGTTTCCAGGCGCGCAGGTGCAGCTCGGAAACCGGCAGCGAAAAGTGCGCTGCATGGACGCGACAGGCCGCGGCCGCTTCGAGGTCTTTGGCCACGGCCCGGTTCCAGGTGATCAGGCGCAAAGGCAGGCCGAGGTCGCTGATAGAATTGATATCGTCCCTTTCTGCAGGCTCCATGGCTGGAATGCCAATTTCGATTTCGCGCACGCCGGCGCGAGCCAGGGCAGAGGCGATGGCTTGCTTTTCGGCGCGAGAAAAGCACACGCCCGCAGCCTGTTCGCCGTCGCGCAGCGTGGTGTCCACTACGGTGATGGGAGGCATGGCTTATTCCTTGATTAAATATTCCTCCGCGACCCGGCCCTCCTCAAGGGCATCCAGGATGGCATCGATCGCTCCCTCGTTAATGCCTTGATACCAGAGGCCAGAGGGGTAATCGATCATGACCGGCCCGCGAGTGCAGAGATTCAGGCAAGCGGTCATGGCCACTTCGACGCCCTCCAGCATCCGGTCCTGGACCTCGTTCTGCAGATAAGACAGCAGGGCCATGGATTGCTTCTTGTGACAAATGCCTTGCGGTTCGCCGCTGGCGCGGACGCTGCTACAGATGAACAAGTGGTGCTTTGGTTTAGTCATACGTTTTTGAATTGTTTGTCCGGTGTTGGAAAGGGATGCAGTTTCACGTCAGGAGCAATTTCCCGCCGGCAAGGGTGAGCACCGCCGCCAGGAGCCGTTTGATGGCGGCCGCGGAAAAGCTCCGGCTGCCGAGATAGGAGCCGAGCGTGCCGCCAGTGACTGCGGCGGCCAGGAGCGGCCCTGCAACTAGCGGCAGATTCTTTGTGCTGCTGAGATTGCCGGCCAGACCGGCCGAAGAGTTGACGAGAATAAAAGCCGCGGAAGTTGCGGCGACGGTTTTCGTGCCCGCCCAGCGCAGGAGGAGCATGAGCGGGGTTAGGAATATGCCGCCGCCGGTGCCCGTCAAGCCGGCCAGCAAACCCAAGCCGCCGCCGGTGGCAAGTGCCGTGGGCAACGGGGGAGGTTGCAGTTGGACATCTTCGGCAGGCTTAATCAGGAAGCGGAGCGCGGCAACCAGCAGCGCAACGCCGATGAGCATTTTGAACAGGTGTGTCGGGAGGTTGATGTAGCCGCCCAAATAGGCGCAAGGAATCGAGGCCAGCGCGAAAGGCCAAAACAGGCGCCAGCGAAAGAAGCCGGCCCGCCAGAATTGATATGAGGCGATGCAGGCGACGGCAACGTTGAGTACCAGTGCCGTGGGTTTGATGGTCGTTGTCGGCAAGCTGAACAAAGCCATCACGGCGATGTAACCCGAGGCTCCCGCATGGCCGACTGAGGAATACAGCAATGCCACCAGAAAAACGGCCAGCGTCATTACGGGCAGATATTCGTGGTTCATAGCAATCTCAGCCGCAGCCCATGCCGTCGCCTTTGCAGCTCACACCCATGCTGCAGCCTTTGAATTGGCGCGTCATAGCTGGCGGCACCGGCTGGCCGGCGAACACCGCCGCCAGGCCCTCTTCAATTAATCCCTCCATTTGCACGACCTTCAGCCCGGTGGCTTCCAGGATGCGCAGCGGGTTGGAGCCGGCGGCTGAAACCAGCAGCGCCTGGCAATCCTGAAGCGAGGTGGCGAGCTGCAGCCACCGATCATCGCCAGTGCCGCGTTCCGGGGCGGCGCGCGTTTCCAGGTAGCGAAACCGGTTGGGCGCCTCCGGCTCCCGGCCGAAGATCAGGAAACGCTCCACCTCTCCCAGATGCTGGTTGACCAGCGCACCTTCCATGGTCGCCACGGCGACATAGGGCCGCGATGAATCTCCAGAGCGGGCAGACTCCTGGATTAGCCGCGCCGTTTCTTCGCTGTTGTCTTCGCCCACGAGACCGGCGGCATCGGCACGGCAGCGGGCGCAATGAGTCATCTGCGGCAAGAACCGTTCGGATAGCAACCGCACCCGGGCGACCGTCTTGCCATCGGGTTGGCCCAACGCGTGAAACGGCGTGTCCGCCACCGGCAGCAAGGGCACGCAGTTCATGATATCCGCCCCGAACTCGGCCACTACCCGTGCGACTTCGGGGATATGCGTGTCATTAACGCCCGGCAGGATGATAGAGTTTACCTTCACCACAATACCGTGGTTCTTCAACGATTGCAGGGCGGCGAGTTGGCGTTCGACCATAAGTTTGCCCAGCGCCTCGCCGCGAAGCACGTGCTTGTTGAACCGGCCCCAGGCATAGACGCGCGCGGCAATGGCCGGGTCAATGCCGTTGATCGTGATGGTGACATGGCTCAGGCGCAGTTGCGCCAGCGCCGGGATGTGTTCGAGCAACTCCAGGCCATTAGTGGCCAGGCAAAGCAGCATCTGGGGATAGCGCTCCCGAACCAGCCGCAAGGTGGCGAGAGTTTCATCTGCATTGGCCAGCGGGTCGCCGGGGCCGGCAATGCCGACGACGGCGATGTTGTCGCGCTTTGCCGAAAGTCTCTCCAAATAGCCGAGCGCCTGCGCGGGAGTCAGCACGGCGGAGGTCACGCCGGGGCGGCCTTCGTTGACGCAATCCATGCGCCGGCTGCAGAAGTTGCACTGCACATTGCAACGCTGCGCGACAGGCAAATGCACACGCGCGGTCTGGTGAGCGGCTGAACGGTTGAAGCAGGGATGGCTCTGAAGGTTGATTGCGGGAGCGATCATAGGTAGCTATAGCCCACGCCGGAATCGTCCTGGCGGCGTTCGAGCAAGGTGTTGACGATCTGATCGAGCAGGCGTTGGGCGCCGCGATAGCCGAGGTGCAGCACGCGTTGGCCGCCGATGCGGTCGTGGATGGGGAAGCCCACCCGCACCAGGGGCACGCCCAGCTCGCGCGCCACCGGGTAGCCCTTGCTGCTGCCGAGCAGCAAGTCGGGTTTCAAACGGCGCGCGCGCTCAGCGATTTGGGCATGGTCGGCGCCCTCCAGCACCACCCACCCCGAGGTGTCCGCGTCGGTCACGACCTCCCGCAGAAGAGTTTCAAAGCCGCCCGGTTGGGAGCGCGGACATTCCTGTCCGCGACAATGTTCATCTTCCAGGGGAGATATTGGATTCCCATCGTCCTGACCGAGTTCCAAGTTGCTGCGGACAGGAATGTCCGCGCTCCGCAGCCGCGCACCAGTGGCGCAGAGCACCGGTTGGATGCCGATCTCGTCGAGGAAGGAGGCCAGGCCGACGACCAGGTCCGCGTCGCCGTAAAGCGCCGCCCGTTTGCCGAAGAGGTATTTGTGGCCGACCACCATCGCGTCTATCAGCCGGCCACGCTCAACGTAAAATGGGTCCGGGAACCGCTTGCCGCTGACGCGCTCGAGTTCGCCAAAGAAGCCGTCGGTCTCGCGCAGCCCGATCGGCAGGCCCAGCCGGACCCGAGGGACGTTGAACTGCTTCTCCAGCCAGCTTGCCGCCGTCCGGGGCTTCGTCGCCAGCGCGCGGCCAAACTCGAAGGTGGCGCGTGCGCCCGGCATTTGGGTGATGGCTTCCAGCGTGGTGCCACCCGCTTGAATACGCTGGTATTCGCTCCAGGTCTGACCGTCGAGGGTATCGGAATAATCCGGCAGCAGCGTGGCGGACAATCCCAGCGCTTCCATGAGTTCCTTGAGGTGGCGCAGGTCCTCGGGGGAAACGAAACCTGGCAACAAATTGATTCCGCCATGCTGGGGAGCGACCTTGGCGAAACGCTGCACGACCGAGAGCACGGCGGCGTGGAAGCCATCCATGTGCGTGCCGGCATAGCTGGGCGTTGAGACATGGATCAAGGGCGGCGCGGTCGCTTCAGCGCTGCGGGTAAACGCTTCCAGGATGCGCGGCACATCCTCGCCAATGGTCTCGGCCAGGCAGGTCGTTGCGACGCCGATCGAGGTCGGGTGGTATTGACGGGCGATGTTCGCCAGACCCGCCTGGAGATTCCTCGCGCCGCCAAAGACCGTCTCCTCTTCGCTGAAGCTGGAAGAGCCGATATCAACCGGCTCGCGGAAATGACTGATGAGATAGCGCCGGATGTAAGTGGCGCAGCCCTGGCTGCCGTGCAGGAAAGGCACGCAACCTGCCAGGCCGCTGAAGACCACACAGGCTCCCAGCGGCGCGCAGAGTTTACAGGCATTGCGCGTGGCGGCATCCGGGATCGGACCGGCTGCGGCCACCGCCTGCGCGGGCTTGGCAAACATCACCCCCGCAATCTCGGTCGCGCATTGACCGCCGTTCACTTCGATTGTGCCTGGCTTCAGCATTACGCCAGACCCCTTTGCAGAACTGATGCCAAGCCGGTCAGAAAGCGGCGCCGCGGTGGCTAGGGCTCGGAAAGCCTCGCAAAACCCGCTGGATTTCTCTCCCTCCCTCGCCGCGGGGGCTTTCACCTCCCGGTCGGAATCCGACATTTTGGTGGCTTTGAGCCCGGGGAGCCACCGGGAGGTAGGGGCTGGGAAAGGTTAGTATGTTTTCCGTCGCCCCAGTTCTGCGCCCGCCCGCCAACACAATCCGCGAAGCGGCCCGCGCCCGGCTCGGAAATCAAACTCCTGATGTTTGTCTCAGACTATGGTTCCCTTAGACTTTGCTCCCTTTCTGCGACCGGAATTCCTAGCTTTTCGCAAATAGAATTCAAGGTTGCGCGGACAGCCTCGTCGATCCAGTCGCGGTCCCATTTGGTACCCGAGGGTGAAAAAGTACTATAAGTCTTCACGTTCTCGAGGTTTTCAGTGTTCATTTCATCAAAACGATGTTTCACCAGCACCATGGCCGAACTTATGCGACAGGGGCGGCAGCAGTCAAGAGGAGGGCAACGGCGTCAGGTTGGCGAGTCGGCGGTGGTGGGGGGCACGCCCGCGCATCACGACGAGCGGCGAGGCGTAAAAGGAGGGAAGATGAGGATTTTGCGGTGGGCGGGAGTGAAGCGAGTTGCCGCCGGCGCATGCTGGCGATGGTGGCGCAATGGTGTTACTAGCTTAACTTCCTATTGGAACGAACGGAAAGCCCATGAAACCGGGGTGGTCCCGATTTCGTCGGGCTACACGCTAGGATTTTGGCGGGGATGCGAAGAGCGGTGCCAAGCC
>Ga0265337_1000947_pt1 | contig 15178 bp, 5 predicted proteins | sample 42122metaG_FD_192441 | JGI IMG/M metagenome (GOLD analysis project Ga0265337, IMG submission 192441) | Rhizosphere microbial communities from Carex aquatilis grown in University of Washington, Seatle, WA, United States - 4-21-22 metaG | ecosystem: Host-associated > Plants > Roots > Rhizosphere >... | reverse complement strand
CGGTGAGTTCCGCGTTTTGGGAAACGACATCGCCATCCGTGCCATCACCGCCTTGCGGACAGGAGAGGCTGTATTCCACGCCCATCGCGCCGGCGCTTTCCAGCTTGCGGGTATTCGATTGCCAGACCGCTTTATCAGCTTCATCGAGGCCAGTGACGGGCCCGCCGGTCGAGGCAAGCGTCAGCCGATCAGGGAACTCCTTGATCAACCGCCCGACTTCCTGGCATACCCGGTTCAGGGGATGCCCCGAGACATTGTCGCAGTTGCCGTAGGTGGAAGGGCCAACCACGGCCATGTACTCCGAGGGGATATGGATGGGCACGTTATCGAAGGAGGTCTTCATCACCCCCCCGGACCAGCCGCGCTCATACGCCTTGCGCATCTGGGCATAGCCGTCCGTGTGCGGCGCCGCCGAAAGGAGGAAGGGTGACTGAATCCTGCGGCCAAAGAACTCAGTCTCCAGCGGCACGGGGCAAAGGTTCAAGCCCGCCAGAACGGCGTGGCTCTTGGCGCGGCTCTTGAAGCGGGGCGGCTTCTCGCCGCGGAGGAACGCGTCAGCCTCCAGCGCGGAATTCTTCCCGGTGGCAACCGCTTCCACGACGGTGGCGGAGCCCAGGATCATATCCCCTGCGTAGAAGATGCCCTTGGCTTTCTTGAGCGGCATTTTCGACCGGCTGCCAATGGCCGAGATAACCACGTCGAACTCGCGGACGATGGGAGATTCCTTCTGGCTGACGACGAAGTTCTCCGGGCGGGGCGATTTGCCCTTCGGCAGCATCATCCTGGCAATGCGGAGGCCGGTGACCCGCTTGCCTTTATGGATTATTGCGAGTGGCTTGGAGCAACTGCAGATCTCGATGCCATACTCTAGCAGCATATCCCACTCATAAGCCGTCAGTGGCATGTTCTCCTGCTTGCGGCGATAGATCAGTTCGACCGAGAGCGCCCCGTGCCGCTTGGCCGTGGTGGCGCAGTCGGCCGCCACCGCGCCGCCGCCAAGGATGGCTACCTTCTTGTCGGCGACCTGGATCTTCTTCTGATTCTCCAAATACTGCTGCCAGGAGAGCGCGTATTCCTCGCCGGGGATGTTCAAGCGCATCGGCTCCTCCAAACCCGCGCTCACAATCACGGCGTCGTGCGTTTTCAACAGTGCTTCCGGATCAGCGACGGCTTTGCCGGCTTTGATATCAATCGCGCCGAGGCCCCTGGCGAACTCGATGTCTGTGCGCGGGACGCTCTTGCCGAGGCGGAAATCAGGGATGAGATTCATCATCCCGCCCAGTCGGTTGCGCTGCTCGTACACCGTGACTTTGTAGCCCTTTTGAGCTAGCACACTGGCCGCTCCCAGTCCTGCCGGCCCCGCGCCGATTACCGCAACCTGCTTCCCATTCCACTTGGGCGCCTTGAAACTGCCCAGTCCGGCCTCATAGGCTCGCCTCATCACGCTGGTCTGGACCGCGGGAATATTAATCGGCTGGTCAAAGGTGCGCCGTGAGCACGCCTTCATGCAGAAGTAATCCGGACAGACCACGCCGCAGACCCAGCCGAGCGGGTTTGACCCCAAGATGAGCGCCCCCGCCCGCCGATAATCGGACTTTCCGCCGACCCTCGCCGCCATGATGAAATCCGCCGGGGAACAGTCCGCTGGGCACGCGTCTTTGCAGGGTTTCTCCTCGCAATACTCACACCGGTTGAGTTCGGCCTTCAACTGCGCATCGGTGAGAGATCCGTCTTTCTTCTTCATGGCTGCGTTCCTGTTAACAAGGGTAGGCATCATGACATCGCAGTCGCGCTGCGGCAACAACACACCGGTTGCGCATTGCTGACCATTTCTTGGCCCGGGGGGAGCAAGAAATCTGAAAATGGTGTGCGCCATGCACGCCAGCGCCTGCAACGTTCAGGCGTGGCGAATGTTCGCTAGCCTGGTTTTTCGCGGTTTCCGGTGGAATGGATGGGACTACGTCCCCTACCGCCCGCTCATACCTCCGTAGCCCCACCGGAGTCCTTGGCGCTCGCTCCGGCTGCATAGTAACGGCTCAGCCCTCAACCGACTTCGCCGCCTGGATGAACGCTCTGAGTTTGGCGTGGTCTTTTCTGCCTGGCGCTGCCTCGACCCCGCTGGATACATCAACGGCGTAGGGCCGCGCCCGTCGCACAGCCTCGGCGACGTTCTCAGGGGTCAGGCCGCCGGCCAGGAAGATCGGGCGGCCCCAACCCCGCGCTTCCAGGGCGAGGTCCCAATTGAACGTTTCACCTGTACCACCAGGCCGGTCCGGCGAGTAGGCATCGAGCAACCAAGCATCGGTGTGGTAGCCCAACAGCGCCTGGAGCGAGGCGGCGTCACGAACGCGGATGGCCTTCATGCTCATTAGGCCGAACTGCAGGCAATACTCGGGGGTCTCATCACCATGAAACTGCAGCAGGCTCAGACCGCAGTCCCGAATCGCGCGAACCACCAGGTCCTCGGGCGCGTTGACGAACACGCCTACTTTCATGACGAACGGCGGCAGTTGACGGATCAGGGTGGCGGCGGCCTCGACAGAGATGGAGCGAGGGCTTTTGTCGTAGAACATGAACCCCAGCGCATCGGCGCCGGCATTAGCGGCGGCTACCCCGTCGGGGAGATTCGTGATGCCGCAGATTTTGACTTTCACTGGCATGTCGTGCCGTCACCATCCCATGTTATTGGCCTGGGGACAACCGCACAGTCACGGGTGGAGCGGCGTTTGGGGTTTGCGCGTTCCCTCGGCCCCAAGGGATGGTTGTGGGCTATCTATAACCTTATCTCCACGGTGTTTTCCTGCCGATCCAGCATAGCCAGGAATTGTTCAGCCGGAATCACGGCTCCACCCAGACGGTATTTGTTTTCTTCAAGCGTGAACTGAACAGCTTTGCCATTAATGGAAACAGCTCGGGGGCTGAAGTTGCCTTCCTTGACCGCATAATTCCACGTCACGCCATGCCCCAAGTAATCCATTGAGACGGATAAACCATCCAAAGAATACGGCATGACCGGATCGACGATGATGTTCCCGGCTTCATTCCTCAAGCCAAGCAACTGCGAAACGACCAGGCCGATAAAGATACCAGGCCCGCTGGAGTAAACCCGCCATCCGCCCCGGAGCATGAACTTGCCGGTCTTGATTCCATCGTAAAGTTCGTCGGCCTCGTAACGGTTGCTGAAGGCAACATCGGAGCTGCTGTAATAGCAGTTCGACTGGCGGATATCCCCGCAAGGGACAACGTCCCGGTATCCCACCGGGATCGCCTGACGGAGCGCTTTAACGAAGGCATCCGCTCTGCCAGTGCGGGCCTGGGATTCCGCATAGCGGAGGTGCTCATGCATGTACATCAGGCCGATCTCACGGCCAAAGAAGGTGCTGCTTTCCGCCCGCTGGAACATGGTTTGGAGACCTCCGTGATACTTTAGCGGACGGTCCATCAGGCGGGCGCCGTCAGGGCCTTTCAGATGCTGTTCAATAAGATCCTGATGATGCTGCGCCTGTTCGTTGGTGAATATTCCGCTGATGATGCCACGGTTCATTGGCAGGATACTGTAACGAATGCCGGTGGTGGTATCCCTTGGGTGTAACAGCAGACTGATGCTGCGGTCGTCTGCGACCAGCCCATATCCGGCGACGACGCCATCCTTGACCAGGTATCTGTTGAAATCGGCTTTGATCCTTTCACAGATTGCTTTCAGCTCTCCGGCTTTGCTTGTATTTCCGGCCTGTTCATAAACCCATTGATATTGAGAAAAGGCCTGGTAATTCATCTCGACGGTCCAACTGGAGATCATTCGTTGTGCCAGTTCCTTACTGACCGGCTGCAGGGAATCATTCCAGTCACCTCCGTCAAAGGGTACGAAGGCGGTGCCCGGAATGAAGGAAGCAATGATCCTTTTAATCAGCCGGTCAACATGTTCGCTGAGCGGCGCATGCTCAGCCTGAGCAGGGCCTTTTTCATAATAATAAGGCAGGACCTCGTTCAGAAAGCTCAGGTCGCCGGTAACTTTGACATAATTGCTGAGGGCAATGAGGCACCAGTAAACAATATCGCCATGGGCGCTATCAGACCGGATCTTCGAGTAGCGGTCGAACATCCACCACTGTGGCCATCCGCCATCCGCGTCCTGGTTCGAGAATATGATGCGCAACACCTGCCTGGCGGCATCGTACTTTTGAAGGGTTAATAAGAGGTCAATGGGACCCTGGGACACATCGCGCGTGCCCCAGGCTGCCCCGCTGAACTGCTCCAGCCCGTAAGGCGTCAGAAAATGGGTGAGGGCATTCAGGCCGTACCAAGGCAGGATCTCGCGGATGGCAGCGATGTCTTGCTGGGTTCCGCGCAAGGAAAGCTTCAAGCTCAGATCATTCCAAGATGACTGTCCATCGCGGCAATCGGAGAGATACTGGCGATCAGGGGCTGTGAAGCGAACGGCATCGGCAGTCGAAGACACTTCACCGATAAAACTCATGCACCAATCTGCGGTTTCACGGACAGCGACGACAAACAGCGAGCCTCTCGGGCCGTTACCGTGCGGGTATAGCATTTCGTCGCCACCAACCTGGTAATCGGCGCCGGTGCTGTTCAGGGCAATTCGGAATCGTGCCTGTGGAAACTGGGCTGCGATCACGCTGTCGATCCTGGGTTTGGCCAGATACTCACCGGCTTGGTTCCCGGGGTGAATGGTCCAGCCGTTCAGCGCATCAAAGTCATGAGTAATGAGCAAGCTCACTCTATTTCCACTGATCACTTTGAAGTCCAGATTTACCTGCGGAGCGGCTTGGGAGGTCCAGGAACGGACTTGGAAACAGTGATGGCCGTGCTTATAGATCCAGCGGCAGTGATTGAGACCCATCTCGAAGGCTGAGGGGACGCCAAGGAGATAGCGTCTTCCATCCACCTCCACGAAGATCCGCTGACCCGACTCCGGAGCGAGATTGAACTGGCTGGTGCAGACCGACAGCAGCACCTGGAAATTGGTGTTGCCCTGGGTGAGTTGTGAATGGAAGACCCCAAAGGCAAACGCGGTGGTGGACATGATGCCTTCATCCGGCACATATCCAGCCCGGGCTTGCATGATGTGGGCATGCGGCCGATCGGCGCTGACCTCTTTAGCCCGCAGCACGACATGGTTGTTTTGGGCGCTGAAGAATGACAGCAACCGGCCGCTTTCATATTCGCAATGGCGCCTTGGCTCATCAAAGAAGCGGTTCAGCTCATCCTCATCCAAATCATCTACCGGCAGGAATGGAGTTGTATTGAATAGATTCCTTGTTGGGGGAATCAGGTCATTGGTATGCGGGGCGGGGTGCTCACCATCAAATTCGAGCATGAGGCCGGGCAGGCTGTTCAGATCCTCCCCTGATGTGGCCTGGGGATGATCCGGCCGATAGGTGCCAACAAACGCGCTTCTATGGACCCCGCCGGCCGCGAGGCTAAATGGCTTTTCCTGCAAGGCAAATACCGAAGATTCGCCGGCATACTCTCCGCCCAGGTGGTCAGCCAGCAGCCCTTCCGGGATACCGGTTTCCCGGTACGTCCTGCCATAGAACTGGATGCCGTCCACACTCCCTGCCAGTGCGGCATTCTGGCAGGCCATCATGAACCAGGGATGACCGGTGGATTCCTTCATGTTCTGGCGGCAGCAAGCCACGGCCCCATAGGTTTTATCCACAAGGATGCGCCGTTCCAGGTACTGGCTGACATAATATTCGTTTAGCATCCCGGCATTCAGCGGTTTCAGCCCGGCGTCCTGAACGTAAATCAGATCCAGTTCCACCTCCTGGCCAGACAGGTTCCTGAGATCAACACTCCACCGCCAGCTCAGGCTCTTTGTCGACAGTTGCAGCATGCAGGTGTAATCAAGACCGGCCCAGCTCCCCCGGGCCACAAAAGTATCATGGGCAACGTTAAACCGGCTATTGCTTTCCGGGCCCAGCAGAGCGGTGAATTCAAATGGTTTGCTTCTTTTCCTCACGTAGAGGTTCGTGCCCGGCCTGGAAAAGGGAGTCGTTGCTTTGAGGTTTATCCGGATCGGGTCAACCTGGATGCTTTTGAGGGAGCCATTGGCAAGAAACTCACAGGCTAAGCCAAGAGAATTCTTAAGAGTCAGTATCGCTACGCTCAGGGTTACAGCTTCCTGGTGCTTGTGGCGGTAGATGAACGCGGTGCGTTTGTCGTCACGCACCATTCTGACAGTTTCGCCTAATAGGGTCGCAGAGCTGATCCGATCAACTCCGGGCCCCTCGAAAACGATCTCCCCGGCCAGGTCCCTATCTCCGTGCAGGGTGATATCCAGATGGCCGTCATTGAGCGCAACGCCGAGAATATCGGAAGTGCTGTGCAGGATCTTGATGCCATCAGAAACCTCCATGCACACTGGGGTCAAGACGCCGTAAAGGGCTGGCCATGTCATTCGGTCTTGCGCGTAGGGCACATGGATGGTCTCCCCGCTTTCGGGATGGGTATAGGTGACTTTGCCCTCCTGGTCTTCGTTGTAATAGTTCCCAATAAAAAGAATGGCCGCATGGCCAGGCGTGAAGCGCTCAAGAACGGCTATATGGTCATTGGAGGAGGAAGCCTGCCTGAGCTTTGAACCCGATTGCCTCAGAATGGCTTCATAGACCGCTTTATGCCCTTCCGTGTCGAACCCGATCCAGGTTCCCAGGTGAATGATCGAGCCGTGGCCAAGGGGCTTTGTGAATCCGCACGGAGAACCGCCGATCGTCCTTGCGATGATTTCCGCGCCGGCAAGCGATTGCTCAGTATAAATGATCTGCGGATTGGCACACTTGTTGTCTTTGAAGTTGTAGATGTCGACCAGGGGAGAATCGATGATCTCGGTTCCCGATGGTTTTACGGAGAGGGCATCCCGGATCAAGGTGCAAGGCGCTTGCGACATCTCGCGGTCGGGCAGACAGGGGAACATGACCAACTGCCCGCCGGCCCTGGTGTAACTCAGCAGGGTCTGCTGATCACCGGCGTTCATTTCATCGGTGCTGAACGCCCAGACCTGCTTGTATTTGGCCAGGGTTTCCGCGGACGCCTGGCACAGGTCCACCATATCATAATCGATGTTGAGGACCTGCAGCACTTTCAACAAACCGTCGAAGTAGGCGGGCCGGCGGATAGCCGAGGCGATATATTGAAGCCCGCTGGCCCCGGTTTCCGGCCTTTCCAGTTCAGTGGCATAATACGGCGGATAGAAAAGGACGCAGACCTCGGCCTTGCGTTCCGCTTCAAGGATCACGCGTTCGGAAGTCTTGACGATCTTGCTCATCCGTTGGATCAGGGAGAAAGCGCTGCTGCGCTCGCTTTCAGCCGTTAGCGGGGTGAACCAGTAAAACGTATCTCCGGAATAGCCCCGGCGTCCTGGGTTTCGACCTTGGGAGAACATGTAATAATTCCAGCCGGTGAGACCGTGAGCGATGCTGGCTTTGTAGAAGAGTTCCAGCTCCCGAGGGTTGGTGACGACGTGGTATTCCCGGGAGCCGCACTGGAACTCGGCGGCAAACAGCGGCTTGTTCCCCTGCATGGCGGAGGTGATGTCGTTGATAATCCGGTCATCGTGCATGTTGCGGTGTGACAGAAATTCCGGGATATGGTCCACGCCGAAAAAGAGCTCGCTCTTATTCCCGAAGAGGTCTTCGTACATGGTGATATTGACCGGGAATTCATAGCCGCTGCCATAGATCCAACCCGGCAGATTGTGATAGAAGGGAACCTTGAGCCCTCTCTCCCGGGCCATGCGCGTGAGCATGCGCAAGTAATCGCCGTAGTAGGTTCTCCAGAAAAGGTGCCAGTCATGGTCGCGGCAGCGGTCCCCCTTGGACGCATAAGGCAGCCGTCCGTCCGGGGGGAGTTCGACATGAGCAAAGTCCGGGTAAGCGGTTTCCCACCGGCGGTTCAGTTCGGCAATACTCTTCCAGGTAGTTGACAAGTAAGCAATGAAGCGAGCCCGGACACGTTCACCATAGTCAGCCTGGTGCGCCAGCCACGAAAACAAACCGATCTCATTGCAGATCTGCATCATGATAATCGGGCCGCCGGCCGATATTTCGCGTTCGTGGAGGAACGGCATGACGTGGTCGTACCAACGCGTTAGCTTCTCCAAATACTTTGGGTGAAAAAGGCTGACGCCGTCGCTTGACACGATCTTCCCCTTGCTGTCGCGCATTTTGACTTGTTCCCGGAACTGATCCAGGAACCAGTCCGGCAGCCCCGCGCCACGGGTCTCAGCCAGAATGAATGGCCCCGGCTTGACGATGCAGGTCAAACCCTTGGCCTGGCAGCGCTGCAGCCAGCCTTTGAGATCGCGTTCCGGGCATGAGCGGCCGTCAAAATCAAAGACGCCTTCCTCTGATTCGTGCCAGGCCCAAGGGACATACGTGCTGACGGTGGTTAAACCGGCCTCGCAGGCTGCCTGCAGGTGCTGGTCCCAAAGCTCGCGTTTGATCCGGAAATAATGAATCTCGCCTGAATTGAGGAAGGCTTTCCTGTCGTTTAGGTAGAAGTGGTTTGCTTTGACCTGGAAGTTCATTCGTGTTCAGTGGTTGGGGGAGGAAGACCAGCCATACGTTAAAGGCGGGCAGGACCAGAGTGCGGCTACACGGTCTTTGCGCCGGGCGCATCGTGCGCCTCTTTTGAACGCGCCTCATTCCTTTGCTTCAAAAGATCTTTGATCTCGTGGGACCGCTTTTCAGTCAATGAGTACTGGAGGAGAAAGTAGAGGGAAAAGAGGCTCAATAAGACCGGCAGCCCGATCTCGACGACGCGCATCATCAGCAGAGTAAAAGGAGTTTGTTTGGTCAGTGGCACGATGTCGTTCGTGATGGCGGTCAGCGCCTGGTTCAGGGCCTTCAGGGATGAGGCGGCCTTGAGGCTGGCAATCCGGTCGTCCACGGTGGTCATGTTGCGGAGGATTTCCTCGTAGTGTGCCAGGCTGTTCTTGTGTTTCTGGGATTGGGATTGCAGGTGCGCCATTAACTCGAATGAGTTCATCCTGGCTTTCTCGATCCTGGTTTGAAGGGTCAGGGGAATGGCTTCGGCCACCGTGGCTTTGACCAGTGAACCCTGAGTCTGGGGTCCCAGGTTAGCCAGGCGCAACTGCAACTGTTCCAGTCCGCCGGCGGTGGATCGCATCGTGGCTAACGCATCCCGCAGTCTGTCACGCTTGCGGCTCTGGTATTCCGTCGCCGATGGCTCGGACGCCTTCGGCTGCTTGGCCGATTCCAGTTCCAGGGAGCCCACATATTTCTTAGCCTCGTTCAGCGCTTTCGCGACCTCCGTTTTGGCTTTCCCGAGCAACTCCGAAGGCGTGCCGGTGAAAGTCTGAGCGCCTCCCCAGGACTGGATCTCGCTGCGAATGCCCCGGATATTCCCCTGGAGACCATCGACTTTGGTGACTTGGATCTCGTCAAAGGCGGTTAAGACGATGAGCGCACCGGCGATGAAGCTGGCGAAGGCAGTTCCCATTTTAATCAACCACCAGAATATGGAGTAGTAACTTCCCTCCGCGCGGTAACCCGTTGCCAACTCATCCTCATCACAGATGTCGCCGACCATGGAAGAACCGAGGGTGAAGAAGAAGAGCATCCCGGCGGAAAGCAGGATGGTGGGGATAACGATCAGGTAAGGCAAGTGAGGGTTGTAGCAAACGATCTTGGAGAGTTGGGCCAGGCACATGAGCAAGATCGCAATCGCCAGGGTATTGCGTTTGCCCAATTTCGGGCTGATCCAGTTCAGAGGGAAGACTGCCAGCAGTCCGGTGACGGCCCAGATGGTGCCGTTGATCCCGAGCAAGTAAGCGCCCGCGACTTTGTCGCCGCCGAACACGTAGAAAATGGGGATGTATGACCCGAGCAACTGGACGAAATTGAAACCCATGGCCAGGGTGAAGACGGCCAGGGTGAGCCTGGCGAAGTTCCGGTTGCTGGCTGTGCGTTTCATATCCTTCCAGAAAGGTGTCTTTTCATGCTTGGCCGCCTTGCTGAAGCCCGGTTCGCGCAACTGGAAAGTCCACCAGAATGAGAGCGGGATGAGCACAACCGCGATCATGATCGAGACATAGCGCATCCCGTCGGCCTCGTTGCCAGTGCCTTTGAACCGCTCGAGATTGGCCAGGGCAAAAAGCCAGGGCGTGCTCATGGCAAAAAGGTTGCCGACGAAGCTCTTGGCGCTGAAAAGGCGGGTGCGCTCATGGTAATCGGTGGTCATCTCCATGCCAAGGGCGCCGTGAGGAATCTCAAAAATATTACAGGCAGTGAAGAACAGCAGGAGCGACAGGAGGATATAGACCAACTGAAACGCCTGGAAGCCCGTTTCGGTCGGGAACCAGAGCCGCACCCGATCCCCTTTGGGAATCCACCACATGATCACAAAAAAGACCGACACGAGTATTCCGCCGAGCAGCAGAAAGGGACGACGGCGCCCCCAGCGGGTCCGAGTGTTATCTGAGAGGTGCCCGATCACGGGATCAGAGAGAGCATCCCACAAGCGCGGGATGATCAGGATAACGCCGAGCCAGAAGGCGCTGAGCCCGAGGCTGATATTTCCCATCAAACCCACGAGGATGCCGGCGATATTAAAGAGGGCGATGGGAATGATGCCTCCGGCACCGTAGGCCGCCAGTTGGGAAAAACGGATGCGATCTTCCGGCTTGGTTTGGTGAACCGCGGTGGTTTCCTGTTCCGTCGTCATGTCATTGACAGGTTTGATGGTTATTAATAGATGGCGACCGCCGCCGGAGTCTCGCGGATGCGAATCTCCTTTTCGTTGAAGTCCTGGCTCGCGACCTCATTAGTGATCACTTTCACAGGCGATTGGGAACTGTTGAAGTTTGTAATCTTGATTCCATTATTGGGAAGCCGCGCAGCCCCGGCGTGAGGTCCTTTCGAGTACTCGAATCCAAGCCGGCTCAACCCCCGCTGGATCACAATGTCTTTCATCATATAATCCCACACCAGTCCGGTCCGGAAGTTCTCGATCATGATGAGCAGCGGGCCCTGGTCGATCCCAAGATAATCATCGTCGAACCACTTGGCCGTCGGGTTGAACGAATCATACAAGCCGTACTTGCCCCAAAGCCGATCACCGTATTTCTGGAGCATCGACTGAATCGTCGGCAATACGATTTCAGGGGCAAAGGGCAGGGAAGCCAGTGGGCCGTAAGGCGCAATCGTCCCGTCATCAAAGTAGTTCCACTCCGGCCCGCTCGTTCCCCGGCCGGCATAACCTAAGAACTTCTTGCCATCGAAGTTATACTTCTCCGTCGGGCCGTCACAGGCGGTAACGCCCCAGCAAAGCGAATCGTAGCCGACCCAGCCGTGCGGGTTGTCGAGGGCGTATTGCCGTTGCACATAGGTGGCGCGGCGGGAGTTTTCGAAATAATCGATCCCCTTTTCCTTCAGATACGGATCAGACAGGCCACGAAAATCGATGAAGGCCTGCGAGAACTGGTGACCAAACAGAGGAGGAAAAGCTACGTGCGAAAGTCCCGCGTAGGGTGTCTGCCATTTGTACCCTTTTAGCCATGCCTGATAGGCTTGTCTGACATTTTCCATGCCTGTGCCGGCGGCCAGGATGTAAAGGAACAGTGCTTCATTGTAGCCCTTCCAGCCCATCTCGTGCAACCCCTTTTCGGGTGTCCAGCCCATGGAGATCGTGTTGGCATATTCACCCGAAGGGGGCATCGTTATGAAATTCCAATCAATTCGGCCAAGTAATTTCCCTGCCAGCAAACGGATGCGGTCTTCAACTTCATTATCTAGGTTGTAATAGTTCCGGGCAAAGATGATCCCCATCATGAGCAGGCCGGTGTCCACGGAAGAAAGTTCACAGCTCCAGGTACGTGTGCCGGTATCCATGGCTAGGAAATGGTAGTAGAAACCTCTATAACCCGTCACATTGGTAGCAGCGCTTTGAGCTGAATTATAGAAAAACTCGAGCGTGTTCAGCGTGATCTGCGCGGCCTGCTCACGGCTGATCCACTTTCTTTCAACCCCAATGGCAAAGCATGGGATCCCAAAGCCTGTGGAGGCGATGCTGGCAGGCGCCCAGCTAGCCGTGCGGTCCTTTACAATCCCCCAATCAGGGTGATGTTCATTCAGGAAGAAAAGAAAAGTCTTTTGCTGGATAGAATCAAGCATGGACGCTTCTTCAGTCGTTATATCATAGTCAACCTTTCCGCTGGATTTGAATGTGCGTTGTTGCGGCTGCTTTGGCAGTTCACATGCCGTGAAAGCCAAAACCGCAAACAATACAAATTTGTTGATCCTAAGCAGATTCTTCATGTGAACCTCATGATGAGTTCTACGTTGACTGATTAAAAGACAGGCTGCTGAATGCATTTATGCCCGTCAAAATGAATGTTTTCAAGGCGGAAGGCTAAGCCGCTGATGCGCAGTTCGGAATGTGTAGCTTCCATGGCAGTGCTCTGGCGCTGGCGATGGGAGCGTCCTTCACGCCGCGGCGGCGGGTGGGCTCAGCGCAAGTCCGTGCGCCGAGAGGGTTTACTCTGATTCACGGATAAAGCAAATACACAGGCGCGCCTTTCTTCAATTCGAGGCTCACCTTGCCGGCCTGGACTCGGAGTTCGTTCTGCTCGCCAACCCCGTTGATGCGGGTGAGACGCTTCGCTGGGGGGGGAAGCTCCACCCGGGCATCGGCCAGCGGACTCCATAACGCTATGGTCTCGCCTGAATTTACCCCTGTAGGCTTGAAATTGAAGGCTAGAACGCCTTGCGGAGCCGGCACCGGCCCGACCAGGCGCTTGCCTCGGAGCACCCGCGTCAGGGTCGCGTAAGCGAGGTATGCCGGTTTTGGGGTAAAGTCGCTATAGACGATGCCCATCTGGTGCTCGAAGTAGATTGGATCGTCGCCGTCGTTTCTGAAGTCGTACCAAAAAGTCTTGGGCTCGACTCCGGAAACGATCGCGCACAAGTAGCTGCGAGCGATGAATTCGGCCTGGGCGCGCAGGGTGTTGGGGGCGAAATCCTGCCGTAGCGTGTTGTGGGGTGTGTGCGTTGCCCAGCCCATTTCGGTCAGCCAAACCGGCCGCCGCTTGCCGTCGGGCAGTTTCACCTGGTCTGACACCTTCTTCAGGTCCTCGATAAACGCCAAGTCGTTCAGATGCGCGCGGTACGGATGGATAGTGAGGATGTCGAACGGGGCCTGTAATTCGAGCATCCGGCTGATGAACTTCTGATCGATCCCGGCGGTCGAGAGTCCAAGCACTTGCGCTGTCGGATCAATTTCTTTGATGGCCGCATAGCTCTTGGTCAACAGTTGGGCGTACAGGTCCTTCGGCCCATCCCAGAAGAAGATATTCGGCTCGTTCCAGATCTCCCACTGCTTGATTTCCTGGTGGTAACGCCGAACCATTACCTTCAGAAACCGGACGTAATCCTCGATTCCCTCCGAGGTATAGGGCTTGGTCCAGCCCGTCCAGTAACCGACGATGGCATAAACGGTAATGCCGTTGCGCCGGGCACAGGCCACCAGGTTGTCATAGTAGGTCCAGTCGAACTGCCCGCGCTGCTGCTCGACGCGGCCCCAGGAGAAGTCCTCGCGCGACCATTTCACACCCGCGTCGCGCGCCATTTGCGCCGCGCGCTCCATTAGCGCTAACCCTCCGGCATCACCTCCATATCGGTTGAGATACACCCCCATCCCGAATGGAGATTCCGGCTCCAGAGCGGCATCGCCTTTCTCGTCCAACCCGGCCACCCACGCCGCCCGCACCGGCGCTACCTCCTGGCCGGGAATGTCCAGACTGATCTCGGCCTCCAGAAATCTTCGCCGAGCCCTTTCTGCTTCCTTGATTGGCAGCTTGAACTCCGCCGGCTCGGATTTCGCCGGCACAACCACAGCCTGCTTCCCCCGCCCGACTTCGTTGCCATCCCAGTCGCGCAATACCCAATGGAGTTCCCCATCGAGTCTTGTGGCGCTCAATGCTCGCGCGTGCGCCACAAAACAGGAATCATTCCCCGCGCTGCGACTTTCCGCCAGCAGCACGCATCGCCTCTCCTCCGGGCAGGATGCATCCACAATCACTTCGAGCAGTTCCAGCGCGCAAGGTGAGGCACTACTCCCGCCTCCCAGCCCAATTTCCCCCAGCCGCAACGGACCGTGAATTTTGCCGTCGTTCTCGCCGCCGTGCCATTCCCAGCCCGGGCCGGGCGGAGCGTCGGTCACCAGCTCTTGCTCGCCGTCCCCGGCGAACTCCCCAATCGTCTTCTGGAAAGTCATGAAATGAGTATGCAGCACCAAACGGATCGGGTGCCCCTTGGCGCTGCCGCGCACTCGGAGTCGTATCTTTTCCACGTTGCCCAACAGCACATGATCGGGGACACCCAAAGAAAGCCAGCGCGCGCCCTGAGAGAAATCAGCCATCCATGTCCGGTCGTTCAGCCGGGTGCCTCCGCCGTTGCCGTCGGCGCGTGTGTGCCATCCTTCCTCGGGCCCGAAGCGGTAAGCCGGATACGACACCCGCGCGACGGCCTCCTGGGCGTTCACCAGACGCAGGTCGTCGAACAACAGCGCCCCCTTGGTCTGCAAGCCATGGTCAACGTTCAAGGCCAGCATTTTAGGTCTGCCGCGCACCTTGCCATCACCCGGGCCACCCCAATGAGCCGTCCATCCGCTAAAAGGAATCGTGACGCGCACCCAGCGGCCCTCAGGACACTCGACCGGCTTCTGGAACGTCTGCCCGGACGAATCGCTATAGCGAAAAACGAAATCATTGCCCTCTGGCCGCTTGAGCCATAACCGCAGCCCGCTCCACTCGCCCGTTGCGCCAGCGCCGCTCTCCGGCATCTGCAAGATCGCCCCTACGTAATTCCCTCCGCCCGTGAAATCGAACGTCAACTTCCCGCCATACTGCCCTTCATGTGCCGCCTCCGTTGCCCGTTCGAAGCTTCCCTTGGCGCCCGGAAACTCGGGGCCATTGGAAAATGTCCATCGTGCCGGTTGGTAGCCTGCTTCAAAATCCTCAATTTCGGCTCCGGGCTCCGCTGCCACCGCCGGACAGACGAGCCAAGGACCGAGTAACACAAGGACCAATCCCAACGACAGCAATGTTCGCATATACTTGAAAGACTTGTCAGAATAAGGTTTCCAATACCGACGATCTTCCTTCTCGCGGTTGCTTGTCAATCCACGGTTTTCAATCTAG
>Ga0265337_1000934_pt1 | contig 15301 bp, 12 predicted proteins | sample 42122metaG_FD_192441 | JGI IMG/M metagenome (GOLD analysis project Ga0265337, IMG submission 192441) | Rhizosphere microbial communities from Carex aquatilis grown in University of Washington, Seatle, WA, United States - 4-21-22 metaG | ecosystem: Host-associated > Plants > Roots > Rhizosphere >... | reverse complement strand
CCCACCTCCACCTGGACGTACCTGGTGCACGACAACCCGTTCGGCACCGACATCGACCGGGCCCTGCGCAGCGCTGCCCGCCGCGTCCGCAAGCTTGTCGTCTTACGCCGAACGGCGTGTGTTACCGACCGCCGCGGTTACTGGTTCTGGAACGCCTGCAGCGCCAGCGGGTGATCGGCGGGGAGGATCAGCGCGCCGCCGGCGCTTTCCTGCTGCTGCTTCTGCACCGCCAGTTGCGATCCCGGTGTCGCGTACTGGACGTGGACGGATCCGACGCCGCTCCCGCGCGGGGCGACCGGGGTGACGGCGGCCGGGTTGCCCTCGCTGTCGGTCACCCAGAGCTCGAAATCGTCGCGCTTGAACAGCTGGATGTCGACGATCGGCGTGGGGTAATGGTGGACGCCGGCCGGCTCCCGGTCCCCGGGCGCGGCCGCCGCCTGCGCCTGGTCGCTGGCGTCGGGGGAATCCGGCGCGTCCGCTGGCGCGGGAGGATTCTGCGCGTGGGCTTTGCCCATCGGCATGACGCCGATGTGGAAGCCCGGGTCCAGCGGAACCCCGGCGTTGAATATCGAATCGGTCCACTTCGCGATCCCGTTGGCGTCGGTGATCGGAGTGTCAAGCAGGCCCTGGGGGTCGAGTTCCTGCTTGATCTCCGGCGCGAGCAGGTCATACAGCCGCTTGGCGTTCTGTCGCAGCAGGTCCACCTTGGCCGGGTCGGCGCAGTTGTGAGCGGCCAGGCCCTCGGCGATGTAGGTCCCGGTGGACGTCGTGAGCACCGCGACCGGACGCTCGCCCACGTAGCGGACCTCCTTGACGCGCACCCGCTCCATGGCGTTGAACTGGCACAGCCACTCGAAGTTGAACTGCGCTAGCATGCGGCGCGGCCGGACACTGCCCAGGAACCGGAGCACCTCATGCCGCCGGCCGATGATGACCTGGCGGATGTCAGGCCGGGTCTCCTCGCGGAAAGTGAACCCGAGGACCTTCAGGCAGCGCACCACCTCCGCGTACATCTCGTTGTCCCGCTGAGAGAACACGATCGCTACGTTCTGGCCACCACCGTGCCCAGCTCCGTCACCCTTCACTCCGTGGATGAAGTGGCCCTCGCCGTCAAAGGCAGCGGCCAGGTACCCGGCCTCCCACGACGTGTCCTCGGACCACAGCCTGACCGGCTTCACGACCGCCCGCGCGCCGCCCTGTCGCGAGACAAGCGCGTCGGTCCGGTACCAGTCTGCCGTGGTGTAACCGCTGCCTGACGGGCCGCAGGCCAGCCAGAGGTGGTCGGCGGTCGCGCAGGCGCGCGAGCCGTCCGCGAACACCACGTCGTAACAGGGCCGGGTAATAACCTCGGCCCGTTCCACCACGCTCCGCCGCCAGCGGCGGCGCCCGCTCAGCGGGATACTCTCATCGAACCCGGCCAGGTGGTCGCCAGCGCGAACCTCGCCAGCGGGAATCCAGCGCAGGTCTGCCGTAAGAACTCTCATATCAGCTGATACGCAAAACTGCGCCGACCACTCGATCCCGGCGAGGTTGCGGACCATGAACCAGCCCTGGCTGTCTTTCAGCCACAGCGCACTGCCATGGTGGTCCTGGAACGGGCCAGTACCGTAAAGCAGGCCCGGAGCCTGCGCCGCGATCTCGTTCATTTTCTTCTTCGCCGCGATGTACTCCGGCGAGTCCGCCCGCTGCGGATGATCGGGGACATTGACCGACCACGTATGCGTCTCAGTCTCGGTGTGTTGACCCGGGTCGGCGGCGGTCATCGATTCCCCCTGAATCAGTCGGCCTGACATCGCAAGCGGGCAGGTCAATGGCCTTGCCCGCGCTGCGGATATCGTTATCCTGCCATGAAAGACATGCCCATACCAGGCTGATTACCAGCACACCGCGCGAATGCGGCGGATGGCGTTAATACACCCGGGCACCGTAATGCACTCGCCGCGCCGCAATACCTTGCTGGTCCCCCCGGACGGCGCGAAGGACTCCAGGGGCCGGCGCAACGGCCGCGGCAGTTGATGCCTCGTGTACTCTATGTGTAAGACATGTTACGGAAAGCTACTATTTCGCCCTCCCTCACAAGAGAGGATTCGCGAGATCCGATGCCAATCGTCGAGTGTTCTCCTCATCGCAAGCCCATGGTGGGCAGCCGGTGACAGGGCCCACGGGCAAGCGGCGCACCCCAGGCTCGTGGAACCGATCGGCGATGATCGGGACCAGCGTCGGCCTGGTGGCGCTCATCGTCGTTATTACGGTTGGTTCCCTGGTGACGAGCAATGCGGCCCGGGCAAGCGCCCGTGCCCTTCGCGTAGCCCGCTCTTATGCCCACGCGGCCGCGGCGGTCGCCGCCGAGGAGTCCCTCGAGCGGAAGTACCGCCTCCAGCCGGGACCGGATCCGATGGCAGCCCACACAGCGGCGGAAGCCTCCCTCGTGCAGGCCATGCAAGAGGTGAACGTCCTGGGTGACAGCGCTGACCAAAACTTGGCGAAGGCGGTACTGCGCGAGCACAGAGGCTACGTCCTGGCCAGCGCGCAACTGTTCCAGTCGGTCGACCGCCACGATCCGGTGGCCGTCACGAATTCCATCGACACCCGGACGGTCGACCCGGTCTTCGGCGTCATGGAAGGCCAGGTTTATCAAGCAGCCGCGCAACATGAAGCCAAGGCCCTCAGCGCGGCGGCGTCAGTGAACGACATTGCCCGTCTTGCGGTGCTTATCGACTTTCTCACGCTGCTCGCGGCAATCTGCCTGGTCGCCGGCGGAGCAACCGTCATGAGCCGCTACCAGCGAGACCTTCGCCACGAAAGTAACCGTAACCGGTATCAGGCCCTGCACGACCCGCTGACTGACCTCCCGAACCGGGCCTTGTTCCAGGACCGGACCGGTGTCGCCCTGCGCGCCGCTGCTCGCGAGAACGCCACCGTGGCTGTGCTGCTCTTGGACCTCAACCGGTTCAAAGAGGTCAACGACACCCTTGGTCACCAATATGGTGATTACCTCCTTCTTCAAGTGGCGGATCGGCTCAGGGGCTGCCTGCGTGCTTCTGACTCGGTGGCGCGCCTCGGTGGCGATGAGTTCGCGATTCTTCTCCCCGTTTCTGGATGGGACGAGGCACTAGCGGCCACGCAACGCGTCGATGCCGCCTTGCATGAGCCGTTCACGATGCACGACATCACGCTCGACGTCGACGCCAGCATCGGAATCGCGCTCGCCCAACCCGGCGACGACGTGGAGACGCTGCTGCGGCACGCCGATGTAGCCATGTACGAGGCCAAGGGCGCTCACCACACATTCGCCCGCTACGAGCCGTCTCGCGACGACAACGACCTTTCCCGTCTCGTCCGCCTCGGCGACCTGCGCCGAGGCATCGCCGCCGGCGAGTTGGTCTTGTACTACCAGCCCAAGCTCAGCACTCACACCGGCGAGCTGACTAGTGTCGAAGCCCTCGTCCGCTGGCAGCATCCCACCCTGGGACTGCTGCAGCCCGATGAGTTCATCCCGCTCGCTGAAAGCACCGCGATAATCCACGCGCTCACGACCGAAGTACTGCGCCTCGCGCTGAGCCAGGCCCGCAAGTGGGCCGACGCGGGACACCCGATCCCCGTCGCGGTGAACATCTCCGCGCGCTCGCTGCTCGACCCCAGGTTCCCGGCTCACATACAGGACCTTCTGGACGCCCATGGCGTCGCGCCATCCCTGCTGGGCCTTGAGCTGACCGAGACGGCGGTGATGACCGACCACGACCTCGCCCTCATCGTCCTTAAGTCCCTCGACTCCATGGGCGTGTCGCTGAGCATCGACGACTTCGGTACCGGCTACTCCTCCATGTCGTACCTCAAGACCATGCCGGTCAAAGAGCTGAAGATCGACCGCACCTTCGTCATGGGCATGGCCAGCGACCCCGATAGCGCCGTCATCGTGCGCTCCGCCGTCGACCTCGGGCACAACCTCGGAATGACCGTCGTCGCGGAGGGCGTCGAGGACAGCACCACCCGAAGCGACCTGGGCGACATGGGATGCGACCTCGTGCAGGGGTACCAGATCTGCAGGCCGGTCCCGGCCACAGAACTTGAGCGATGGATCGAGACTTACCTCGACGTCAGCTCATCTCCTCCGCCGATGGCCCATAGCCATGAGGCGGTCTCCGGGAATGGCCGGGCGGGAGAGGTCCCCGGTACCGGCTAAGACGATCCGCAACCTCCGCGGGCCGGGACGGGGCGCTTGCCGGCGGCGCTAAGATGCCAGACGTGGCCAACGCCGACGTTCCTCCGCAAATCGATACGTCTAAGCCGCACTCGGCCCGGGTGTATGACTACTTCCTCGGCGGCAAGGACAATTTCGCCGCCGACCGGGAAGTCGCCAGGCAGGCGCTCGCGGTCGCGCCTTCCTTCCGGACGGCCGTGCGCGAGAACCGGGCTTTCCTCGGCCGCGCGGTCCGGTACCTGGCGGAGGAAGCGGGGGTCACCCAGTTCCTCGACCTCGGGTCCGGGCTCCCGGGCGTGGGCAACGTGCACGAGGTGGCCCAGGCGGTCCAGCCGCGCGCGCGGGTGGTGTACGTCGACAACGACCCCATCGTGCTCGCCCACGGCCGGGCGCTGCTCGCCAGCACGCCGGAGGGCAGGTCCGTCTACCTGGAGGCGGACATCCGGGACCCGGAGTACATCCTGCGTCACCAGCTCACCAGGGACACGCTCGACTTCGGCCGGCCGGTCGCGCTGATCCTCAATTCGGTGCTGCACTTCTTCGCCGACGAGGAACAGCCGGGGAAGATCGTGGAGACCATGCTTGCGGCGCTGCCGTCCGGCAGCTACGTGGCGGCTTCGCACGGCACGGCGGAATACTCGCCGGCGCAGCGGGTCGACGGCGGCGTCCGCGCGTACCAGCAAGGCGGCATGCCCGTGTGGCTACGGGACGGGAGGGATTTCGCCGCCCTGGCGTTCAAGGGGCTGACCCTGGTTCCGCCCGGCGTGGTGGTGGTGTCCGAATGGCGCCGGGAGCCCGACACGATCACGCCTCCCGCGGAGGAGGTCGGCATCAACGGGGCCGTGGCCCGCAAGCCGTGAGCAGCGCCCCGCTAGGGGAGGCTATGCCGTGGTACCGCAGTCACCCGCTCCCGTTCGGGATGAGGAGTCTCGCTCACTCCGAACGGAAGCGGGTTTCACCGTCTCGCGGTTACTCGAGCGACTGGCGGGAGATGCTGGCCGGGTCGCGCCCGGCCGCTCCAGCGCAGTGCACCGCTGCTCCCCACGCGCTTACCCCGGGCCATTCAGCGCACCGACCGGATTTTCGTGACGAACACCGAGCCGGCCACGGTAGCGGCGGCGACCGTGCCGAACAAGACCGGGTAGCCGCCGAGGTAGGTGACGATGGGCGCGGCCAGCGCGGGCGCCAGCACCTGGGGCGCGGAGTTCGCGATGTTGATGATGCCGAGGTCCTTGGCCCGGTCCGCGTCCGCGGGCAGCACCTGGGTCACCAGCGCCTGGTCGACCGACGCGTAGACGCCGTAGCCGAGGCCGAGCACCGCCGCGGCGATGATCGCGCCGGTCCACACGGGCCACGCGGCCAGCAGCACGTCGGCGGCGGCCATCGCGTAGCCGGCGAACATCACCGCGGGCTTGCGGCGGCCGCTGCGGTCGGAGAGGACGCCGCCGATGACGACCGTGGTCACGGTGGCGAGCGTGTAGATGACGTCCAGGATCACCAGGCCCTGCTCAGCCTTGTGACCAGGGAAAAGCTGCTGGTAGTGCACCTTGTCGCGCAGGAAGTACAGCAGGTAAAGGATCGTCATCGAGTTGCCGAGCTGCACCAGGAACCTGGTCGCCCACGCCCAGGAGAAGTCCGGGTAGCGGCGGGGACTGAACCGGAACGCGCGCACCACGGCCCGCGCCTCGAAGACGGGGAGCTGCTCGCGAGGCACCGGCGGATCGGGGGCGCGCAGGATCGGGACGGCGGCCGCCATCACCAGGACGCCCAGCGCCAGGTAGGCCGGTACCTGCCCGGTGATCAGGTCGCTGACCAGGACCACCGCGAGGATCACGCCGATCGTCTGGCTCAGGCCGGACCAGCCGGACACGGCGCCCCGCTGCGTCACCGGCACCCGGTCAGGGACAAGGGCGGTGACGCCGGCCTGCATGCAGTTCAGCCCGGCCTGGGCCACGCACCAGGCGATGGTCACGCCGAGGATCGTGCGCTGGCCGGACAGCAGGGCAAGCCCGGCCGCGCCGGCCACCGCGCCGCCGGCGATCCACGGGCGGCGGCGGCCGAACCGTGCGCCGGTCGCGTCCGACAGGGCGCCGGCGGCCGGGCCGGTGACCAGCGCGACGGCCGCGCCGATACCGGTGACGATGCCCAGCCTGAGCGCCTTGTGCGCGCTGTCGATGTCCTGCACCTGGTTGGGCAGCAGCACCTGAAGCGGCCCGATATAGCCGAAGAACAAGCCCATGTTCGCCAGTGCCAGCGCCATGATCCAGCCGCGCCCGACCCGCATCGCCTCATGGTAGAGACGCGGCGCGCGCGGCGGAAGGCCCAGTACGGCCGGGCGTCCCGCGCTTGACAGGTTGTTCGGCCCGGTCGATGCTGAAGCCGTTCGGCGCCGAACAGGGGAGGGCCAGGCTCATGGCACTGTCACGCGACCTCATGACCGACGAGCAGCGCAAGTCGGTCGCGCTGGAATACCTGAAGGCGTTCGACAACGGCGGGGTCACCTCGACCGGCGGCAGCATCCTTGACCTCTTCGCCGACGACGCGCAGGTCTACTTCCCGAAATGGGGAATCGCGACCGGCAAGGCGGAGATCGGCAAGCTCTTCGGCGACGTCGGCGCGACGATCCGGGCGATCACGCACCACTACTCGCACTTTAACTGGATCTTCTCCGGCAGTGACCTGGTCGTCGCCGAGGGCACCAGCCACGGCGAGCACCAGGACGGCCCGTGGCGGGCCGGTGTCCCCGAGTGGGGAGCCGGCCGCTGGTGTGACGTCTTCGAGATCCGTGACTGGCTGATCCAGCGGTGCTTCATCTACCTCGACCCCGACTACGCCGGCCAGGACACCGCCAGGTACCCGTGGCTGAAAGCCGAGAGTTAAAGGTCACTTAGGCGAGGATGGGGCTCTCGGCCTTTCCCGGGAGCGCGTGCTGCGGCTTTTGCCTCATGTGCGGAGGCGGCCGCGAGAGTCCGGTGCCCGCGCCGATGCTCGCGTCGGCGTGGCGACCCTGATCCGCGTTGTCGCTGCGGCATAGTTTCGGTCTGTCGCGAGTCACCAGGGGGTGAACGCGGCGGACCCGGCGCTCACGACCGCAAGGCCGATGAGCTGGCGGATTCGTGGCACTGTGCCAGACATTCTCGGGGGAGAACCAGTGAACCGCACACCAAGCACACATAGCAGCACGCGCTGGATGGTCAGGGGGGCCGCCGCGGGCCTGAGCGCGATGGGCCTGCTGCTCGCCTTCCAGGATATCCCGGCGGCGTCCGCGCAGGCGTGGCCCGCGCACGCGGCCAACTCCAGCACCGTCAAGCACTGGGGCACGTTCTTCGGGGGAACCAACACACTCAAACCCGAGGACACGATTACCTTCCCGACGGCGATGCTCCTGCCAGGCAGGGTCGCGGAGGTCGCCTCGTCCAACTCGAGCCAGTACGCCCGGCTGACCGACGGCCGCGTCTACGCGTGGGGGCTGGGCAACGCGGGCCAGCTGGGCGACGGCGCGACCAAGAACTCCTTCACGGAGCCGGTGCGGGTACGCTTCCCCGCGGGGGTGAAGATCGCCTCGCTGCCCATTGACGTGATGCCCTTCGACGCCGGCCTGGCCGTCGATACCAAAGGCCACGTCTGGGGCTGGGGAGACAACCAGGGCGGAGAGCTGTGCCTGGGCACCCACCGCACCTACCGCACGCCGGTCAGGCTACCGTTCGCGCAGGTGACGGCCGTGGCCGGCGCGTTCGACCATGCGCTCTACGACGCGAAGGGCCAGGTCTGGGCGTGCGGTCTCAACAGCCTCGGAGAGCTCGGCGACGGGACTTTCAGGCCCAGCTCGGTGCCAGTCAAGGTGATCGGCCTCGGCCCCGCCGCCCACGTGGTGTCCCTGGTGGCAGCGTTCGCTAACTCCGGCGCCCTGCTGGCTGACGGAAGGTACCTGGACTGGGGCACCAACGGGCTGGGGCAGCTCGGCATCGGCACAAGGACGCCGTCCAACGTGCCGGTCACGGTGCCGTTGCCGGCCAGGGTGCGGCAGCTCAGCCAGGGCGGGTCATTGCCCGGCAACGGGCAGACGCTGACGCTCCTCACCAACGGCGCCCTGTACGCCTGGGGCGCTGACGGGCAGGGGCAGCTCGGGGACGGGAATACGGCGGCGCAGCCCTCGCCGGTGCGGATCACCCCACCGCGCGGAGTCACCTACCGGGTGGTGGCGACGAGCGGCGGCACCTCGTACGGCATCTCCACGAGGTCGCAGGTCTACTCCTGGGGGGCCGGCAAGTTTGGCCAGATTGGCGACGGGATGACCCAGAACAGCTTCACCCCGGTGAACATCGCCACCTGCGCCACCAGCATCTCGGCCACCGCCAACGACGTGGTGATCAATTGCGCCACCGCCAACAACTTCGTGCCCGTTACAGGCTAGATCGTCGGCGGCGGGCGCTGTGAGGCCCCGCCGGATACCCGTGTCCCGGCGGCGGAGTGCCAAGTTAACTTGACACTTCCTCCCGTCGCCGGTCATCGCTGGCTGTGGCGGGGATGGCGTTGTCGATGAGGACGGCGGCGATGGCGGCGGCGGTGGGGAAGGCGTCGGCGCTGAGGACCCGGGTGCGGGCCGCGGCGCCGTCGATGAGCAGCGCGAGCTGCTCGCCGAGCTGCTCAGGGTCGGCGGCGCCGGCTTCGCGGGCGGTGTCGGCGAGCCGCGCGGCGACGGCTTTCTTGTATTCGCGTGCGTACTGGGATGCGGGGTGCTGGGGGTCGTGGAGTTCGACGGCGGCGGCGATGTAGGGGCACAGGGGGGTGGCGGCGGGGACGTCGAAGGCGGCGAGGAGCCTCATCCGGGGCGTGAGGTCGGTGCGGTCGAACACGCCGGACAGAACGGAGGGGTCGAACCGGCGCAGGTACTCGGCGACGAGTTCGTCCTTGCCGGTGAAGTGCTGGTAGGCCGTGCGCTTGGACACCTGGGCCGCCGCGCAGAGCTGGTCCATGCCGGTGCGGTTGATGCCCTGCTCGCGGAACAGCTGCTGGGACGCGCTGAGGATGCGCTCGCGGGCGCCCCGGCCGCGGCGGCGGCCCCTGGGGCCCTTCTCCAACTCCGTCATGGCTCCATAGTACCCCGATGGTAACGAGCGGTGTACATAATTTGCGTTCCGGCGGCCCGCCCGGGTACCGTAAGCACACAGAGCGGTGTACGTAATGCCGTCACCCCAGGTGCGCAGGCGGCACCACCGCCATCTGAACCGGACAACCCGCAACCAGGGCAGGACACCTTATGAGCAGCATCAGCATCATCGGCACCGGGAACATGGCCCGCACCATCGGCGCGCGGGCGGTAGGGGGCGGCAACACTGTCGAGGTCATGGGCCGCGATCAGTCCAAGGCCGCTGACCTGGCCAGGGCTCTCGGCGGGGGCGCCACGACGGGGGAGTGGGGGAGTGCCCCGGCCGGGGACATCGTCATCGTGGCCGTGTTGTACGACGGTGTCGTGCCGGTCGTCGCCCGGTACGGAGACGCTCTCGCGGGCAAGGTTATCGTCGACATCAGCAACCCGTTCAATTCCACGTTCGACGGGCTGGCCCACCGCGAGGAGACCTCGATCGCGCGGGAAGTCGCCAAGGTGGCCCCGGCCAGCGCCAGCGTGGTGAAGGCGTTCAACACCATCTTCCGTCATGTCCTGGAGAAGGGCCGTCCCGACGTCTTCATCGCTGGCGATAACGCGCAGGCCAAGGCAAGCGTGGAGGCGTTCATCGAGAGCCTCGGGCTGCGCCCGCTGGACGTCGGCGGCCTGAACATGGCGCACTGGCTGGAAGGAGCGGGCGTGGTCACGGTGGGCCTCGCCAACCACGGGGTGGGGAACTTGGACTTCGCCCTCAGCATCACCGAACTTCCCGTCTGAGCAAACTGAATGAGCGTCACTAGGCGTCCTACGGCTGGAAACCAGACTCTGCCCACCGCCGGAAGACCTCCGTCCACGACTGCGGCCAGGCCCCGTCGCACGGCATGGTGCCGCTGCGCAGTTGCTGCAGGATCTCGGTGGCGTGCTGCTGCACGTCGTCGCGGGACCACAGGTCGAACGCGAACCGCATGGACGTCCGGTCACGCTCGCGGAAAAGCGGCCGTATGTGCGCCTCGAATCGCACGGTCTCATCCGGCCCGGGCAGCGTGACGCTCGGCTGGGAAGCGCCGGCCTGCTCCGGCGACGTGTCCGGCCGTCCACCCGGGCTCCAGTCCCAGCTGGGCACGTCACCGGGGGAGCCGGCCGGGGCTCGCGAGACCCACTCAAGGAAGCCGGCCAGCGCCGCCCGGAACGCCGGGTCGTCCGGCAGGCCAGCCTGGTCAGCCGCCACCAGTGCCAGCGAGGCCCAGCGCGCCCGCTGCTCGGGGGTGAGGTCCCGGCCCGCCAACGCCGTCGCGCCGTGCTGCTGAGGCCCGCCGAACGCCTCCGCCAGCCAGGCCGCCTCGCGCTGCGGAGCACCGGGCGGCAAGTCGGCGAACGCCGGCGCGAGCAGGCCGTCGGCGGGCAGCAGGCGCTCGTAAAGCATCCTGGTCATCCGGGTCAGGGCGGGCAGCCCGCCGGCCCATTCGAACAGCGTCGGCTCGGCGGTGCGCGCCGGATCGCGGAAGCGTACATACCAGTGCATGCCGCTGCAGAACGGCTTGTTCTGCGAGTGCCCGCACCGGCAGAGCGCGTAGTGCTCACGCGACGACCCCGAAGCCCTGGGTACCTCCCCTCCGGCGGCGTCCGCCAGCGGGATCGCCCCGGTCACCCGGTACGGCCCGTCCAGCGAGACCTCGATCGCCGGCTCCCGGACACCGTGCCATTCGGCGAGGTCACGGGCTTCCGTTCCGTCGAATGCCAGGCTCAGTGCCCCGGACGGGCAGTCCCGCACCGCCCGGACGATCTCGTCCATCCGGCCGCCGCTCGGCGCGACAAACGGCTCAGCGCCGGTACGGAACACCGCGGGCAGCCGGTCGGTGCAGAACCCGGAGTGCTGGCAGATGCCCCGGTTATCGAAGACCGTCACTTGCGTACCGGGGTAGGTGTCCCGCTGATCCGGGACCCGCTTCGGGTCCTTGGCCCCGCTGAACCCGGTCCGCGCGTGCGATCCATCGCAGAACGGCTTGTCGCCCGACTCCCCGCACCGGCAGAGCGCCAGCTGTGGTGGCACCCGCAGCGGCTCGCCGAGGTACGAGCGCACCGCGGCGGGGTTGGTAACCAGGTACGGCCCGTTCTCCGCGACCACGATCCGCGGGCGCCGACCGCGCTGCAGCTCCGCGAGCTCCGCGGCCTGCCCGGCAGCGTCCGCAGCCAGGTCCACGGCGACCCGCTGCAGCGCCGCGACCGCCTCGAGCAGCTCCGGCGGTGCGGTGTCCGCCAACTGCACGCTCAGCCGGGTCGCGTCCGTCGCGGCGCGGCGCGCTAGCTCGGGGACGGTCCCGTCCGGCCCGCCGGGCTCCGGGGCAGGCGGGGCGTCCGCCGGTCTTTCCCGGCCGAGGCGATCGGCGAGCGGCCGCAGCACGCTGTCGGTGATCCGCGCCACCGTTACCGCTTTCGCCGCCGAGTCTTCCGAACGGGCGGCGTGTTCCAGCAGAACGTAAGCGGATCTCGCGACCTCGGCGAGCGCCGAGGCGGCGACGTCATCGAGAAAGCCCGCGCACGTTCGGTAGAAGGCTCGGGCGCGGTCCAGCATGACGGGCACTTCCTCGGCCGCCGCAGCCGGGGCCGAGGCTGGGCGGGAGGGCAGGTGCGCTTGGAGGGAGCGGGCGATGCCGCCAAGCGCGGCGCGGACCTCGGCCAGCGTCTGCGTGACCTCCGGGGTGGACTCGGCGCCGGGCGGCTGGCAAAACGCAGCGGCCGCCTCGATCCGCTCGGCCAGCAGGACCCAGGCCGCCTGTCGGTGCGGGAGCACGTAGTCGCTCTCGTAGAAAAGCTCGAAGCTCGGGCCGGCGGTCTGGCCGGGGTACTCCGGACCGGCGGGCAGCCTGGTGATGGCGTCGCCGAGCGGCTTGATCGCCTGGAGCATCAGCGCGTACGTCCCGTCGGCGAGCACCTGGAGCTGGGCGTCGGTCTCCTCGGTGTGCGCGAAGAAACGCTGCAGCATCAGCAGCAGGATCTCGTAGCAGACGTTGAACAGGTCCATGACGCGCTGCGCGAGCGGGTCGGTAACCAGCGGCACGTCCGGGTCGCGCTCGCTGGGCCGCACGTTCAGCGGGAGCACCGGGCGCACCGGGTCGAAGCCGCGGTCGGCCTCGCGGAGCTGCTCGAGTTCGTCGAGGATCTCGACGAACTGCCCGAAGTGCGCGTTCCGCCAGTCGCCGCGCGGTCCCTCGCCCTGCTCAAGGATCTCGCCTACTGCCCGCCGCGCCGACGCCACGTCCGTCACCGCGATCAGCTCCGGCCAGCGGAAGTACTGCTGCGTGGCCTGGGCCCGCGGCGGGCCGACGAACAGCCAGCGCTCGCCGTACTTCTGCGCCAGGTGCTCGATGCCAGCCTCGATCGAGCGGTACAAGTGGCCGACGGTCGCGAAGTCCTGGCCATGCGGCGCGATGTCGCCGGATCGCATCGCCGGCGCCGCCCGGCCGTAGGCGGCCAGGCCGGGCGCGTCGTGCAGGGCCATGCCCTCCGGGCGCTCAAGGAACATGAAATGCCGCAGCGCCGCCTCACCGAACGGCAGCAGCGTCAGGTGCACGCCGGCCGGATAGTGGCTGGCGGGCTGCGGGAAGTTCGGCCGCGACAGGTGCGGGGCCGCGCCGATCGCGGACAGCAAGTTCTGCACCAGCGCCAGATGCAGCATCTCCTGCGCGGCGACATGCGAGATCCGTTCCCGCCAGCGCCGGACCGCCGCGACCTGATCGTCCGTCAGCCCCTCCACCGCGTCCTGCTTCACCGAGAACGCCGCGAACAGGTACTGGCACATGATCCCGTGCTCAAGCTCCGCGGCCTCGCACAGCATGTAAATCAGCGCCTCACGGTGCTCGATCACGAACGGTGCCTCGGGCGGCGCCAGGCCGCCTCGGCTAGCGATCACCCGGGCGAGCCTGCCGGGCAGTGCCTGCTGCTGCTCTTCGGCGCTCTCGGACATTCTTTTTCTCCCGCAGTTAGGATGAGCCAGCGATGAACATTGAGCTGCGCCACCTCAGGTACTTCGTCGCGGTCGCCGACGAGGCGAGCTTCACCGCCGCCGCGCACCGCGTCCATGTCACGCAGCAGGTCCTCAGCGCCCAGATCCGGCAGCTGGAAAGCGCCGTCGGGACCCAGCTGCTGAACCGGACGAACAAGGGCGTCACGCTCACGCCCGCGGGCGCCGCGTTCCTCACGGCTGCGCGGGAGACGCTGGCCGGCCTGGACCGCGGCGTAGCGGGCGCACGCAACGCCGCCCGTGCGGTCTCCGGCAAGCTGACGCTGGGGATCGGCTCCGGCTGTGAGAACGAGACCAGAACCCAGCTGCTCACCGCCTTCGAGCGCGCGTACCCGGACGTGGAGATGAACCTGCAGGTCTTCGACATGACCCAGCCGTCGGCCGGCCTGCTCGACCACAGCAGCGACGTCGCGCTGCTGCGCCCGCCGGTCGCGGCACCCGGGATCGAGCTGGTGGTGGTGCGGTCAGAGCCACGCGCGTTCGTGCTTCCTGCCGGGCACGCGCTCGCCGCAAGCGAAAAGCTCACGCTGGCCGACGTCGCCGGCCTGCCGTTCGTCACCGCCGACCTGGCAACCGACGGCTGCGAGCCGCGGGCCTGGCAGGATGACTGGCTCATCAGGCCCCGGCCCGGCGGCGACGTGCCGATCATCGGCGCCACCGCCCGGACCGTCGACGACTGGTGCGAGCACGTGGCCGCCGGCCACGGCATCGGGCTGTGCCCGGCCTCGGCGGCCACGTTCCACGGCCGTCCCGGTGTCTGCTTCATCCCGAGCACCGGGCTGACGCCAACCACGATGTGCGTCGCCTGGCGCACAGGCGACACCAGGCCCCCCGTGCAGCGCTTCGTCTCGCTCGCGACGCAATCGGTCGCGGACTCGTAGCATCTCACCCGGCGGCGCCCGCCAGCGCCGCCTCGGCAATCGCGCGGTCCTCGGCCGCTGTCATCGCCCCGGCGATCCCGATCGCCCCCGCAACCTGGCCGTCGGCCAGCACCGGCATTGGCACCCGGCTCACCTCCGCCTTGTGTTCTTCCGGACTATCCTCGCGGGCAACAGCGCCGCCAGGCCAACACCCCTTACGGATGGGGCTACAGCCGACGGCTGTCGCGGCACCCGCCACCGGCGCGTGAATGCGGCACCCCTGCGTCAGTCCCACGCATCTTCCCGATTCCGGAGGCGAGCGGTTTGTAGGATTGCCCGGTGGCCAGCGCATGGGAATTGCTCAGCAGCGAACGCCAGGGCCAGGCGGGGCGGCGCGTCCTTGTCGCGAAGACCTTCCGGATGCCCGACGGGTCGCAGCAGACGTTCACGGTGACGGAATTCGCGGCCGGGGCAGCGGCGGCCGTCGTCGCGTTGACCGTCCGGGGGACGGTCGTGCTCGCCGAGCAGTACCGGCCCGGCCCCGAGCGCCTGATGGCGGAGTTGCCGGGCGGTGGCGTCGACCCCGGCGAGCCGCTGGCCGACGGTGCCGCCCGCGAGCTCGCCGAGGAGACCGGGTACGTGCCCAGGGAACTGGCTTACCTCGGTGAGATGCGCTACGACGGGTACTCCGGCATGCCCCGGCACTACTTCCTCGCCACCGGCTGCGAGCGGCGGCATGACCAGCGGCTGGACCCTGGTGAGTTCGTCACCGTACGCGAGGTCAGCCCCGGTGAGCTTCTGACCCTGGCGATGGCCGGCGCGATGACGGACCCGGGCGGCGTCCTGCTGGCACTGCCTTACCTAACAGGCGACCCGCAGGTCCGGGCACTGCTGGCGAACCCGCCGCTTCGATCCGCAGCAGCGCCATAACGTCATCGATGGTGCTCGCCATCGGCCGCGGCTCCGGCTCAGCGACCCACTCATCAAGTGCCACCTGGAACACGAGGACACCCAGTTCGGCGAGCACAGTGGCGTGCAGGGCCGGCTCGCCGCGCTCGATGAAGGCCGCACGGCCGGCGCGGACGAGGTCGGCCCGCTTCCGCGCGTCTCGG
>Ga0265337_1000931_pt1 | contig 15335 bp, 12 predicted proteins | sample 42122metaG_FD_192441 | JGI IMG/M metagenome (GOLD analysis project Ga0265337, IMG submission 192441) | Rhizosphere microbial communities from Carex aquatilis grown in University of Washington, Seatle, WA, United States - 4-21-22 metaG | ecosystem: Host-associated > Plants > Roots > Rhizosphere >... | reverse complement strand
GCGACAGAACCTTCATAGACGGCTACCTGACGCCGCATACGGACAAACTGCATGTGACCGAGCGCTTTCATCTGACCGGCGGCGGCAGCACGCTCGAAGCTGATATCCGCGTCGAAGACCCCGGCGCCTTCACTACGCCCTGGAGCGCGGCCCAGCGATACCGGCGCGCGGAGCCGATAAAGGCCGAGAGCCCGCTTGTGGTGGAGAACGACGCCAGTTCGTCGGTTCCGGAAGCGGGTCCGATTCTGGAGGCAAGCTGCGCGGAGAACAACATCTCCTATTTCGGCGGCGGCGCGCTTCCGATTCCGACCGCCGAAAAGCCTGATTTCTGATCGGAGACTGCGATGAGAAGGAATATCCTCACGGCGAGCGCGGCGGCGGTGCTGGTTTGCGCGCTGTGGCCGGTTTCCGCCGCGCAAACCGAAAAGATCCCGAACTTCGCCCCGGACAGCGCCACCGGCTGGCTGAAACCGCCCGGTGACGAATTCATCCAGCCCGATTCGGGCCCCGGACCGGTCAAGGCCGATCCCACCCATCCCTATTACACCAACGCGCTTTATGCGCAGGAAACCCCGAAGATCGCGGACCTCACCAATCCCATCCTGCAGCCATGGGTCAAGGAGCAGATGCGGAAATCCAACGAAGACGTGATTGCCGGCAAGGTCGGCTTCACAGCGCGCTCGCGCTGCTGGCCGCATGGCGTGCCGGGGTTTCTGCTCTATCCCGTGCATCCGATCATTTTCATCCAGACGGCGAAGGAAGTTCTGATGACCTGGGGCCAGGATTTCCAGCTCCGCCGCGTTTACCTGAACCAGCCGCACAGCAAGAATCCCAAGCCGTCCTGGTACGGCGAATCCGTCGGCCATTACGAAAACGGCGACACGCTGGTGGTCGACACCATCGGCCTCAACGATAGGACCTATGTCGACAATTACCGTACGCCGCACACGACAGAGCTTCATGTGGTGGAGCGGTTCAGGCTCGCCGCAGACGGCAAATCCATGGACGTGGCGGTCCATGTCGAGGACCCCGGCGCCTTCACCATGCCGTGGAATGCGGTCCAGCGTTACAAACTCGATCAGCGCCCGGGCGAGGTGCCGCTGCACGAAATGGTCTGCGCCGAGAACAACACCGATCATTTCAATCAGGGCCTCGTTCCCATTCCGGAAGCGGAAAAGCCCGATTTCTGAGCCTGTCCTCGACAGCGTGCCCTTCGCGAGCCGAAACGCTGGCATTCGGCCGAAGATGCCGCCACAATCGCCTGGGTGGTGGTTTCCTCCCCCCGTTTACGGGGGAGGTCCGCCATAAGGGCCGGGAGGGGGCAGACTGGCGCCTCATCGGGACGGGTTAAGCAGGAGAGTTTTCGCGTGTTCCGGTTGATGTCTTTCGCCCTGCTGTGCCTCGTCGCCCTTGCGGGTGCGGAGCCTGCGTCCGCGCAAGCTCCGCAGAAGTTGGTCCCGCTGCGGGTTGCCTATGACGGCTATTCCATGACCACCGCGCCGATGAATTACGCGGTGGAAAAGGGCATCTTCAAAAAGTACGGCCTCGACGTGACGCTCGTCTATATCGACGGCGGCACCACGCTGTCGGGGGCGGTGGTCGGGGGCTCGGTCAATATCGCGCAGAACGGCTATGCACCGGCCGCCGCCGCCGCGGTGCAGGGCGCGGACATGGTCTTCATCGGCGGCATCTCGAACCAGCTTCCGTTCCAGCTCGTGGTGAAGGGCGCCATCAAATCGGCCGCCGACCTGAAGGGCAAGAAGATCGCCATATCGCGCTACGGCGCCACCTCGGACGTGGCCGCGACCTACACGCTGAAGAGCCTCGGCCTGAAGCGCACCGATGTGACGATCCTGCAATTGGGCGGGGAGGGCACACGCACCGCCGCAATGCTGTCGGGCCAGATCGATGCCTCGCTCGAACAATATCCGCGCACCGGAGAGCTTGAGGAAAAGGGCTTCCACGTGCTGGCCGATTGCCTGCAGATCGCCAGCGATTATCCGAACACGTCCTATGTCTCGTCCCGCGCCTTCATCGCCAAGAATCCGGACGTCGTGAAGCATTTCCTGATGGGGATTTCCGACGGCATTCACGAATTCCGCACCCATAAGGAGGAGGCGCTGAAATCGGCTGCCGCGTTCCTGAAGTCCAAGCCCGGCCCTGCGCTGGACAAGGCCTATGACATCTTCACCACGAAGGTCTATCCAGTCGTTCCGCGTCCTTCGATAAAAGGCATCGCGCTCGTGCTGGACGAATTGAAGACGCGCGTGCCCAACGCCGCCAGGATGAAGCCCGAACAGCTCGTCGACACCGGACCGATCGACGCGCTCGAAAAGGAAGGCTTCTTCGCGAAGCTGAATTAGCATGAACGTTTCGCGCGCGGCCAAGCTTGAAGCACAGGGCGTCAGGCTCGCCTTTTACAACGAACGCATGAAGCGCCGACTTCCGGTGCTGGCGGGCATCGATCTCGCCGTTGCGGAAGGCGAACTCGTGGCCATTGTCGGCCCGTCCGGCTGCGGCAAATCCACATTCCTGGGTGCGGTCGACGGGCTGGTGAAGCTCACCGGCGGCGCCATCAAGGTGGATGGCCGCATCGTCACCGCACCGGGACCGGACCGCGCCATGGTGTTCCAGCAGGATTCGCTTTTTCCCTGGCGCACGGTGTCGCGCAACGTGATGTACGGGCTCGAGCTGCAGAAGCGCCTCCCGCGCGAGGCGATGCGGGAACGCGCCGCCCAGTTGGTGGAGCTTGTCGGCCTCTCCGGCTTTGCCGAGCACTATCCGCACGAACTCTCCGGCGGCATGCGCCAGCGGGTGAACATCGCGCGCGCGCTGGCGCCCGACCCGGAGCTGCTGCTGCTCGACGAACCCTTCGCCGCGCTCGACGCGCAGACGCGCGAATTCATGCAGGCTGAGCTATTGAAAATTCTCGCGCGCGCCGGAAAGACCGCGCTTTTCATCACCCATCAGATCGACGAGGCGATCTTCCTCGCCAATCGGGTGGCGGTGTTTTCCGCCCGTCCCGCCCGCATCAAGGCCATCATCGATGTGAACCTGCCCCGCGAGCGTACGCTGGAAGTGAAGCTGGAGCCTGCTTTCCGCGAATTGCAGGATCGCATCTGGCGCCTGATCGAGGAAGAATCCGCCTCCATGGCGATTGCGGGCTAGAGCGATGGCTGTCACCCCCGCTGACGACGAACTGATCCCCGCGCGCGACGATGCGATGCCCACGCCAACGGTTTCGCGCTGGCGCAGGAACGAGAACTTCATCCTCGGGCTCGCCTCGGTAATCGCGTTCCTGCTGTTCTGGGAAGGCTCCGTCGCATTTGCGCTGGTCAATCCCCTCTTCACCAGTTCGCCGTCCCGCATCCTCGCGGCGGGCTTCGAGATGTTCCGCGACGGCAGCATCTATCCCGATCTCGCGGTGAGCGCGGAGGAATTCGTGCTTGGCTACGGCCTTGCCGTCGTCGTTGGCGTGCCGCTGGGCATTTTGATGGGATGGTATTCGCGCCTGAACGCCGTGCTCGATCCGTTCGTGAATGCGCTTTACGCGACTCCGCGCATCGCGCTGATGCCGCTCATCATCATCTGGTTCGGCATCGATCTGTCGGCCAAGATTGCGATCATCTTTCTCTCGACGGTCTTCCCGATTCTGGTCAACACCATGACCGGCGTGCGCACCATGGAACGCGACTTCGTGAAGGTCGCGCGCTCTTTCGGGGCTTCCGACGGCCAATTGTTCAAGACGGTGGCGCTGCCCTCATCGGTGCCCAATCTGCTGACGGGCTTGCGCTTGGGGCTCGGTCACGCGCTGATCGGCATCGTTGTGGGAGAGATGTACGGCGCGTCCGCGGGAATCGGCTTCATGATGCAGACGGCCGGCGCGACATTTCAAACCGATAAGGTGATGGTCGGCATCTTCATCATCGCCGCAGCCGGAATGGGCCTGACCCACGTTCTGAGAATCATCGAAAAGAAATTCGACGTCTGGCGGCCAGACCACCATGTGTGACCGCGCACAGGTGGAGGGAACGCGCGCTTTGCGCGTCCCCTCCACCGGATAGGCGATTATCCGCGCTCGCCTCTGGCAAGACGCGTGCGGGCGGGTCGAGTCCGCTCGGCGGCTTCGCGCTCGGCCGTTTCGCGTGCAGCCGTCTCGCGATCTTCGGCGGCCTGCGCTTCATCCTTGGCCTGCTGCGCGCTTGCGGACGCGGTCTGCGCGGCGGTCTGCGCATTGCTCGCCGACTGCTGAGCCTGAGATGCGGCCGCGCTTGCCTGGTGGGACTTCTCGGTCGCAGCGCGGGCCGCGGCGAGCGCCTGATCGGCTGTAGCGCGAGCCTGCTCCGCCTGCATCCTGGCGGCGTCGGCGGCGGCCTGCGTCATTGCCAGGTCTTCGTGGGTTGCGCAGCCGCCCAGAAGTATTGCGCCGAGCGCCATCGGCAACAAACTCATACGTAGAAAACTATGCATACGGAGGTTCCTCCCTTGGGGTGGACAAATCAGAGACGCCGCCCAGCGTGTTGTTAGAATAACATCGATGTGAGGTAATAGTTGCGCCGCCGAAAAATGTCACAGAAAGGCATCGGCGTGGCCGCGCAAAGTTTTGCCACAAAGTATTTCCACGTTACGGTTGCGTCGCGAACGGAACGCTTGCGCCGCGCGTTTATCGACGGTCCCACGTCCGATGGAGATGTGCGTGCTTCCATGGAACGGCCGCGCCAGTCCCGCGCAGCGCAAGCGCGCGAATCGCCCCTTTCGCGCAGCAATGATGACAATCAGTATACTGACAGCCGCGGGCTGCGCCGGCATGAAGCCGGTTTCGCCTCCGCCCGCCATCGTGGAGCAGGACCCCGTTTCGATCACGCGTTTCGCCTTGCGGGACATGCTGCTGTCGCCCGGCGAAAAGCGCGATGCGGACGTGCTCGCCTTCTACAAGGCCCGCGATTATCGTCCCGCCTGGACCGCAAACGCGGACGCGCAAAGCGCGCGCGCCGTCCTGACCCGCGCCCACGAACAGGGCTTGAGCGACAAGGACTACGCGCTTCCCGGCGATGGGCCGGCCGCACCCGGCGCGAAACTTGCGCAGCGTGACATCGCCTTCAGCGATGCCGTTCTCCGCTATGCGCGGCAGGTCCGCGCGGGCCGCATCAATCCCGATGCCGTCTACAACGATGTCAGCGTTCCGCCGCCGGCATTCGACGCGGCCCAAGGCCTCGACGGCGCGCTGAAGAACGCGACGTTGGACCGTTTTCTGGCCGGCCTGCCGCCGCCGCATCCCGAATACCGGGCGCTTGTCGCAGCGCTCGCCCGTTATCGCGCGATTGCGGAGAAGGGCGGCTGGCCGTCGCTTCCGGGCGAGACCGAGATCAAGCTCGACGGAAAAGACCCGCAACGGGTCGCTCTCGTTCAGCGGCTTTCGTTCGAAGACCCGGTTCTCGCCGCGATGCCCAATCCTGCTGTCGCGGCCTTGCGCGACGCGGTGAAGCGTTTCCAGGCGAGGAACGGACTCGACGAGGACGGGCGCGTTCGCGGCGCGACGCTCGCCGCGCTGAACCTCACGGCCGCAGCGCGTGCGGATGAGATTGCCGCCAATATGGAGCGCTGGCGCTGGCTCCCGCCCACCTTCGAACGGCGCTATGTCGCGGTCAACGTGCCCGATCAAAGCGTGCAATTTGTCCGCGACGGAGAATCGATCCTGCGTTCGCGAGTCATCGTTGGACGCAAGACGAGCGGCACTCCGATCACCCGGTCCGAGATCGTGGCGGTGGTCGTCAATCCGCCCTGGAACATTCCGGGCGACATCGCTGCGCGGGATCTGCTGCCGCAGTTGAAGAAGAATTCCAATTTCCTGGCGGCGAACCATATGGTCGTCACGGACGGCCTGCCGGGCGATCCGTATGGCCGCAAGATCGACTGGAAGAAGATCGTTCCGGCCAATTTTCCCTATGCCATTCGTCAGTTGCCCGGGTCCAATACGGCGCTCGGTACGGTGATGCTCGATTCGCCCAACGATTTCGACGTCTATCTCCACGACACGCCGAACAAGAAGCGGTTCGAAGAGAGCGACCGCGAAATCAGCAATGGGTGTGTCCGCGTGCAGCAGATTTTTCCGCTGGCCTCGCTCGCGCTCAGCGACGACATGTCCGGCGCGGTGGCGATGCTGAACCAGACGGTGAAGACCGGCGAAACGAAACGCCTGCCGCTTGAAAAGCCGCTGCCGGTGTATTTTCTCTATTGGACGGCAATTGCCGATGCCGATGGGAACGTGCAATTTCGCCCCGATCTTTACGGCCGCGACGGGCCGCTGATTGCAGCGCTTAACAAGACAAAGGTGAAACTGCCGGTGCCGGTGTCGCGGGACGGCGAAATGCCGATGGACGAACTCAGCCCGTAGGGCACGATTTCCGCACGCGTGACCTCATGCTTCGACAAGCTCAGCATGAGGAACTAACGTCACCCCGTCTAATCGTAAAACTGAGGCGACTTCTTCAGTTTCGCGTTGCCGTTGAAATCGTGTTCGATCCACAGCTGCGCGCCGCTCGTCTTCAGGAACGCCTCGATCGCCGCCCGCGAAGTCCGTGTCTGCTGCGGATCGAACTCCGTCGACGGCACGCGATTGAGCGCCCGCTCTTCGGGGTAATGATAGAGATCGCCGCTGAGCACAATCGGACCCGTGTTCTTCAGTTTCAGGAACAGCACCTGATGATCCGGCGAATGACCCGGTGCGGATTTGATCACGACGCTGCCGTCGCCGAAGACGTCATAGTCGCTGCTCGTGATGACAATCGTGTTGCTGTTTTTCAGCAGGCTGTAATTGGCCTGCTCCGTGCGCGGGCTTGGGGGATCGGCGAACATGATCTCCCGCTCGCGCGGCCGCACCAGCCAGGTCGCGCCCGCGAACAGGTTGGCGTTGCCGACATGGTCCCAATGGAAATGCGATAGCGCGAGGTATTGGATGTCCGCCGGCGCATAGCCGATTTCGGCCATTTGCGTTTGCAGCTTCCTGGTCGAGGTGCCGTATTGGCGCAAGCGCCCGGTGCCGCCCGCGGGGATCGCGCTGTCCGGGACCGCGCCCACGTCCCACATCAGCGTGCCCTTGGGATGGGCGACCAGAAAGCACGGAACCGACATGACATTGGTCGCGACCTGGTCCCGCGTGAACTGATAGGGCGTGAGGTCGGGGATATCGAGCTTGCCGCAGTCAAAGACGTAGAGCCGCAAACTGGCCGGCGGCTGCGCGTTTCTCTGCTGCGACATCGCGAGCGGCGATGCCACCAGAATCGCGAACAGAATGAGGAAGGTCCGGCGGAGAAGTCGCGCGATCATTTCGCTGCCCCTGACTTGAAACCCTCCCCATTATACACGAATTGCGCTTTCCGAACGGCGTCCTGCGGCGGTACAATATGTTTCGGCCAGACTGCTTAAGCCAAAAGCCGGGCGGCCCAGGGGAGGACAGCCATGAAATCCACGGGCGCGCGTATGAGAATCCGGATCGGTGCGGCTCTTGTCCTCGCGGCGGCCTTGAGCGCGGCCGATGCGCGCGAGCCTGCGGCCAACGGCGTGGAAGCCCATTTGGCCGCCGCCAAAGCCGCCGCCGCGTTCGACTTCACCGGCACCTTGGCGCGCGTCTGCATTGCGCCGCAAACCGGTCCCGGACGCGACGTGGCGCCCGGCCCCGCGCCGGATCGCTCCACCTGGTACACCGAACCCGCAAAGGTGTTCGACAACCTCTATTTCGTCGGCACAAAGATTCATTCCTCCTGGGCGCTGACCGGCAGCGACGGCATCATCCTGATCGACACGCTTTACGACTACGCGACCGATGAGGCGATCGTCGGCGGCCTAAAGAAGCTGGGCTTGGATCCCGCCAACATCAAATACGTGATCATCAGTCACGCCCATGGCGACCATGTCGGCGGGGCGAAGCTGATACAGGATCGGTTCCATCCGCGCCTCGTGATGGCGGCGCCGGATTGGGAATCGATCGAAAAGTCCGTCAACCAATTTCCCAACGGCAAGCCCAAGCGCGACATCGTCGCCACCGACGGCCAGAAGATCACGCTCGGCGATGTGAGCGTCACGCTGATCGCGACGCCGGGCCATACCCCGGGCACGCTGTCGATGATTTTCCAGGTGAAGGATAAGGGCCGGCCGCTGACGGTCGCCTATTCCGGCGGCACCGCGTTCAACTTCGTCAACGACGCCCCGCATTTCGACATCTACATCAATTCGCAGCGCAAGATGGCGGCGGCCGCAGCCCAAGCCGGCGCCACGATCCTGATGTCGAATCATTCCGAGTTCGACAATGCCGTCACCAAGATCAAGCTGATGGCCGCGCGCAAGCCCGGCGAACCGCATCCTTTCGAGATCGGTGCGGAGGCCATCGCACGCTATTTCAAAGTCACGGACGAATGCGCGCAAGTCGCGCGGATGAAGCTTCAGTAGCTGGGAGGCACTGACATGATGAACAGGCGCCGTTTTATCCACGGTTTCACCTGCGCAGCGGGCACGCTGACCTTCGCGCACGCCACGGCAGCGTTTGCCGCGGCCGCCCCTTATGATCTCGTTATCAAGGGCGGACGCGTGATCGATCCGTCGGTGCGGCTGGACGGCATTCGCGATGTGGCGATTTCCAACGGCCGCATCGTGGCCGTCGAACCCAGCATCACCGCAGCTGCGATGGACATGATGGATGCCCGCGGCAAGCTCGTCGTGCCGGGCCTGATCGACGTCCACACTCATGCGGCCCGCAGCAAGGAAGGCCCCGGCATGATGCTCGCCGACGGCGTCACTGGCTGGATCGATGCGGGTTCGCAGGGTGCCGACCACATCGCCGATACGATCGCGGTGGCGAAAGCCGCGCCGGAACAGGCCCGCGTGCTTATCAATATCGGCCGCGCGGGCATCCTCCCCGAAGGCGACACCATGGACATCAAGCGCGCGGATGTAGCCGCGGCGAAAGCTGCCATTGCCGCCAACCGCGATTGGATCGCAGGCGTGAAGGCGCGGCTGTCGCGCGATGTTGCCGGTCCTAACGATCTGGAGGTGCTGCGGCGCACACAGGAGGTGGCGTCGTCCTTCAACCTGCCGGTGATGATCCACATGGGTCAGACAATCACCCCGATGCAGCAGCTGATCCCGATCCTCAAATCCGGCGACATCGTCACCCACATGTTCGCCCCGCCGCCGAACAGCATCATCGACAACAGCGGCCATATCCTGCCCGAAGTGCTGGCCGCGCGCCGCCGCGGCGTGTGGTTCGATGTCGGCAACGGCATGACCGGCCATATGCGCTGGGACACGGTCGCCGCCATCATGAAGACCGGCTTCTGGCCGGATTCGTTCTCGACCGATTGGAACACCAACGCGCATATGACGGGCGTGATCGACATGCCGAACTGCATGTCGAAGCTTCTGGGTTACGGCATGACCGTGGATCAAGCGATTGCGCGCGGGACCGTCAATCCCTCACGCATGTTCCCGCTGTTCCGCGACCGCGGCACGCTGAATGTGGGTGCGCCCGCCGATGTCGCGGTGCTGGAACTGCGGGATGGGAATTTTGACTTCATCGACAACTTCAAGAACACGATTCAGGGCAAGCAGCGCTTCTTCCCGAGCGCGACCGTGCTGAACGGCAAACGCGTTCAGCGCGCGTAAAGTGGGCGGAACCATGGAAGACAGCAACGACGCCGTTACGCGGCGGAGCTTCATCGGCGTTGGCGCGGCGCTTGCGGCAGGCGGTTTCGCGCTCGTGGAGCCGGCCAGCGCGGCAATCGTGAAGACCGATCTCGCGAGTCTTGGCCCATACGGCAACGGCACCGTCCCCGCGGGCATCCGCTCGCGCAACATCGACAACGTCAACGGCCTCTCCGTGCATATTCTGGAAGCCGGGTTCGAGACGCCGAACCGCCCGGCGGTTCTGCTGTTGCACGGGTTTCCGGAGCTTGCCTACAGCTGGCGCAAGGTGATGCTGCCGCTGGCGGCGGCCGGTTATCACGTCATCGCGCCCGATCAGCGCGGCTATGGCCGCACGCTTGGCTGGGACGATTCCTACGACGCCGATCCCGATCAATTCCGCATACTGAACATGGTCCGCGACGCGATGGCGCTGGTCAACGCGCTCGGTTACCGCTCGGTGGCGATGATTGTGGGGCACGATGCCGGTGCGCCGGTCGCCTCATGGGCCGCTCTCATCCGGCCGGACGTGTTCCGCACGGTGACGATCATGTCGTCGCCCTTCGAGGGCGCGCCCTCGCTCCCCTTCGACACCGCCAACGGCGCCAAGCCGCCGCCGCGTGCGATTTCCGACGACGAACTCGACGCCGAACTCGCCAAATTGAACCCGCCGCGCAAATATTATCAGAACTACCAGCGCACGCGCGGCGCCAGCGACGACATGCTTCATGCGCCCCAAGGCCTGCACAATTTCTTCCGCGCCTATTACTTCTACAAGAGCGCCGATTATGCCGGGAACAAGCCCCATCCCTTGAAGGGGCGGACGGCCGAGGAGATGGCGCAGATCCCCCATTATTATGTGATGCTGAAGGATCAGGGCATGGCCGCGAACGTGGCGCCTCTGATGCCGGGAGCCGATTACATCGCCAAATGCAAATGGCTGACCGAACCCGAGGTGGACGTTTACGCCACCGAATATGGCCGCACCGCTTTCACCGGCGCGCTGCAGGGCTATCGCGTGCGGCGCGGCGGCGATCCCAAAAGCATCGGCGAAATGCTGACATTCTCGGGGCGCAGGATCGACGTGCCGTCCCAATATATCGCCGGGAAAAGCGATTGGGGCGTCTATCAGACGCCGGGGGCGTTCGAGAAGATGCAGACGACCGCCTGCTCGCACATGGTGGGTGTGCATCTCCTGGACGGCGCGGGCCATTGGGTGCAGCAGGAACAGCCCGAACAGGTGAGCAGACTGCTGGTCGATTTCCTGCGCGATTACGGCGCGAAGCCATAAAGCCGCCCTGGTTTAGCGCCGCGCTCCTCATGCTTCGACAAGCTCAGCATGAGGAGTAATTATACGTCTCCTCACCCTGAGCTTGTCGAAGGGTGAGAAGCGCAGATGGCGATCGGTTGGCCCCTTCAGAAGTCCGCTTTGGCGGCCGTCGGCAGCGGCTCCAGTTTCGCGGCATAGACCTGATTGAGCGGATTGACCATTTCCCCGTCCATGCAGCGGATTTCTTCGAGATATGTGCCCGTGACGTTCCCTTCGGCTGTCGGACGCGTCGTAACGATGTCCCAGCGGTGCATCGCCTTCCACGGCTTCACGAAAGCCACCGGATCGTCGATGGTCATTTCGACTTCGAGCTTCTTGCCGCCATCGGTCATGCGGAAGCGTTCGATGACATGCAGCTTGTCGCTGTGGGGCGTGCGGTAATTGTCGACGAAGCTCTTGGTGGAAAGCCCGATGGTGTCGACCACCAGCGTATCGCCTTCATAATGGCCCACCGATTCCCCGTTCCATGACGGCTTCGGATTGGCGCTGTGGGGCACGTTCAAATACACATGCCTCACGATCTGGTCGCGCTGCCAGATGATCTGGACTTCCTTCGGCGTCTGCAGGAAATAGGTCCGTCCGGGGCTGGTGTTGAGCACCGGCACGCCCGGCTGCCAGCAGCGCGAGGTGCGGTTGTACATGGAGAACCCGGCCGCGATCATGTCATTGGATTTCTTCAGCCCCTCTTTGGCGAACTGCGTCAGGTTGGGATTGGAAAGGTCGGCCACGCGCCAGGTCGGCTGCCCGCCCACATTGTTAGGCACGTAAGGATTGGCCTCGCTCCAGGTTACGGGATCGGGGCTGCCCGGCATCGGAATGAAATCGTTGCCGATGCGGCCTTTCTGGCCGCCGATGGAATTCCATCCCATGCCGCCCGCCATGAAGTCGGGCACGCCCGCCGGCGCCTTCGCCGAATCGTCGGCGGCCTTGGCCGGCATGAACGCGGCGCCACACAGCAGCGCGGCAGCAAGGTATTTCATTGCGTCGATTCTGATGGTCATGCGCATCTCCTCTGAAATCTGGTCAAAGGCAAAGACGTTCGCGCGCTGCTGGAAACCGCCATCTGAAACCGCGGCGTCGAAAACAATATTACCCCCGCCGCGTGCGTCTGACAACGAACCGGTCCGGCGCCAAAAAAAGAAGCGGCCGCAACCTCTTCCGTTGCAGCCGCTTCGGTAACGTGAGCGGGTTCAGGCCTTCAGGTACTTGTTGAACCAGTCCAGCGTGTGCTTCCAGGCTTCCGTCGCCGCGGCTTCGTCGTAGCGCGGCGTGGTGTCGTTGTGGAAGCCGTGATTGGCGCCCTTATACACATGGCCTTCATGCGGCACGTTCGCTGCGGTCAAGGCGGCGTCGAATGCCTGCCACCCGCCGGTGATGCGGGTGTCGAGTTCGCCGTATTGCGCATCGATCGGGGCCTTGATCTTGGCCACGTCCGCGCCGGTCGGCTGCACGCCGTAGAACGGAACGGCGGCGGCGAGATCGGGACCCAGCCGCACCGCCAGCTGATTGACGATGCCGCCGCCGAAGCAGAAGCCGACCGCCCCGAGCTTGCCCGTGGAATCGGGCCGCGTGCGGAGATAATTGGCCGCCGCCACGAAATCCTCGCGCATCTTTCCGGCGTTGACCTTGCTGAAGAGTTCCGCGCCCTTCTCGTCATCGCCGGGATAGCCGCCGACCGAGGTGAGCCCGTCGGGCGCCATCGCCATGTAGCCGGCCTTTGCCAGCCGCCGCGCCACGTCTTCGATATACGGATTGAGGCCGCGGTTCTCATGGACCACGATCACCGCCGGGAGCTTGCCGGTCGCATTCGCGGGCCGCACCAGATAGGCCTTGATGCTTCCATTGCCTTCCGGCGAGGGAATGGTGACGCGCTCCGTCTTGATCGACGGGTCGGTCGGCTGCACCTGCATGGCCAGCGCGTAATTGGGTTTCAGCGCTTCGAACAGCGCGGTGACGGTCACGCCGCCGACGGCATATTTCTGGGCGCGGTCGAAGAATTGGCGGCGGCTGATGCCGCCATGCTGATAGCGGTCGAAAAGGTTCAGAAGTTCTTGCGGAAAATCGGTTGCTTTCTTGCGTTCCATGAAACCCTCCTCGGAAGGTCAAGAGGTTGAATAGCCGGTCGCCCTGCCCGGGGCCGGAGATTACCCGTGGGCTTCCCGATTGTCATGCCCGCCGGGCCGGTGCGGTCCGCGGGGAGGGCCGTGTTGCTTCTGAATTCTCCGTGACGGGCGGGTTCCTGGAAAATTGGAACCATTGCGGACGGCATGTACGCGCCCGCGCGCAATCGCTAGATTTGGCGGGATGATTTTCGTTCGGGGGAACCCATGCGACGCGCGATTTTTTTCGTTTGTGCCGCTCTCGGGATCGGCGCGGCCGTGGTGGCCGTCGCGACACGCGGGTTCGCCGCCGACCCCGAATTGCGCCAGCCTGCCAGCAAGGAGTGGCTGCATGCCGGCGGCGATTGGAGCAATTCGCGTTATTCCACGCTGACCGAAATCACGCCCGCCAACGTCAAGACCATGAAAGGCGCCTGGGTCGTGCATCTGGGCTCGGGGCTGGGCGCGAAATATTCGCTGGAATCGACCCCCATCGTCAAAGACGGCGTCATGTATGTGACGAGCGGCAATGACGATGTCTTCGCACTCGACGCCAAGACCGGCGCGCTCATCTGGGAGCACCGCTCAGGGCTGGATCAGAACATCAGCACGGTCTGCTGCGGCTGGGACAATCGCGGCGTCGCGGTCGGCGACGGCAAGGTCTTCTTGGGCCGCCTCGACGGCACCTTCGAGGCGCTGGATGCGAAGACCGGCAAGCGCGTCTGGCAGGCAACAATCGGCAAATGGCAGGACGGCTATACCATCACCACCGCGCCGACCTATTACAAAGGCGTCGTCTACACCGGCGTTTCGGGGGGCGACCGCTCCGCGCGCGGCAAGCTCACCGCGCTTGACGCCAAGACCGGCAAGGAGCTGTGGCATTTCTGGACGGCCGCCGGTCCGGGCGAGAAGGGCGGGGACACCTGGCCCGCGCCCAACGATCCCGACAAGGACAAGCGCGAAGCGTACCTGCATGGCGGCGCCAACATATGGCAGGCGCCTGCCATCGATCCCGACCTCGGCCTGATTTATTTCTCGACCGGACAGCCGGGCCCCGATGCGGTGGGCGAGGGCATCAAGCGCCCGGGCGACAATCTCTTCAGCTCCTCCATCGTCGCGCTGCATCTGGACGGCACCTATGCCTGGCACTTCCAGCTCGTGCATCACGATCTCTGGGATTTCGATTGCCCGTCGCCGGTCGTGCTGTTCGACCAGACGATCAACGGCGCCGCGCGCAAAGGGATCGCGGAAGCCTGCAAGACCGGCTGGATCTACATGCTCGACCGCACCAACGGGAAACCGCTGATCGGCATCGACGAGAAGCCGGTGGAGCAGGACAAGCGCGTGGCGACCGCCGCGACCCAACCGGTCCCGCGCGGGGATGCGCTGATCCCGCAATGCCCGGCGCCGCTCCCCGGCTGGCAGACGAAATGCATCTTCGGCGTGATCTACGACATGCCCATCCTGATGTCGCCCGGCGGCAATGGCGGCACCAACTGGTCGCCGATGGCCTATAGCCCGCAGACCGGATATTTCTACGTCACCGCCGCCGACCGGCCGCAAAGCCGTATCTTGCGCCAATTGGGCAAGGCCGTGGGTCCGCCCATCGGCGCGCATTATTCCGGCACGCTGTCGGCGGTCGATTCCCGCACCAACAAAATCGTCTGGCAGAAGAAGATGCCCTATTCGGTGGGGCAGGGGAGCGGCGCATTGGCCACCGCTTCGGGTCTCGTCTTCCACGGCGAGCCGAGCGGCCAATTCCAAGCCTATGACGCCAAAACCGGTGCGCTGCTGTGGCAATGGCAGACGGGTGCGGGCGCGGACGCACCCGCCGTCACCTATGAAATCGACGGCGAGCAATATGTGGCGATTGCGGCCGGCGGCGTCGCCATCCAGACCACATCGGCCAACAGCGACATGATCTGGGCGTTTTCGTTGAAGGGGAGCCCGAACGGAAGGCTCCAGCCCTTCGACCCACCGAAGCCGCCGGTGAATGTGGTGGATTTCGATGGCCCGGTGGTGGCGGCGAACGACATCAAGCTCGCCGATTACATGTTCATGCCGGCGCGCGTCACGGTGAAGGCGGGAACCAAGGTCACGTTCACCAATGACGGGTCGGAGATGCACAACGCGTCATCGTCCGAGGCCGGTGGCTGGGACACCGGCCTGATGGCGCATGGGCAGACGGTGGCGATCACCTTCAATCGTCCGGGTACGTATAATTTCAACTG
>Ga0265337_1000929_pt1 | contig 15346 bp, 11 predicted proteins | sample 42122metaG_FD_192441 | JGI IMG/M metagenome (GOLD analysis project Ga0265337, IMG submission 192441) | Rhizosphere microbial communities from Carex aquatilis grown in University of Washington, Seatle, WA, United States - 4-21-22 metaG | ecosystem: Host-associated > Plants > Roots > Rhizosphere >... | reverse complement strand
CCGGCTCTCTCCCCACTCGTTCCTCGCGGGGAGAGAGGGGAAATAGCCGGTGCCAAGGAAAATCAGCATGAGCCGGCCCGTTCTACATCACATCGCCAACCTTTGGACGCTCATGGGGCATCCGGCCAAAGAAAATGAATGGTCACTGGAGCAAAAGCTGGATGCGATCAAGGAGGCCGGATTCGACGGCGTGTGCTGGGCCGGCAGCCAGGAGTTGCACGAAGGAACGAAACGACTCGGGCTGATTTTCGTTGGCGGGATGGCTTCGGGCAACGTAGCGGAATTTCCGCACCTGCTTGGCGATTTGAAAAAATACGGCGCGCATCATGTAAATGTGCAACTCGCCGCCGATGAAGTGCTGACGCCCGAAGCGCTCGAACTTGCGCTGGCGCTGAATCGTGAAGGTCGCAAGGTTGGCCTTGAGCCTGCCATCGAAACGCATCGCGGCACTTGCACCGAGACACCGGAGAAAACTTACGCGCTGGCCGATGCGTATCAAAGGCAGGCCGGTGAACTGCTGCCGCTCTCCTGGGACTTCTCACATTTTGCCGTCGTTAAACACCTTGTTCCCGAAAATTTCGTCAAGCGGCTGCTCGTCCGTCCCGATTTGATTCGGCGTGCTCAGCAATTTCATTTTCGTCCGTTCAACGGTCATCATGCTCAAGTGCCAATCACCGACGGCAAAGGAAATCTGACGCAGGAATTCAACGGCTGGATGCCGTTCGCCGGAGAAATTCTCAAGTGCTGGCTCGCGGGCAACAGTAACACCAGTCGCGAAATTTTCATTTGCCCGGAACTCGGCCCGGTGACGGGCGGCTATGGTCTTTCCACGCTGCCGAACAGTTGGGAGGACGCAAAAATCCTGCGCGGCGAGATTGATAAACTTTGGAAAAAGGTCAGCCGCTGATTAACGCTGATTCTTTTCAACGCAAAGACGCAGAGACGCGAAGAAATTTAACCACGGACCTGCCGCGATGGGTGCGAGCACGGCGGGTGGACACGGATGAACACGGATGCAGCCACCGCAAACCACGCATCTGCCGCGCCGACTTGTCGCGCCGAAATCGGATGAAGGCGAAAAGCCCGAAAGAAAGTAGCCCGAGGCAACGCCCTGTGTTACCCTGACTCTACCATGAAAATCGTTCTCGACTCGCAACGCGAACTTTACAAAAAGGAAGGTTACATGATTTTGCCGGGCGTCATCCCGCCCGCCATGATCAAAATGCTGCGCGAGGAATGTTCCTATTACCTCGGTTACTACGATTCCATCATGGACTCGAAGGGCGTGCAGACCGAAGGCATCAGTCATCGCGGCAAGCGCTATTTCATCAACAACCGCTACCGTTTGAGCAACCGGCTGTGGCAATTCATTTTCAGCGATTTGATGGCGAATGTGGCCGAAGCCACGGTCGGGCCGGAGGCCCAGCTTTTCCATGAGCAATGGGTGGTCAAGGGCGCGGAGCAGGGCATGAAATTTTCCTGGCATCAGGACAGCGGCTACGTGAAATGGTATGACCCGACGACGCAGCACAAGCCTTACGTCACCTGCTGGTGCACGCTCGACGCCGTAAGCGAGGAAAACGGCACGGTCTATATTTTGCCGCATTCGCGCGCGGGCACGCGGGACAAAATCATTGATCACATCAAGGAAGAAGGCTCGAATGACTTGATCGGCTACACCGGCAGCGATCCCGGCGATCCTTTGATCGTTCCGGCTGGCAGCATCGTGGCGTTCGACAGCTATGTGCTTCACCGCAGCGGCCCGAACAAGACCAACCGGATGCGCCGCGTTTATCTGCCGCAATACAGCGCCGCGCCAATCAAGCGTCTCGACGGCAAACCGTGGGCGATGGCCACACCGTTCCTCAAAGGCGGCAAGGTCGTTTATGACCACACCAATGACACGGCGGAAAAATACGGGCCGTTCCCGGCGGAAAAAAAGTGAGCGACAGCCGCGCCGATGGCTGCGTGAACGTCAACATATTCCACTTCATTCTTAAAACCTTTTGCGGCAAAATCGTCCGCAAATGAGCCAGATCACTTCAGCGTTTGGTCGCGCCGGTAACCGCATCGTCTGGCGCTTCAAGGAGCAAATTCTTTGGGTCGAGCCGTGGGGCAAAGATAGCATCCGCGTCCGCGCGACGACGCTCGCCGAAATGCCGCTGCGCGACTGGAGCCTGCTTGCGCTGAAAAAAGTGGGACAGGCTTCCAGCCTGTCAGCCCAAGACAGGCAAGATGCCTGTGCCACTATCGTAAATGGAAAACTCACCGCGACGATTGATGCAAAATCCGGTCGCGTGCGCTTTTTCAAAACCGGCGGCAAAACGCCACTTTGCGAGGAAGTTTTTGCGCGCACGAATTATCCGCCATCACGCACGTTCAAATCCGTCGGTGGCGATCTGTTCCGTTGCGAAGCGAGCTTCACGGCATTTGATGACGAGCGCATTTACGGCCTCGGCCAGCGACGGCATGGTTTGTTGGATCAAAAAGGCTGTGTGCTCGAACTCACGCATCGCAATTCGCAGATTTCAATTCCATTTCTGCTATCCAGCCGCGGTTATGGCCTGCTCTGGCACAACCCCGGCATGGGTCGCGTCGAGTTGGGCCGCACACAGACACGCTGGGTCGCCGACGCTTCGCGGCTGATTGATTACGTCGTCACGACCGGCGCCAGTTACGCAGGCATTATGGAACGCTACGCGGATTTGACCGGCCACGCGCCGGTGCTGCCGAAGTGGGCGGCGGGCTTCTGGCAATGCAAACTCCGCTACAAGACGCAGGACGAGCTGCTCGCCGTTGCGCGAGAACACAAACGACGCGGCCTGCCCATGTCCGTCATCGTCATTGATTACATTCATTGGACGAAGATGGGAGAATGGAAATTTGACCCGGTGTGCTGGCCCGATCCTAAGGCCATGGTGCGGGAACTCGAAAAGATGGGCATCAAGGTCATGGTTTCCATCTGGCCGACGGTGAATCCTGACAGTGAAAATTACGCCGAACTGGAGCGTCGCAATTTGCTCGTCCGCGCCGAGCGCGGGATGAACACGTTCATTCGCTTCACGGACACGAACGCCAAACACACAGTCATTTCGCACCTGCTCGACAGCACACACCCGGAGGCGCGCAAATTTCTTTGGGGCAAAGTGCGTGAAAATTATCTACGTCATGGAATCAAAGTTTTCTGGCTCGACGCCATCGAGCCGGAGATGGTGACTTACGATCACGACAACGTCCGCTACCATGCCGGTAGCGGCCTCGAAGCCGGCTGCCTCTACCCCATGTGCCAGCAGCAGGCGTTTTACGAAGGCATGAAGGCGGCGGGCGAAAAGGAAATCATCACGCTCGGCCGTGCCGCATTTGCCGGCAGCCAGCGCTACGGCGCGGCGGTCTGGTCAGGCGACATTCACTCGACGTTTGAAGATTTGCAGCAGCAGGTGCGCGCCGGATTGAACATTGGCTTGAGCGGCATTCCGTGGTGGACGACCGATATCGGCGGATTTTTCGGCGGTGAATTGGACTCGCCTTATTTTCAGGAACTCATCGTGCGCTGGTTTCAATACGGCGTCTTCTGTCCGCTCTTTCGGTTGCACGGCTGGCGCAACAGTTCGCTGGCGCATCCCGAAACCAGCGACCCGACACGCGGTGGTCCGAACGAAGTCTGGAGTTTTGGCGAGCGCACCTACAAAATCATCCGCGAAATCCTTTTCCTGCGCGAGCGTCTGCGTCCCTACATCATGAAGCAGATGAAACTGGCCAGCGCCAAAGGCACGCCGCCGATGCGACCTTTGTTCTTCGATTTTGCCGAAGACAAAAATTGCGCCGAGGTGGAGGACCAATTTATGTTCGGCCCGGATTTGCTCGTCGCCCCCGTTTTGCGTTCCGGCGCGGCGAGGCGAAAGGTGTATTTGCCCGCCGGCGCGACTTGGACGGACGCGTGGACTGGAAAGAAATTCAAAGGCGGTCAAGCGATTCAAGCCGACGCGCCGCTGGAAAAAATTCCGCTCTACCTGCGCAATGAACGGCAACTGCCCATTCGTCCATAACGCGCAATAACATCTTTTGCGGCTGTTTCATGAACAAAATACCCTACACCAAACGGTTCAGTTACGCGGCGAGCGACACCGCCGGACAGCTCGTGTTCTGTTTCATTTCATTTTACCTGCTCTACTTTTACACGGACGTTTACGGCATTTCCGCCGCCACGGCTGGCACGATTTTGTTGATTGCCCGGTTTACCGACGCGATTGACGCACCAGTCTGGGGAATCATCTTTGACAAAACCCACAGCCGGTGGGGGAAAAGCCGCCCTTGGTTCCTCTGGCTTTGCGTCCCCTTCGCCACGTTTGGCGTGCTGACGTTCCTGACCCCCAACTTGGAACACACCGCCAAGGTTTGTTATGCGGCCGGGACCTACATCATTTGCAGCGTTCTATACACCGGCATCAACACCCCGGTGACATCCATCTTGTCCGCGCTGACGCCGAATCCGCGGGAACGGGTAATGTTGACCTGCTGGCGGATGTTCGGCTCGAAGCTGGGCGTTCTGATTGTAAACCTGACGGCATTGAAGATGGTGACCTGGTTGGGTCATGGAGATGACCGAAGGGGATTCATGCTCGCCATGCCAATCTATGCGACCGGGACAATTTTATTGTTTCTGCTCGCCTTCTGTAACTTGGAGGAAAAGGTCGTGGAGAAGAAGAAATCGCTGCCTATCAAGGACAGCTTTGGCGCAATCAAGGGCAACTGGCCGTGGATCATCATTTTCGCGAGCAGCCTCCTTTTCTGGATCGCATTCATCTCCCGGGTCTCCATCGTTCCCTATTTCTGCGAATACACCCTGCACCGCAAGGATCTCATCAAGTGGGCCAACGCCATGGATTTCATCTCCCTGGCGACGGTGTTCTTCCTGCCCTGGTTCTGCAAATGGACATCCAAACGGAATGTCTGGGCATTGGGTCTGCTGGGGATGGTGGTCGGGCAACTGATTGTTTATCTCGGCGTATGCAACGGCAACTCCGTTGCATGGATCGCGACAGGCTGGATATTCGGATTTCTGGCAAGTGGAGTGGCCATGGCCATGCCTTTCTCCGTGCTCTCGGATAGCGTGGATTACGGTGAATGGAAGACTGGCATCCGCGCTCCGGGTTTTTTGACCGCCATTGGCGCCGCCTTTTGCCTGAAGGCAGGCAGTGGCCTGGGTGGCGCCTTGCCGGCCTGGATCATGGATGCCCATGGCTACGTTCCCAACGTGCCCCAAACGTCCTCATCGCTGAAAGGCATTGAGATCGGCTTCATCTGGCTGCCGGCGGTGTTCTTTGCATTGAGCATCATCCCCGTGCTGTTTTACAAAAAATATGAACTGCTGGAACAGCAGATTCACGCGGAACTGGACCAGCGCCGGGAACGTCTGGCGAAAACGCGCTGAAAATTATTTCGGCCACTCGCCGTTCACAATCGGGAGCAATTGTAATTTCGCCGGATCAATCACGACGTGCTTGATGCGTTTGCGTTCCCACGTGTAAGTGATGTGAACCAGCCCGTCGCCCGTTTGAATCACGGCGGGATAAGCAAATCCGTTCGGCGCATTTGGGTCATCTTCCAAAACCAGCGCCGCAGACCAGTTTTCTCCATCATTGGAAACGGCGACGTTGAGCGGGCTGCGGCCTTTATTGTTTGAGCCGGTGCGAATGTTGTTGTTATAGACCAACAGTTGCCGTCCGTCCTTCAAGGTCACCGCGTCAATGCCGGAATCGGGATTGGGCAAACTGGACAGCGTCAAGGCACCCCATGTTATGCCGTTGTCACTCGAAGTAACTTGAAACATTTTGTCGTTGCGGGTGCGACCAACAGCTTCAAGCGTCCCGTTTTTCAGAAATAAAATGCTCGGTTGAATCGCACCGATCATTTTGCCGTCGTTCACCGGCGGTGTTGCGCTCCACGTTTTTCCCAAATCACCCGTGCGTTCGAAGTGTATTTTCCAGCCGTCGCCTTCCGTGCTGCTGCCGCAGAGCATGTCGCCGTTCGCGAGTTGCACCGGTTTGTTTTTGATTGGGCCAAGAATGCCATCCGGTAAACGGCGCGGCTCCGACCACGTTTTGCCGTCGTCAGTTGAAGTCCTCATCATGCCCCACCAAGTCGCCGGGCTGGGGCCGACTTTGTAAAATAAGAGCAACGGGCCGCTTTTCGGCTGGAACAGAACTGGATTCCACGTCGGGAAACGATTGGTGGCGAAGCCCGTCCCATCGGCGACGGCAACCGGCGGCGTCCATTTCCCGTTTTCATTTCGCGAGACGTAAATGCAGACGTCAGGATTGCGTTCCGCTGTGCCACCGAACCACGCGGCAACGAGACCGGATTTCGTTTCCACAATCGTCGAGGCGTGGCATGACGGAAACGGCGCGTTCGTAAAAATGAATTCAGATTTCACGATGGCATTTTGGTTTGTAACCGTCGCGCAGCCGGATAAAACCGGCGCGAGAAACGTCATCACAAGCCAGAAATTCAGCTTCATTTTAACGTGCTGATGAAATGATATTTACCGCTGCCGAGTTCAAAAATGGCTCGGCCATCTTCGAAGCGGACAGGTTGCACACCATCGGCTTGGACGCTTCCCAAATTGGTCGCCGGAACAAAAACTGTCGCCGTAGTGTTCGCGGGAATTTCAATCTGCCAGTCGAATTTGCCGAAGTTCGGCCTCCCACCGCCGTCACGATGCCATTCGCTGGAAATCAAACCGTAAGGCGAATGGTGCGTGGCCTTCACAAACGTCAAATCGCCAACGGGTGTGGGTTGCATGATGATATGCTTGAAGCCGGGCTGTGCTGGATCGGACTTCATTCCAGCCAGATTTTCGTAAAACCAAATCACCAAATCGCCGACGAGCATGACGTGGTTGCCGGAATTCATCGTGGGATCGGCGGTGTTGCCGTTCCACAATTCCCAAATCGTCGTCGCGCCGTGCTCAATCATGTAACCCCAACTCGGATAATCTTTCTGCGCGGCGATGGTATAGGCCAGGTCCGCGCGGCCATTTTCGGTGAGCACGCGCATCAGACATTGCCCGCCAATCAGACCGGTGCCAATGTGATCGTGCGTATCATTTTCAATCTTTTCCACAAGATGCGCGAAAATCTTCGCTTTCATGTCGTCCGGCACGAGGCCGAAGGCAAGCGGCAGCACGCAGGACGTTTGCGTGCCGTTGCTGTATTGGCCGCGTTCGCGGTCAAGAAACTTTTCGTTAAAGGCCGTTTTCAACTTTTCCGCGAGCGCGTGAAATTGCTGTGCGTCTTCAGTTTTGCCGAGCATAGACGCGTATTTTTCCATGAGTTTGCAGTCGTAATAGAAATATGAAGTCGCAATCAAGGTTGTGTTGGTGATCCGGTTTGTGTCGAGTGAATGAATCAGCGTCAGGTCCTCCGGCGGCACGCACCAATCACCGTAATTGTCCCGCGCAATGATGCCGTCTTTGACGAAGCCGGACATCAAATCCATCCACTTTTTCGCGCCGCCGTAATGCTGTGCCACAATTTCCGTGTCAGCGAATTGCTCGCGCAACATCTCGGGAATGATGACTCCGCTGCTCGGCCACGAGACGTTGTCGGAATAAATCGGCCAGTAGGTCGGCGCGATGTCAGGCACGCTGCCGCTGGGGCGCTGGGCGTCAGCAATGTCCTGCAGCCACTTCGCGTAAAGGTTTGAATTGTCGAAGAGGTAAGTCTCGCCTCGTGATTCCTCGGAGCGGTCGCCGAGCCAGCCTTGGCGTTCGTCGCGCTGCGGGCAATCCGTCGGGATGCTGCGGTAATTGCCGCGCACGCCCCAAACGATGGCGCTGTAGATTTTATTGATCAACTCGTTGGAACATTCAAATTCGCCCGCCGTTTTCAAATCGTCATTGACGACGCGACCTTCGATGGAAGCCAGCGTCGGCTTGCCGGGAAAACCCATGACCTCGACATAGCGGAATCCGTGCGTGACGAACCGTGGTTCCCAGATTTCCGTGCCCTGTCCCTTTAACGTGTAAGTGTCAGTCACCTTTGCGCCGCGAAGATTGGCAAGATAAAGTGTGCCGTCCGGCCTCAACGTTTCAGCAAAGCGCAGCGAAACTTGCGTTCCCGCCGCGCCGGAAACCTTTAGCCGGCACCAGCCGACCATATTTTGCCCCAGGTCAAAGATAAAAACACCGGGCGAAACTTCGTGAGCGGAAACCGGCTTGAGCGTTCCCGTGACGCGAATCGGCTCGATCATTTGCGCGGAAATCTCCCCGCCCGGCCCGGCGACAAGTTGCACCGGCTGCCACCGCGAATCGTCATAACCAGTTTTGCTCCAGCCAGATAATTCCTTTCGCGCATCGTATTCCTCTCCGTCGAAATCATTGTTGGCGCGAATCGGACCGTCCGCCGTCAGTTTCCAAGAACCATCACTGACGATTTCTGAAACCGAACCGTCGGCGTATTCGATGCGAAGTTGCAGCAGCAATTTCGGCCATCCAAAACTCATCGTGCCCGAATAAACCTTGCTGCGGTCGGCGTAAAAACGTCCGTTGCCAAGAATCACACCGATGGCATTCTCACCGTGCCGCAGATTTTTTGTGACATCGTAAGTCACGTAAAACTCGCGCTTGTCGTATTGGGCGAAGGCGGGCGACAACACGGCGTCGCCAACCTTTTCACCGTTCAAGTAGAGCTCCGACAGGCCGAGGCCGGAAAAATAAACCGTCGCACGCGTGATTTTCTTCCCGACGGGAAATTCCTTTCGCAAATAGCGCGCGGGTTGCACGCGCGACTCGGAAACCCGCACGTTGCCCCACGGCTCCATCCCAATCGGGCCAAGTTTTTTCGCCGCGACCCAGATTGAATCGTCAAAACCACTCTTGTTCCAGCCGTCAATTTCCCGGTCGGAAACCTTCCACGATTCATCGGTGGGAATGATTATTGGCTGGCCCTGGTCAAATTCAATCGTCAGCAGACCTACGATGCCCGCAGGCTTTTCGGCGCGATTGTAGCCGGTGAATCCGAACACGTTGGTCGTGCCGGGTTCGAGGCGGCCGGCGATGTAGTTGTCCTTGACCGTGTGAAAATTATTTCGGGCGCCGAGATCAAAGCCGTTGAGCCAGCCGCGGCATTCGTTGTCGCCGGTGTAAACAAATTTCGCGCGGACGATGCGCCGGCCGGCCGGTATGACGACCACTTTGCGAAAGTAATTTGTGCCAGGCGTTGCGGATTTTTCCGGCTCACCGGCGGGAAACCAAATCCAGCTTGTGCCCGCGAGATGATTCGTGACGTCCTCGCCGTCGAGGCCGATCCATTTTGCGCCATCCCAGTCGGCGGGGTTGAGCACGCCCATGCTCCAATGCGCCGATTTGCTCCAGGCGGAAACGTTTCCGTCCTTGTACCAGACGCGGACCTTCCAGAAACAGTCGAGCTGCGAGGTCAGCGGCTTGCCGGCATAATCCAACTGGATGGACTGATCGGACGAAATTTTTCCGCTGTCCCATAAATCGCCGTTATCCGCCTTGAGGTTTTTCCCACTCGAAGCCACGAGCACCTGATACGCAGTCTGCCTCTGTCCGCGTTCAGTGGAATATAAAATCCAGCTCAAACGGGGTTGCGCGGCGTCAATCCCCAGCGGGTTTTCCAGATTTTCGCAACACAGATCGCCCATGGAAATAGCGGCATTAGCGTAAAATGCGGCGGCAAAAAACAGCGGCAGGGCGACCGCAAGCGTCAAGGGGCGTGGCATTATCTTCATGGGAATTGTCTTTTGAGATTAAACCGGAACGCCGGGTTTGACGAGCCGTGAATCCACAAAAACTGCCAATTATTTTGCCAGAAATGCAGATTGGCGAAACCAGCAAAAATGATTTTGGCCGCGGCGGATTTACCGGGCCGTGAATTTCACCAATGCCGCGCTCGCAGCCGGCAGATTCAAGGAAAACTGGCCGTTCCGGGATGGCTTGGGCAATGCAGTCCATTTCCCATTCCAAACCGCATTATCCCGAATTTCCACGCCTCCGAGCGTCACGCCGGTTTTGGAAGAGACATCGCCATCAGGCGCGGTCAGGAAAATCACCTCCGCGCGGGCCTTTTCAAAACCCGGCGCAAGAATGACGTTTGCGTTACGCGCGCCGGGGTCGTGTTCGCGGTTGATGAGTGTAACGCTAAGCGTTTTTTTCCCGGACGATACAGCATAAATGGACAAGTTGAGGTTGTCTGCATTCGTAATCGCCGTTGGCACAAGCCGGCCTTGAGCACCGAGCGCGAACATTTTTTCCGCATAGCCAATCGGATGAATGTTATAGCCCTTTGGCGAAGTCCAAAAAGTCGAGTAACGGCATGGCGCATTTTCGTCGCGCGCCGCCACGGTGTCGCCAGTGTGGAAATTGATGCCGCTGGCATCGTGCGCCGCCCACCACCAAAGGTAGTCCAGCGCCCATAACGCCGAGGCAAATGTGTCACTCACATCCTTCGCGCCGCCGTCATAAAAACTGTTTGCCTCCTCCAGACGGTAGGGCAGGCCGTTGGAAACGATGGTGGGAACAAAAACATTGGCGAACTTCAAATAATGGTCCTCCATCGCCGGCGATAGGATTTTGTCTCGCGCCGCCGCCGGATCTTTCACCTTCCGCGCGTCGCCGCCGGGATAATCGTGCTGCGACACAAACGACAGCGCGCCATTGGTTCCAAACTCATTCGCAAAATTACGCGACCATGACTCGTGCCCCGGCGAGACACCCGGCCCGCAAAACTTCGCGCCCGGCGAATTGGTCGGCGCGGTGATTTGCGCGGCATAGCGTTTCCACTCGGTGAGATAAACTTCGTAATTTGTCGAAAATACATTCGGCTCGTTGCCGATGGCGAAACACGTCAATTGCCTTTTGTAGTGGCGCGAAATGTAATCCACCATTTTTGTCGCGTCATCGGGGCTTCCGTGGTTCAGGCGGAGCGTGTAAATCACCTTTACGCCGGCAGCCTTGGCGAAACCGAACAAACTGTCCACATCGGCTTTGGTCGGTGTCGGGAGTGTCGGGCGATCCGCCGTGTTGCCGCCGACGCGCAGGCTTTTTACGCCAAGCGTTTTGAAAGTGGCGACGAGCCGCTTGTTCGCAGGGCTGAAGAAGTGGTTTCCATTCGTGCCGGCCAGCAGGCGCTGCATCTCAAAACTCAATCCCAGGTAATCCGGCGCAATTTCCGCGCCTGCATGCACCGGTTCGAGGGTAAAGCCTTCCGCCGATTGCGCGAAACTGGAAATCACCGCCAGACCCAGCGCGCTCCCCAGCAATAAAAAAAACATTTTCGCCGGATGAGATTTGGGCTGACACATGCTGCCAAGATTAAAACGGCTTGCAGGCCATGTCACTCTTATTGCCGGACGCCACCGCGCAAATGGAACGGATCCGGACAAGGCGCCGCACAGCTCGATCGCTGCATCGTGGGCTCTGCTGGCGAAGTATTTTGTGAATATTACTCCGTCGGCAATGCCCATCCCAATCCGGCGAAAATACGGATTGGGGAGAACGCCTTTATTCTATGGGTAAAAATCATCGGAACAAATTCGCTGGAACTGAATCGGTCAAAAGATTTTCGTGAAAAGCCCGACCAAGCCAACGACCGATTTCCATGTTAAGGATAAAGTGGAGCCAATGGCCGGGATTGAACCGGCGACCGACGGTTTACGAAACCGTTGCTCTACCACTGAGCTACATTGGCTTAACACATTGAAAATAAGGCATTTTATGCTGTTATTCTCGCTGGATTTTTAGGTGCTTGCATACTCAATTTGTATATGATATGTTCTTTCTAGCATGAAAACAACATTACCATCACCGACCAAGAGCAAGGCGGATGTGGAATGGGTCAAAACCCCATATCCCAACCTCATCCGCTACAAACCCAGCGGCAATTATTTTGGGCGTGTCCGGGTCAATGGCAAGTTAATTCGCCGTTCTCTGGAGACGCACGTCTTGACCGTTGCCAAGCTCAAGCTCTCTGACTTTCTCCAAGATCACCGTCGGCTGGCCGTCAACAAAGGGCAATCCGTCAATGGGGAGGCCATCATTGAAATGTTCAAAAAGGAAATCGAGGATGACCACAACAACAAGCCACGCACCAAGCTTTACAAGCAGGAGGTGCTAACAGCGTTGAAAAAATCGTGGCCGGAGTTGTATTCGACCGACATCGCCAAAATCAACCAGAAAGATTGCAATGAATGGGCGGCGCGTTATGGCAAGGAATATAGCCCGACACGCTATAATGGGGCGTTAGGCATCGTGCGCCGCATTTTCGAGATTGCGGTTGAACATGGCTACCGCGTGAACAATCCGGCCAAGTTTGTGGATCGCCGCCGGGTGAAGCCAAAAGAATTACACCTGCCATCGCAGGCGCAATTTCAGGATATGGCGACGCACATTGAAACTTCCGGCGCGGGACAGGCGAAGGATTGCGCGAATTTGTTTCGTTTCCTGGCATTCTCCGGTCTGCGGATTGACGAAGCGCGGCATGTCCTCTGGAACGATGTGGATTTCGAGAAAGGACTGCTTCATGCCCGCATCACCAAGAATGGCAAGGACCGTTGGATTCCGCTGAATAGCAGCTTGCGGCAACTGCTGGAGCAAACGCGCGCGGAACAGGCCAATGAATCCCCGGACAAAACCGTGATGCGGGTTTTTGAGTGCCAGAAGTCCATAGATCGCGCGGCGAAGCTGGTCGGCGTGAAACGCATCACTCACCACGATTTGCGCCATTTGTTTGCCACGCGCTGCATTGAGGCCGGTGTGGACATCCCGACGGTCTCCCGCTGGCTCGGACATCAGGACGGCGGCGCGCTGTGCATGAAAACCTACGGCCACTTGCGCGACGAACACAGCCAGCGCGAAGCATTGAAGGTGATATTCTAAATGTTTCGAGCGTGTCCGGTGCAAATCCCGCGACTGTGCCTTGCTGCTGGTTACGGGATTCTTTTTCGTGGGATTAGCGTTCAGACGAAAGAAAATGGAGCCGCGAGTCAGGATTGAACTGACGACCGTTCGATTACAAATCGAATGCTCTACCGCTGAGCTATCGCGGCCTAAATACCTTTGGCAGCATATTGGGGTGTCACCATAATTCAAGCTAGTGTTTCCGCCGTTCGTTCAAATTCTGACGCCGTGACTTTGATTTTGAGCAAGTGTTTCCCGGCGTGAAATGTCGCGGGCGAGTTTGATTTCAAACGACTCCACTACGATGCTCATGTCTTGGTGGGGATATTTTTCCTCAAGGTATTCTCGCACCTGTGCGGTCATGTCGTCTTTCCAAACCTTAAAAACCTGCCGCTGGTCGTGCGCGAACGCCTGCAACACTTCTCTCGCATCGTGGCCGCTGTTCAAAACATCTTTCATTTCCAAGGACTTCAACGGCAGACATTCGACAACTGCAAATTCCAAGCCTGCCGCCGTGCGACGGTGGCAAACGGAGGTGATTTTCGTCAAATCAACGGCATGTTGCCATTGTGTGCCATCGTCGGTTTGGATGATGTGGCCTGACGACTGTAGGGCGGCTCTGAATGCGTCGTTTGCTGTCGCTGGCAGATTGCACTCGATATTGTGAAGGGCGTCACAATTCGCTTTGAACTGTTTCAGATGTTCCGCGAAATGCTGTATGGCCTCGGCGTTAGCCTGTTCTTGAAGCGGTGTGGGTCTTTCGTAGTATTTCATAATTTACCTCAAATCGGTTTGCAGCAATTGGAGCAGTTCGGTTCTCGGCACAAGTAGTTTGCCGCGCAGCACCCGGCACGTTTTTAATTTCTGCCGCTGGATCAGCCGATACATGGTGAAATAATTGATGCCAAGCATATCGGCGGCTTCCTGCACGGAATAAGCGAGCCGTTCGGCTGGCGGCGTGGTGGTTGGTTCTTTGTTTTCTTGAATGGCTTCCATACGTCCTTTATGGGTTTTTCATTGGGAATAAATTTGGGCTTTGACCGGCTTGCTCCAGTCCATTTTGGGCAAGAAGTGAATCGGATGAACGCGGAGTGCCACGGCCAGGTAATACAACTGCGTCAGATCAATCCGCAGCGAGCCGTCTTCAATTTTGGAAACGGTGCTTCGCGTGGCGTTAAGCCAGCCAGCATCCTGTAATCGGTCGGCTAGATAATCCTGCGTCCAGTCGAGCTCGTTGCGCCGTTTGCCAACCTGTCGCCCGATAAAATTCCGCTTTTTCATTACGAACAAAATTTTGCTCCGGCCTTTTTTTTGCCGGAAATTTTCTCATGCGATTCAATTTTTGTTGTGCGCCTTTCGCACAGAATTTACAGGTTCAAAAACCAACTTCCCAAGACATGGCAAGCCATGTCATTGGGAAGTGGGGGTCATCAAGCTGACAGCAAACCGGCGTCAACTCTCGCCATTAGGGCCTCACAGTTGAGGGACGCTCTCGCGTAAACAGGCATTTGCCTGACCTATAATAGGATTTGAAGGCATTATCGAGCCAGCTCGCGCCGACTCTAGCGAAGATGGAGAATCCAGACTTTCGTCCTGTCTCAAGAAAACCATTAGCACAGCCGAATCAAAATGCAAGCCCAGCAGGGTGAATAAATTTGCCGAGAGAATGGCAGCTTTTTGCCCTTCATATTTTCACCGTGAAAATGCTCCTCGCGCAGAATCCTAGAGGCAAAATCCCCGGAGCCGGGCGGCGGGTGCAATGTGGAGCGCAGCCAGTTGAGGCGAGCAATACATTGACGCGCCGACCGGCGACACATAATCACGCCTCTGATTCACGCGCAGGGAATTAGCGCGACTGCGCCATTCAAATGAAAAGTTGGTCGGTGTCCTGTGGACGTAAATCCAAATCAAAGGATTGATGGGCGGGGTCTGGGGCGGAAGTTGCCGCCCCGGCTGAGAATTTTTGCATTGCCTCACATACCAATTGCTTTCCTGTTTTCACAAGACGGAATGTTTTCTGTGAAGCAGTTCGTCATGGAGTCTTTTGGGCGTCATACAATTTACTCAATACGTTGAGCAAAATTACTCAATTACTAAAACGGTTAAATTTTTCTTAAATGGCTTCGGTCTGCGGTCGGCAAGCGGAGGAAGTGAAGTGCAGGTGGAGAGACGGCTGGAACGAAACTGGAACGTAACACCGCTGCCGATCCGCAGACGGAAGCCCGCCGCTGATGCGGCTAATTTTATTTCCGCTCGTGACGAACGCACATTTTGCGTAGAGGAACAGGCGTGGTCGTAGGGAAACGGGGCGACCATCAAGCCTGTGGAGCGAAGAAAAATGTGCGCTGGTCACAGCGAAGCAAGAATTCTATGGAACAGCACTAACATTCGCCTCACGATTGCCGCAGTCGCGGCGACTGCGGCCGG
>Ga0265337_1000925_pt1 | contig 15393 bp, 5 predicted proteins | sample 42122metaG_FD_192441 | JGI IMG/M metagenome (GOLD analysis project Ga0265337, IMG submission 192441) | Rhizosphere microbial communities from Carex aquatilis grown in University of Washington, Seatle, WA, United States - 4-21-22 metaG | ecosystem: Host-associated > Plants > Roots > Rhizosphere >... | reverse complement strand
GCGCGATTTTGTCGTCCAATTATTGAAATCCTCCGGGTATCAGGCGATAGCCGCCGAGTCGGGTCCACAAGCCTTGGAGCGTTGGGCGCAACATGGTGGGAAAATCGACCTCCTGCTTACGGACATGATGATGCCCGGGGGCATTACCGGGCGGGAACTGGGTGATCGTTTACAGGCGCAGGATCCAGCCCTCAAGGTAATCTATTCCAGCGGCTACAGCCCCGGGATGGCCGGGAAAGACATTGCCCTTCTCAAGTTGAATCATTTTTTGCCCAAACCCTACAGTCCGTCCAAGCTTCTCAAGAGCCTTCGCCAGTGCCTGGATGGGCAGACGCATTAACAAGAGACGCCGCAATGCCCATAAAAACCATTCAGTGAAATCTTCGGTAAGAGAGTTAAACCGGGTTAAGTCAGATAACAGGCTGCTGAAAAACTCAAAACGGACGATTTTTACTCATGTAAATCATTGAATATCAACGGCCTATTTTTGCGGTTTTTAAATTGCATGACTTTTTCATCATCCTGATAAGTCCCAGACTAACACATCATCCGGCCCAAAAAAGTGAAGTCACGTCAGCGTCCCGAAAACACTGCGAAGGTAAAATCGTGGAGACTGTTGCGAACGGATGCAAGCGGACGGCAGGAGGTTGATTCGGTGAAAATCCACGAATCCCGCGCTGCCGGTCGGGAGATTTTGGTTGTCGAGGGTGTGTTGTCGGCCGGGAATGATGTGGGACTATTAATCGAGCCGGGGCGCATCTTGACACTGCCCCCGATATTGAGCCTGTAGAAGAATCGGAACGCCGCGTTTACGCGGCAGCAGTGTGGTTTGCGTCGTTGCTGCCGCCTGAAGGCGGCGTTCCGGGGGGGCAGTGCCCGAATGCGCCCTCGAGCCGGCCGTCTTGGGAATTTGATTGCGGCCAGCGGACAAATGACCGATAGTATGAACCAGTTGCCGGTTTGCTCCTTCGGCTGCTGAATCAGATGCCGTGACCGTTTGACTTGGGTGAAAATTTATGCCTGAAACGATTGCTGCTTCATCGCCGCCGAAAAAGCGCCGTCGCTGGCTCCGCTGGCTGGCGTGGTCAACCGCAGTTCTGCTCGTATTGCTTGTCGCGGCCTATTTTGTCGCAACGAGTTCGGCCTTCCTTAAAGCCGTGATTCTTCCGCGCGCCAGCCGCGCGCTCAATGCCAGCATCACCGTCAGCGATGCCTCGATTCATCCGTTCAGCGGGATCATTCTGCGCGATTTGAAAGTGCAGCCCAACGGCCAGCAGCCCCTCGTCACCGCGTCCGAAGTCCGCGTCAGCTATCATCTGTTCGACATTCTCGGCGGCAACCTTCACGTGGATGAAATCGCGCTGGTTTCGCCGACGGTCGAGCTGGTCGAAAATCCTGACGGCAGCAGCAACCTGGGGCCGATTTTGAAGGCGTTGCAGTCGAAGCCGGCGGCGGAAAAGAAACCGGCGGTGGCCGCCGGGGTTTCCAAACCGCCGCAAATTAATCTGGGCAGACTGATGTTGAGCAACGCGACCATTCTGCAAATCAAAAATTACGCCGACGGCCACAGTGATCTCATCGGGCTGACGAACGTCAACGTGACACTGACAAATCTAAAGAACGGCCAGACAGCGAAGCTCGAACTGGCCGCCGACATTCGGGTCGAGAACAATTCCGCCACCAACTCCAACGGCCTGCTGCTGGCATCGCTCAAGGGCAGTTTTAGCTGCTCGTTCGATCCGGATTTGAAACCGGGTTCGGCCAGCGGTGGCGCGAATTTTGCCGTTTCCAAGGCCAGCGGCGCATTCATTGATTTCGATGCCTTCAGCGCCGCGCTGGATTGCGATGTCACCCCGGCGGACATCAAGCAACTGGCGTTGCGTTTTCAGAAAGCCGGCGCGCCGCTCGGTGAACTGGCCGTCACCGGCCCGTTTGACGCGGAAAAAATGGAGGGCAAACTGGAAGTGGCGCTTCACGGCATTGACCGGCGGCTGTTGAATCTGGTTGGCGAAAAGAGCGGCATGGATTTCGGCACCACAACGATTGAATCCACGAACGAAATCGAACTGGCGAAATCCGGCGCCACCATCACCGCCACGGGCGGGTTCAACGCGGAGAAAGTCCGGTTGACGCGCGCCGGCCAAACCACGCCCACGCTCGATTTGAATGCCGCCTACGACGTGACGGTGGATCGCGCCGCGCGGGTCGCCACGCTGCGCAGCCTGAATCTCACCGGCGTGCAAAACGGCGCTCCGCTGTTGAGCGCGCAACTGGCCAGCCCGATGAGTCTGGCTTGGGGCGGCGGTGCAAGCGGCACGGGCGACGCCGCGCTCAACCTGGCGATCACGGGACTGAAGCTCGCGGATTGGCAGCCGTTCCTTGGCAATCTCGCTTCCACCGGCAATGTGGGTTTGATGCTCAAAATATCGTCGCATCAGGGCGGCAAACAAATCGGGTTTGATTTGAACACGGACGTGGCGGATCTCACCGCACGGCTGGGCAGCAACCAGATTTCACAGGCGGAAATCACCCTGGACGCGCACGGCCAGGCGGTGGAATTCAAACAGATCACTTTGAGTGATTACAAGGTGCAGGTCGCGCTGCAAAACCAGCCGGCGCTGGCCGCTTCCGGCTCCGCCAAATATGATCTGGCGACCGGTGACGCGGACGCGCAAGTCAAGTTGTCGGCCACGCTGGCACGGCTGCTTCAGGCGTTGCCGCAACCGGGCATGAGCATTTCGTCGGGCAACGTCGAGTTGGATGCCCGCGTCACGCAAAGACAGAAGGTGCAGACGCTCGCCGGGGATCTGACGCTCGCCAATTTCAACGGGCAAATCGGAAAGAACGAGTTTCTCGGCTACAACAGCCAGCTCAAGCTCGACGTGGCCAGTTCGCCGGAACAAATTCAAATCAACCATGTGGCTGGCAGCTTCAGTCAGAATGGAAATTCCGGCGGCGATTTTGACCTTTCCGGAACCTGCAAGCCCGCGCAGAAATCCGCCGACGTGAACGTCAAACTTTCCGGCCTGAACGAAAACGCGCTGCGGCCATTTCTGGAACCGTTGCTGGCGGGCAAAAAGCTCGCGTCGGTGTCGCTCAACGGCGCCGTTTCCGCTCAATATAATCCCCAAGCCGGTTCCGTGGTGAAGGCGAACGTGCAGGTGGCGAACCTCGTTGTGAACGATACCAAGCCGCAATCCCCGGCGACGCCGCTCGCCGCCGGATTGCAAGTGGACGTTTCGCTGAACCAGCAAACCGCCGACGTGCGCCAGTTCCGGCTCGCGCTGACGCCCACCGCGCTCGCGACCAACCAGCTTCAATTCAGCGGCCAGGTGGATTTTTCAAAAACCAACGCGATTCAAGGCAATTTCAAGCTCGCCGCCGATTCGCTCGACTTGACCCACTATTACGATTTGTTCACGGGCGGAACCAACGCCCCCGCAAAAACCGCCGCCGCCGCCACCGCGACTTCGTCCGCCGGTGCCGGTCAGGAACCGCCGGCGGTCAATTTGCCGCTGCGGAATTTCACGCTGGCGGCGGACATCGGCCGGATTTATTTGCACGAACTGGCCATTTCCAATTTTGTAACGACGGTGAAAATTGACGGCGGCCACGTCGTGTTGAAACCGTTTCAACTGGTGCTGAACGGCGCGCCGGTGGCTGCGACGGCGGATGTGGATTTGGGCGTGCCGGGCTACAAATATAACGTCAGCTTCAACGCCAAAAATGTCCCGCTGGCGCCGCTGGTGGACACGTTCCAGCCGGCGCGCGCCGGACAAATGGGCGGCGCGATGACCGCCGGCGCGCAGATCAGCGGCGCGGGCGTCACCGGCGCCAATCTCCAGAAAAATCTGGCCGGGAAGTTTGATTTGGGCATGACGAACCTGAACCTTTCCGTCATTAACGTCCACAGTGCGATCCTCAAATCCGTCATCAATGTCGTCGCCACGATCCCTGAACTTGTGAAAAACCCGGCAACCGCGATTGCCTCGCTGTTGGGTGGTGTGACCGGTCACGGCGGCTTGATGAACGAGTTGCAACAATCGCCGATTGAGGTCATTTCCATGCAGGCCACGGCGGGCAATGGGCTGGTCAATTTGCAATCGGCCACCGTGCAAAGCTCCGCATTCGAGGCGGATGCCACCGGCGGCGTCACGCTGGATTCGGTGCTGACCAATTCCGCCATCAACATTCCCGTCACCGTTTCCTTGAGCCAGGCCATTGCCAAACAACTGAATGTGACTTCAACCACGGCGTCCGCCAACGCCGCTTACGTCCCGTTGCCGCAGTTTTTGACGATGACCGGCACCGTCGGAAATCCCAAGGCGAACATTGACAAGCTGGCTCTGGCCGGCGTCGTCGTCCAATCCGTCGGTGGGAATCTCCTCAACCCGTCGGGAAACAAACCGTCGCCAGTCGGAAATCTGCTGAACCAACTCTTGCGGCCCCGCAAATAGCGGTGTTGAGGATTGATTTAGTGGCGGGAATGGCAAGTTCATAGAGCCGCCTTTCCGCCCGGATTGCCAACGGCCAAGCCTTGCATTCTGGAAATCAACTGCCTGATTTCCAATCTATTGGAAATATTTTGCAGCATTCAACCATTGGTCTTTGGATGGAGCCGTTCATGGCAGAATCAGCAACCAACTGGCGTGCAGACGGCAAAAACTGGTTCGAATACGGGCACCAAAGCCGGAAGGGTGGGGCGGATATCGCTTCGGGCTGGAATGGTTCCTGGGCTTGGACACTGGACTCCGAACCGAAGCACAAATTTCAGTCATCTTTGCAGAAAATTGAGGTTGTTTAACAGGTGGGAAGTGATAGAGTATGTTAAATCTCATAATGATTGATCCGAATATGCCTTCTTTAACCAAATGGCGCGTGTCTTCGGGGGATTTGCGTTTCCCGAATGCAACTCAACCTGTCCGGAATTCCACCAGTCTGCGCGGGTTCACGCTGATTGAGCTTTTGGTGGTCATTGCCATCATTGCCATTCTGGCGGCGCTGCTGTTGCCGGCGTTGGCTGCCGCAAAGCAGAGAGCACAGCGGGCCGTATGTTTGAGCAACTTGCGCCAGCTTGGTATCGGCATCGCTACATATGCCGCGCAGAATGAGGATTACGTTCCTCAAATAAGTTGGAAAGGGGGTCCAGGCGGTGGAAATCCATGGCAGACGTATGAAGCCTGTCGCCTGGCAGGCATCCAGAGCAGCGTCATCACCGAAGGGCCTTATGGTTGGGGCCTTATGTATTTCAGCAAAACCATTCAGAACGCGAAACTTTTCTATTGTCCCAGCGTGGACCCGGATAATGTAACCGATGGCTATAACACATTTTCATCCGAGCCTCTCGGTTGGCCTTCGTTTCCGGTCGGCTATACCGAGGCCAATACTCCACCGTATAAAGTCCGCTGCGACTACAATTATTATCCACAGTCGAAGGATACCGAGATCATCAACGTCGCCGGCATTGGCAACGTTACTGTGCCAATCATAAGGACGACATCAATGACTTTCGTCAGTCCGCATCCGGGCGACCCGGCGGAGCCTAGCATGCCGATGACTTTCCCCGTGCCGATTAAAACCACCGCCGTGGATGCGGGCAAAGCAATGTCCACGGACAAACTGAATAGCATCGCTGGACTGAACCACAAGTCCGGCGGTCAGCCGGGCGGTGTGAATGTCCTTTTTGGGGATGGCCATGCAATGTTTGTCGTTGTGGGGGGGAATAATCTTAGAAAGTCTTATCAACTTACAGGCGCTTTTCAGCCATTCGACTCACAGCTATGGAGCTCAGATCCAGGCGATCAACCAACTCAGTTCCGAATCATCATGAGCTCATTTCAACCTTGATTTTGCTTGAGCGATTTCAAACCGGCGGCCGAACAACAATCGTAATTCCAACCCTCAAATCATCATGAAAAAAATCCTTAACCTCCAGGTTCTGCTTGCACTTTTGTTGACTGCCGTGGCACCGCTTGGCGCGATGGCCGACACCATCCTATTCAACTTCACCGACACTTTCACCAACGGCAGCACGCTCAACAGCGCCACGCCCGCAAACCCCACGTCAACCAACACTGCCTATGAGCTGGTTTCATCCAAGGCGTGGAATCCAAATCCGCCGCCCTTCGCGGCCAATGATCTTAGATTTGGCATCGCGGCAACGACTTCTGGCTACATTGAAGCTGAGGCGTTGTTTGCCACCAATGCAGTGGCGCTGGTCGAACCCGGAGATTTTATCCAATTGACTGTTACTTTTACCAATACTTCCGGGCTTTTGACGGCAGCGGGTCAGTTGGGCTTCGGCTTGTATAACAGCAGTCAGGTCAAGCCGGTTGCAGGGGGAATCAATAATACTCTTGGCAATACCTATACTGGCAACGCGCAAAACTGGGTGGGTTATGTTGCTGATATCAATTTTACCAATGCCGCTTCTCGCATTCTGACCCGGCCGACGCAATCGGCAACGACGGGCCTCAATCAGGATCTTATCACGTTTGGCACGAGCAGCAGTTATGGGGGTTCGGCAGTAGTTGGCACCGCAACGGGAAATGCGACCCTGACCGCTGGGGGGACCTACACTGAAGTCCTCACGATTACGCTCAACGGCACGAGCAGCCTGGCCATTACCAACGTGCTTTATGCCGGCCCAGACACCAGCGGCACAGTGATCACGAATTTTGGCGCGGTGGCTACCAACGCCAACTTTCTCACGGGTGGTTTTGACTCCTTGGCCATCGGCTACTGCGGACGTGCCAACACCGGTGGTGCTCCACTCATTGATATTTCCTCGATCTTGGTTTCCGCGTCAACGACGGTTATCACCGCTCCGCCAACTATTAATCCACAACCCGTGGCGGTTACCGTCGCGACCAACGGTTCCTGCGCCTTCCGCGTCGCCGCCGTCGGCTTCGATGTGACGTATCAATGGCATCGGAATGGCACCAACCTCCTGAACCAAGACAACATTTCGGGCGCCACCGGCAGCGGCGCCAGCAGTTTGCTCGTCATTACCAACGCGGGAGTCAATGACGCGCTTTCAAGTGCCAATGGTTATTATGTCACGGTTTCCGGCGCGGGCGGTTTCAGCACAAATTCCGTCACCAACTCGCTGACTTTGATAGCGGCAACCAACTTGATTTGGAACGACAATAATCCGAACAACCTCTGGGATTTGAATAATACCGTCAATTGGCAGGACGCCTCTGCCAACCAGTTGACATTCAATTACGGCGACCCCGTTATATTCAATGACATCGGGTTCGGGGGAACCGTGGTATTGACTGGCCAGTATCTTAGCGCTGCCTCGGTTACGGTGAATAGCAGCATCAGCTTTCCTTACAATTTCACAGGCAGCGGCAGCTACGCCGGTCCCGGTAATTTGATTTACGAAGGCGCCGGCCAATTAAACATAGGCAATGCAAATATCTACAGCGGCGGCACCATCATCAGCAATGCCCTCGCCCATCTTGTGCTTCAAAATTACAATGGTCTGGGCACCGGCCCGGTGACATTGGCCAAGGCCGGCGGCATTATGGAAATTCCTCCGGGGGGCAGCGCAACCCTTGGCGTCAATGGCGGCATCGTTTCTGCCGACGACTTCACCATTTGGGTTGATGGGACCGGGTCCTTTGCCGGGATTTTTTTGGGTGATTTCTCCGGCACCTCCGGCAAGACCCTGACGTTGATTCCGAACCCCATCAACACCACCACCAACGACCGGATCCGGGCTTTCGGGGCCAACACAATAGATAATGCGGATTTGGCGCTCAACTCGCCGCTGATCACCTTTGCTTCCTATAACGGGAGCGGCAGCCAGACCTACAACGGCGTGATTTCCGGCAGTGGTGCCTTCATGCAAAAGGGCACCATCACCTACTTCAACAACACCAATACCTATTCCGGCGGCACGTTCCCCGTCAGCGCCACCATTGCTTTGGGTATTGATTCAGTCGGCAACATTACCTCCGGCCCCATTGGCACCGGCCCATTGTTCCTGACCGTTGACTCCACGACTACCCTGACCGGCAGCGGAATGTTATTGGCTTCTGGTGGCACCCGCACCATCGCGAATCCCATCCAATTTACCAGCGGAACCAACAATTTGACATTGGCCATAGGCGGCACGAACGATCTGACACTGTCGGGCGCGTTCACCCTCAACGGCAACGATAACATCACCACGAACACTTTCACCGCGCGCACCGTCCAGGTTACCAACACCGGTTTGACCACCCTCTCGGGTGTCATCAGCGACCTTACCAATGGTGTCAGCGCCGGCTATGGTTTCATAAAGACCGGCAACGGCGTTCTGGCCTTGAACAACACCGAGACTTACACGGGGCCGACAACTGTGTCCGGCGGCACACTCCGGGTGAACGGCTCGCTGAACGCCGCAAGCGCCGTCACGGTGAACTCGAATGCGACGCTCTCGGGCACCGGCACCATCAACGGCCGGGTCGCCGGCGATACCAGTGGCACTATCGCTGCGGGCGCGGCCTCCATCGGCACCCTTGCCATCAACAACATTCTCACGAATAACGGCAACGTGTTCATCCGCGTCAACAAGTCGAACTCGCCGGGGCAATCCAATGACCTTATTTCGGTCAGCGGCGTGCTTACCAATACCGGCACCGGCACGGTGACCGTGACGAACCTGGGCCCGGGGCTGGTTTCGGGTGACACCTTCTTCCTGTTCAACAAGGCGTTGAGCAACGGCGCCGCGATGACTGTGATTGGCGGCAAAGTGGCGTGGAACAACAACCTGGCGGTCAACGGCAGCATCTCCGTGGGGCTGCCGCCTGACACCGGAGTGCAACTGGCCGGACCGTCAAGCGTGGCACCGGGGGCGAACATTACCAATACAATTACGGTCACCAATATCGGGCCGGGCACCGCCCTCGGCATTGTCGTGACGGACTCATTGCCGGCCAATGTGACCTTTGTCAGCGCCAGCAGCGGCGGCACCACCAATGCGAACGCGGGCCAGGTCGTCTGGAGCGGGATTTCCTTGGGTGTGAACACCTCGAGCAATTTGACGCTGATCTTCAAAGCGCCGGCAGTCGGGAATGTGACGAACACGGCAAGCGTGGTCAGTTCAGCGGTTGATCCGAGCCCGGCGAACAACACAGCGACCAATGTCACGATCATCTCGACGACGATCATCCCGACGGTTTCGGCGCGCATCACCAGCTTCAGCATGGTTGGCGGGAACGTGGTGATCAACGGAACAAACGGTGTGACGGGCGGCACCTATTACCTGCTGGACAGCACGAATGTGGCGCAGCCGTTGATCCAGTGGACGGTGGTGGCGACCAACATAGTGAACACCAACGGCGCCGCCAACAACCCGTTCACTTTCACCGGAACCAACGTGGTGACGCCCAATGGCGCTCAACAGTTCTACATCTTGAGCAACACCAATAACCACTGACATCGGATACAACGCAAGTTGATTGGACTGATAAGCGGAGAAACGTAATCGCCGCGCCAGACGGCGCGGACGAGCCAGTGGTAGATGCACGATTTCAGAACTGATTTGCAGAAAATCGGGAGAAAGCCTTTGGTTTAACTGGTAACATCAGGTCAACCAAGCATAGAAATCGGACACACACTGTTGTGTTTGCTCTCGCAAACCATGCAACTGTTTATTGAATTATGAAAAACGCGACTGTGACTACATTTCAGCGGAAATCCACCCTGTCTTTCTGCATGCAAAACGCCTTGGTTCTGGCCGGACTGCTGGCGGCAGCTTGTATGGTTTCCAGTGCATCGGCGGCGACGATTGTCTGGAGCGGCGGGGACCTGGCCAGCGGCAATACCAACTGGTCTGACGCGGCCAACTGGAATGGCGGCGTTGTGCCCGGCATCACTGCCGATGTAAAACTATACGATCTTGGCGCCGTAACAGCGGTGTCAAACATCGACAACATCGTGGATGCCAACACCACGATCGCCTCACTGCAATACGGCAGCACCAACGGCAATCACACCACCTGGATTACAAATGGCGCGACGTTGAACGTCACCGGCGGTTTGACCGTTGGCACGCTTGGGACTCCGAGCATCAACCAGAAGGTCTACGCCACCGTGATTGGGATGGGCGGAACGCTCAACATCACCAATAACGCTGCCTACATCGTCATTGACCAGGGCACCAACACCGTCACTGGCGGAGCCAATATGCGGGCGACACTCGACATGTCCGGGCTGGACACTTTTGCGGCGAAAGTCTACCGCATCGGGGTTGGCGACTTCGCCATCGGCGGCGCCAACAACGCGCAGAGCGCGACCGGCACGCTGCTGCTCGCCAAAACCAACACCATTACCACGATTTCCATTGGAAGCGCGATTTCAGCGAATCCCGCCATTTCGACCAATGCGGTTGTAGTGGGCTGCGATAATGGCAATGCCGGCGGTGTGAACTACCTCTACCTGGGGCAGACCAACGGATTCTACATCGACAGCATCGGTGTTGGCACGGAGAAGGCCACGGGGTCATTGCTGTTCAATCCGGGTCTTGCCAACCCGACAGCTTATTTCCGCGGGACCAACGGCGCCAACAACCGGATCCGGTTCTGGACGATTGCCGACATGTCCAGTTCGGGCAATTCCAGTGCGAATTGTAATGGCACGAACGACTTCACCGGCGGCACTGTGGACATCCTTGTGGACACGATGTCGCTGGGGCGTGACCGTCAAGGCGGCAATACGGGCAGCAGCACGACGATGGGCACGTTGATTTTCACGGCGGGAATGATTGACGTGAACACAATATATGTGGGCAATCAGTTTTTCAGCACCACCGGCAATTCAAATCCCATGGCCGGCCTGGTCAACGTGAATGGTCCAAGCGCGACCCTCAAAGTCAACACGTCACTCGTTCTGGGCAACACGACTGTGATCAGCACCGCCGCGCAAAAGACCGTCGGCACGCTTCAAATCAACGGCGGCACCGTGCTGGCTAATCGAATTTCCGTCGGCGGCAACAGTGCCGCGGCCAACACCATCACGATGACCAACGGCACACTCGCCGTTTCCAACACCATCGCGTCGCCGCCCAATGCGCTTTCCGTATTTTCGATCACCAATTCCACGCTTAACTTGAACGTGTTGAACGCCACGACAAATATCTGCGTGACCAATTTCACCACCAGCGGTTCGGTTGTAATCAACATCGGGTCCGCGCCGGTCTTCCCGTCTTATCCCACGAAGGTTGTGCTCGTCAAATACTTCTCCGGTGTAATCGGCGGTGGCGGCTATGGCGCATTGAGCCTGGGATCCGTTCCGGCGAACATTCCCGGCGCGGTGTTGTCCAATGATGTGGCGAACAGTTCCGTTGTTTTGGTGCTGCCAACGGATCCGCGTCCATCCATCACCGGCGTTTCATCCAGCTATGCCGGCAGCCCGGGTGACAATGTGACCTTCACCGTCAGTTACACGGGGGTGTCGCCGTTGACTGTCCAGTGGCAGGAGAACGGCACGAATGTGGTGGATGGTCCCACTGGCAGTGGTTCGACCAACTATAACAGCGCAACAACGACATTCTCCATAACCAACGCCCAAGCCTCGGACAGCGGAAGTTATGCCGCCGTGGTGACCAATGCTTACGGCTCGATCACCAGTTCTCCGCCGACAGTTCTCGTCATCAGCGCCGGAGACGTTGCACCCCTCGTCACCGGCCCCAACAACCAGACGGTCATCAAGGGCAACACCGCCGTCATCATGGCTTCCGTGGCTGGCAAACCCGTGCCTGCTGTGCAATGGCAGTTCAACGGAACCAATCTGACGGACGGCCTCCAGGGAGATGGCTCCACCATATCCGGCAGCGCAAACAGTGTTTTGACGATCAACAACGCGCAGTATCCCAGCGATCAGGGTCCGTATTCGCTTATTGCCAGCAACTCGGCGGGAATGGTGACCAACAGCATGACTTTGACGGTGATTGTTCCCCCCAGCATCAGCGGGCAGCCGCAAAGCCTCGTTGTAACCAACACGCAGTCAGCCTCATTTTCGGTGACGGCGGCCGGCGTGCCGAATCCGACGTATCAATGGTTCAAAAATGGGAATTCGATTTTAGGGGAAACCAATGCAACCTACGTTATTACCAGCACGTCATCGTCAAGCATCGCGACTTATTACGCGCAAATCAGCAATGCAGCCGGCTCGACGAACAGCGCGAGCGTCACCCTGATTGTCAATTCCATTGGACTGACACCCGCTTCCTTGACGCCGGCCAATGGCGCGCCGGGCATTTGCTACGACACGCCGCTTTATCTCACATTCAGCCAGGCGCCGACTCTGATTAACGTCGGGAAAATCCGCATTTACAATGTGAGCAATCCCTCCACGCCGGTGGACACGCTGGACATGAGCCAGAACCAGAATTTGAATTCGACTTACGCTGCCGCCGTCCAATCCCGCAACATCGGCGGCGACACGTTCAACAGCTTCCCGGTCATCATCACTGGAAACACGGCGGCAATTTATCCCCATCTGAATTTGCTGACCTCCAACCAAACCTATTATGTGACGATTGACGACGGCGTCTTTACCGACTCCAGCGGCGCTTATTTCCCGGGCATCAGCGCAACGAATGTCTGGCAGTTCACCACCAGGACCGGCGGTCCGAACAACCCGACCAATCTTTTCGTGGCGGCGGATGGCAGTGGTGATTTTCTGACCGTGCAGGGTGCGGTGGATTCAGTGACCGCCAACAACACAACCCCGACGTTCATTAACATCCAAAACGGCTTTTACACCGAAATTGTTGACGTCAAGTTGAAGAACAATCTGGATTTCCGCGGCCAGACTCGCACCGGGGCAAAGATCGGTTATCCAAACAATAACAATGTCAATCCTACCGGCGCACCGCTCCGCGCCATGTTCGTGCTGAATGGCAATAATTGCACATTCGAAAACCTCACCATCACCAATACCACACCGAAAGGCGGGTCGCAGGCGGAGGCGATTGATGTCGAAGGCACGCAATGCACCCTCTACAACATGGAGCTCGACAGCTATCAGGACACGTTCCTCGTTCACTCCGCCGGCAAACTGGTTTATTTCCAGGACTGCCTCGTGCAGGGCGACACTGACTTCAACTGGGGCTACGGCACGGTGTTCTACACGAACTGCGAAATACGCATGTTGACCTCCGGCGGCCATGTCACGCAGCCGCGTTCACCGATCGGCCAAAACGGGTTCTCGTTCGTCAACTGCCGCATCACCGCCGGCAGCGGCAGTGTGACCAGCGGCGACCTTGGCCGCTCCATAAGCACGCCAACCACGCCATCCGAAGTCATCTTCAGCCATTGTTTGATGGGCGACTTCATCACCGGTTACCTCAATGACGCCGGAACCAATTTCTGGGACTACGCCGACAGCAACTTGACCGCCACCGTCAGCAAGACTTTGGCCAACTCAACGCATTTGACCGGCAGCGAAACCATTCTCACCGCCGCGCTCAATGCCACAAACTGGCTTTACGGCTGGCAGCCGCAGGTCGCCCCGAACATTCTCACCAATCCCGTGAGCCAGTCCATCAGCGGCGGCGGCACGGCGACGTTCACCAACTCCGCCACCGGTATTGGTGCGCCAACGTATCAATGGCTCAAGAACGGCAACCCGATTCCCGGCCAGACCAATTCGTCGCTCACCATCAGCAACGCCAGCGCCAATGACGCCGCTTCGTATTCCGTCATCGTCTCAAACAGCGCCGGCGTCGTGACCAGCAGCAGTGCCAGCCTGATCGTCGGCAACACCGCGCCAACTTTGACACCCGTTTCCGACCAGACCGTCAATGTCGGGGTGAACGTCAGCATTGCCAACGTCCCGACCGATCCCGATGTTCCGGCGCAGACGCTCACCTTCACACTGCTCACCGGCCCGTCCGGCGCGTCAGTTGATTCTGTCAGTGGCAATTTCACCTGGCGTCCAACAGTCAGCACGGCAGGCACGACCAATCCCGTGCAAGTGGTTGTTTCCGACAACGGCTCGCCGAACTTGAGTGCCACGAATAACTTCAACGTCATCGTGAATCCGCTCACCCAGCCGAGTGTGGGTTCGTCCACCTATTCCGGTGGACAATTCACCGTGAACGTCAACGGGCTGAGCGGGCCGGATTACGCAGTGCAGGTTTCCACCAATCTCACCCTCGGCGGCTGGACGACCATTTTCAGCACCAACTCACCAGCCATGCCATTCACGTTTACCGACACCAACGCGGGCATGCAATCCATCCAGTTCTACCGCATTGTCACCGGCCCGCCGCTGCCGTGAATTGATTGGCGAAAAATTGAATGACAAATTCGCGGCGGGTTCGCAGCCCGCCGCGAATTTTTGCCGAAACAGAATTTGATATTTCGCCCGGCTGAACGCTAAATTTGAATTATGAATCCAACGATCATACTTTCCACCCTCTTCACATTCGCGATCTTTCTGGCTGGTTGTTCGACGGTGGGAAATCCGCATGCAAAAGTTTTTGACATTCGGCAATTTGGCGCAGCGGGCGACGGAAACACGCTCGACACGGCGGCGATTCAGGCCGCATTGGACACCTGCGACAAAGCGGGTGGCGGGATCGTGGAAATTCCGGCCGGGGCTTATTTGAGCAAGCCGATCTGGCTGCACAGCGAAACCACGTTGCAACTCGATGCCGGAGCCGTTTTGCAGGCCCGCGATGAGCCGTCCGACTTTCTGGATGCAAACGGCGCGACGCTCGCTTTCGTAAACGGGAAACATTTGACGAATGTCGTCATCGCCGGGCAGGGAACCATTGACGGCGCAGGCGCGCGCTGGTGGGCGCCCGTCCGCGCGGCGAAAAAATCAGGCCAGCCTGAAACCGTCCGCCGCCCGCGACTGGTGGTGCTGACCGGCTGCAAAAATGTCCGCGTTGAAAATGTGACGCTGCAAAACTCCCCAAGTTTTCACCTGGTGCCGGCGGATTGCGAAGATGTGGTCATCACCAACGTGACGATTCAGGCGCCGGCCGATTCACCGAACACGGACGCCATAGATCCGAGCTGTAAAAATCTCCTCATTACCCACTGTCGTCTGGATGTGGGCGACGACAACGTGGCCATCAAGGCCGGGCACAAGGTCGCCGGGCGCGAGTTTCAGGATGAAAACATCACCGTCACGGACTGCATTTTTTTGCGCGGGCACGGCATGTCCATCGGCAGTGAGACGCGCGGGGGCGTGAAAAATCTGCTGGTGAAAAATTGCACGTTCGACGGCACGACCAGCGGCATCCGCATCAAAACTTCGCGCGAACGTGGCGGAACGATTGAAGGGCTTGTTTATCGTGACCTCACGATGACGAACGTGGAGGTTCCGATCAACATCACCTGTTACTATCCCAAAATCCCCGACACGGATTCCGCGCAACCGGTCACC
>Ga0265337_1000924_pt1 | contig 15399 bp, 16 predicted proteins | sample 42122metaG_FD_192441 | JGI IMG/M metagenome (GOLD analysis project Ga0265337, IMG submission 192441) | Rhizosphere microbial communities from Carex aquatilis grown in University of Washington, Seatle, WA, United States - 4-21-22 metaG | ecosystem: Host-associated > Plants > Roots > Rhizosphere >... | reverse complement strand
CGAATGATAAGCTTTTTCATCGATTACCCATTCCTGCTGCCAGGCAACATGGCTGATTCTTAGCTTAAATGGACACCAGATTCTGGTCAATCCGCCAGCAGCTCTTTCACCATGTCGATGAGTTGCTTCGACTGATACGGCTTGCCCAGAAAACGATCGGGCTTATCGTCCGCAACCCCAAAGATGTCCGGCCCCACCGTGCCGCTGACCAGGAGAACCTTTTGCCCAGGTCGAACCTGCCGGCAGGCTTCCATCAATTCCATGCCCGTCATCTCGTGCATCGCGAAATCGGTGATGATGAGGGCGGGCGGTGGATCGGCAGCCTTGAATGCCTGGAGAGCCGACTCGGGGTCGCCATAGGTTTCAATCCTATAGCCGCGAGGCTCGAGGATTACCGAAGCCAGCTCCAGCAGCATTGGCTCGTCGTCCACCACATAAATCAACGCTCTGTTACTCTGCCCTGATCCCACACTGTTTGGCTTCGGTTCGTGCATTTCCTGATTCCCTGTGATGAATAAACACCACCCAAGGCCGGCTGGCAAGCGGCCATTGCGCCTTTTCATCCCCAGGCCAGGCCCACGGGTGAGGCGAGGCCCCTGGATCGTCGAGCTACTTCTTCTTCTTGCGGAACACGGAGCCAATGGCGGACTTGGACCCTTCGCCGCGCTGGCGGACTTTCAATTGGCCGAGGATGGAGTGCCAGCCAATGTAGATTCGGTGCCATTGGCTTTCGAAGGCGCGCGAGGCGCCTTCATTCAAATCACTCAGGTAGCGCAGCGACGGCGCATCGGTGATCAAGGCGTGGATGTCCTCCCGGGTCGGGGAAGAGACCTCGATGGACGCGAGGATCAATTCCAATTCCTGCACGAGGACGCTTTTGACCTCCAGGAACTGGTCGTCCTCCTCCTGGCTGAATTTCTTGGCGCGGGCCAGGGTGACGAAGTGGTTGAACTGTTTCCAGCACTCGATGTAGTTTTCCACCTGGTCAACGAGTTGGTCCAGTTTTTGATTGCTCATAGGCTAGTAGGGTTAGCTTTGGCTCGCGGGTGAACGAGGAGCCTTGGGAGAAAGAAACACGATCGCGCCGCCCCGCAGCTCGCGGGCGGAAATCTTCAGGCTCGGGTAGTGGATGTTGAGCTCGGCCAGGGGCAACTGGGCTTCAGCGGCCTCCTCAAAAGCGCCACGCACCTGCTGGGCGATGTCCCTGACCAGGCCGGCGGGAAAACTCGAAGGCAAAGTGCTCGTGAGCACACTGCCCTCGCGGTCCACGCTGAAGCTGCCCGAAGGCAGGCGCAGCAAGGTGGGCGCTGGTTTGGCAAAGAAACTCAGGAGTCCCATAGCGATAAGAGCTTCTTCATCAGGTCCCGGACCTGTTCTGGAGCCAGAGAATGCTTCCAGCCGACGCAAAACTCGGTCTCATTCTGGCGGGTGAGCGCGACATGCCGCTGCGGGCCGAAGCCCTCGAGTTGTTCGAGGGGGCCCGCTCCCAGGCGATCGCCCAGCGAACGGAATCGTTCCAGGCTCTGACGAGCCCACGCGGCCACGTGCTCCGGGTTCTCCAGTCCGCGCGCGACCTCGTAGCCGCCCTGACCGGGCTTCATCGCCAGTACAAACTCCACTCCTTCGAGCTGGGACAGGCGCGCGAGCGGCGAAGCCGCGGGGGTTGGGGCGCCTTCAGCCGTAACCCCGCCTCGGGATTCATCGAGCGCCTGCGCTGATTCGAGGAGCAGCGCGTTGTAGGGTTTGAAGATGGTATGGGGCCGGCTGGGGTCGGTTGGCAGCATTTCGAAATTGCCGGCTTTCCAGGAGAGGATACGCTGGAAGGCGGTCTCACCGCGCAGGTCAGCCGCTTCGGAGTCAACCAGTTCACCGTTTTGAATCCAAATCTTACCGCTAAGCACGCCGTTGGTGATACGCAGCACGGAAGAACTCTGCGAGATGCATTCCAACTGGATGATGTCCATGAGGCTCTTGCTTTGCACCCCGCGGAAGCCCCCCTCGGCTTCGCGCCCGATTAACGACTCGATGCACTCCAGGAACATCTTGGTCTCTTGTTCACTGCCGGGTTTATGCCAGAAGAGGTCCACGCCCAAGGCGTATGCGCGGGAACGGTACTGCTCATCCAACTCCGCCGTCATCGCCACGGTGCGCAGGTGTGGATACTTGCGGCGGACGATCGCGAGGACCTGCAAACCGTCCATCTTCGGCATCTTCAGGTCGCAAATCAGCAACTGGAACGGCTCAGCCTCCAACGCCGCTATGACGAGCGCTCCGGAGGAAGCCGTATGGATCTCGGGCCGGCTCGGCAACTGCGCCAGCATCTCCTGGTACATATCCAGCAAATCCGGATCGTCGTCGGCGAGCAGAATCTTAGGGCGCGTATCCATTACTTCCAGCTTCCACCGCTAACTCGGTATCGAGGCAAACTCAAGCATGAAAAACCACATGTTGTTTCCCGCCTTCGATAGCAAGGGTTATTCCCCGATGGCTGCGGCCGTGAAGTTTCTTAGATCCGGCATGCTCAACCCATGATTCCAGGGGTGTATTGCTCCGGGACGGAACCTCTGCAGGGCGCCCGCAGCCCCGGAAAGAGCAGCAATAGGACAACCAGTCCAGTGATGAGACAGCGAGGAACTCCCCATTACCGCGCCCCGGCATTGGGCCTAAGGGCGACGTCCCAAGCGTGCTGCCAGCTGTGGCGGTAGGCCGGGCAGGAGCGGCTCGCGCCCTGGAACCCGCGGGGGCCGGGGACAAATTTATGGCGCCAGTGGCATAGTTCCTGCGCAAACGCCCGTTAGAAGTAGTCGAACAGGAACAAACCAGATGAATCGTGCGCGAACGACCAGTGAGGGCGGCGGCTTGCCCGTAACCCCGGGATCGCCAGGAGTTACCCCCTTGAGCTTAAGCCATTCGGGGGGCTCGGCTTCCGGCGGGTCCGAGACGACCGTCGAAACACGAGCGCGCCAAGTCGCTCAATGAAAGGCAAGATGTTTGGTTACGTAAAGAATCTTCTGCGAAAATGGGTTGAGGCGCCCGAGCACAACCAGGCGCCACCAACGGCCAGCGCTGCGCCCGCCCCCGCACACCGGATCGCACCGGCTCCGCTTCCTGAAGGTGCGCCCGCGCGCCAGAACGGCTCGCACCGAAACGGCAGAGGGATCGAGCTGCCTTTGCAGCCCATTATCGGGGGGCTGCCGTTGGATTTGCAACCCCGGCTCAAATGCCCGGATGCTGGCGCGTTAACCATTTGCATTCCCCTGGAGAAGATCCTGGCGCAGCTCTCGCGCGGCGTCGTGAAGATAACCTTCGGCGAGTTACGGCAGGCCGCGCCCGACCTTTTCACCGAAGAGGACGATCTTGACCGGGAACTGGTTCCGCTGCCGTTGGGGGAGATCCTTAGCCGTCTGAACCCGGCTTTGATCACGCGCCGGCGCGTGCAAAAGCAAGTGGAGGTTCCGGCAGACATCAGCAGCCCCTTCGACCAGCGCAGCCAGAGTCTGATCTTCTCGGTTGGCCCGGCCAAACCCGAACCCGCCCCGGCTCCAGCGCCGGCCCCGGCCCCACGCCGGAGCCTGGTTCCCACACCGACGCCAGTCATGCCGCCGTCCCGCACTGGGATTACTTTCACGCCCACACCTCCGCCGCCGGGCATTGTCCCGCACAAGGCGCCCGCGATGAATTCCGCTACGCGGGCGTTGCACGAGTTGAGGAGCAGTCATCCACCCGTGCCCCCCATGCCAGCCGTCCAGATGACCCCGGCGGCCCCCGTTGCTCCACCGCCAAGCCTTCCTGGCGATCCCAACCCATTGCTGGTCCCCTTGACCTCGTTGGCGGAAGGTTGGCCGGAAGCCGTGCGGCAGGAACTCGTGCAGTTGAACCTGGTGGATGCCAAGGTGGCGTTACCAGCGGAGATCGTCGAACGAGCGCTCAAGCAGGGCCGAGTCGCCTTCACCTGGAAAACCCTGCGTTCCTGGATCAAACCCACGCCGCTGCCGACGGTGTCCGTCCATGATAGCGTGGTGCTCGAATTGCCGCTGAAAGTTGTCGCCCCTCCGTTCCTGGCGCGGCAGAAAGAGGTCACCAAATTGCGAAAGAAGGTTTCCGTTGACGCGGACATCCCCAATTTGTTCTTCGGCTTTCCCCAGCCGGCGGCAGCCAGCCCCACGGTGGCCTCGGCGGCCAGCCCCTCCGCGAGCAGGCCAGAGGAGACAAATTTCTATGTTTGGGACGACTCCACTGAGTCGGTCCGCGTGCAGGACGACGGACTTAAAGGCGCGGCCTCGCCCGGGACCAAGTTCGTCGCCAAGTACGCCACCCCCAACGAGGTCGTCTCGCGGGCCGCGGCGCTGGATGGTGTGGCCGGGGCACTCATTGCGTTACCGGACGGACTGATGGTGGCCAGCCGCCTTGCCCAGGACCTCAATGGCGACACCTTGGCGGCGTTTCTGCCCCAAATCTTCGGCAAGGTCAATCAGTGCACCAAAGAGCTGCGGATGGGCGAACTGAATAATGTCAACTTCACCGTCGGCAATGTTCCCTGGAAGATCTTTCGCGTGAACGCGATCTTCTTCGCCGCCTTCGGCCGCGCGGGCGAACCGCTGCCGACGGCGCATCTGGCGGCGCTCGCCACCGAACTGGACCACAAACCCAAATAGCTTTATGGCCATTATTAATCAAGCAACCAAAGAACTGCAGGTCAAAGTGGTCTATTACGGCCCGGCGATGGGCGGCAAGACAACCAACCTCATCCAGGTGCACGATCACGTGCAGACCGCCGCCGGCAACAAAGGGAAACTGGTTTCGCTCGCCACGAGCTCCGACCGCACCCTGTTCTTCGATTTCCTGCCCATCGAAGCCATGTCCATCAAGGGCTTCAAGACCAAATTCCAGCTCTACACCGTGCCCGGCCAGGTGATCTACAACACCACGCGCCAACTCGTGTTGCGGGGGGTGGACGGCATCGTATTCGTCGCGGATTCCCAGTATGAGAAGATGGCGGAGAACGTCGAGAGTTTCACCAACCTGGAAGAAAACCTCAAGACCTTGAGGCTCAACCTGGCCGACATCCCCTACGTGTTGCAGTATAACAAGCGCGACCTGCCGAACGCCGCTCCACTGGAATACATGGAGTTCCTCTTGAATAACCGCGACGTCCAGGTCCCCTCCTTCACCGGGACCGCGCACAAGTGCGAAGGGGTGTTTGAGGCGCTCAACATGATCACCCGCATGTTGTTGAACAAGTTCATCAGCCAGGGAACTCCGCAGTACGCATGACATGGCCTCCTTGCCTCAACTCATCGAGGAGGACATCGCGCGACTCGGGGGGGAGTTGCGGGACGTAGTCGAGAAGACTGACGCGACTACCGCGCTGATCATCGACAAGGGCGGGTTCCTCATCACGAGCCAGGGGGACACCCGGCAGTTCGACCTCACCACCATCGCGGCGCTCGCTTCCGGCGCTTACATGGCCAACCAGACGATCGCCAACCTCGTCCACGAAACCAACTTTAACAGCGTCTATCAGCAGGGTGAAAAGTTCAGCATGCTCGTCATGTGCGTGGATGAGAACTGCCTGCTGGTCGTCATCTTCAAGGCACAGGTGAGCGTGGGTGCCGTGAAGTACTTTGCCATGCCCGCCGTCAAGCACATCGCCGTGCAACTTCAAATCGCCCAGGAACGCAACCCGGGCGCCAGCTTGGACCTGTCCGAGCTCAACCTCGCCGACCCGAGCGAAGTGTTCAAGCGAAAGGCGTGACCTGGGGGCCGGGGCTCCCCGGTTCGAGCCATTGGCCCATCCCGCACGCCGCCCGTCACAGCTTGGCGTGCGACCCGTCGCAGAACGGCGGATGCTGCGTGTGCTTGCACCCGCACCAGGCGACCGTTTTAGCCTCCGTGATTTCTGCCTTTACCGGCACGAACCCCGTGCCTTTGTGCGACCCGTCGCAGAAGGGTTGGCCTTTCGACCGCCCGCAGGCGCACCACCAATACGTGCCCGGCTCCGTCTTATGGACCATTGGGAACTTTTGGAATACGATTGCTTCACTCATACCTTTAGTGTGCAGTTTATCCTCAAATCCAAAAGAAGCAAATGCGTCCGGATTGCGGTATTGACCCCGAATTTCTTTGGGCTACCCTTCGTCAACTTATTGCCGTGACAAAGCAAAAACTACCAAACTGATTTATGGAAAATAATGTAACACCTTCGGCCTCTCCGCTTCCGCGCAGAGACTTCCTCAAGAAAACAGCCACCGTTGCCGCCGCGGTAGCTGCGACCCCGCTGTTCAGAACGCCGATTTACGGCCAGAACCAGGCGCCCTCGGCGAACGTCGCCGGGGCCAACAACCGCATCGCGGTCGCCGTGATTGGCGTCGGGTTCGGTATCGGGCAGAACCACCTGGTCGGCATCCACGAAAAGGCCAACGAGAACAATACCGTCGTGGCCGCCGCGTCCGACGTGTTCAATAAGCGCCGCGACTTTGCCAAGGCCAAGGCGAATCTGAAGGACGCGGACGTATGCGATGATTACCGAAAGCTGCTCGAGCGGAAGGACATCGACGCCGTGCTGATTGCGACGCACGATCCGTGGCACGCGCAGGCTTCAATCGACTCGCTGGAGGCGGGCAAGCATGTCTATTGCGAAAAGCCTCTGACACGGTACCTGGGCGAGGCGTTCCAGGTTTATGACAAAGTGAAAAGCTCGGGCAAGGTCTTCCAGGTCGGGTCACAGGGCTGCTCCGCCGGCGGTTACCAGAAGTGCGCGGAGTTAATCAAGGCCGGCAAGATCGGCACGCTGGTCTGGGCACAGGCGTGGTATTCGCGCAACAGCCTGAACGGGGAATGGAATTACCTGGTCGAGAATGAAACCAGCGCCGCGAATATTGACTGGGAGCGCTGGCTGGGGCCCGTGAAGACCCGTGACCCCTTTAACGCCCAGCAATACCACCGCTGGCGCAAGTATTACCGGTATTGCGCCGGCCCGCTGGGCGACCTGGCGCCGCATCGGTTGCATCCCCTGATGCTGGCCACCGGCAACCCCGAGTTTCCCGTGCGAGTGGTCTCGATCGGCACCAAGAACGTCAATGTGGACAAGAACGTCCCCGGCACGGACATGCGCGAGGTGCCCGAGCACGCACAACTGCTGGCCGAGTTCCCCAGCGGCTACGTGCTGATGATCACCTGTTGCACCGTGAACGGCTCCACCCCCGGCCTGAGCCTCTTCGGACACAAAGCCAACCTGAATGTTGATGCCACGGCCGGGAAGGTTGATCTCGTGCCCCAGCGCGAGTTCGGCGATGAGATCGATCCCGAGAACTTCGCCAACCTCCAGCCCGAGGAGATTCGCGTGCATGAAAAGAACTGGTTCGATTGCATCCGGTCGGGCAAGAAGCCGAACGCGGACATCGAGTTAGCCATCCGCGTGCAAACGGTCATCTCGCTCGCCGAGATATCCGATCGTCTGAAGGTCTCCTGCCTGTTCGACGAGAAGACGCGCAAGATCACTACGGACAGTGGCACGGAGGTCAAGGCGATTACCTACGGCACCCTGCCGCTTTCGTAAGCGGACGCATATCGGAGGGGCGGAGTAATGGAGTCGTGGAGTGGTGAAGGCGGCAGCGCCTCAGCACCGCGCCACTGCTCCAATACTCCAGCGCCCCATCACTCCATTGCTCCCTCGCCCCATTCCCCCATGCCCCTCATCACCGTCGCCTGCCACGCGATGGCGACCCGGTTCGAGATCGCGATGCATGGGGAGAATCCCCACGCGTTGCGGGCGGCGGGTGAAGAGGCGTTGCGGCAGATCGATCAACTGGAAGCTCAGCTCAGCCTGTTCCGCGCCGGCAGCGAAATCGCCTACCTCAATGCCCGTGCCGCCAAGGGCCCCGTGCGCGTCACGCCGGGACTGTTCACGCTGTTGCAGCAGGCCCGCAAACTAAGCGAGGAGACTGGCGGCGCGTTCGATATCACGGTCGCCCCGCTGGTCCGGTGCTGGGGGTTCATGGGCGGGGACGGCCGCATCCCGGCTCCCGCCGAGGTCGCCGAGGCGCGCGCCAAGGTCGGCATGGGGCTGGTTCAGTTGAACCCGGCGGATTTCACCGTCCAGTTTGCGCGGGAAGGCGTGATGCTGGACCTCGGGGCAATCGGCAAAGGGTACGCCGTCGAGCAGGCGGCTGAAGTGCTGCGCGAGACGGGTGTCACCAGCGCCCTGATCCACGGCGGGACCAGCACGGTGCAAGCGCTGGCGCCGCCGCCGGGAGAGGAGTTCTGGAAGATCGCCATTGAAACCCCCTCCACTCGACCTGACGCCCCGCCCACCCTGCTCGCCACGATGCCGCTAAAGGAAGAGGCCATGTCCGTCTCGGGCTTGTTGGGGCATTCCTTTCGAGCAAAGGGGCGGACGTTTGGCCATATCATCGACCCGCGCACAGGCGAGCCGACCATCGGCACGGTGCTGGCCGCGGTAGTGCTTCCTTCGGCCACCGAGACGGATGCATTGTCCACCGCCCTGCTAACGATGGGCGCTGCCGGACACGATGCGATTGCGAGACTCCGTCCCGGCATGAGAACGCTCGTGGTGAGCGAATCCGATGGACAACTGCAGATCGAGGCCCACGGCATCCAGGTGCGCTGACCAAAAGCCCGATTGAAAAATCTATGCCGTGCGACTACGTTCACGTTGAGACGATATGTTAGAGGACCGTTACTATATGCGCCGCCCAGCGTTCAGGTTTAGCTGGTCGGCGACGGTGGTGCTGCTGATGGTGAATGTGGTTGCGTTCATCATCCAGAGCGCCGTTGAGCGGTTCTCGAACTTCCCTACCAACGCGTGGTTCGCTTTGAGCGTTGATGGCCTGCGGCACGGGTTCGTCTGGCAACTGCTGACCTACCAATTCATGCACGGGGGCTGGCTACATCTGCTGCTGAACTGCTGGGCCATATTCGTCTTTGGCCGAGAAGTGGAGGAGACGCTGGGCCGGAATCGCTTCCTGACCCTCTATTTCACCAGCGGGGTGATCGGCGGGTTGTTCCAGGCCCTGGCCGGCGTGCTGTTGGGGAATCACTTCGCCGCGCCGGTCGTCGGGGCGTCGGCGGGCGCATTTGGCCTCGTGGCCGCGTTTGCCGCGCTGTATCCGGAGCGCCCCCTGATGCTGCTGCTGTTCTTCGTGATCCCGTTGAGTATGCGGGCGAAATTCCTCCTGCTGTTCAGCGCGCTCCTGACCGTGTTCGGGCTTATCTTCCCGACGGACAACATCGCTCACGCGGCTCACCTCGGCGGCATGCTGACGGGCATCTTTTTTGTGCGCTATGTCATTTATTGGCATTGGCACTGGCCGAGCTTGAACCGGACCCGGAGCCAGCCGTTCCGCCCGTTGGTCAAGACCACCCACCGGGCAGCGACCGGCTGGGGCCAAAGCAACGCGAGCGTCGAGGAAGACCTGCCCCCCGATGAGTTCCTCAGCAAAGCCGTCGATCCGATCTTGGACAAGATCTCCGCCCACGGCATCCAAAGCCTGACCGAGCGCGAGCGCCGGATCCTCCAAACCGCCCGCGAGAAGATGGTCAAGCGGTGACACTTCGTTGGTTACACAAGTTAACTCAGTTACATGGGTTACATGAGTTGCATGGGCGACATCGCTGCCACCACCTGCGGCACGCGATGTAACCATGTAACGATGTAACCCATTTAACTCATGTAACCCCAACCCCGTCCCAACTCGTCTCGACATCCGCCTCGGCGCTTTTTAAAGTGGGGCCATGATTCAACGTTACTCCCGCCCCGCGATGCGGGAAATCTGGAGCGAACAGCGCAAGCTCGAAATCTGGCTGCAGATCGAACTGCTCGCCACCGAAGCGCTCTGCGCCGAGGGGCTGGTGCCCCGCAAAGAACTCAAGCAGATCAAGACGCGCGCCACTTTCACCGTGGAGCGGTGCAAGGAGCTGGAGCGCACGCTCAATCACGACGTCATTGCCTTCACAACCAACGTCGCCGAGAACATCGGCGCGCCCGCCAGCCGCTGGCTGCACTACGGCCTGACCAGCAGCGACGTGGTCGATACCGCCTTCGCCGTGCAGATGGTGCAGTCCGCCGACATACTCATCGAAGACGTCAAGCTGCTGCGCAAGGCCGTCGCCATCCGGGCCAGGCAGCACAAGTTCACGCCGATGATTGGCCGCAGCCATGGCATCCATGCCGAGCCGACGACCTTCGGCCTGAAGCTGGCGTTGATGCACGACGAGTTCGGGCGCGCCCTGCAACGGCTCGAAGCCGCGCGGACAGCCGCCGCCGTCGGGAAGCTCTCCGGCGCCGTCGGCACCAGCGCCCACCTTTCGCCGCGCATCGAAGCGTTCGTGTGCAAGCAGCTCGGCCTGCGGCCCGCGCCGATTGCGACGCAGGTGGTTCAGCGCGACCTGCACGCGGAGTTTATGAACGCGCTCGCCCTGGTCGGCGCGAGCATCGAACGCTGGGCCACTGAGTTCCGCCATCTCCAGCGCACCGAAGTCCTGGAGGTGGAGGAGTTCTTTGCCAAAGGCCAGAAGGGGTCCAGCGCCATGCCGCACAAGCGCAACCCCATCACCAGCGAACGCCTCAGCGGGCTGGCGCGCGTGCTGCGCGGCAACGCCGTCGCTGCACTCGAAAACGTCGCCCTCTGGCACGAGCGCGACATCAGCCACAGCTCGGTCGAGCGGATCATCTTCCCCGACTCCTGTACGCTGCTCGACTACATGCTCGTCACCCTGACCCGGCTGGTGGAGGGTCTGATTGTTTATCCCGAGAACATGAAGCGCAATCTCGCGCTCTCGCTCGGGATGTGGAACTCGCAAACCGTCCTGCTGGCGCTCATCAAGAAAGGGCTGACCCGCGAGCGGGCCTACGAACTGGTCCAGCGCAACGCGATGGGCACCTGGCAGGCCAAGCACGCAGGCCGCGAAGACGCCGATTTCCTCACCCAGCTCAAAGCCGACCCCGAGGTCGCAACCTACTTTAAGAAGGGTGAGCTGGAGGCACTCTGCTCGCTGGAATTCCATTTCAAGGAAGTGAAGAACCGCTTCAAGAAGCTGGGATTGTGAGCTGGCCCAGTTGATTCCGATGCCCTGCGTTGCAATAGTCAAACTAGGTCGCAGGCTGCGAGCATTGTTTGGATGAACTGCCACGCGAAGCGTTTGGAGTGCGTCCAGCTTGCTGGCGCTGTCGTAAAGCGGGAGCAAGCTCCACGCACTCCAAACGCTTCGCGCAGTTCGGTTGCGGCTGTGCTGCTTTGCGTTCTCTTTCTCTCGCTCAGTTTCCTCCCGCTCGCGCTTCACGCGGCGGAGACGTGGCCGGACGCGCTGAGCCGGATGCCGCTGGGCACGAACGTCACCCAACTGAACCGTACCAACTGCGTCGGCATCATGCTGCGCGCCTTCCAATCCAACGACGTCGTCAAGGCTCTGATCTTCATGCCCGGCGCCACCGACGAATTTTACTTCTTCCGCCGTGCCCGGGCCGAGTTGTCGGCCAGCCCGGCCTCGCTGCTCGACGCCGTCAGCGCGCTGACCAATCAAACCCTCATCCGGGCGACGTTCCGCCCGCCGCTGCTGCTCTTGCATACCAGCGAGGACCTGCTGGAACCCGCATTCAAGATCGAGCACCAGCCCACCGCGGACAAGATCAAGCAAGCCCGGTTTGTAGCGCACGGTGTTTACAATGACCGTGATTGGGATTACCTGCGGAAGGTGCTCAAGTCCTCGCTCCGCACCGACATGCGGCCGCCGTGGCGTTCGCGGAACTCCTGGCATTTTTATCGGAACAGTTTCGCGGCGTGGAATCTGACCGGCTGGGAAGCGCTGGAGGCTACGGCGTTGGCCGAGGAAACCACCTTCACCGTCCGCCCAAAGCAAGTCGTGTTCGAGATGGATACGCGCCCCCGCATCGCGCCGAAACTGGAAGCGTTCCCGCACTGAAACAGCGTCCAGGCCCCACGGAGGAAATCTGTTTATGAAACAAGCTTGGCTTTGTGTGCTGTTCGGAATAATCGGGTGCACCGTCACGTCGGCGGCAGACTTTGCCACGGAAGCGCTTGATGCGACGTATAAGCTTTTCCACCCGGCTTCGACGGCGACGTGCTTCTTCATTCGCCGGGAAGCGCCGGACCAAGCCCTCTACCTTGTAACAGCGGCTCATGTTCTCGAACGCACGACAGGCGACACAGCGATCGTCGTACTGCGAGAGCGGCGCGCTAACGGATCCTATGTGCGCCACGATTACACCCTCGCGGTGCGCCGCGAAGACAAACCTCTTTGGGTGCGCCACGCCACGGAGGACGCCGCCGTGTTGCGGCTGTCCGAGCCGACTCCAGTCCCTGTGGCTGCCCTCCCCATGTCGGCTCTCGCCGATGAGGCACACCTCACGGCTGCGGGGCTGCACATTTGCAGTTCGGTTTTCGTGCTCACGTATCCGACCCGTTTCGAGGCCAACGACGCCGGCTTTGCGGTGGCCCGGCAAGGGATCATTGCCAGCCATCCTTTCCTACCCGTCCAGCGCCATCGCACCTATCTGGTCAATTTCACGACGTTCGACGGAGATAGTGGCGGCCCAGTGTTTGTTGCCGGCACGGATGGCCACCCCTTGTTGGTGGGCATTGTGCTCGCGCAGTTCCGTCACGATGAGCGGGTGACGTTGGAGTATGAGGAGCGCACCATTCATCACCCGCTCGAATTGGGCACTGTGCTTCACACTCAGTTTGTCCGAGACACCATTGAGCAGATCGCCAAGCAACATCTGCCACGATGATCGCTGCCCGTAGCTCGGCCGGTCGGCGTCAACACTCCGGGACTCGACCACCAATGGCGGCCCCGATACATTGACGGCTAGCAATCTGAAAATACTGAGCTATCAATACAACCCCATGAAACATCCCTGTCTCTTGCTCGCAGCTTCCCTCCTCCTGGCCGGCTTGACGCCGCGCGTTTCGGCTGAGAACTGGCCCGCCTGGCGTGGTCCGCGTGGTGATGGAACCAGTCTGGAAACGAGCGCCCCCACGGAGTGGAGCGCCACCCGCAATGTCGCCTGGAAGACCGTCATTCCCGGCGCCGGGCACAGTTCACCCGTCGTTTGGGAAGATCGGATCTTCATGGCCTCGGCGACGCCCGAGAACAAGGAGCGCGTCCTGCTCTGTCTCGACCGCCGCACCGGACAAATCCTCTGGCGCAAGGCTGTCCTGACCGCGGACCTGGAGAACAAGAGCGGGGAGAACAGCTTCGCGTCCTGCACCCCGGCCACCGATGGGGAGAGAGTCTATGTGGCCTTTTTAGACATCAAACAGGTGGTGGTGGCCGCTTTTGATTTAAGCGGCAAACAGCTCTGGCTGGTGCGTCCGGGCGAGTTCCAGAACGACCACGGCTTCTCCAGTTCCCCCGTCCTTTACCAGGATAAGGTCATTCTCAGCGCGCAGGGCAAACAAGGCAACTTCCTCGTCGCCTTGAGCGGCGCGGATGGGCATACCCTCTGGAAGAATGTCCTCGATAATCCTTCCAACAGCTTCGGCCAACCCCTGGCCCGGCTGCTGGCCGGGCGTCCCCAGGTCATCCTGTATGGCGACAAGGCCGTAACGAGCTTCAACCCGCAGGACGGCGCGCGCCTTTGGTTTGTCGAAAGCCCCTCCACCGATTTCGTGATCACCCCGGTCTTCAACGAGCAGGCCGGCCTGTTGCTCTCCACATCGAGTTGGCCCAAAAAGGAGTTGCAGGCCATCAAACCGGATGGCCAGGGCGATGTGACCCAAACCAAGATCGTTTGGAAGAGTGCGCCCGGCGCGCCCTACGTCCCTTCCCCAGTCGCCATTGACCGTTTCTTCCTGACGGTAAGTGAAGCCGGCAACGAGATATACTGCTTCGAGGCGGCCACCGGCCAGGTTCTCTGGCATGAACCCTTCGGCCATTGCCATGCCTCGCCGGTCTCCGCGGGCGGTCTGGTCTATCTCCTCAATGACAAGGGCGTCACCCAAGTCATCAAGCCCGGGGAGAAATACGAACTTGTGGCCTCGAACGACCTGGGTGAGAAGTGCTATGCGTCGCCTGCGGTCAGCCGCGGCCAAATCTTCCTGCGCGGCTTCACCAGCCTTTACTGTATCGGACGGGCGGAGAAATAGACCCAGACCCTGTGGCTCGTCGTTCAGGGCTCCTTCGTCTTGTTGGCACGGGGTAGATTTTTCAGGGCTTCGAGGACAGCGGCAGGGATTGGTTTGGCCTCGATGGGGCCGAGGCCTTTTCCATTCTCGCCGAAGACCGGCTTGCCGTATTCCTTCTCCAGCCCGGAGAACACCGCGTCCAGGGCGGCTCGGTCGCCCTCGGCCAGGAAATAGGCCCCGTGCAATTGACCCCACATGCCGTCCCCGCGGGCGATCGTGAGGCACTTCATCCCGTCCGCACTGGGCCCCAGCCAGAGCCGGTATAAGGCCAGCTTGGGCACCTCGCGATCCTGCCCCAGGAAGTTCTCCAGGAATGAATTGAGCCCCCCACCCAGCGTGGCGACACTCCGTTTACCGCCATCCGGACTGGTAATGGTGGCGCTATGCCGCCATTTCCCGGCGCTCCGGTCGTAAATGTAATAACGCGCATCCGTGGTGTTGGTCTCGCTGCCGGGCTGCTTGCGAACGAAGAACTGAAAGGTCTCGTTGGTGTGCCAGGGCCAAAGCATGTGCGTATGCCCCCCTTCGCCCTCGCCCCCAAAGCGGCCGAACACGATGTCGGGATCGGCCTCGGTGACCTTCGGGTGCAATTGGGGAGAGGTATCCCAGATCGAGAAGATGGTGCGGCGTTCCTGGGGGCCGTTGTGCTGGATGCCGCAATAGCCGCCGGCTGGTTCTCCGGGATGCCAATTGGCCCCGCAATAGTAAATGGCGGGATGGGTTGCCAGCACCGTGATCTCACCGTAGAGACAGGTGGCATCCCGCTGGCCTTCGAGATTCCACCACAGATGCTGGGCGGACGCTGTGGCGCAAAGCAGGGAGGCAGTTGCCAGGAGAAGGAAATTCTGTTTCAAGGTCATCGTTCCTGCAGGGGGCGATGAGTGCGCGGGCCACCCTACCTCTGGTCCGGCGCCGGCCCCAGTTAGCGCATCAGTATTTCAATCTCATGCGGGCCCTTGCTCGCGGCCGGGAAGAAGGGTTTGCGCTGGGTCTTGCCGTCGAGCTTGAACTGGCGGATTCGGTTCCCGGCGCCTTTGACGACGATCTGCAACTGGGCGTCGCGGTACTTCACATTCGAGAGCGTCAATTCCTGGAACCGCTCCGCCACCACCGGGGCGAACCGCACACCGTCTGCTTCAAAGGCCATGCCGAACAGCCCGTGATAGACCATGGACAGGAAGCCCGAGGCGCTCCACAACTGGCGCGGCGAACCATCGGGCTTGCCGTCTTCCGG
>Ga0265337_1000923_pt1 | contig 15408 bp, 17 predicted proteins | sample 42122metaG_FD_192441 | JGI IMG/M metagenome (GOLD analysis project Ga0265337, IMG submission 192441) | Rhizosphere microbial communities from Carex aquatilis grown in University of Washington, Seatle, WA, United States - 4-21-22 metaG | ecosystem: Host-associated > Plants > Roots > Rhizosphere >... | reverse complement strand
CGAACGCGTATCCTAGCCCCCCGGCCAGCACCGCCGCCGTCACATTGCCCGCATGATTGAACGCCTGGGTGCGGCCGACCCGATGCGTGTAATGTTTCTGCCCGACCAAACCCAGGGTGATGCCCGCCAGCGCCGGTCCGATCGCCGCGCCGGCAATGCCGCTGACCGCCTGCGTCACCGCCACGGTGATAAAGCCGGGCACGAACAGGATCACAAGTGAGGCCAGCGTAATCGCGAAACTGGCGACGATAACCAGCGTGCGTTTGGCCTTGGTATAGTCGACCAGGGCCCCGAGCGGCGCCGTTGCCAGCATTCCGGCGAGCCCGCCGATGGTCATGACCACGCCGATTTCCGCAGGCGACCACTGCCTGGCCTGAAGATAGATGCCGAGGAACGGCCCCAGACCGCCCTGCACGTCGGCCATGAAGAAATTGACGGCATTGAGTGCGCGCAGCGAGGTTTTCATCGACCGGAGCCATTCAGAATTTGTGAAACACGAAAAACGCACCGGCCGCGATCAGCGCGAAGCCGCCGCCCTGAGCCCAGGTCAACGGCTCCTTGAGGTAGACGATGGAAAAGACCGCAAAGACCAGCAGGGTGATCACCTCCTGCATGGTCTTGAGCTGGGCCGCGGAATAAACCGCGTTGCCGTAGCGGTTGGCCGGCACCGCCAGGCAATATTCGAAGAATGCCAGCGCCCAGCTGATGAGGATGACGCTGAGCAGCGGCACCTCCTTGAAGCGCAGGTGCCAGTACCAGGCGGTGGTCATGAACACGTTGGAGCCGACCAGCATCGCGATCGGCAGCAGGTAGGGCGACAGAGCGGGCATGGGTTCCTCGGGGCGGGATACAATTTGCGGCGGAGCGATACTACGCAGCGCCCATTCTAATGTCATGGCCGCGTCATACGCCTGCGCTATCCTGAGTATGCTTCTGTCGCATGTTGCGTATCGCGTAATCCCCTTTTTGCGGTCCCGTGCAGCTGCCCCTGCTCTGCGGGACCGCTTTTTTTGCATCCGCCGCCGTGTCCGGCAAAGGGCCCCGGGGCACTCCGCCATGGCCTTGTGCTAACCTTCCCCGCATGAATGCGGGAAGCAACGCGATGCGTGCCATACGTTTGCTATGCGCTTGCGCTGCCCTGCTGATGGCCGGCTCGGCGCCGGCGGAGGCGCAAAACCGCGTCCCGACACCGACACCGGCGATACCCTACAAGTCGGTGATGATCACGCCGCCGAAGCCGATGACCGACGAGAGCTTCGAGGCCATGCGCGAGCAGCTCGGCGAAGCCGCCCAGCGCAAGGATCGCGCCGCCATGGCGGGCCTGGTGATCGCGCAGGGGTTCTTCTGGCAGCGCGAGAATCGCAACGCCGCCGACAAGCGCAAATCCGGTTTCGACAATCTGTCGGCGGCGCTCGGCCTCAACAACAAGGAGGGCGCCGGCTGGGAAATCCTGTCCGGCTATGCCGAGGATCCGACGGTGTCGCCCTCGCCCGTCCACAACGGCGCCTTGTGCGCGCCGGCCGAGCCGGCCTTCGACGGCAGGGAGCTCGACGGGCTCCTCAAGACGACGCATACCGACGCGACGGAATGGGGCTACCCGGTGTCGGCCGGCATCGAGGTGCATGCGGCGGCGCAAGCCAGCGCGCCGGTGATCGAGAAGCTCGGCCTGCACTTCGTGCGCATCATGCCGGAGGCCGGGTCGAACCCGCCGTCCTACCTGCGCATCGCCACGCCGAGCGGCAAGACCGGCTTCGTCTCGATCGATTCCATCGCGCCGATCGGCAACGACCGGCTCTGCTACGTCATGGACGGCGGCGCCTGGAAAATCGGCGGCTATATCGGCGGCGGCGAGCCGCAGTAGCGCATGATCCCGAAAAGTGGGAACCGATTTTCGGATAAGATCATGCGCAAAAAAAAGATGATCACCCGTAACGCAGCTTCATGGCGACGATCGGCAGCATCAGCGCCAGCGTGACCGCGTTGGAACCGATCAGCGGCCAATTGCCGATGGCGAGGCCGTAGATCAGCCAGAGCACCACCCCGAGCGTGAACGCCGCCGTCGCCGGCAGCGACAGCGCGCGCGTCTCCTTCTCGCGGATGACCTTGAGCGCCTGCGGCAGCCAGCACAGCGTGGTCAGCGTCGCGCCGCTGGCGCCAACGACATCGATGAGCGGGACGAGCGACATGATGGCGTCATAAGACTGATTCGGTTATGCCATGTGACAGTCCGCAATCGGGGTCCAACCATGACAGCAGCGACGCCGAACCCGCCCCGCCGCCTCGCCTGCGCGCGCTGCGGCACGGCGTTCGAGTGCGGTGCGCCGGGCGACTGCTGGTGTGCGGCCGAGCCCTACCGGCTGCCGCTTACGGCGGCCGGCGCAAAAGAGGATTGCCTGTGCCCGGCCTGCCTGCGCCAGGCGGCGGCCTTGCCCCGCGCGGCCGAACTCTCATAATGCCGCTCCCACAATGCCGCTCCCACAAAATCGGACACCGCCACCATGATCACCGAAATCGCCCAGATCGACGTCAAGCTCGGCATGGAAAACGACTTCGAGGCCGGCGTGAAAAGCGCCGTGCCGCTGTTCAAGCGCGCCAAGGGCTGCAAGAGCGCGAGCCTGCAACGCTCGCACGAGAAACCGTCGCGCTACCGGCTGTTCCTGCAATGGGAAACGCTGGAGAACCACACCGTCGACTTCCGCGGTTCCGCCGATTTCCAGGAATGGCGCAAGCTGGTCGGCCACTGTTTCGAGTCGCCGCCCAATGTCGAACACGTGCGCGAAGTGCTGAAGGGATTCTGAGCGCGGCCTGCTCTACCCCCCAAACAATCTCCCCGGCGTCTCGACCAAAATGCGCCGCCGCGTCGCCTCGTCCGGCGTCCACGCATAAAACAAATCCAGCAAATGCCCGTCGTCCGGCATCACCGCGGCGGCGATGGACGGATGCGGCCAGTCGGTGCCCCACAGCAGCCGCTCCGGATTGGCGGCGACCAGCGCCGCGTGCAGCGCCTGCGCGTCGGCATAATCGGGAAACTGCGTTGAGACCCGGTAGGGCGCCGACAGCTTGACGTGCACGGCGCCCTCGCCGACCAGCTTCACGAGCGCCTGGAAATTCGGTTCGTTCACGCCGCGCGCCGCCTCCACCATGCCGTAGTGATCGACGATCACCGGCATCTCGCGCGCAATCGCGCGCAAGGTGGGCGCGGTGTCCGCCAGCAGGCGCCAGTCGCAAAAAACCTGCATGACCCAGCCAAGTTCGGCCATGGTCTTGCGGAACACCTCGAACACGTCGAGCCCGACGCCGCGCACGTAATTCTGTTTTTTCTCGAACAGGTGGAAGCGCAGGCCGCGCATACCGAGCCTGTGCCAGTCGCGCAGCGTCGCGGGCGCGATGCGCGTGTCGGTGATGGCGACGCCGCGCAGCCGCTGCGGGTAACGCGTGATCGCGTCGAGCACCACGCGGTTGTCGTAGCCGTGCGCGTTGCCCTGCACGACCAGGCCGCGCGCGCAGCCGTTGTGATCGAGCAGCGCGACGAAGTTCTCGACCGGCGCGTCGGGCGGCGTGTAGCCGCGCCCCGGCGTGTAGGGGAATTTGCCGGCCGGCCCGAACACGTGCGCGTGCGCGTCCCAGGCGCCGGGCGGCGGCAGCGTGCGCGGCTTTTTCGGCTGCGCGACCGGGCCGGCGATCGCGACGGGTTCGTGCGCCATCGGCCTAACCCAGGTGAATGTTGGCTTCCTTCACCACGCCGCTCCACAGCTTGGTCTGCTGGGCGACGAAATCGCGGAATTCCCCCGGCGTATTGGCCCGCGACGAAATGTTGAGCTGCTTGAAGCGATCGGCCACATCGGGCGAGCGCAGCGCCTCGTTGAGCGAGGCGTTGAGCTTCGTCACGATCGGCGCCGGCGTGCCGTGCGGTACGAACACGCCGTTCCACTCATAGGCCTCGAAGCCCGGTATCGTGTCGGACACCGGCGGAATATCCGGCAGGCTTTCCAGCCGCCCGTGGCCGGTATGCGCAATCGCTTTCACCTTGCCGCCTTTGATCAAGCCGACCACCGACGAGCCGTTGGAGAAGAAGAACTTCACCTGCCCCGACATCACGTCGGTGAGCGCGACGCCGCCGCCGCGATAGGGCACGTGGTTGATCTTGATGCCGGTCTGGAAGCGGAACATTTCCAGGCAAAGATGTTGCAGCGTGCCGTTGCCGGACGACGCCATGGTGATGCCGTCGGGTTGCGCCTTGGCGTAGGCGATCAGCTCGGCGACCGAATTGACCGGCTCCGACGGCGTGACCACCAGAATGTTCGGCACCAGCGAAACCAGAATGACCGGCTCGAAATCCTTGCCGTAGTCGAACGGCAAATTCGGGTAAAGCGCGGCATTGACCGAGAAGGCGGTGGCGTCGTGGATGATGGTGTAGCCGTCCGGGTCGGCCTTGGCGACCACCGCCTCGCCGATGGTGCCGCCGGCGCCGCCGCGGTTTTCGATGACGAATTGCTGGCCGAGCATCTGGCCGAGCTTGGCGTAGACGATGCGCGCCGTGGTGTCGGCGCCGCCGGCCGGCGGATAGGGCACGATCACCCGCACGTTGCGGTTCGGCCAATCGGCCTGCGCGCGGGCTTGGCCCGCGAGCGGCGCAGCGGCCAGTCCAGCCAATAGCGTGCGGCGTGTGAGTTTCCCGGCCATCGCATCCTCCCTGATTTTTGCCGAGAATAGCACCGGCGCGCGGCCGCGAAAGGCTACCCTTTCCTCAGCGCGGGACTCGCCCCATATTCGAGGCGAATGGCGAAGCCTCCCAAAAAACCGCAAAAAACGAAAAGAGATCCGGCACGCCCGACGCGCGCGAAAGCCGCGCGGCCGGCCAGTCCGGCGACGCCGGACGCACTCGCCGACCTGCTCAATCCGGCCATCAACAAGGGCACCGCCGGGATGGGTTCGGGAACGGGGATACAGCCGCCGCCGGATAATTCATACGACCGCCGCGCCGATTTCTCCGCCGCCCACAAGGCGCGCAAGTCGACGCCGAAAGGTTTCGACGAGGCGCCGCAGAGCGACTACACCGGCTCGCCGATCAGCGGGCTCGATCCGGCGCTGGCGAAAGAACTCGGGCTCGGCGACGACGGGCCGCCGCCGGCGCCGTCGAAAGACGATGCGAAATACCGTCTCCCTCGCGCCGACCTGCCGCAGCCAGGCCACGGGCTGTCGTCGATGGGCGTCGCCGCCACCGCGCAGGCGCTGGAGAATCTGCTGCGCGACGGCCGCAAGGAATTCGCCACCACCCCGTGGATGCCGCACCGGCCGCCGCGCCCGGAAAAATCCGAAGGCGGCAAAGCGTTCAAGATCGTGTCCGAGTTCGAGCCGAAGGGCGACCAGCCCGAGGCGATCCGCGAGCTGGTCGAGGGCATCCGGCGCCACGACCGCACGCAAGTTCTCTTGGGCGTCACCGGCTCGGGCAAGACCTTCACCGTGGCGCAGGTGATCGAGGCGACCCAGCGCCCCGCCCTAGTGCTCGCCCCCAACAAGACGCTGGCGGCGCAGCTCTACGGCGAGTTCAAGTCGTTCTTCCCCGACAACGCGGTGGAATATTTCGTCTCCTATTACGACTACTACCAGCCGGAAGCCTACGTCCCGCGCACCGACACCTACATCGAAAAAGAATCCTCGATCAACGAGCAGATCGACCGCATGCGCCATTCCGCCACGCGCGCGCTGCTGGAGCGCGACGACGTCATCATCGTCGCCTCGGTGTCCTGCATCTACGGCATCGGCTCGGTGGAAACCTATTCGGCCATGACCTTCACGCTCAAACAGGGCGGCCAAATCGCGCAGCGCCAGCTGCTCGCCGACCTGGTGGCGCTGCACTACAAGCGCACGCAGGCCGATTTCTTCCGCGGCTCGTTCCGCGTGCGCGGCGACGTGATCGAAATCTTCCCGGCGCATTACGAGGACCGCGCCTGGCGCGTCTCGCTGTTCGGCGACGAGATCGAGTCGATCCACGAATTCGATCCGCTCACCGGGCAGAAAACCGACGAGCTGGAATTCGTCAAGGTCTACGCCAATTCGCATTACGTCACGCCGCGCCCGACGCTGATCCAGGCGATTTCCGGCATCAAGCACGAACTCAAAGCGCGCCTCGACCAGCTCAACGCCGCCGGCCGCCTGCTGGAAGCGCAGCGGCTCGAGCAGCGCACAACTTTCGACCTCGAAATGATGGAAGCTACCGGCTCCTGCGCCGGCATCGAGAACTATTCGCGCTATCTCACCGGCCGCAAGATCGGCGAGCCGCCGCCGACGCTGTTCGAATACGTGCCGGACAACGCGCTGGTGTTCGTGGACGAGAGCCACGTCTCGATCCCGCAGCTCGGCGGCATGTACCGCGGCGACTTCCGCCGCAAGGCGACGCTGGCCGAATACGGCTTCCGCCTGCCCTCCTGCATGGACAACCGGCCGCTGCGCTTCGAGGAATGGGACGCCATGCGGCCGCAAACCGTTGCGGTCTCCGCCACGCCCAGCCACTGGGAGATGAACGAGGCGCGCGGCGTGTTCGTCGAGCAGGTGATCCGCCCGACCGGGCTGATCGATCCGCCGGTCGAGGTGCGCCCGGCGCGCACGCAGGTCGACGATCTCGTGGGCGAAGTGCGGCAGGTGGCGCTGGCCGGCTACCGCGCGCTCATCACCGTGCTGACTAAGCGCATGGCCGAGGACCTCACCGAATATCTGCACGAGCAGGGCATCCGCGTGCGCTACATGCACTCCGACATCGACACGCTGGAGCGCATCGAGATTATTCGCGATCTCAGACTGGGCGCCTTCGACGCGCTGGTCGGCATCAATCTGCTGCGCGAGGGCCTCGACATTCCGGAATGCGCGCTGGTCGCCATTCTCGACGCCGACAAGGAAGGCTTCCTCCGGAGTGAAACGTCGCTGATCCAGACCATCGGCCGCGCCGCGCGCAACGTCGACAGCAACGTCATCCTCTATGCCGACAAGGTGACCGGCTCGATGCAGCGCGCCATCGGCGAGACCAACCGGCGGCGCGAGAAGCAGGTCGAGTACAACAGCGCGCACGGCATCACGCCGGAGAGCATCAAGCGCTCGATCCACGACATCATGGACAGCGTGTACGAGCGCGACCACGTGCTGATCTCCACCGGCAGCGGCGAAGGCGAATTCGCCGACGCCGCCACCATTGGGCACAATTTCGAGGCGGTGATCGGCGACCTGGAGACGCGCATGCGCGCGGCCGCCGGCGATCTCGACTTCGAGGAAGCCGCGCGCCTGCGCGACGAAATCAAGCGCCTGCGCACCATGGAGATGGCGGTGGTGGACGACCCGACCGTGCGCAATGTGATGGTGGCGCAGGATTCCAAACTGCGAAGGGCGGTGAACAGACCGCACAAGCCGGGGCTCGACGAGATGGGCATCGCGCTCGGCCACGAGGTGAAGCCGTCGCGCAGCGGCAGCCCGCGCAGCAAGCTCGGCCGGCCGGGCATGCGCGGCGGGTTTAAGAAAAGGTAGCCGGGTAACAGCCGCCGGTTTGACTCCCGGCTGCGCTGGCCCGCACACTCATGATCGACGCACGGTCAAGTGGGGGCACGATTGACCGAGTTACTGCGCAAACGTCTTTATGAGCTGTACGCCGCCTATGCCGCGGGGCGGATCGACGACGTGCTGCGCGAATTCGACGATAACGTCACGATGACCAGCCATGCGCCGGTCGACTTCTTTCCTTATCTCGGGCGCAAGCAAGGCAAGACCGCGGTCGCGGCGACCATGCACGCGGTGCACGCGGCCTTCGAATATCTCACGTATCAGCCCGTGTTCATGGTGACCGAAGATGCGGACGCCGCCGTTATCATTTTGGCGCGGCTGCGCCAACGCGCGACCGACCGCACCATTCAGCTTTTCATCGCCGATTTCATCCGGTTCGACAAAGGCCGCATTGTCGAATTGCGTCAATTCATGGATTCCTTCGACGCCGTCCAGCAGGTGCTCGGCCGCGAGATTCTCATTTCGAAAACGCCGGATTAGGGCGTGCGCAAGGCGCTTACCCTCTCCCCTTGCGGGAGAGGGTGGCCGCGCGGAGCGCGGCCGGGTGAGGGGTCAGGGCGAAAGCCCGCGCAGCAAGCTCGGCCGGCCCGGGATGCGGGGTGGGTTTAAGAAGAGGGGGCGGTAAGCCTCAGCCGCAAAAAGTCACGATACAGTTTTTTTGATGTATATTATGGTTATGTCGATTCTGAGTTGTGCCGCACGACAAACACGACACAATAGACTTGTCGCTTGGATGAAATTTTATGGAGGCTTTCTATGGGAGAATTTACTTACACTACGGTGCCCGGAAAAATAAAACCGTTGCTGGAGAAAATTCGTGGAGTGGGAGTTCCGGCCAAAGTTACTGTCCAATGGCTAAAAACGATTGGATTCACCTCTAGCAATGATAGCTCGCTGATCGGTGTTTTAAAGCAAGCGGGCCTGATCGATGCTAGCGGTATTCCGACGTCTACCTGGACATTATATCGTGGCGCAAAACATAAAAGCGTTTTAGGCGATGCTATCCGAAAGGGATACGCCGACCTCTACGCTGTGTACCCAGACGCCCACTCGCGTAGCGCAACCGAATTGGATCACGTTTTCAGCACAAGCTCATCTGCTGGGAAACAGGTCATTGCGAAGACCGTTGCAACATTCAAAGCGCTATCAGAAGAAGCCGAGTTTGCCGCTTCAAATGAACCAACTGAGCTTGTGATGGAATCAAATGCGCTTCATACACCGCCTGCACAGAATCCGGCTCACACACCTGCGGCAGCCGCTAGAGGCGGGCCAAGCCTTCATATTGACGTGCAAATTCATATTTCACCTGAAGCATTAACTGATCAAATTGATCAAATCTTCGCAAGTATGGCTAAGCACCTTTATGGCGCAAAGAGCGACTAATGAGGCCAGTTAGAAATTTTTTCTCCACTGCCAAAGCAATTCAAACGGACGTATCGAAAGAACTCGGCCCGCCCGAAGAAGGTTTGCTATCAGACACACAAGCCGTTGTCGCAAGATCATTGGCCCGAAACACGCGAGGATATATAGAGCGTGTTGTCAATCAGATTAACGGCGCATACGAAAATGGCTGGTACGATGCTTGCGCGGTAATGCTACGCCGATTGATAGAGACGTTGATTATTGAAGCCTTTGAGCATCATAAGATTGAATCAAAAATCAAAAATCCAAAAGATGATTTTTTCTATCTACGCGACTTGATAGATAAGTGCCTGGCCGAAACTAGTTGGAGTCTTGGCCGCAATTGCAAACAAGCGCTGCCTAAGCTGAAAGACGTAGGCGATAAATCGGCTCATGGTCGCAGATTCATAGCGCAAAGGGGCGACATTGACCCCCTTCTCTCCGACATCAGAGTTGTTGTTCAAGAATTACTGTTTATTGCAAATCTAAAAAAGTAACGGACGCCATGTCCAAACGCCCAATCAAAAAACTTGCCCCTCAACGCTTCATTCCGAGGCTGCCCTGACAACCGCGGCGTCAGGCAGCGTTCTTCTCTTTCGGCTTCACCACCAACTGCATATCGAAGGCGTCGAGGACCTTCATCGCGGTGGCCAGCTCGGGACGGCCTTCGTTGCTGAGCGAACGATATAGCCCCTCGCGTGACAGACCGGTCTCATTGGCGATGCCGGACATGCCTTTGGCGCGCGCCACCGTGCCAAGCGCCTCGGCGATAAATCTTTCATCGCCGGTTTCAAAGGCCTCGCTCAGATAGTCGGCGATGGCTTGCGGCGATTTGAGGTAATCGGCGGCGTCAAATTTGGATGCTTTGGCCATGGCTCAATCCTCCAGATTTTTCGCGATTGTCTTCGCCTTCGGGATGTCGGCGTTCTGCGAGTCCTTGTCGCCGCCGAAAAGAAAAATCGCGGTGTCGCCTTTCTGTTTGTAATACGCTCGGTATCCGGGGCCGTAGTCGATCCGCATTTCGCTGATGCCGTCCCCGACGGGGCCCACATCGCCGGGATTGCCGCCGGCTAACCGTTGAATTCTGACAAGGACTTTCGCCTTTGCTCTGGTATCCCGTAAGCCATCGAGCCACTTGTCGAATTCGGCAGTTTTCTTGATCTCTGCCATATACCCCTGCCATTTGTAGTTTATAAACTACAATCAAGCCAAAGTCAAGCTGCTGTGCTGCTCCGCAATTCTCTTGACAATATTCCTATAGGAATATATGCACATTCCATCCCATCCACTCGAGGGCGTTGTCATGAGACGTCATGCTGGCGGGGTGGGATGCGGCGCCTGCGGGCGGGGCTCGTAACCCCGCTCCCGGGAGGCCTCGGGCCGCCGTCCGCCCCTACTACGAGGGGCCGCCTTCATTGGCTGGACGCGGCGCGGACGAAGGCGGGCGAAAGCCTGCCGGATCGGGGGCCCACGAGGGCCCCGTCCGCGCCCGGAAGTTACGGCCCCGGGGACAGAAAAGCCGCCGTGGAGCGCCGAGAGGCGCCCGCATCCTTCAAAAGAGGATGCGGCACGACGAAAGACTGGTGCGCCGCTTGGCGCTCCACCCCCTCGATTTTTCGAGGGGACTAAGAAGGGCCCCGCGCAACGGGGCGGGAAGACGGCGTACCCAGCGCCGGTAAAGAATACGGGCGATGACGCTTGGCTTGTCGCGCCGAAGCGCAGCGAAGGCGGGCTGTTTGAAAATTAAATCGGAGAGCGGCGCGAGCTACCGGCGACGATGCCGGCGCGCAGAATAGGCGATGGGGCGGTCGTCCCAGGGATAGTGATAGACATAGCCGTACTCGGCATAGAGACAGTAATGACCTTCCCAAGCGCAGCGGTCGCGCCAGTTCCAACCTTGCCACGTTGTCCTGACATGCCGGACGTGCGGCCTGTCAGCGCCAAGGTCCGCAGCCTGTGACGGCACACCGCCGAAAGCAGCCGCTGCCAATGCCGTCGCGAAGATCAACCGTTTCATGATGCAGACATGAACACCCCCTCTGGTACGATGGCAAATCACACCCGCCGTTTTGGTTAAGCGACGACGGAGGAATTTCCTAAATTATGGCCGGCCATGACAGCGTAGAGAAAGCGCTTCACGCCGCAGTTGCCGGAACGCCCCGCAACAAGCATATATCCTCCCAGCCGCCCAAATTGCGCTACGCTCTAGGGCCGGCTGAAGCAGCTTTGGAAATGGTGCCATGACGTCTCCGCAAGCCCGCGTTTCCCTCCGCCTCCTGCTGGTCGTGCTCGCCGCCGCGGGGCTCTCCGCTTGCGAAACCACCGGGCTGGGCACCACGACGGAAGCCGCCAAGCCGGTTGAGCCGCCGATGACCCGCCGGCTCGCCGCCGAGCAATGCTGGATGGCAGCCGAAAAGGGCTCTGCCGCGCTGCCGCTCGACAAGCGCGCCGACATCGTCAACAAATGCATCGAGCAGAAGATGAAGACGGCCTCCGGCAATGCGGAGCCCGCGCCGGCGGCCCCGGCGCCCGACGCCAAAAAGAAGAAGCCGGCCGGCGCCGCGGCCGCAGCCGAGAAAAAGAAACCCGCGGCCCCGGGCGCCGACGCGAAAGACCAGAAGCCGGCGGACGCGGGCGCGGACGAGCCCGACAAGAAGCCCTGATCGCGGGACGGCGGGACAAGTCGGCCCCCTCCCCTTGCGGGCCGCCTGCGGCCGTATCACCATCGCACTCCCCAGCCGCTAAGTAGGTCGCCATGGCGAAGGGTCAGATGCGCGTGCCGAAGGAAAAGAAGAAACCGAAGGCCGACAAGGACAAGCCCAAGCAACTGTCCGCCTACAAGCTCTCGCAGCAGCAGGGCGTGTCCGGCAGCCCCTTCAACATCCCGCCCGGCAAGAAGGGCTGAACTTTTTACCTGCGCCTTGGCCGGTCGCACGCGGGCACGTTGCCGGCGACCTCAAACTGAATTAGTAACGCCCCGCCCGGGCCTGCCGGCTGTGCAGCGCCCCGATGCCGCCCTCACCGCGCCCAACGGCCGCCCAAGTTCCATGCGGCAATCCGTCCCGGACGGGGGAGCGTCAGCGCAACGAATTGCGCCTGTGAAGAGGTGAAGCATGACGGCCATCAGACCTGAGCGGCTTGGTTTGGACCAGAGTGTTCCCGAGAAAACCGGTCCGGAGCAATTCGCTCCGAAAAGCGGCGTCCCGGAAAAACTCGGCGCGGTCGACCAGGCGGCGGCGACCGCCTTCGAGGGTGAGATCCGTGAATTCGTCCGGCGCGACGTTGCAACTTTGCGCCGGCAACGCAGCGAAGGAGACGCCGCCGCCGACCCGGCCGCCGAAAACCTGAATGCGCTGATCCGGCGCGTCGCCGGCGCCTCGATGGAGGAGATCGACCGCGTCATCCACGAGCTGCAAGGCATACGCGACATGCTGCACAGCGAGGGCGAACGCGTCAGCCGGGAGCTCTCCGGCTACGCCAGCCTGAGCCACGCGTCGATGACCGCGATGAAGGTCATCGGCGACAGCCTCAAGCAATGGAAAGACGCGCCGCTCACTCACAGCCGGCGCACGGCGAACTGACGCTCATCGCCATCGCCGGGTCAATATTGCGCATGATCTAATCCGAAAACCGGTTCCCACTTTTCGGGATCATGCGCTGCCGGCGATGGCGACGGACTCATTACGAACCGATTTCCTCGACCACGATGCGGGTCGCGGGCTCGACCAGAAAGACCCTATTCTTGGTTTTCACATAACCCAACGCCTGTACGCCACCGATGGCGCTCACGCTCGCCGGCAGCGGGTGCGTTTCGTTCAGGGCTTGATTGACGTCCAGTTCGCTCGCCGGCGCGAGTTGGGCGGCGTCATTGGCGGTGGGCGTCTTGTCCGCCATCGCCGCCTGATAGATGTGCTGGCGGTCCTGATCGCTCAGCGACAGCGGAAGAGCCATGATCGGGATGCGGTCGAGGATGTCGTTCCGCTCAGAGAATTTGGCCGGCATGGTTTGCCCGGTGGCGCCGATCGGCCCGGAGCCGGTGGTAGCATTGGTGCTGGCGTCGGCACTTGGCGGTCCAAGCGCGGGCTGATCCGAATCCGGCATCATCGTCGCCGCGCGGGCTTGCGCGGGCGTCGGGATTTGACGCGCTTGCGCGCTGGTGGCGACTTTCTCGTCGAAGCCGCGATTGTTCTGGCCGCTATTGGGCACGAAGCCCGGGGCGGTTGTCGCGGCGACATCGTTGCCGGCAAAGGCGGTCGCGCTTGTCGGCGGCATGGCGAAAGCCACCCCGGTCGCGAGTGCCGCCGCAAGCAATACATGATGTTGGCTGTGTCTCATGGGGGGTGCCTCCTTTGGCTTACCCATGACAACGGCCGAGATGCCTGGCGGGTTGCATTAATTCGGTGGGAAACGCGGACAAATGCTCGCGCAGCTTGTGGATTGCCGGGACAGCGGAACCGGGCACCACCGCGAATCGATACCGCCGCCTACAGTGCGGGCGTTCGAAAGCGGCCAAGGTCGCATGCGGCCGCTGCGAGTCGAGACCGCTGCGACGGGCGACAGATGCGGCCTCGGTTTCGGGCTATCCTCCCACAAACTAGACCCCGCCACGGCGGGGTTCTTTTGCGAGCACGAACGGACGGCTTGAGCTCAGTTGGCGGGGACTTTGCGCGGCAGCGGATAGTCTTCGCTCTCGTACAGCCGGCGGATGCCGTTGCCGTCGAAACGCTTCTCCTCCACCTCGAGATAGGCGCCGAGCAGCAGTTCCGGCGGCAATTCCTCGATAGCGAAACGGATGGCCTCCGCCGCGGTCGGAAAACGCTTGTATCCGATTGGACGGCGCGACTTGCGGCTGCGGCTGGGAAATAGCTCGGACGGGGCCCGATAGTTGATCATCGACATCAGTAATAGCTCCTCATCGCACATTATGGGCCCGAAAGCGCTAAAAATCCAGCACCCGCGGCCCCGCGCATGGCTGACCGGCCCCGCTAAGGTAAATGCGATGCTTTGAAAATGAACGGCCCGATGCCGTGGCACCGGGCCGTTACCACCTTGCGTTGCCGCGTCTAGTCGACGAAGTCCGCGACCACTTCGCTGGTGGCCGGGTCGAAACGCCGGCGCGCTTGGCCGTGTACTCATTAAGCACGCTGTGCGCTATGTCCGCTGTTCCCCACAAAGCAGACATCCGACAACGCCGTTGGCATGTTCGCTCAGTGCCAGCACCGGACGTTCTAACGTATGTCTATTTGGACTTATCGAAGGTGACGATGCTGCGTGTCATCCCCTTATCCGCCCAATTCGGCATCACGCGCCAGGGCGTCAGCACGACCAATCGCTCACCGCTCAGCGTGAAATTCCGGACTTGCTTGGTGCCGACCCACTCAGGATTCCAGGCCACCTCGACATTGGTGGTCCACGTGTCGCCTTCAACGCTGTATGTGCCGGTATAGGCGACCAGCGTACTCAATAGTTCCGCCCGTTCCTGGTCGGTCTTCGCGGGCTTACGTGCCTCTCCTGTCAGTACGAAGAACACGCGCCCTTCCGGAGTGAATGTGACATAGCCGGTCGGATGATTGCCCATTACCGGTCCTTTCTGGCCGGTCGCCTGAACCTCGACCTCGTATGAAACGAGCTTCCAGATGCCGACGATCTTGTCTTTATCGGCCGCGAAGCTCGGTGGTGCCATCGTGACGGCGCCGACTGCGATCGCGCCGATTGTGAATGCTCTTACCAATTTAGGGTTCATTATTCCTCCCGTCAGATGAGTGCGCAGCGAAAACGCCAACAAAGAGACCACCTCAATCGTTTAATGGAATGATGGAGATCAATAGGTCAGCAATACTGATAGAATTGGACCAACCGAGAAATCGCTCCCGCCTATTTGTCCGCTTCGGGTCAAAAAGCGGAAGTGGCGCCATGTCCGCGTCACGTCCGCTGAACTCCTGATAACGGATATTCGTCGGCGCACCTACGTCGGCATTTGGCCGCCCGTTTATGAGTCCACGCTTTAGCTTGTCGAGGAACGCACCGCCAGCGCGGGCCGCAGCGCCAGCGTGATCGGTAGCGTCAGCAGCACGACCGCCGCAACCACCACCAGCGCCGATGGCACGCCGACCGCGTCGCCGAGCAATCCATAGAGCGCCGGCGACACCGCACCGGCGCCGATGGTGCCGGTATAGAAGATGCCGAAGGCGCGCTGGCGCCGCGCCGGCGCGACCAGATCGGGCACCGAGCCATAGAGCACCGACGATGTGCCGTTGAGCGCGACGCCGACCAGCGGCAGCAGCACCAACGCCGCCTCGAGCGACAGCGGCAGCAGCGCCACGATGCCGAGCGCGGTCACCGCCTCGGTCAGCCACACCGTCGCCACCGCGCCGATGCGCGCGCCGATGAAGGCGCAGACCAGCTTGCCGGCCGCCCCGCCGGCGAACACCAAAGTGAGCGCCAGGCCGACGGTCGGCA
>Ga0265337_1000918_pt1 | contig 15440 bp, 19 predicted proteins | sample 42122metaG_FD_192441 | JGI IMG/M metagenome (GOLD analysis project Ga0265337, IMG submission 192441) | Rhizosphere microbial communities from Carex aquatilis grown in University of Washington, Seatle, WA, United States - 4-21-22 metaG | ecosystem: Host-associated > Plants > Roots > Rhizosphere >... | reverse complement strand
AATGTGCCGGGTCACCCGACGCGATGGCATCGTCTTGGTCTCAACGTGGGCGAGCGAACGCCCGCTGGGGCTGTTCGGTCCCATGACCGAGGTGCTGCAGGAGGTGGGCATGGACGAGCCTTACCCGCGGGCGTTCGATGCCCGGACCTACAGCCTCAATGCCGCTGACCTGCGCCGCCTCCTCTCGGAGGCGAACCTGCGAGAGGCAGCCGTGGAGACCGTGGAGCTTGAGGCAGTGTGGCACAACGAAGCCGATGCCGTCGCCACGCTGATGGGAACGCCCTACGCGCCCGGCGTCGCGGCCCTGCCGGCCGACGTGCAACAGCGAGTCCGTGACCTCCTGGCTGCACGCCTGGGGCCGGCGCCGGACGGCACATTCACCATCCGGACGACAAGCCATATCGGTCGCGGCGTCAAATAGCTGAGACCTGGGAACCGAGCCGCCGAGCCGCGAGCGGCCGGCCGCGACTTGCCTGGCCGACAGTGAACGCCCAGCGCGCCATAACGACCAGATAGGGAGTGGAATCTGAGCTGCCCACCGGTTCCCGGACAGGGGATCCAATAGGATTCTTCTGGAAAGGAACGGGATCGAGTGACCAGGAATCGCAGGAAGTTTTCTCCTGAGTTCAAGGAGGAGGCCGCCAAGATGGTGGTGGAGACTTCCCAGCCTATTGCGCATGTTGCCCGCCAGCTGGACGTGAACGAGACGACGCTCGGCAACTGGGTGAAGGATTACCGGGAAAACCACGCGGGCGACGAGCCAGTGCTCCCGGTATCGGAGCGTGCGCGGCTGCGCGAGCTCGAGCGGGAGAACCGCGAGCTGAAGATGAAGGTTGAGTTCCTTTCAAAAGCCGCGGCGTACTTCGCGGCGGAGCATCGGTAACCGAGAGGTACGAGTTTATCGATGCGGAGTACGCCGCCCGTGCCGGTGAATCGGCATGCGCTCCTGCGGTCGTGCAGATGTGCAAGTGGCTTGAAGTGTCAAAGTCGGGATTTTACGAATTGAGGTCCCGGCCGGAATCAGCGACGGCGCGAAGAAGGGAACTGCTGAAAATTAAGGTAGAGGCGCTGTTCGAGGCGAACAACGGCGAGTACGGGTACCGGCGCGTCCACCAGGCGCTGCTGCGCGGCGGCGAGCGGTGCTCGCCCGAGCTCGTCCGGCGGCTGATGCGCGAGCTGGTCCTGCAGCCCTGCCAGCCCCGGCCGTGGCGGCACTCGCTGACCGAGCAGGACGGCCTGGCCGGCGACATACCCGACCTGGTCCGCCGGGACTTCACCGCGGAAAGGCCGGGCCAGAAAATGGTCGGCGACATTACTTACATCCCGACCTGGCGGGGATGGCTCTACCTTGCGACCGTAATAGACTGCGCGACCCGGAAGATAATCGGCTGGGCGATGGACGATAACTACAAGACCCCGCTGATCATCTCCGCGATCGAGATGGCTGCCCGGAACCTCGACCTTCCCGATGACGCGGTGTTTCACAGCGACCGCGGCAGCAATTACACCTCGGGAAAGTTCGCCGCCGCGCTCCGGCAGCTCGGGATACGGCAGTCGGTCGGCCGCACGGGAATCTGCTATGACAACGCGCTATCGGAAAGCGTCAATGCGTCGCTGAAAGTGGAGCTAGTTCACCGGACCGTTTACCCGACCCTCCAGCATGCCCGGAAAGACATTGCGCGCTGGATCGAGCTTCGCTATAATCAGACACGTCTCCACTCGGGACTCGGGTATCGGACCCCGCAAGAGGTCATGGACGAGCTCCTGAATAAGCAGGTAGCAGCGTGAATTAACCGCAAATTACCTGTCCGGGAAACGCGGGGCAGCCCAATCCCGCTGGCTGATCTTGAGTGTAGAAGCGACCATAACGGCGGGACTGCGTGCACTGTCGTCCCCAGTAGCCACCTTTCAACGTGAATGGTTGGGCCTGTTGGTCATTGCTTGCCCAGTCCGGCTCGCCATGCCTCGGCGAATGCCCGCTGCTCGTCGACCGTCGCGATCTGGTCGGGGGACGCGTCGTCAAGTGTCTTCACCAGGTCTTCCCTGCGGCCGGGCAGCCCGGGACGCATGATGTAGACCTGCATTCCGCCGCCCATGTCCCGCGCCATGCCGCTCAGGTAGGTGTCGCGCCTCGAGCCCTGGACGGCGATCGTCAGGCCATCCGGTTCGAGTTGGCGGCGGAGCCGGACCAGGGCCTCGAACATGTCCGGTCCCGTAGCGGTATACGGGCAGGTATAACTCCCTATTCGAGTGGCCAGCTCGATCCGGTAGGTCGGCGTCGGGCCGTCATGGCCATCCAGCCATCCGCGCAGCCGGGTCTGTTCGGGCTGACCGTCCTGGGTAACCACGACATCCCGGTCCGCCAGCAGCCGCGGATACTCAATTGCCATGACTCAATCCAACCGGCCGAAACGCACAGAACATCTATTCTCGCGTGTCCTCGCCGACCATCGCGATCTATGGCAAGAACGTACATAGCGGCGGCTCTCGCTCGCCAGCCCAGTGGCGGCGAACACACGTCGTGAATAGGACTGATCCCCTGGATGTCAGCGCTGGCGGGAGTCCTGCCCCGCATCCGGGACGCGAGATCGGCCCCAGCGGCAGGCCAGAACCACCGCCAGCGGCCACACCGCCTCTGCCCCGGCCAGGACCCGCTCGGACAGGCCGACCTGCCTGCCCCCGCCAAACTGCTCCGCGCCGAACCACACGAGCAGGCCAAGCAGCACCCCGGCCGCGCCGGCGCAGGCACCCGGCCGCAGCCAGGCCGGCACCCAGGGGCCCCGCCTGCGGGCACCGAGCGGCCAGACCGCCAGGGCCACGAAACCAGCGGTCGCCCAGAACGCATGCGGCACCGACGAGGCGCCCCCGGCCGTCTCCGGGAACGCCGCCACCAGCATGACCGCCGCCCCGCCGGACATGAGCACGAGGCGGCCCGCCGGCGCCGCCGGCCGCAGCGCCAGTCCCGTGATCACATGGCAGGCCCCCACCCCCGCCAGGGCGAGCGTCATCACCCACCGGTCGGCAGCGCCCACCGCCGCGAGCGAGCTGATCGTGTCAGTCACCGCGTCAAAGGAGCCCGGCTGCAGCCCCGCAGCCAGCGTCCACCCACCCACCAGCAGCACCGGCGCCGCCGCTGAGGAGACCAGGCCCCACCACGGCACGCTCCGCACGACCACCACCATAGGCGAGCTAACGGGGACCTGCCGATTATCTACCTGCTACGCCAGCGATTCGGCTGCTTTCAGGTCAGCGCAGAACGACCGAGTATGCGCTCAATCGGGATGGACAATTAACGGAAATGCGGTGGACGCCGACTGCGGATGCCGGTCATCATCATGGCGTGGGAGACGAGGTGGTCCGCCGGGTCCCGTTCGCCGGGGCGCTGAACTTCCGGGACATCGGCGGCTACCCGGTGGCCGGCGGGGGCATGACGCGCTGGCGGGCGGTCTACCGGTCAGACTCGCTGCACTACCTCACCGGCGGCGACCTGACGGCCTTCGACGCCATGGGCGTCACCACCATCTACGACCTCCGACGGCCCGATGAGATCGCCTCCTTCCCCGGGCCGCGTGACCACGTGCACCTGCCAGTCCCCAGCGGCGACCTCGCCAAGTCCGCGGCCGGCCTGCAGACCCGCCGGGACGGCGAGGAGTGGCTCGCGGCGGACTACCTGTCCATGCTCGCCACGGCCGCGCCTGCCTTCAGCCGCCTGCTCACCTGCCTCGCCGATGACACAGGGCTGCCCGCGGTGATCCACTGCCTTGGCGGCAAGGACCGCACCGGGATGACGATCGCCCTGCTGCTGACAGCCCTCGGGGTCGACCGCGGCACCGTGCTCGACGACTACGAGCTGACCAGCCGCTACCACGCCTCCCGCGTACCGGAAGTGGTCGAGGCATTCACCCGGCTCGGCATCGGCCGCCCCGCGGGCGAGGCGATCATGAGCACGCCCCGCTGGGCGATGGCCCAGGCGCTGCGGGAACTGGACCAGGAACACGCCGGCATCCGGCCTTACCTGCTCGGCCCGGGCGGCATGAAACCGCAGACGCTCAGCGCACTACGCGCAACCCTCGTCGACTGAAGCCACCTAGGGGGCCGTCTCACCCCGGCCCCTGTACAGGCCACTGAAGGCCTAACCGCCGGAACTGCCCCGCGGGCAACAGCAACCACGGCCGACTAGGTTAGCGTCGCTGGCCTCCGCACGGGGAATAGACCCCGGCCAGCGGCGGGTTATCGATCCGGGTCGTCACGAAGGCGTGAAGGGGATCGCCATGACATTTACTCGGCAGATCCTGTTCATCCAGGGCGGCGGTGCGGGCGCGCACGACGAGTGGGACGACAAGCTGGTTGAGAGCCTGAGGCGAGAGCTCGGGGGTGGATACGAGGTCCGCTACCCGCGCATGCCCGACGAGGGCGACCCGAGTTATGCCCGGTGGAGCGCGGCAATCCGGCGCGAGATGGCGGATTTGGACGGCGGCGCAGTCGTGGCCGGCCATTCAGTAGGCGCGACAATCCTCGTCAATGCGCTCGCCGAGCAGCCGCCGGAGAGAGGGCTCGCGGTGATCGCGCTGATAGCGGCCCCGTTCGTCGGCCCGGGCGGCTGGCCCGGCGACGAGTTCGAGCTGACCAGCGACCTCGGCGCGAGGCTGCCGCCAGGTGCGCGGGTACATGTGTTTCACGGACTGCAGGACGAGACCGCCCCGCCGTCGCATGCCGGCCTCTATGCAGCGGCGATCCCGCAGGCGCTGGTGCACCAGCTGCCTGGGCGGGATCATCAGCTGAACAATGACCTGAGCGAAGTGGCTGAGGCGATCCATATCAGCAGGCCAGGGCCCGTCACCGATAAGTAGCGCCGACACCACCTTCACACCAGCGGCTGAGCGGGCAAGCCCGCTGATGCGGCATGGTCGCGTGTGAGCCCCGGGCGGCATGTTCGGATGCAGCTGGTGCCGGCCGATGAAGGTAAGGCGGTTACTCGCGCGGCAGTCGCCTGGTCACCGTGTCGAGTGTCGGCCAAGGAGGACCCTCGCGCAGCGAGCGCAGGAGTTCGTCTCCGAATCGCCTCCCGTTCGGGAACTGGTCGCCAAGCTTCCAGCGCCACGCTGCGACCATCGCGAGAACGAGCTGCCGGCAATCGTCCAGCAGTCCTTGGTTAACGCTCGGGTAGTGCTCGCAGATCGCCTCGGCAACATGGGCGAGATCGAATTCGACGGGCCCGCGGCAGCACGTCTCAAGGTCGATGAACAACGGGCCGTTCTTCGTGCTGAGCACATTGCCTGGATGCGGCTCGCCGTGGAGCAGCTGCTCCACGGCGCCGCGGTCGTCGATCGCCCGTCGCAGGCTTCCTAGTCGGCTGCTGAGGAACACGCGGTCTGCGTCGGCGAGCTCCGGCGAGAGACCCGGGCTGGCAACGACTTCTTCCGCTTGCGCGATCCGATCCGTGAACCGTGGGCTCGGCACGCCAACCTTGCGCATGCCGGCGTGCAGCCGCTCCAGCGCCTTGGCGTAGCCGGCTGGTGAGACGTGAGGTGTCACGGGCTCGTAGTAGGTCCACAGCGTCACCGCGAAGCCATCGCGCGTGTACACGCGCGGGTCCACCCGGGGCTCCAAGGGGCACACCGGGCATCCGGCCTCGGTGAGCCGTTGAGCGAGCTCGACTTCAAGCTGTGCAGCCTCTTGCCCCACATGGGCGACCCGGGCAAGGACGTCGCATGGCGTCAGTCGCAGCGCCAGCTTGTTCGAGTTGTGGAGAACGATCGCGTCGCTGGCTGGCAGGCCGAGCGATGCGGCTACCGACGTCGCAGCCGCGATCGCACGCGTGACGTCGAGCATCTCCACCCTCGAAGCTTGGCATGGATGCGGGGCGATGGAGAAGCGGAAGCCAAGTAGGATATCCGCGTGAACTGTTGACTTATGCGGCAGACGGCTCCGCACTGGCAGCAGGCGGGGAGAGTGCGAGGAAACATCCGAGTGCAAGCGGGAACATCGGAGGCCGCCAGAGCGCTGAACTAGCGGCGCGGGTCTTGGACCTCTGCGGCTGGCGGTGTGCCTGCTGCGGTTCGGGGGACGTGGCGGTGGGCCAGCACAACGCGAGAAACTGTTCGGCGAAGATGCAGAGGCGCGTGGCATGGACCGCTGGCTTCGGGACAATGGATTCCTGAGGGATTCCAGGTCTTGTGCCTGTCCTGCAACGACTTCAAGGGCACGCTCGCGCTGCACCATGTGCGACGCCGCAGCCAGAGCAATGAGGAGAATCGATAAATGACGAAGAGTGACATCATCGGGACCGAGGGCGAGATCACCGCCATTTACCGGAGCGGGGTGCGCCATGCCGAGAGCTGACTTCATCGAGACCGAGGGAACTGTCATCCGGATGCGCGGGCACGGCTTCTACACCGTGGCACTCGCCAACGGGCACGAGGTCCTCGCGAGGATGTCGGGGCGGATGACGAAAAACCACATCCGCGTCATCCAGGACGACCGCGTGCTGTTGGCGATCAGCCCGACGGACTGGTCACAGGGCCGCATCGTTTACCGCTTTAAGTGATTCGCGTTACGACGTCCGGCTAGCGGGCCGGCGCGCCAAGGCCTCCGCTGTGACAGCGGGGGTCCTTGCTTTCACCTGTAAGTGAGCCTCATGAACATCACCGAGTGCGTCCCGCTGGCCGGCCGGGGCCTCGTCGCGCGGCGCGGTCACCTAGTCGCGCTGACCGGCGGCGCGGACGCGGGGCCCGACCCGCTGCTGACCGCGCTGACCGCGGTCGCCTACGCGAACGGTGACGGCGCCGCCCTCGTACTGGCCGGAACGCGCGCTGCCGCGGAGCACGGGGGGCGTCCCGCGTGGGCCTGTGCCGGGGTGACATTCGGCGAGGAGGTCGCGATCCTGGCCCACGGCGAGGCGGTCGCGCTCGTCTCCGTCGACGGCAGCCCCGAGGCTCAGGTCACGGCCAGCGGCTCGATGATCCCGGTGGTGGGCACCTTTACCGGCGCGGTCGTCACGGTCCGGCTCGTCATCGGCCCCCCGGCGCCGACGGACCCCAGGCTCTGGCTGGAGGCGGGAACCGTCTTCGGCGGCGGCATCGTGCTCACCATCAAGCACGACAAACCCGGCAACCTCATCCCGAACGATCCGTATGCGTCTGTCGCAGCCACCATGCGTCCGGCAATGGAGCAGGCTGGCGGGAACATGGTGCTCCATTCCGCAGCCGGGCCCGCGGGCCCGGTCCCGGCGGTCCCGGCGCCCCCGGGTGTGGCGCCCGGCGAGGTGTATCCACAAGACGTTCTGCGGTTAAGGCGAGGCACGCGGAACGCCGACTCAGTTCTGTCCGCATGCGGGCTTATCGATAACCGCGGAGCCGATACGAGCGATTGTTATGCTTCCCGGCATGCTAGCCTCCCCCGGCAGGCCAGGCCGGGTCACGATTTACCGTGCCGCCACAGCCATAATTTCGATATTCGTCGCGGCAGGCTGCTCCAGCGGTGCTGGCAGCGCGGCCGACGGTGGTAGTACGGCGGCGGGCGGCGGACCGCTAAGCGGCGCACTGGCGCACGTCGCGGACACGTCCAATAACCGCAGCAGCATCTATTTCGATGACACGGCCGGGCTTTACCGGCTAACCGGGCCGAGCCCCGATTACGCGAAGGGCTTCGGCGTGCTGATCGGGCTGGGCGCGGGCTCAGTCGCGGGCTACGCGCAGGCATTGCCCGACACCGGCCTCGACCTCGCCAAAGAGAGCTTCGCCATTACCGCGGGCTCACCGCCGGCGACGCTGACCCTAATCGACGGCGGCCAGGATGCCCCCCGGGTCACCAGCCACATGACCAAGCTCGGCTGGAAGCCAGACGGCCGCGCACTGGCCGCCCCGCCACTCACCGCCGCCGCGGGCAGCGGCTCGTACTTCACGCTGGTGATGGCTACGGTACGGGCCAGCGGGACGGATGCGGCGTTTGGCGGCACCGGCGCGGACCTGACCCAGATCGGTTCGCCCGCTGGCCCCACGCTCGCCACCGATCCACAGGTCAGCGCGCTGGCTGCCTGCCTCGGGGCGGTCGTGGCAGCGGCGTTTGAGGTCGGCCGGCCAGCTGGCCCAGGCAGTCCCGCGGAGCTGGCCGTCGGGGTCCGCACGCCCGCCAGCGGGACCGCCGCCCCGCAGGCGGTAGGCTGTGCCGCCTGGCCGACTGAGGCAGCGGCCAGCCAGTACGCGGCCGCCCTGCACACGGCCCTGTTGACGGGGAAGTCGGTCACCGGCGAGCCCTATGCCACCCTGCTGACCCAGGCGAGCGTGACCGCCATCGGCGGCGGCCAGCACGTCGTCCAGTGGACCGCCAGCACCCCGGCACGCGCCGACCAGGTCTTCCAGATGCTGGACAACAAGGACCTCCCGGGGTTGTCGACCTGCGCCCACCCGTCCGTTACCGGCTGCCATTGACCGAGGATGGCAGGAATACGCGCTGACAGCCGTGATGACCTGCGCCCCGAACGCGACTCGAAGGGGGAGATCGCAGCGCCGGCACGAATCAGGCCGCTCCGCGATCATCATGGCGTGACTCACGTTCGGGCGTGGAAACGCCGTGCCGCCCTCGTCCTAGCCGCCCGTGCGCTGCTGGCCGTCAGCAGGGGCACGAAACAGCCCCGGGTAGCCGCGTGAGCGTCTGCCTGCTGTTAGGGCCGACGGGCGAGTACCAGGACGGTGTCTTGGTGAGTAGGTTGCGTGGGAGTCGTGGGTCGATGGCGAACGCGGCGGCCGAGGCCGCGTCGTGCAGGCGGATGTGCTATCACGCGCCACCGCCGTCGCCATGACCGACCTGGGTCCCGGCTTAGGTCCAACCGCTGGATAACCCTCGTGGCTATCGTCTCCTGTCCGGCTACTGGGCGCCGCCGTTACGGCGGGCCTAATCGACGAGTGCTCCGGTAAATGGTCCATTGACCAGGCAGCCTCTCCATGCACAGAAGCGCCGGGACCTGGGATCACCAGCCGTGACGGGCAGCGCGTACCTGGCCGGTTCCGGTAGGCGCTGCAGCAGCCGCTCCTCCCTGTCAGGGGGTGCTGGCGGTGCCGCACAATCGCAGCGTGCTGTCTAGGGCCAAGGCGGCCGCCTCACTGGTGGTGAGGCGTCCCGCGGCCACTTGCTCGGCGGCGGTGCGAATGAGCCCGAGGATGGCGACGGCGAGCCAGGCGGCGGGGAGCGTGCGGTCGAAGTCGCCGGCGAGCTGGCCTCGCCTGATAATCCGCTCGAGCTGGGCGGTCCCGGCGTGGTGGGGGTCGTTGCTGCCGGGCGGGTCCCTGGTGAGGGCGGGGCCAAGCAGGTAGGGGTTGTCGCGGATGAGCTGCCAGCCGATGTCGAGGAACCGGCGCAGCGCGTCGGCGGGCGGGGCAGTGTCGAGGCGGGCGGTGTCGATGGCGGCAACGGTTTCGGCTCCCAGGGCGTGGAGTAGGGCGGCGATCAGGGCGTCGCGGGAGGGGAAGTGCACGTAGACGGTCTGGCGGGTGACGCCGGCCGCGGCGGCGATGTCTTCCATGCTGGCGTCGGGCCGCTCGCCGAGCACGGTGCGGGCCGCACCGATGATGGCGTCGATGCTGCGCCGGGCGTCGGACCGGCGGCGGCGGGGAGGCGGGGCGGTATCGAGCGTGTCAGCCATCAGGGCAAAGATATCCGCCCGGCCGTAACCTTGACAAGCCGTAAGAATTAGATAAGTCTTACAGCATGTCAGAGAACAGGGTGGCCGGGGACGGCCCGGCGATCGAGGCGCGCGGCCTGGTCAAGGTCTACGGCGAGACCCGGGCGCTGGACGGGATCGATCTCACGGTCCGGCGCGGCCAGGTGTTCGGGTTCCTCGGCCCTAACGGGGCGGGCAAGACCACCACCATCCGCATCCTGGCCACCCTGGCCCGGCCGGACGGCGGCACCGCCCGTGTCCTGGGGTTCGACGTGGTGAGCGGGAGGAACGCGATCCGGGCCCGGGTGGCCGTGACCGGCCAGTTCGCCGCCCTCGATGACGACCTGACCGGGTATGAGAACCTGATCGTCTTCGGCCGCCTGCGCGGCCTGTCCCGCACGGCCAGCAGACAGCGAGCTGATGAGCTGCTTGCCGCCTTCGACCTGGCCGGCGCCGGCGGCCGTCCGGTGGGCGGCTACTCGGGCGGGATGCGCCGCCGGCTGGACATCGGGGCCAGCTTGATCGTGACCCCCGACCTGCTGTTCCTCGATGAGCCCACCACGGGCATGGACCCGCGTAGCCGGAGCCGGGTGTGGGAGCTGGTCCGCCAGATCACCGCGGCCGGTAGCACGGTGCTGCTCACCACCCAGTACCTGGAGGAAGCCGACCAGCTTGCCGGGCAGATCGTGGTGATCGACCACGGCCGGATCGTGGCCGAGGGGACCAGCGCCCAGCTCAAGGCCCAGGCCGGCTCGGCGACCCTGCACGTCCGGCTTCTCGACGGCCAGCAGCGATCCCGGGCCCAGGCGGTCCTGGCCGGCACCCTGCAGGGCCCGGTCCAAGTCGGGGCCGACCCCCTCGCACTGTCCGTGCCGCTGGCCACCCCGGCCGACCCGGCCGATGTGGGCGGGCTGGTCGGGCACGCCATGACCCGGCTCTCCGACGCCCGGGTGGCGGTCGCCGAGGTCGCTCTCCGCCAGCCCAGCCTGCACGAGGCGTTCCTCGCCCTCACCGGCCACCCAGCCGGCCCAGCCGCTACCGACTCCGGGGACGCGAATCCATGACCACACCGACTGCCACCACCAGCCCCGCCGTACCGGAGGCTCACCGCCTCGACAACCTGCTCTCGCCCAGCGGGCCGCCGCGCCGTGCCGGAGCGCTCGCCGCCTCGGCGACCTTCGGGTGGCGGGCCATTCTCAAGATCAAGCACGAACCCAAGCAGCTCACGGACGTGATCGCGATCCCGGTCCTGATCACCGTCGTGTTCACCTACATCTTCGGCGGCGCCATCAGCGGCTCGCCCGGCAACTACCTCAAGTTCCTCCTGCCCGGCACGCTGAGCATGAGCATTGCCCTCGTCACCATGTACGGGGGCGCCCGCCTCGCCCAGGACGTGACCACCGGCGTGTTCGACCGCTTCCGCTCTCTGTCCATCTGGCGCGGCGCCTTCGTGCTGGGTGGACTGCTCAGCGATGCCGGCCGTTACCTGTTCGCCTCCGGCATCGTGGTGATCCTCGGACTGATCATGGGCTACCGGCCCGATGGCGGCGCACCCGGTGTGCTCGCCGCGGTAGCCCTGGTGGCGGCTTTCGGGCTCTCCCTGTCCTGGCTATGGGCCGCGGTCGCACTGCTCGTCCGCGACCCCGCCGTCGTCATAAGCATCGCCAACGTCGTGCTCATGCCGCTCTCGTTCGCCAGCAACGTCTTCGTCCAGCCGCGCACCATGCCCGGCTGGCTCCAGGCGTTCATCAACGTCAACCCCGTCAGCCACCTCGCCGACGCGGCCCGGGACCTGATGAACAACACCGGCAGCGCCGGCGGCCCGGTCGCCTGGTCGCTCATCGCGACCGCCGCCATCACCCTGGTGTTCGCTCCGCTCACCCTCCACCTCTACAGCAAGCAAGGCTGACGCGCACAGGCAGGAAGGACATCTCACATGACGGAGCACATGTCCGGCGAGCCGGACGCTGAGGACCGGTTCGTTCGCCTTGACGATGGTGACATGCACGTCGTGGAGGACGGCAACTCGGGCGCGCCCGCTTTGCTGCTGATCCACGGTTCTGCGGGCTCGCTGGCCTCCTGGGACGCGGTGGTCCCGTCGCTCGCGGGCGCCTTCCGCGTGATCCGTGTCGACCTGCTGGGCTGCGGAAGATCGGCAACCCCCGCGGGCGGCTACGACATCCCTACTCAGGCCCGCCGGGTCGGTACCGCGCTGGATAAGCTCGGCGTGAGCCGGGTGACGGTGATCGGGCATTCCGGGGGCTGCACGGTGGCCACGGCCCTGGCCGAGCAACGGCCCGGCGCGGTGGCGGCGCTGGCGCTCATCGACATGGGCCCCACCCCGGACGCCAAGATCCCCGAAAGCCGGCTCACCCGTCTCCTGCTGACCCAGTTTCCCGGTCCGCTGCTGTGGCGCCTGAAAACTGAGGCCACCATCCGGAAGGCCAGTCGCACCGGCTTCGCCCGTCCAGTCGACATCCCCGACGCCCTCATCGAGGGTCTGCTGGGGATGACGTACCAGGCCTTCGCGGGGGCGATGCGCGCGCCCCTGGACTACCTCGGGCAGCGGAGCCTTCCCGACCGGCTAACAGCGCTGAGCCTGCCGGTCCTGGTGGTCTTCGGCGCCGCCGACCAGCGGTGGCGATCTTCGTCGGCTGCTGCATATCGCGTCGTGCCCGGCGCCCGCGTCGAGTTGCTGCCGGGTGTGGGACACACCCCGATGATGGAGGACCCGCAAGCGACCGGCAAGCTGCTGCTGGACTTTGCGGCGGCCAGCGAGCTCCACGACGAAGAACCCAAGCTTTGACACCACCTCCGCCACCGCCCAGCTGGTTCGGGCCAAGAGCCAGCACCGATGACCCTGCGGTCGCCGCGCTGCTCGATCAGGTCGCGCCTGCCAGGACGGCGCGGACGCGCGGGGCGGGCCCGGCTGGCCGAATCCGCGCTGCGGGCGGGGAGGCTCTGGCCAGGTCTGGCACGGCTGGTCATGTGCGGGAAACACTGGCTGCGTAACGTGGCGGCAGCGCGGGACGCGCCGTGCACCTGGCGGGAGGAACATGGTGGTGACCAAGAGGGAGGCCGGCGAGGCCGTCCGGGCGGCCAAGGCCCGCCTAGGCGTGACCTGGGCCCAGCTAGCCGACGCGGTGGGACGGCCGGTTGCGTGGACGACATCGGCGCTGTTGGGCCAGCAGCCGATGACCGTCGCCCAGGCTACGGCGGCCGCATCGCTCCTCGAGCTGGGCGAGGACGTCGCCCAGGCCTTGCAGTTGCAGCCGACCCGGGGCGCGCTGGACTCGCCGGTCCCTGTCGACCCGACGATCTACCGGTTCTATGAGGTGCTGCAGGTCTACGGCCCGACGATCAAGGAGCTCATCCACGAGCAGTTCGGCGACGGCATCATGAGCGCGATCAACTTCCGCCTAGACGTCCGGCGCGAATCCGATCCCGCCGGCGACCGGGTGATCGTCACGCTGGACGGCAAGTTCCTGCCCTACCAGTGGTGAAGACGGCCAGACCGCGCTAAGGACTTTGACGATCTGGCCCATACAGCCCTGTCCGCAGCATGAGAGTGCGACTCGCGCACTTCCGATATGGAGCCGCGGCCCCGACGCGCGCGCATCTCCGATGATGGGCACATGGAGTGGACCTTCACTGGCGAGGTGATCGAGTGGCGCGGACCGGCGCCGTACCTCTTCGTGGCCATGACGCCCGAGGAAAGCGAGGATCTCAAGGAGGCAGCCCGCGGCCTTATCTACTGGGGCCAGGTGCCGGTCTTCGTCACCATCGGCGGCACCGAGTTCACCACTGCGCTGTTCCCCAAGGACGGGCGCTACCTAGTGCCCGTCAAGGCGGCGGTGCAGCGAGCGGAGGCGATCGGGGAGGGCGCGATCGTTGAGGTCGCCTTGCGCCTCAACTCCGCGCGCTAGGAATGATGGGGCACGCAGCCAGCGGCATGTGCGAGCGCGGCTACGCGGAGAACAACTTCCAGTGCCCCTCGGAGATGACCTCGACGGTGCCGTCGGTCACCTTGATGGCGGTCTGGTCGTCGATCGCGTACGCCGGGCACGCGATCTCGGCCGACCAGCGAATCGGTTCCCGCACGCATTACCTCGCCGGCTCGGGCAAGTTGGAAGGCATGACGACCGCAGCCGAACGACTCCTCGTGCCCGGCCCGGAGGAGCAGCAACTCGCCGGGCGGGCCGGGACCTGGACCGTGACAGCGACCATGTGGCCGGCCCCCGGCGCCGGGCCGGTCGTGACCGGCGGCCTGGTCGCCGAGCGGACCATGATCGGCCTCTACCTGCAAGAGACCATGCGCCCCGCCCCCGGCGGCACCGGACCGGACTTCCGGCGCATCGACTACCTGCACTACGACCGGGTAGAGGGCCGCTGGAAGTACGTGTCCATGGACACCCGGCTGCCGGTGTCCATCATGCCCGCCCGCAGTTTCGGGCCGGCCGGAAACGGCACCCTGCGCCTGCAGTTCGAGCCGCTGGGCTTCGTCGGCTTCGGCGACGAGGTGGGCGGCACGCTGATGCAGTCGGACATGCGGATCACCACCCAGTCACCCGGCCGCGAGCTCAAGGAGCAGCACTTCATCGTCGCCGACGGAACGGCCCGCGAGTGGCTGGCGGTCCAGTACGAGTACCGCCGCTAGCAAAGGACCAGCGCGGGGGCGGTGCGGCGCGGCAGTCGGGACTGAGCCTTTCCCGCGTCCTTCTCGTGCGCATGGCGGCGCACCGGACCGGATCGCTTCCTCGGGGAATGGCGGGCTCGGTGCCGCCTTCCTCGATCCGCTCGGTGTCGTCAGGCGCGCGGCTGCCCAGGCTGGGCCAAGGGCAACGGGCGGTTGTCCACCACCGTCTTCATCACGATGGTCGAGGTGATCTGCCGGACCCCGGGCAGTGTCGCCAGCTTCTGGTCGCGCAGCGCCGCGTACTCGTCCAGGCCGGCACGGCTCATTGCCAGGCTGACCGATGCTGTCGCCAGTGTCCTTGGCGAGCAGGCGCGCAGTGGCACCAGCGTGGAGCTCGTGGCCACGCCCGAGGGGCGCACCGGCATCGGGGGCGCCGTCTCCCGGTAGCCGACACTGAGCCATGCCACGATCCGTTGCCGAGCCACCACCTTGGCCGCCACGGCGCACGCTCCACACCGCCGAGTGCGGGCAGTAACGATAACCGGATTGCGGTCCATGCGCCGGCGCCCTGATCATCTGCTTATGAGCGAGACGCCTGCCTCGGCGAGGCTAAGACATGCTGTCCGGGCGATCATCCTGGCCGATGATGACCGTGTCCTGCTGTGCCGGTTCAGCTTCCCGCATCCGGCTGTGCCAGCGAGCGCGACGGTCGTATGGGCGGCCCCCGGCGGCGGCATCGAGCCCGGCGAACTGCCCCTGGCGGCCCTGCGCCGGGAGTTGCACGAGGAGACGGGGCTCGCCATTGACGCCGACCCGCCTCACGTCTGGCACCAGGAAGTCGCCGCTCCCGGCCATGCGGACGGCTACGACAGGGTGGTCAACGACTACTTCCTCGTCCGCACCACGCGCTTTGACCCCCGCGGCGCGCTGTCCGATGATGAACTCGCCGCCGAGCACATCACGGGGATGCGATGGTGGCGGCACGCGGACATCGCCGGATACAGCGGACCCGACCTGTTTTCACCGCGTGACATCGCTACACCGCTGGCGGCGCTGATCGCCGGCGACATCCCGGACACGCCAGTGAAGCTCGGCCTGTGATCTCCCCCGGCACTGACAGGAAATCAGAAGGACGCCGCGATGAAC
>Ga0265337_1000915_pt1 | contig 15456 bp, 8 predicted proteins | sample 42122metaG_FD_192441 | JGI IMG/M metagenome (GOLD analysis project Ga0265337, IMG submission 192441) | Rhizosphere microbial communities from Carex aquatilis grown in University of Washington, Seatle, WA, United States - 4-21-22 metaG | ecosystem: Host-associated > Plants > Roots > Rhizosphere >... | reverse complement strand
CCGAGTTGGGCGTTTGTGAAGAAACAGTTCGACGCCTGGTTCGACGCAAGGTGTTGCGGAAATTGCCGGCGCTGCGGCGCATTCTAATTCCAAAGGCCGAATTCCAGCGGTATTTGGAGGCGGGGGCGGGGGCGGGGGTAGCTCCTGTAAAAACACTCTCAAAAAACGGCCCAGAAACGGCCCAGAAGAAAACAGCACTTTTGTAAGTATGTTTACCCCAATAGGATATGAGTCAAAGACCAAGCGATTATGAGTCCCCTGCTCTAACCGCTGAGCTACGGGCCCGAACCAAGGCTATTTTGCGTCGGGCCGCGCGCGCGGCAGGTTTATTCCGCCCATCTCAGTCAAAATCCAGGTCTTCGATTTCCAGAAAGCCGTGCAACTGGCGGATCCGTGTGGGATGGCGCATCTTCCGGAGCGCCTTGGCCTCGATCTGCCGGATGCGTTCGCGCGTAACCCGGAATTGTTGTCCGACTTCCTCGAGTGTGCGCGCACAACCGTCCCCCAGGCCGAAACGCAGTTCCAGCACCTTGCGCTCACGCTCGGTCAGACTGCACAACACATCCCCCAGTTTATCCTTGAGCAGGCTGAAACTGGTGATATCGAGCGGGTTGCTGGCGGCCTTGTCCTCGATGAAATCGCCGAAGTTGGCGTCATCGGCGTCGCCGACCGGGGATTGCAACGAGATGGGTTGTTGGGCCATTTTCAGGACGGCCCGCACGCGGTCCACGGGGATCTGCATCTCGTCGGCGAGCTCCTCCGGCACGGGCTCGCGGCCGAAATCCTGCAGCAGGCGCTTTTGCGTGCGCATGAGCTTGTTGATGATTTCGATCATGTGCACCGGGATGCGAATCGTCCGCGCCTGATCGGCGATGCTGCGGGTGATGGCCTGCCGGATCCACCAGGTGGCGTAGGTGGAGAACTTGTAACCGCGGCGGTATTCAAATTTTTCCACGGCCTTCATCAATCCCATGTTGCCCTCCTGGATCAGATCGAGGAACGACAACCCGCGGTTGGTATATTTTTTGGCGATGGAGATGACGAGGCGGAGGTTGGCCTCCACCATTTCCGTCTTGGCCTGCAGGGCCTGGGTGGAAAATTCCCGCAAGCGGTCGAAGGTGTGGAGATAGTCCTCATGGGGCATCCGCACAAACTCCTCGAGCGCCTTGATTTTTTGCCGTTCCGCCTCCACCAGGTGCCGCTGCGCGCTGGATTCGCGCTGCGCCTCGGCATCGGCCAGCGCGCGCAGGCTGTATTGCAGTTTGTCGTGGATGTTTTCGGCGACGAGCGCCATTTCCTCGATCACCTTGTGTTTGCAGCAAAATTTGGAAAACGCCCGCTGGAGTTTTTGATCCACCCGCTTGAACGCCGCGAACGCGCGGGAGGATTTGGGTATGCCATGCGTGTCCCGCCAGGCGGTGTATTTCTCATCCACCTCGTGGTCGATCTGGCGGACCTGATCCACCAGCCGGTGCAGCACGCGCAAATGCCCCGTGCGGTTGTCCACCTTCTTGTCCAGAATGACGCGGTCGAACCGTTCCCGGGGAGGTTCGCCGAGCAGTTTTTCCGCCAGCGCGATGTGTTCCTTGCCGGCGAATCCGAGGCTGTAAATGATTTTGCGGACCTCGTTTTCGGCGGCCTCGATGCGTTTGGAAATTTCCACCTCCTGCTCCCGCGTCAACAGGGCCACCTGTCCCATCTGCTTGAGATACATCCGCACCGGATCGTCAAGGATGTCAAGCCGGGTGGTGTCCTCCTCCTCGGCTTCGGGAGTCTTGACGCGGTCCACCTCCGCCTGGTCCACGATTTCAATTTCCAGGCTGCGGAGTTTGGTGAAAACCAGATCCAGTTTTTCCGGTTCAATCGCATTCTCCGGCAAGGCTTCGCTGATATCATTGTAAGTCAGATGTCCCTGCTCCTGGGCGAGGCGGACCAATTCCTTGATTTTTTCCGTCAGCCCCGCATCAGAATCCGCTGGTGGCAGTCCGTTGAGCGATGGGGCGGCAGCGGGGGGGGAGGGCTGGTCGGCGGAAACCGTGCCGTTGTGCCTTGCCGGTTTGGGAAGCGAGTCCGCCTCGGTTTTGCGAGCCTTGGATTTTGACATACGCATTCAACTCTCCCGGCTCAACACCGAAAGTGTGCCGGAATATGGAAAGTCTGTTTTCACTCGTCAAGCGGGTAAATGGATTGCTTCGACCGTGATGGCCACCGGCGTGTCGGCATAAATCTTAAATATCGCGCGCGATGTAAATTTCGCTTTCTTTCAGATGTTTCAGGATCATATCCACCGTGCGGTCAATCGCACCCAGATTTTCACGAACCACGCGCTGCGCGTTGCGCCCCAATTCCAGACGCTGGTTTTCGTTGGCCAGCAATCCGGCAATGGCGGTCTCCAATCCTTCCGGATCGCGCACCTGGATGGCGCCGTTCTGGGCGACAAAACTCCGGGTGATGTCGGCAAAATTTTGCATGTTGGGCCCCAAAACCATCGCCTTGCCGAGCGCGCCGGGTTCAATTGGATTTTGCCCCCCCATGGCGGTGATACTTTTTCCGACAAAGACTACTGTCGCACACGGATAGAAGAATCGCAACTCGCCGGTGGTATTCACCAGCAGACAATTCAACTCGCCTTCACGAAACTGCGTATTCGTAAAAATCTCGTTGCGGCAGGCAAATTTCACCCCCCGCTCCTGCAATTGTTGTCCAATCTCCCGCGCGCGCTCGAAATGGCGCGGGACCAGCACCAGAAACAGCTTGGGAAACCGCGCGCGCAGCCGTTGCGCCATCTCCGCCAGGAGCAGCTCTTCACCGGCGTGGGTGCTGCCGCCGATCAAGATCGGCGCGTCCGGCGGGACGCCCAGTTGCCGCAGCATGGCCGGCACATCCAGGGCGCGGCGTTCATCCAGTTTGGCCGCGTCAAATTTCAAATTGCCAACAATTTGGATGGCCTCCGGCCGGCAGCCGACTTCCCGCAGGCGCGCCGCATCGGTTTCATTTTGCGCGCCCACGCCGGCGAACGACGCGAACAGCGGCCGGAACAGACGGCGGAATCGCTTGTAACCCCGATACGAGCGGTCGGACAACCGCGCGTTGGCCAGGAAGAGCGGGATGCCAAGGTCGCGGGCACGCCAGAGGAAATTGGGCCAGATTTCCGCCTCGACCAGCACGATGGCCTGCGGGTTGATGACGGCCAGCGCCCGGTTGACGCATTTTCGCCGGTCCACCGGGTAGTAGATTTTGCTGATATGCGTGGGCAGCCGGCTGCGCAATTCGCCCATGCCGGTGGTCGTGGTGGTGGACACGACGATTTTGACGTTGGGCACCCGGGGTTCAAGCGTGCGGATGAGCTGGGTGCACAAATTGACTTCGCCGACGCTGACGGCATGAATCCAGATGACATGGCGGTTGGTGAGCGCCTGTTTCAAGCCCCCGTGGTAATGCCCGAAACGTTCGTTAAAACCAGGTCGCCAGTTGCCGCGCCGCCGCAACCGCCAGAAGTAATAGGGCGACGACAACAAGAAACCAACGTTGAATAGAATGTTGTAAAGTGTGCGCACGCAAAATCCAGAAGCCCGGCGGCTTCAATTTCCGCAATCCGTCGCCCGCGGCAAAGAGAATGTTTTAAGCCGGCGCCTTTTTCAATAGCGAAAGAACAACCACCAGACGAGGAGCAACACCGGCAGCAGGCAGGGGACGGTGAACTTGAAAATGAAGCCCGGAAACGTCGGAGTGCGGACCTTGAGCTGGTCGGCGACGGCCTTGATCATGAAGTTCGGGCCGTTGCCGATATAGGTGGCCGCGCCGAAAAACACCGCACCGACGCTGATGGCCAGCAGGTTCCCGGCGTGCTGCCGCAGCAATTCATCAATGTCCCGGGCGCCAATCGCGCTGAACAGCGCGCGCAAAAAACCGAGGTACGTCGGGGCGTTGTCGAGCCCGGCGGACAACATGCCCGTGCCCCAGAAAAAAATTCCCGGGGTGGGATTGTGCCCGAGCCATTCGCCGGCATGCTGATCAATGCAATCAAGGGCGGGCATCATGGTGGCAAAAATGCCGGCGAACAGGACGGCGACCTCCTGGAGGGGATGAAAATTAAAACCATTTGCCGCATGCACGGATTTTGTTGTCGTGAAATACGAACCGGCGGCGGCGCCGAGCATCAGCGCTTCCCGCAGGAATTTGGGCCGGACCACAAAAACCGCGCCCAGAATGACGGCGAGAAAAAACAGGTTGGGCAGGCCGTCGAACCGCCACGTTTCAAGGGCGGTTTCCTGCTCCCGCACCGCGCGCGGCGCCCGGGCGAAGTTGATCCGATCCAGGACGTAAAAGATTGCGAGCAGCATTCCGACCCCCAACGCCCACATGGGCCAGCAATGAATAATGACCCACCAAAACGGCACGCCTTGCAGATAACCGAGGAACAGGGGCGGGTCGCCGATGGGAGTCAGGCAGCCGCCCACATTGGCCACGAGGAAAATGAAGAAAACAACATGATACGCCGTGACCCGGTAGCGGTTCATCCGGATCCAGGGGCGGATCAACAACATCGCCGCGCCGGTGGTGCCCAACACATTCGCCACCACGGCGCCGATGAATAAGAAAATGACGTTGGCAAATGGAGTGGCTTCGCCTTTGACCCGAAAATGAATGCCGCCGGAAACCACAAAGAGCGAGCCGACGAGCGCGATAAAACTGACATATTCGTGGGCGGTATCCAGCACACGCACCGAAGCCTGCAACCCCAATAGATAATAACCGAGGACGATGGCGCCAAGACCGAGCGACACCTTTGCATAGTGTCGCAACCACCAGCGGTCCGCCAGCAATGGCGCGACCGCCATCGCGCCGAGCAGCAGCGCGAATGGCAGGATGAAAATGGGATTGGGGGCCGCCATCGCAAGATTTTCGCGGACGCGTGCGGCCCGGTCAACTGAAACCGGCAAATTGAATTGAACTGGGGCGTCTGATTATGTCCAATGCCCGCGCATGACGCCGCCGGAACCCCGCCCGCGAATTTTCAAACACCCCTGGACGTGGTGGTTCATGGTCATGTTGCTGGTCGTGGTGGCGGCCGGGCGGCTGCGGCTGCTGAATTTTCCGCTGGAGCGCGACGAAGGGGAATACGCCTACGCCGGCCAGCTCATCCTGCAGGGGATACCGCCCTACGAACTGGCCTACAACATGAAGTTTCCGGGAACGTATCTGGCCTACGCCGTGATCATGGCAATTTTCGGCGAGACGCCGGCGGGAATTCATTTCGGACTGCTGCTGGTGACGACGGCGACGGCGCTGATGCTGTTCTGGCTCGGTAAAAAAATTCTTGATGAAACCACGGGCATCATCGCAGCCGTGAGTTACTCCGTGATGGCGACGAGCACGGCGATGTTCGGGTATTCGGCCCACGCGACGCATTTCTGCGCGTTTTTCGTGACGGCCGGACTGTGTTTGCTGTGGCGCGCGCGGCAGAAGGAAAATTTCCTGGCGCTGGCGGCTGGCGGCGTCTTGTTCGGTGTGGCAGTGTTGATGAAGCAACACGCGGCACTCATTGCGCTGTGGGCGGGACTGATGCCGGCCCTGGCCGGCCCGCGACAAAAAGATATTCCCGTCCGCCGGCGTTTGGCCGAACTCGCGGCGTTTGGCGCGGCGGTTCTTCTGCCGTTTGGTTTGTGCTGCCTGTGGCTGTGGCGCGCGGGCGTATTCGCAAAATTCTGGTTCTGGACGGTGGATTACGCACGGGCGTATGTTTCGATCATCCGTTTTTCGGACCTGATGACGCCGCTTTCGTGGAGCTTGCGTTCAATGTTTTCAGACTGCTGGCTATGGTGGTTTGCCGTCGCGGGGCTGGGCGTGATCTGGCTTGACGGACGCCTGCGGGGAAACCGCACATGGCTGTTTGGATTCGGTGTCGCCGCCGCGCTGACCACCGCGCCGGGATTTTATTTTCGCACGCACTATTTTCTTTTGACGCTGCCCGCCGCCGCGTTGCTGGCCGGGTGCGCCGTGAGCGGCGGCATTCATCGGTTGCGGCAGAACCAGCGCACGGAGAAATTGCGGCTGGTCCCCGCAATCACCTACAGCGCGGTGCTCGCGGCGGTCCTGTTCAAATACGCGGATGTCTCGTCCGTGCTGGCGCGGGCGGGGGGCCGCGCATTGCACGGCATGGAACCGGTGCCGGAGTCGCAGGTGGTGGCGGCCTTCATCCGCGCCAATTCGCCGCCGTCCGCGCGCGTCGCCGTGCTCGGCTCGGAACCGCAGATTTATTTTTACGCGCACCGCCATTCGGCCACCGGCTACATCTACATCTATGGGCTGATGGAGCCGCAGCCGTTCGCCTTGCAGATGCAGCACGAAATGATTGCCGAGATCGAGACCAACGCGCCGGAGTTCATCGTTTATTCGACGATAGATTCCTCGTGGCAGCGGCGGCCAGATTCCGCGCCGGATATTTTCAAGTGGTGGGCGGATTACCGGACGAACTATGACCTCGCCGGCCTTGCCGAAGTGATTTCGCTGGTTGAAACCAAATTTTACTCGGACGCAGACGCCGTCCATCACGGCCCACTCAAGGACATTGGTCTGGAAATCTACCGGCGCAAAACCGCCGCCATGCATCCATCAAATTGAATTGAACTGGCGCGCCTGATTTTGTCCAATACACGCGCATGACGCCGCCGGAACCCCGCCCGCGAATTTTCCAACGCACTTGGACGTGGTGGTTCATGGTCGTGGTGCTGGTCGTGGTGGCGGCCGTGCGGCTGCGGCTGCTGAATTTTCCGCTGGAGCGCGACGAGGGCGAATACGCTTATGCCGGCCAGCTCATGTTGCAGGGCATCCCGCCTTACCAACTGGCTTACAACATGAAATTTCCCGGCACCTATGCGGCTTACGCCGGCATCATGACGTTGTTCGGCCAGACTCCGGCCGGAATTCATTTCGGCGTGCTATGCCTGACGCTGTTGACGACGCTGATGCTCTTCTGGCTGGGCAAACAAATTCTCGATTGGATGGCGGGAATGGTCGCCGCCACGTTTTACGCCGTGATGGCGGCCAGCCCGTCGATGTTGGGACTGGCCGGACACGCCACGCACTTCGTTGCCTTTTTTGCCACCGCCGGCGTGTGTTTGCTGTGGAAAATCCGGCAGAAACATCGGTGGCCAATCACCCTGGCTTCCGGACTCCTGTTTGGACTGGCGGTTTTGATGAAGCAACATGGCGCAGTGCTGGCGTTATGGGCGGCCATCGCTTTAACCCTGATGGCCTTGGGCCGGAAGGAAATTTCGTTTGGCCGGCGTCTGGCCACCATCGCGGTCTTCGGCTCGGCCATGATTCTGCCGTTTGCCCTGTGCTGCCTGATCCTCTGGCACGCGGGAGTTTTTGAAAAATTCTGGTTTTGGACTATTAATTACGCACGCGAATATGCCTCGGTCGTACCCCTCTCGGAATCCCCGCGGTTCCTCTGGCAGGGTTCCCGGCACGCGCTGGTGAAGGGATGTTTATTGTTGCCGTTTGCCGCCGCCGGTGGGCTGCTGATTTGGTTTGATGAGCGGCTGGTAAAGTCACGCTTCTGGGTTTTCAGTTTTGGCGTGGCCTCGGTGCTGAGTGTTTTCCCCGATTTTTATTTTCGGAAACATTATTACCTGCTGATGCTGCCGGGACTGGCCGTGCTCGCCGGGATCGCAGTCAGCAGCCTGTGCCGGCGAGGCGAACAAAAAGTTTCCAACCCGGCTCTTCAACCCTGGCCGGTTTGGGTTTATGCGTTGACGTTGGCGATCACCGTGTTGACCTGTGCCGACATTTGGTTCTGGCAGACACCCTTCCAGGCCGCGCGCACTACATATCAGGCCGATCCCTTTCCCGAAGCAGAGGCCGTCGCCACTTTTATCCGGGCCAATTCCCCGCCGTCCGCGCCCATGGCCGTGCTGGGATCGGAACCGGAACTGTATTTTCTTTCCCGCCGCCATTCCGTGACCGGTTACATCTACACCTACGGCATGATGGAGCCACAGCCGTTTGCCCGGCGAATGCAGGATGAGATGATTCACGACATCGAAACCAGCAAGCCGGGGATCATCATTTTCGTGGACGACCGCATGTCATGGTTTCGATATCCCGATTCAGACCTGACCATTTTCAACTGGTGGGACGCCTACTCGACCAACTACACCCTGGTGGCCATTGCCGACGTGCTTTCGTCGAACAACACCGTTTATGCCTGGGGGCCGGACATGGTAAAACATTATGGCGGGGCCCGCGGCAGCGCCCTGGAAGTTTATCAGCGGGCGACCAATTCACCCACCTCCCGGCCCAATCCCGGCCCGACCGAATAATTTTTACCCGGCATGATTGCGTCCTTTACCAGCCCCAATTTGCGCAAGGCATGCTGGATCGTGGCTCTTTCGCTCACCGGTGCGTCGATCCTTTTGCATTTTTTTTCCTTCACTCAGGTAGGTGGCTTATGGCGCGATGAAATTGCCATCGCCAATATTGCGACGATGCCCTCCTGGGGTGAGACCTTCCGAGCCCTGCCACATGATCATTGCCCGATTGTGTTTCCGGCAGTGGTACGAATTTGGACGGCGCTGGGGCTGGCACAAACCGACACCGGCCTGCGGATGCTGGGATTGGGAATAGGTTTGTTCGTGCTCGCATCTTTCTGGGCCGCCAGCCAGATGATGGGCAAGAGCCTGCCACTGCTGTCGCTGGCCATCGTTGCAGTGAATCCAGTGGTCGTCCGTTATGGTGATTCGATCCGCGGTTATGCCCTCGGGATTGCCTTTATCATGCTGACGATGGGCATGATCTGGCGTTTTATCGAAACCCCGAAATTGGGCCGCGGATTATTGGCGGGAGTGTTGGCGGTAGTGAGCGTACAGACGCTGTATCAAAATGCATTCTTACTGCTGGCCATTGGCATCGGCGGTGTGGTCGTTTCCCTTCGCCAACGCCAACCGGCCAAGGCCGTGGGTGTTCTGGGCATTGGAGCCGTTGCCGCGCTTTCACTCTTGCCCTACGTCAATCCCATCCGTCAGGCGCAAAGCTGGTGGGTGGTCAGCCAATCCGGCACCAACCTGGAAATAACCCTGGACCGTCTCACCAAGCTGACCGGCCCGTTTCTCGGTGTTTGGGTGGCTGTGGTCGTGTTGGCTGTGCTTTTTGGAATCGGCCGGGCGGTTCTGGTGCCACGGCGGAACCCGGTCCATGAATTGGAAGATCTGCCGCTGTTTGGCAGCATCGCCCTGATACTGGGCGCGGTAGGTTTCGGAGTGTTTATCCAGTTGACCGGCCTGCTTACGCAGACCTGGTATTACCTTCCGGCCTTGTGCTTTACGGTGATATGTTGTGATGCCATCGTGTCGCGAATGCATCCCGCCGCCGGGGTTGGCGTGTTGGTACTGGCAGTGGGAACACTGATTTATTCGATTTCACCGTCGGCATATGCAGCACTGCGCTGGCGGCAGACCAATGGTGACCTCTTGGCCGCACAGGTGGCTCGAACCGCCGGCGCCAACGATCTGGTCATCGTCCATCCATGGTATTTTGGCCTGACGTACGGTTATTATTACCACGGTGCCGCCAAATGGACGACGTTGCCACCCTTGACCGATTATCGGTTTCATCGGTATGACTTGCTCATGGATCAACTGGCGACAACCAACGCCATCGCCCCGGTGCTGGAACAGGTGGCCACCACCCTCCGTTCGGGAAATCGCGTCTGGGTGGTGGGTCGCCTGCCATTGCTGCCGGCTGACGGCGCGGCACCTGCCAGCCCGCCACCGGCTCCAAACGGACTGCGCGGATGGGGTGACCAGCCTTATTCGGAGGCTTGGGGTCTCGAATTCCGCTATCTCCTCAAACTTCACGTCACCAACGCCACCCTGGTGGTGGACCCGGCGACCAATTCCATTCCCATCAATCCGATGGAAAGAATGACGCTGATCGTCACGAGTGGTTGGAAGGATTCCGCTCCGACGAATGAATGAGCCGGACATAAACCGTGGTGATTGGCGCTGGGGACTGCTTCGTGCCCTGGTGGTTTTGGGGGCGGTGGCGATCACGTTGTCCCCGATATTCATTTTGAATGCAGTGACGTTCATGACGGATATTCCAGCGTTGTTTCTTTTGCTGGCGTCGGCCTGCGGGTTTGTGCGTGTGGCCGGAGTTCTGGACGGCGCCGGCAATGATGCCGCGCGGATCGGGGCATTGCCACGGCCTTTTTGGGGATGGCTCTTGTTCGCCACGGCGAATGGCATTCTGGGTGGCTCCATCCGGCAAACCGTCTGGATAATGGCCTGCTTCGCACCATGGTGGCTTCTGGTCCGGCGGCGGACATTTCTGCGACTGCCTTCTGCTAGATGGCCGCTGACCCTGTCCAGCTTGGCCGCCATGGCTGTTGCCGTCTTGCTGGTCGCCTGGTTCAAGCACCCATTCAACTCAGGGCCGACCGACGTGGGCGCGGGTCTGCAACACGTCTTTCAATCCCGGGTTGTCCTGTTTCTTAGCCAGTTGGCCGCTTTCCCTTCATTTCAGCCAAGCACGGCTTGACGGAAGCCTTTTTCACGGCAAACTTCCTTTTGCTTGGCGCAAAACGCGGCAGCGTCGGCGACAAGCAATTTGTTCGCTGACATTTCGAAAACCACCGCCGTACAGTCCTTCATGCGGCGCGTGGCGGAGGGCGGCGCGTTGTCCGATACCGGGGTTTGCGCATCCGCCCGCCCGTTTCTTGCCGTTTTGCTCCGGCACATTTTTCCCAAACGCCAGATTGTTGTCGTGACCGACAATCTCAAGACCCAGGAGGGTTTTCACCAGGATTTGGAAACCTGGCTGGCGGAAATGCGGAGGGCGGAGGGCGGAGGGCGGAGTGAAAATGCCGCGCCGTTGTTTTACCCGGCCTGGGAGATGCTCCCGCATGAAGGTAAACTGCCGCCTGCCGACACGATCAGCGACCGGCTCGAGACGCTGGTCGCCCTGGCTTCAAACTCCGCACTCCCAACTCCGCACTCCCAACTCATCGTCGCCAGCATCACCGCGCTTTTGCAAAAGACCTTTCCCCCGGCCCGGCTGCGCGAGCGCACCCGCACGCTGGCCCGCGGCGATAAAATCAATCCCTTCGATCTGATTGAATGGCTCGAAGAACAGGGACACGAAGCGGAGGCCCAGGTCACGCAGAAGGGCGAAATCGCTTTGCGCGGCGGCATTCTCGACGTTTGGCCGCTGGCCAGCCCGTGGCCCGTGCGATTGGAATTCTTCGGCGACGAACTGGAATCCCTGCGCCATTTCGATCCACTCACGCAAATTTCCCGCGAGGAAATTGGTTCGGCCACCCTGCCACCCGGCGGTGAATCGGGAATCCTCAAAGACGAAATTCAAAAAACGGAAGCCGGCCGTCAGAATCCGGCGGGCTTGGCAACGTTGCTTGATTACCTGCCACGCGACACAATTTTTCTCCTTTGTGAACCGGAACAACTGGCTGAACGGGCCGGTGAATACGCCAATCAGGTTCCCGCGAGCGATCCGTTCTTTGTTTCCTGGGAGCAATTCCTTGCCGGCCTCGACCGGGGTGGCCTGACCCGGATTGAGCTGGACGAAAGCGGTCCGGCGCTTTTTGCAAGTCTGGAGGCGTTTCGACCTTTGACCGATCGCCTGCCCGATCCGCAAATTGCCGATGTGCAACGCCGTGAATTTTTTGGCCAGCTCCATCGCTGGCTACGCCAGGACCATGCTGTCCACATCTTTTGCAACAACGATGGCGAGCGGCAACGATTTGAAGAAATCTGGAAGGAATTGGGACCGGATCAAGCGTCGGGCACCGGGGGTCGAGCGCCGGATCCCATTCCACCTTCGCCGCTCGGTCCTCGGCCCTTGACTCACCTCGGCACCCTGGCCCGTGGATTTCTGTGCGAAGCGGCCAGACTGGTGGTTGTCACCGACGCCGAAATTTTCGGGCGCTACAAAATCCAGCGCCCACGCCGGTTGAAGTCGCCGCATGCGCTGGCCACCCGTTCCGCCCTCGACATTGATTTTACCGAGCTGGAGGAAGGCGACTTCGTGGTTCATTTACAGTATGGAATCGGGAAATTCCAGGGTTTGAAAAACCTGCCGGCAGACAGCAGCCGTCATCCCTCAACTCACAACCTGCAACTTTCCACCGGCGCGGAGTGCCTCGTCATCGAATATGCGCCCGCCCATTCCGGTGATGAACCGCCAAAACTTTACGTTCCCGTCGCCGAGGCCCACCTGGTCAGCAAATACGTCGGGGTGGGCAAGGCGCATCCGCCTCTGAACACCCTCGGCGGCACGCGCTGGCAAAAGGCCAAGGAACAGGCTGAACGCGCCGTGCGCGACATCGCCGCCGAACTGCTGCAAATCCAGGCGGCGCGCGAATCACAACCCGGCCATGCGTTTGCGCCGGATGTGCCGTGGCAACGCGAATTCGAGGGCGCATTTATTTTCGAGGAAACACCCGACCAGCTTCGCGCCATCAATGAAACCAAGGCCGACATGGAGCGGCCCAAGCCGATGGACCGTTTGATTTGCGGCGATGTCGGTTTCGGCAAAACGGAAATTGCCATCCGGGCCGCGTTCAAGGCCGTGATGGGAGGCAAACAGGTTGCCATCCTGGTGCCCACGACCGTTCTGGCGCAGCAACATTTCAACACCTTCCGTGAACGGATGGCGGACTATCCGGTCCGCATTGAACTGCTCTCGCGCTTTCGCACCCGGCGGCAGCAGGAAAGTGTGGTGAAGGATCTGGCCGGCGGGGTGGTGGATGTCGTCATCGGCACACACCGGCTGATTCAAAGCGACATTGCGTTCAAGGAGCTCGGGTTGGTGGTGATTGACGAGGAACAGCGGTTTGGCGTGCTGCACAAGGAGAAATTCAAGCGGTTGCGGATGCTCGTGGACGTGCTCACGCTCAGCGCCACGCCGATCCCCCGCACGCTTTACCTTGCGCTCACCGGCGCGCGTGACATGAGCACCATCCAGACGCCGCCGCACGACCGCCTGCCGGTTGAAACCATCGCCACGCAATACGACGAACGGATTATCCGCGACGCCATCCAGCGCGAGCTGAACCGGGGCGGGCAGGTTTTCTTCCTGCACAATCGCGTGATGACAATCGAAACGATGCGGTCGAAATTGCAGACGCTGGTGCCGCAGGCGCGTGTGGTCGTCGGCCACGGCCAGATGGACGCGGACGAACTCGAGGAAGTGATGACGAAATTCGTCAATGGCGAGGCGGACGTGTTGCTCTCCACGACCATCATTGAAAGCGGCCTCGATATTCCGAATGCGAACACCATCATCATCGATCGCGCCGACCGCTTCGGTTTGAGCGACCTTTACCAACTGCGTGGACGCGTCGGGCGTTACAAGCATCAGGCCTATGCCTATCTGCTATTGCCACGCCATGCGAGCCTCCTCACCGACGTGCGCAAACGCATCAGCGCCATCAAGCAATACTCCACCCTCGGCAGCGGATTTAAAATTGCCATGCGCGACCTTGAAATTCGCGGCGCCGGCAACCTGCTGGGGGCCGAACAAAGTGGTCACATCACGGCCGTCGGTTTCGAGCTTTACTGCCAGCTGCTCAAGCAAAGCGTCTCGTCACTCAAGGGCGAAAAGGTCAAACCGCGCCTGGAAGTCGGCCTGCGACTTGATTTCCTGGAGCCAGAAGGCGGGCAACCCCACCCGGATCCCGCAAATCTCGCATCCCTTCCCCACAACTACATCACTGAACCGCAGCATCGCATCGAAATCTACCGCAAGCTCGCCCAGGCGACGGACCAGGTTGCGCTCGACAGCCTGATCCGCGAATTGTGTGACCGCTTTGGCCCGCTGCCGCCACCGGCGGAATTGCTTCTGCAGGCTGCCGAACTCAAAATTCTCGCCCGGGAGAAGGCCGTGACGGAAATTGAAGTAAAAGAGGACAAGCTGATGCTCACGCGCCGCGGCGATTTCATCACGCTTGGGGGAAAATTTCCGCGCCTGGCAAAAAAAACCGCCCCGGCGCGATTGAAGGAAATCAAAAGACTCTTACTGGCGATTTGAAATTCAGCATTGCCTTTCACGCCGCCGCCGGGCAGTTATTTGCCTTGTCATTGGGGCGCAGCGCGGGCGGCACCGGTTTCAAGGGTTTCGATCGACTTGTGGTGCGTATGAAAAACAAGAATCTGTGTCTCAGGGCAGATTCGATCATGGCGACAAACCGGCGCCCGAAAATCTGGCCGGGGGAAAAGACCGTGATAGGGCCCGGAATGACAGTGGAATTTTGTTCAAGCTGTTAATCGACGCGTGACCGTTCACCAAGCCAATCTCAAAACCACGGCCCCGGCTCGACGGTCAACGCCAGGAGTTGAAACTGCTGTGGCGTTGGCCGGAACCATATTCTCGGCATTGTTGCTGGTTCTGGCAGCGATGTATGCCGGACCTTTATGGCGCGATGAGACCAACACCGTCAACCTCGCTCAAATGTCCCCGTTGCAGGAGTTTTGGAATAATCTGACGTACGAGTCTTTTCCACCCCTCTGGCCGTTGCTTCTGCGCGGGTATGGCTGGCTGGGCATGGCGGACAGCGACGCAGGCATCCGTGTCCTGGGACTGTACGTAAGTTTATTCTTCCTCGCTTTGCTGTGGTTATGTTCGCGCTGGACCAGAGGACGGGCACCGATCCTAAGTATTGCCCTGCTGGGCAGTTTGCCGGCATTTGTCTTCATCATGGGGTCGAACCGGGCATATGGTCTGGCAAATTGTCTGCTCGTACTGAGTTTTGGAGCAATCTGGCGGATGGTGGAATTTCCATCAAAGTTGCGGGTTCTTTTGGCGGGCCTGGCCTGTATTCTTTTCGCACAGTGCGTTTACTATGACATGGTGTTTCTGTGCGCGATGCTGGCGGCCGCTACACTGGTGGTGATCCGGCGACGGCAGTGGAAAACGCTGGGTGCCTTGATTGGGATCGGTGCGGTGTCCGGCGCTTCCCTGGTGATATACCTTCCCATCATCCGGCAGGGCTCGGTGTATGTGTCAATGAACCAGGAACCCTCCTTCCGTTTTTCAACCTTATGGCACGAACTCGGCAATGTTCTGGCGGCCCGGAACAGTGCCCACCCCGACGGAACCAACGGTCTGGAAATATGGTTTTGGGTTGCGTTTCTGCTTGGCGGATTGGTTGTGGCACTCGTGTTGCAGCGTACCCGCCGGGGCCAGTCGCCGGACCCGGAGGCTGCCGCAGCGGTCCCGGCCCGGACTCGTGCCAACCTGGCCCTGTATTGTGGTGTGAGCATGCTTTTCGGGGTGGCGGGGTATATGGCTTTTCTGCTGAAATTGAAGTACGTGACGCAGGCGTGGTATTACGTGGAAATGCTTTGTCTATGCGCGGTTTCGCTCGACGGAATCCTGGGTGCAAACTGGCCCAGGTTACGTCCCTGGGGGTGGCTCCGGATCGGATTCGCGGCGGCG
>Ga0265337_1000913_pt1 | contig 15457 bp, 15 predicted proteins | sample 42122metaG_FD_192441 | JGI IMG/M metagenome (GOLD analysis project Ga0265337, IMG submission 192441) | Rhizosphere microbial communities from Carex aquatilis grown in University of Washington, Seatle, WA, United States - 4-21-22 metaG | ecosystem: Host-associated > Plants > Roots > Rhizosphere >... | reverse complement strand
GCGGACGCGCACGCAACCTCACTCATACGGCACATCGCCCGCGACCGTGACGCGCCGCAGCCGCCTCCGCTCGGCCGGATCGAAACCGGTCCGCGCATGCAGGCAGGAGCGGTTGTCCCACAGCATCAGATCGCCCGGCCGCCAGACGTGTTCGTAGACGAATTCCGGCCGCTCCTGATGCGCGAACAATTGCTCCAGAATGTCGCGGCTCTCGGACGGGTCCAGCCCCAGAATCGACCACGTCATCAGCCTGTTCACATAGAGCGCCTTCTTGCCCGTCGCCGGATGGGTGCGGAACACCGGATGGGCATGGCTCTTCACGTCGGGAGCGAGCGCGTCGGCGCGTGTCAGCGGCGCGCCCGCATAATCGTAGATGTTGAGCGCGCGCTTCCCCGCAAGCTTCGTCTTCAGATCGGGGGGAAGCGTCTCATAGGCGGCAAAGCCATTGGCATAGAGCGTGTGGCCGCCCGCGCGCGGCACCTCCATCGCGTACAGCATGGACGCCATCGCCGGGCGCTCCATGTAGCAGGTGTCGGAATGGAAGAACATTTCGCCGTCGGGAAGGATGCCGGTGACCTTCCCATCCACGCGCACATTGGAGACATAGAGGATCGCGGGATGACTTCCGCCTTTCAGCGGATCGAGATCGTTGACCGCAACACCCAGCGTGCCGAACCGCTCGGCGAAACGGACTTGATCCATTTCGGAGAGCATCTGATCGCGGAACAGCGCGATGCAGTTTTCCTCCCAGGCGTGTTTGATGCGGGCAAAATCCTCGTCGCCGAGGGGCTCGCGCAAATCCACCCCGCGCACTTCAACGCCAATCGCCGGCGACAACGGCCTTATCTCAATCATTTTCAACCCTCCCCTTGAGGGTCGGAGGGCGAAGCGCTTCGGGGAGGGGACAACTGCTCTCCACAATCGCGCGCCAAACATTGTCGAGCACGCGCTGTGGTTCACGCATCACATCGCCGTTCGGAAACCGCAGCACGCGATAGCCACTTTCCGACAACCATCGCGTCCGCGCGGTATCGTAAAGGATGTTGTCATTGCTCCCATGTTGATCGCCGTCCAATTCGACGACGAGCTTTGCCGCCGAACAGCAGAAATCGACGATATAGGGCCCAATCGTTTCCTGTCTCCGGAAGCGCAGGCCCGCGAGTTGCTTGCGGCGCAGCAAAGCCCAGAGTCTTCGTTCTGCTTCCGTCATTTCCGACCGCAGTTTCCGCGCGTGTTCGCGCTTCAACAATCGGCGACGGATATTTTCTTGCGGGCGCTGCATGTCCCCTCCCCGATACGCCTCGCAGGCTCGGCGTACCGACCCTCCCTCAAGGGGAGGGTAGGATTTGGTACTCACTTCGGCGAGTCAAAAACACACACAATTCAACCCTCCCCTTGAGGGAGGGTCGAAATTCCGAAGGAATTTCGGGGAGGGGACATACCGCTCTCCACAATCGCGCGCCAAACGGCGTCGAGTAATTCAGAGAAGCATCTGCGCCGCTATTTGGCGGAATTTGACTTCCGTTACAACTACACTAAGGCATGGGCTCCAACGACGAAGACCGCATGGAAGCGTCCCTTCCGGGCATCGTCGGCAAGCGCCTTACCCATCGGGGACTTACCAAACCTGATTCAGCTTTCAGGCTACGCAATTTATGCGCTGATGCGCGCTTAAGACTCTTAATCTTATAGGATTTTTGAGACTCGCCGCTCCGATTAGGAATATCCTTGAGCGGGGTGGGTGGGTCTGCAAATGCGCGTCGTAAAACTCGTTTTAAGCGTGCTTCTATTTCTTGGGCGGATACTTCGGTTTGCTTTTTTTGCATGCATTCTTCTCTTAGTCGGCAACCGCTGGATATGGTCAAAGATAATTCCACCGAAACCAACGACAGAAGAAGAGAAGCTTGAGCGGATTGTTCGCTTCGTGAATGGGCGGCTGTCACGCTATGGCTACAGTCACCTCGAATTACTGTGGCGCTTAGTCATTCAGTTCACTTGGAGGCCGCTGATGGGCACATTTTTAGACGACGAGCTGGCAGAATTAAAGGCCACTCTTGGTTCCGAATTCATGCAAAACATCGCTGAAAAGGACGATTTGGGTCTCGTGATCGCCACGACCAGCCTTCTCGATAAGTTCATCGGGATTGTAATCATGTTGCGATTTCAAGTGGACATTACGGCGCGAAGCTATGAGCGCGTGTTTGGTTTCAACGGACCGCTTGGCACCTTTGCAGCTAAAATTGATCTGGGGGCGGCGCTCGGCGTCGTGATTGGCGATATGGCACACGATCTAGGCATCATGCGTAAGCTTCGAAACGAGTTCGCGCACGCCGTCTATCATCCGCAATTGGCGGACGGTGTTATGTCAGCAAGATGCAAGAGCCTAAGGATGCGGTTTGAGTTGTCCGACGCCGTAAAGAGGGCCTGCAAGACGGACGAAAGATCGCGATTGGTGGAAACAACCGCGTCGTTGCTTCTCCACTTAGCCGCTGTCATCCAGCGCGGGATGGTCGAACGCGAGTTCGTCAAGAAGCACTCACAGGAAATCAATGAGGGAGCCGTTGCCGCCTTTAAAGAGTCGGTGGCTAACGCGAACGTGACCGCGCCCCCTACATAGCGAGAAAAATCTCGCGCACCTCCTCGATATTCGTCTGCCGGCTAAACTGAAGAAGGCGAGCCCGCCTCCTGTGCGTTAACCGCATGACAAGGAAATAATTCCTATCACGCCCCTTCACATCCTTTCGCCCGTAATTACATAAACCGATGTCTCAACCCGTGAGGGGGCGTTCCGGTCGTCCGTTGCGTGGGTTAAGACCGGCGTCCGACGCTTTCGAAGGGCTAACCTCCTTCGAACCAACGCAGCGTTTCGATCTGACACATCGAACCGCCGCGGGCGGAGGAGGCGAGCGTGCCCAAACCCCGCGCGAGTCCTTCAGCAAGGTGGGCGCGGGCCGGCATACGCTGGAGCCGCTTGTTCCGGGTGTCCGAGGCATGGTGTCCCCGGCCCCTCGCCAAATGCCGGGATGCGAAATCCCGACGGGCGGCGAAACGGAATATGCGGGCGCGCTCTGCCCAAAAAGCCGCGGCGTGGGGCATGCCCCGGCCATTCTTTCGCGTCAGGTCTGCCGCAAGGCATGCCTCGCGCCGTCCCCTCTCCTCTTGAGGCAGGCGAGGACAGGAAACCAAACCCCGCGGGCGAACGCCGCGCGGGGCAACGCGGAGTCGCGCCCTTGAAGCAGCTTCCCAAACGCGGACCGAAGATCACCCGCCCGCCCAATCCCTCGACCCTCGAAGTGCTGCGCCGCCACTTCGACACTCAGTTCAGCCAATTGCTGAACAGCGTTGTCGAGCAGGGCTTCGATCCCAAGACGCTCAGGCCCCCTGCGCGCAAGGCCTATGCGCGCCTTTCCATCCGGGTGCCGTTCGGCGCGGGCTCCCTATCGCTCACCCGAAACCGCGATTAAGATCGCCGCCGAACGCTTTTTCGCTTTTTGAGGGAGGAAAAGATGCGGAAAACCATCATCGCACTCGCGGCGCTCGCCGCCACGGCCGTTACCACGGCGGCTTCGGGACAGGCCGTATCCATCAACCGGCCGCAGGTGAGCAACGACGCCGCGCGCAAGATGGTGGATGCCTGCCTCGCCTTCGCCGAGAAGAACCACATCCTGGTCGGCGTGGCGGTGGTCGGCATCGACGGCGTGCTGCTCGATTTCCACGCCATGCAGGGCGGCGGGCCGACGCTCACCGAAACCGCGATCCTGAAGGCGAAGACCGCCGTGCATTGGCAGCGTCCGACGAAGAGTCTGGAAGAAGACGTGACCACGCTGCGCAACCAGGCTTCCGTCTGGATCAACGATTTTCCGAAGGCCGGCGCGCTCCCCATCATGATCAACGGGCAGGTCGCGGGCGCCATCGGCATCGGCGGCGCGTCCAAGCAGGAGGAATGCGCCCAGGCGGGCATCGACGCGGTGATGGGCAAACAGCCCGTGGCGCAGCGCTGAGGCATTCCAAGCGCCACATCCGTTACGCGCTGGCGACCGGGCTGCTGGCCGCGGCGGCCGCAATTTTCGTCCTTGTACGGATCATTCCGCATCCCGGTTTCGGCGTTCGCCTGCTGAACGCCGCGGCCGAAGCCGCAATCGTCGGCGGGCTGGCGGACTGGTTCGCGATCACCGCGCTGTTCCGCCGGCCGCTCGGCCTGCCCATTCCGCACACCGGGCTGATCCCCCGGCGCAAGGACGAGATCGGCCGCGCGCTCGGCGCCTTCGTGCGCGACCGCTTCCTCGATCCCGACCTCCTGACCGAACGGCTGCGCCGGCGCAATCGCGCGGCGCAAATCGCTGGCTGGCTGGATACGGAGGAAGCCGCATCCTTTGCGGCGGAGCGCGCGGCTATTCTGGTGCCGCCGCTCCTGAACGGGCTGAACGATTCCGAGGTGCGCGTCTTCATCGGACGGCTCGCGCAAGCCGGATTGGGGCGGGTCGACATCGTCCCCATCGTGGATGCGATCCTGGACGAAGGCGTTGCCGCCGGCCGCCACATGCAGATCGCAGGCCTGCTGATCGCGGCGGCCGGGCCGTCCCTGCAGGCGCTAAAGGGACCCATCGCCGAACGCGTGGGCGAGCGCACCGGCCGCTTCTTCCCACGCTATTTCGACTTGAAGATCGGACAGGGCATCGTCAACGGCGCGGCCGCGTGGCTGGACGCAATCGGGACGCCCGGAAGCGAAGAACGCCTGCGATTCGAAGCGTGGATGCGCACGGCCATCGCGAATTTTCGTGCCTCGCCGGATTACGCGAAAATGCTGCGCGAGGCACAATCGGCCGTCGCCGCGAATACGGCCGTGCGCGATGCGCTGAGCGCGATATGGGACGAGATCAAGCGCGAACTGCTCCTGGATGCGCAATCGCCGTCGCCGAAGCTGGCTGTGGTTGCCGGCGAGGTCACACGGACGCTCGGCCGGTTGCTGCGGCAGATGCCGGCGATGCAGGATTACATGAATGCGGCCATTGAGCGGGTGCTGGTGGATTACATCGCGCCCTGGCGAATCCAGATCGGGAATTATATCGCCGAAATCATTGCGGGCTGGGATGGACCGAAAGTCGCTGCCGTGATCGAGCAGCAGGTCGGCGCCGACCTGCAATTCATCCGCATCAACGGCACGCTCGTCGGTGCGGCCATCGGGGCGTTGCTGTTTCTCATCGGTGCAGCACTTGGCGGCGGCTAATTGCCTTCCAGGCCTTCGCGCAGGATTTCGAGTTCGAGCCAGCGCTCCTCGCATGTCGCCTGTTCGGCTTCGGCCGCGCCGAGCTTCCCCGACAGTTCGATGAACCGTTTGGGGTCGCGCGCATACAAAGCGGAATCGGACAATTGCCCGCGGAAGGCAGCGATCTCCGCGGTCAGCTCGGCGATGCGGCGGGGCAGCGTCTCCAGCGCATGCTTCTCGGCGAAGCTCAGCTTGCGGCGCGAGTCGGGGGCTTTGCGCTCCTTCGGCGCAGAGCGCGCGGGCGGCTGTCTCAGCACTTCTTTCGCAGCCACGCCTGCGCCGCGCTGCGCCACCATATCCGTATATCCGCCGGCATATTCGACGAAGCGCCCATCGCCTTCGGCCATCAGCACCGACGTCGCCACGCGGTCGAGGAAATCGCGATCGTGACTGACCACCAGCACGGTGCCAGGATAATCGGCCACCATCTCCTCCAGAAGATCGAGGGTCTCGAGATCGAGATCGTTGGTGGGCTCGTCCAGGACCAGAAGGTTCGAAGGCGTCGCCAGAGCCTTGGCGATCAGAAGCCGCGCGCGCTCGCCGCCCGAGAGCACACGGACCGGGGTCTTCGCCTGCTCCGGCTGGAACAGGAAGTCCTTCATGTAGCTCATGACGTGGCGCGCCTTGCCGCCGACATGAACGATGTCCCCCGGCCCACCGGTCAGCGTTTCCGCAAGCGTCCGCTCGGGCTCGAGCAGCGCCCGCGTCTGGTCGAGCGAGGCGATTGCGACATTGGCGCCGAGCTTGATCTCGCCGGCATCGGGCGTCAGCCGCCCGGTGAGCAGATTCAAAAGCGTGGTCTTGCCGGAACCGTTTGCCCCCACGATCCCGAGACGATCGCGGCGCAGGATGCGGATCGAAAATTCGCGCACGATCGCGTTCGCGCCATAGGATTTGGAGATCCGCTTGGCCTCGATGACGGCAGTGCCCGATTGTCCGGCTTCGGCCACGGCGAGCTTCACCTGGCCTACTCCCTGGCGCTGTTCGCGGCGCTCGGTCCGCAGCGCTCGCAGTTCGGCCATGCGCCGCACATTGCGCTTGCGCCGCGCGGTCACGCCATAGCGCACCCAATCCTGTTCGGCCGCGATTTTCCGGTCGAGCTTGTGGCGGTCCCTCTCCTCCTGTTCCAGCACCTCGTCGCGCCAGGATTCATACGCCGCAAAACCCCGCTCCAGGCGCCGCGTCACCCCGCGGTCGAGCCAGACGGTGGCGCGCGACAGATTCTCCATGAAGCGGCGGTCATGGCTGACGATCACGAGCGCCGAACGCATGGCGGAAAGCTCGCCTTCGAGCCATTCGATGGCGGGCAGATCGAGATGATTGGTGGGTTCGTCCAACAGCAGAATGTCGGGCACGGGCGCCAGCACGCGCGCCAGGGCGGCCCGCCGCGCTTCGCCGCCCGAGAGCGTCGCCGCCGGTTCGTTGCCGGTGAGGCCGAGCTTGCCGAGCAGATGAAACGCGCGGTTCCCATCGTCGCCCGGCGCGAGCCCCGCTTCGACATAGGCCTGCGTCGTGGCGAATCCCGCGAGCGATGGCTCCTGCGGCAAATAGCGGATCGTGGCGCCCGGCTGGGCGAAGCGGGTGCCGCCGTCCGGTTCGATCAGTCCCGCTGCGATCCTCAGCAGCGTCGATTTTCCCGAGCCGTTGCGCCCCACGAGGCACAGCCGTTCGCTTTCCCCCACCGAAAGCTCCGCGCCATCGAGCAGCCGGGTGCGGCCCAAACTGAGCCGGATGTTTTGAAGCAGAAGGAGCGGCGCCGCCATGGGCTCAATCTATAGCGACCTCGCGGCCAATGTTCCCTCGTGAAAATTCGCCGGCGGGATTTCAACGCGGGAAATTGGGCCGAATGCCCCGCCGATACGGTTCTAAGCACCGCAAAGGCGCTTATTTCCGTGGAAAACGTGGCGAGAGGTGGAAATTTATCGATGGAATCGTGACGAATCTGTATCGTCTAACGGTGATTCGCGAGAGGAATACCCACATGGCAGAAAAAGCCGCAGCAGCGCCCAAGGCTAAAGTCGAAACGATGAGCTCCAAGCAACTCGCCCAGCAATTGGCCGAGAAGCACGAGCTTACCCGGAAACAGGCCAACGCCATCATGGACGATCTGACCGGGCTCATTACCAAGCAGCTCAAGAAGGGCGTCCGTATCCGCTTGAACGGACTCGGCATCCTTCAGGTGCGTAAGCGCGCCGCCCGCATGGGCCGTAACCCCGCGACCGGCGAAGCGATCAAGATCAAGGCCAGCAAGAAGGTCGCCTTCCGCGTCGCGAAAGAGCTCAAGACCTCGGTCTGATCTTACTTTATTTCTCGCGGGCGAGCCGGAGCGGCCACAGCCGCTGTTATGGTTTTCGGAATAACTCGCCCGCGCCTTCCTTTGCTCTCGCAGAGCGTAAGCATGCTGCTACTCGCAGACGCGAGCGGCGAGCTACGGCAATTGCGGCGTCGTCAGATCGGCGGCCTTGAAATAATGCCGCGCATGATCCAACAGCGCCCCGTCCGTCGGATGATCGACCGTTTCAACGCCAGCGATGCGCTCCATCAACTGCGGATCGTGGCGGTGGATATGCTTGATCAGGTCGGTCTTGGCCTGTGCCGGCCCGGTCACGAGAACCGCATGCGCCGCACCAATGGCCTCGGCAACCTCGTGCAGGAAGTCCTGGTCTGCGGCGGCGTGCCCGCTGCCCATGGAATTCGCCTTGTGATGGATGTGCTTCGTAAGGTTGTGCGGATGCAGCACCTGGGTATCGGCTTCCAACCGGTTGAAATGGAAGATGCGGGCTTCGCGATGGTCGATCCAAATGACGGCGTGATTATGGGTGCTCATGGGGCGGGTTCCGTACTGAAAGCGGCCGAGGTGGCCGCACAATGGGGCCAGAAGCGCCCGCCGGTAAATAGGGACTTCTGCCTACCGCGGCTCCGGGCGGCCGTTCAGCCCTCCAGCTCTTCCGACGGGGGGCCGCCTTCCACCGTGCAGCGGCGCAGCAGCCGGCGCTGGTCTTTCGGGAAATCGGTCCGCGCATGAATGGTGCAGCGATTGTCCCACATGAGGAAATCGTTCGGCTGCCAGACATGCTCATAGATGAAGTCGCGCCGCTCGCCGAGGGCATAGAGCGTCTCCAGCGCGGCCGAGCTCTCCTCTTCGCTCATGCCTTCGATGCGCGCGGTCATCAGGCGGTCCACGAACAGCGTTTTGCGACCCGTATCGGGATGGGTGATGAAAACGGGATGGCTGTAATGCGGGATACCGCCAATGTCGCGCTGAACGCTCGCCTGTTTGCTGCGGTTGTATTCGTGGATGTGGAGCGCCTTCTTGCCTCTGAGTTGTTCCCTCAGCGCCTCCGGAACGGCCTCATAGGCCCTGTACATGTTTGAGAACAGCGTGTGGCCGCCTTCGCTCGGCAATTCGAGCGCGTACAGGAAGGTGTACTTATATGGCCGCGCGGCGTAGCCCGAATCGATGTGGAACCAGAACTCGCCCTCACCGAAGGCCCCGATGGGCTCTCCATCGACTCGGATGTTGCTGACGAGCAGCACCTTCTCGTGATCCTGGTAGACGCCCTCCGCCCGCGATTTCAGCGCCTCGGGCGCCTTCTTGCGGTTGCCGAGTTCGCCGAAATAAGCGGCAAACCGGAGCTGCTGATCCTGTGTGATCGTCTGGCCACGGAACACGAGCACGAGATGCTTGCCCCATGCGTCTTTGATCCTGTCCACGACGGAAGGCGCCAGCGGCTTCGTGAGATCGACACCGCCGATTTCCGCGCCGCAGGCAGGCGACAGCGGCGTGACCGTGACGTCGAGCACATCTTGCATGCGCGGCTCCGCGACCTATCTATTCGGTATGTTATCCCGGCTGCCGGCTTTTGGGCTATGCCCAGCAAAGTCAGGTTTTCAGACGATAGCCGGTCTTGAAAATCCATCCGATGACGATGAGGCAGACAACCAGGAACAGCGCCGTCATGCCAAGGCTGACCCCGACGCTGACATCGGAGATGCCGTAGAAGCTCCAACGAAAGCCGCTGACAAGATAGACAACCGGATTGACCAGGCTGACGTTCTGCCAGAACGGCGGCAGCATGCGGATCGAATAGAAGCTGCCGCCCAGGAAGGCGAGCGGGGTTATGAGCAGCAGCGGCACGATCTGCAGTTTCTCGAAACCGTCCGCCCAAAGGCCAAGAATGAAGCCGAACAGGCTGAAAGTCACCGCGGTCAGTACCAGGAAGCTGAGCATCCAGACCGGATGATCGATACGCAGGGGCACGAAAAATCCGGCCGTCAAAAGAATGATCGTGCCGATAATCACCGACTTGCTGGCGGCCGCGCCGACATAGCCCACCACGATTTCCATGGCGGAAATCGGCGCCGACAGGATTTCGAAGATCGTGCCGGTAAAGCGCGGGAAATAGATGCCGAAGCTCGCATTCATCACGCTCTGCGTGAGGAGCGACAGCATGACAAGCCCCGGCACAATGAAGGCGCCATAGCTTACGCCTTCGATCTGCGTGATGCGGCCGCCGATAGCTGCGCCAAACACGATGAAATAGAGCGAGGTCGAGAGCACCGGCGAGATCACGCTCTGCGCCACGGTGCGCCAGGCGCGCGCCATCTCGAATTTGTAGATTGCCTTGACCGCGTAGAGATTCATTGGGGCCGCTTCACCAGATTGACGAAGATTTCCTCGAGCGAACTTTGCTTCGTCTGAAGGTCCTTGAACCGAATCCCGGCATCCGAAAGTTCCTTCAGCAAGGTCGTGATCCCCGTGCGCTCCCGCTGGGAATCGTAAGTGTAGGTGAGCTCATGTCCATCCTGGCTGCGCTCCAGCCCGTATTGAGCGAGCGACGGCGGCACGGCATCGAGCCTGTCATGCAACTGCAACATCAACTGTTTCTTGCCGAGCTTGCGCATCAGTTCGGCCTTTTCTTCGACCAGGATCAACTCGCCATGGTTGATGATGCCGATGCGGTCCGCCATCTCCTCGGCTTCGTCGATGTAATGCGTGGTCAGGATGACGGTGACGCCGGATGCGCGCAAACCCCGCACGGTCTCCCACATATGCTTGCGCAATTCCACGTCGACGCCCGCGGTCGGCTCGTCCAGGAACAATATCTGCGGCTCATGGGCCAGCGCCTTGGCAATCAGCACGCGCCGCTTCATGCCGCCGGAAAGCGTGCGGATCTTGTTGTCCTTCTTGTCCCAGAGGGAGAGGTCCTTCAGCACCTTGGCAACGTGGCCCGGATTTGCGGGCAAGCCGAACAGGCCGCGGCTGAAGCTGACCGTCGCCCACACGGTTTCGAACGCGTCTGTCGTCAATTCCTGAGGCACCAGTCCGATGAGTGTCCGCGCGGCGCGGAAATTCGCGATGATGTCGTGCCCGGCGACGCTGACCTTGCCTTCGCTGGGATTGACGATGCCGCAGACGATGCTGATAAGCGTGGTCTTACCTGCCCCGTTAGGTCCGAGCAGCGCCAGAATCTCCCCTTTCCTTATATCAAGGTTGATGTTCTTCAGCGCCTTGAAACCCGAGGCGTAGGTCTTCGAGAGATTCGAAACCGATAGAATGGGCGACATGAGCGGGCTGGCGGTTGTGGCGCGGGGCAACCGAGCAGAACTTTGCCGCCGCGACAAGCGGAAAATTCGCGTTACGCTCTAATAGAGCTTCGGAAGCCTGTCGGCGAACAGGTCCTCTTTGTAATTGTTGGCCGCGAACAGATAGGAACGAGATTCCTCGACCATGCGTTTCAGCCGGTCCATGTCGAGCCCGACGATTTTGCCGTTCTGCTTTCTGATCCGGCCACCGATGATCACGGTGTCCACATTGCTGCGGTCAGCGGCCTGAACCACCGTTCCGATCGCGTTGTTGGAGGGATAGAGATTGATGTCGTCGGCACGGATCATGACGATGTCGGCCGCCCTGCCCGGCGCTATTGCGCCGACCCTGTCGGCGAGCCCCGCGCAAACCGCGCCGTTCACGGTTGCACATTCGAGAACGTCGCGCACATTCACCGGCTGAGGAGCATTCGCATTGCCGGCAAATTTCCCGTTCTGCGCAAGTGCCCGCTGCATGAAAAAGGCGGTGCGCATTTCCGCAAACATGTCGGAGCTGTAGGAGGTCTCGTTATCGATGCTGAAGCCCGGCTTGATCCCATGGTCCAGCGCGTGCTGATAGGCGGAGATACCCTCGCCCAGCGCGTATTGCGCATCCGAACGCGGGCAGACGTCGATGTTCGCGCCCGAGTCGCGCAGGATTTGCCAAGTCCGCTCCGGCAACGCGCCGCAATGATTGAAGGTGTTGTCGGGGCCGACGAGTTTGGCTTGCCACAAAGGATCGAGGAGTGCGGCTTGCTGGGGACCCTGGAACTCCGTTGTGATGCGCAAGCCAAGCTGGCGTGCATAGGTCCAATTCTCGCGGGAAGGCGGCGAGAACATGCGCAACGTCACAAGCTGATCGGAACTCGCGAAATATTTCTGCTGCAGCCGTTCCAGATCGCGCGGCCATTGGTGCGCCCAATCGCCCGCCTGCGGCGCACCGGAGGCATGCACTGCGCGAATGCCGGAATCGAACAGCGCCTCCACCGCAGAATCGGAATGGGCGGCACTGCGCGCATTGTGCGAATTGTCGATCACGCAGGTGATGCCCGCATCGATGCAGCCAAGCGCGGTGACCATGCCGCCGACATACATGTCCTGCGGCCGGTAATGCGTGGCGAAAGAGAGATGCGTCGCGTTGGAGTAATCGGCAAGCGTGGGCGCATTGGGATTGATGCGGCGGAGCTGGCCTTCCCAGGAATGGCGGTGGCAATCGATCAGGCCGGGAATCAGAAGCATGTTTCCGGCGTCGATTACCTGTGCCCCGGCCGCGGGGAGATTGGGCCCTACCGCACTGATGGTCTTGCCCTCGATCAACACATCGCCCTTGGCAAGGTTGCCGACTTTGGCGTCCATGCTGATAATGGTGGCGCCTTTGATGAGGGTGCGCTGGCGCGCATCGACGTCGCGCAGCCGATCAAGACGCTGCACGGCTTCGGCGGCGTTCCCTGTCCGCGCGATGGCCGCCGTAAGGGCAAGTCCGGCGCCAGCCTTCAGCGCCGCGCGGCGGGAGAAATTCTCGTTCGTCATGATGTCCCCCTCAATTCTGCGCGCCGAATGCCAGCAGCACATTGCCCGGCTGGCCGCCGAAACGCGGATAGCCGGAATTGACGAACACCATGCCTCCGGCGATGACCGGCCCCGCGCCGTCAAGCGAGCCGCCTTGACCTTGCGCGCCGTTGACGGTGGTGAAGCTCTTCTCGGTGTCAAAGTCCCAAAGCTTCTTGCCGTCGGCCGTCGAGAACGCCCGGATGTGCCCATCCATCGACCCGGAGAACACCGCACCGTCGATCACCGTCACAGCACCCGGTTGGGCCGGACTGCAGCCGGAACGCGGCGGGGCACAGGGCACGCTTGGCGCAAACCAGAGCGTGCTGCCGTCCTCGATCTTAAGCGCCGTCAGGCCGCCACCGAGATTGGGATCAAGATTGGCGTTCCCCACCGGTGCGGGCCCGCCGATGCCGCCGGGCGGCCGCACCACGTCCGATACCGACGCATAGATGGCGTGTCCATCCGTCGCCATGCCCCACTGCACGCCGCCATTGGTGCCGCCTTTGCCGACGCGCGTCTGCCACAGCAGTTTGCCCTTCTGGTCCGGATCGAGCGCAAAGACGACGCCGGATTTCTGCCCCGCTACCAGCACATCCTTGCCGGCCGCCGTCCTGGTGAGAATCGCCGAAGAGCCGAAATCATAATCCGGCCCGGCCTCATCGGGGCAATTCGCGCCCTTGGTGCCGCAAGAGGAATTGTAGACGTCTTTGGGGCTTGTCTGCTGCGACCAGACGATCTTGCCGGTCTTGATGTCGAGCGCAATGATCGCATCGCTCGTGGCCGTCGCAGGATGGGAATAATTGTCGCCCGTCGTGATGTAGAGAAGCCCGCGCTTGGCATCCACCGTCGGCCGCGACCACACGCCCGCGCCTGACGGACCGAAGGTTGCCGTGCCGGCCGCCGTCTTGCCGGTCTGTTTGGGTGCGTCCACGAGATAGGCCTTCCATACCACTTGGCCGTCGCGCACGCGCATTGCCGTAATGCTGCCGCGGAAGGTGCAGCAGACATAATTCGGATCGATGGAGCGGGTTTCCTCCCACGATGCGGCGGGGACGAACGCGACACCGTTATAGACCGCGGGCGTGCCCGTCAGGCGAGTTGCCTCATGCTCTTCTGGGCGTTTGCGCCAGCGCTGCTTGCCCGTCTTGGCGTCGAGCGCGTGCACCCAGCCGTTCTGGTCGCTGAACACGAGCGTGGTTTGGCCGCCCTCTGCGGATATCCCCATACCGCTGCGCACCGGGCCGTTTGCCTGATACAGCCAATGGATGCAGCCGGACTTGGCGTCGAGTGCCTGCACCGCGCCGCCCGCGCTGCCGGTAAAGATCGTGCCATTGAGAACGGCAGGCGCACCGAAGGCGGTGACATCGCCTGCGAACGCATAGGCCCATTTCAGCGTGAGACGCGATACGTCGGCGTCTTTCAGCCCTGCGCTCTCAGCGGTCTGGAACCGAGCGTTGTCGGGCAGCGGCGACCAGCCCGCCCAACTCTCACGCGCAGGGCCGGCCATGATCGGGCGATCTTGACTGCAGAACGCGGACTTCGGCGGCGGAGGATCGTCCGAGCCACTGCCCAGGTACTTCGCCACCGTTTCCCGGTCTTCGCGCTTGATCGGATAGGCGATGCTCATCATGGCGCCGAAATCGAGCGTCTTAAGGATGCGGCCGGGCGACATCTGCTGCAGCGCTGCGCGCGTCGGAATGCGCACGCCGGTCTGATCGTGGCAGGAGGCACAATATTTTCCGTAAATGGCAGCGCCTGAGGGCTCCGCCGCATCTGCCGGCGCGAGAGCAAGCCAAACGCCGCCAAGCAGCAGCGGAAGACGCAAATTTGCAGAACGTGCCATGAGCCTCTCTCCCGTCGCGCGGATGAACACCGCGTCGCGAATGCTATATAGTATAGGAGCAAAGCCGTTCGGGAGGACAGGACCATGAAGAGGCATCTATCCGCCGCCGCAGCCGTTTGCGTGGCGGCCCTTTCCACCACCGCCTTCGCTCAGGTGCCGCCCGATATTGCCGCAGGCATCCGCAGAATCGGCCCGATCGTGGACACCATGAACACGGCCAAGCTCTATGCGCCCCTGTTCAAGGACCAGAAGGAACCTTATTCCGGCGTCACCGTCTCGCGCGACATTTCCTACGGTCCCGATCCGCTGAACCGGCTCGACGTTTTCACCGGCGGCATAGGCCAGCCCGGGAAGACCGTGGTGATCTATGTCCATGGCGGCGGCTTCGAACGCGGCGACAAACGCCAGCCGGGAACGCCATTTTACGACAATCTGATGCTCTGGGTGGCGCGGCAAGGATGGGTCGGAGTCAACATGGATTACCGGCTGGCGCCGAAAAATCATTGGCCCGATGCGCAGCAAGACATGGCGGCCGTGGTGGGCTGGGTGAAGCAGAACATCGCCCAATATGGCGGCGACCCCAACCGCGTTGTGCTGTGGGGCGAATCGGCGGGCGCGAGCCTGATTGCAGGCTATCTCACCCATCCCCAATTCCATGGCGCGAACGGACATGGCGTGAAAGGTGCGATCCTCAATTCCGGTTTCTACGACAATGGCACGGAGGGTTCGAATTATTTCGGGCATGATCCGAAAGAGCTTGCGGACCGTTCGGCCGTGGAGGGAATGAAGAAACTCACCATTCCGCTCCTGATTTCGCACACGGAAGTCGATCTGCCCGATGCGGTCGTCCAGGCCGAAAGCATCAACAAGGTTCTGTGCGGCGTCGGCAAGTGCCCAACCTATCTGGTGCTCAAGGATCACAGCCACATCTCGCAGAATTACGCCATCGGCACTGCGGACGTATCGCTATCCGGTCCGGCGCTTCAGTTCATCCGCGCGATCAAATGAACGCAGCTCCCGAAGCGAAAATTGGGCCGCTGCTGGACGATCCGAAGGCGGTTTACGTCTCGCTTTCCGAGGCCGATTTTCGCGCTCTCGGGGCGGGCTTCGAACTCCCTGACAGCGGCTGGAGCGTGACCGCACTCGCGCACGCCGCCCCTGGAGGGGCTTTCGATCCGCGCGATGTCACAAAGCTTCCGGCGAAGGAATTG
>Ga0265337_1000909_pt1 | contig 15530 bp, 10 predicted proteins | sample 42122metaG_FD_192441 | JGI IMG/M metagenome (GOLD analysis project Ga0265337, IMG submission 192441) | Rhizosphere microbial communities from Carex aquatilis grown in University of Washington, Seatle, WA, United States - 4-21-22 metaG | ecosystem: Host-associated > Plants > Roots > Rhizosphere >... | reverse complement strand
CGCAAGACCGGAAAAACCGCCGCCAGCCTGGAGGATACCTTCCTCACGCTGGTCGCCGAGCCGGCAGCGCTTCCGGCTGCTGCTGAGTGAGCCGCCCCGATACATTGACGTGGCTCGCCGGGCACGAACTCCGCCTGGGCTGGCGCGACTGGGTCGCGCTGATGACGGCGGGCCACCGCAATCGCGCGCGCACCGTCACCGTCGCGCTGATCGTCTTTGCCGCCTTCATGCACGTCTTCGCCTATTGGATCGTGGCGCGCTATGCCGACGCCAATGTAGCGTCCGACACGGCGACGCTGGTCGGCATCACCGGCACGCTGGTGCTGTCGTGGTCGCTGCTGTTGTCGCAGGCCATGGAGTCGGTCACCCGCGCGTTCTATGCGCGCTCCGACCTCGATCTGATCCTGACCTCGCCGGTGTCGGCGCGCAAAGTGTTCGCGGTGCGCATGAGCCGCATCGCGGCTGCGTCCGTCACGATCGCCGTGCTACTGGCGGCGCCCTTCATCAATGTGCTGGCGATGCGCGGCGGCGGCCGCTGGCTCGCCGCCTATGGCGTGGTCGCCGCCATGGGCGCGGTGGCGACGGCGGCGGCGCTCGCGCTGACCATCGCGCTGTTCCGCACTGTGGGCGCCAAACGCACGCGGCTGATCGCGCAGATCGTGGCGGCGGTGATCGGCGCCGCCTTCGTCATCGGGCTGCAGGTCGCGGCGATTTTTTCCTCCGGCAGCATTTCGCGTTTCGCAGCGCTGCAATCCGACTGGATGCTGGCGCACGCGCCCGACACCGGCAGCGCCTTCTGGTGGCCGGCGCACGCCGTGCTCGGCGATTTGCGCGCGCTGGCCGCCGTCGTCTTGTTGGGCTTCGCCGTGCTCGGCATCGCGATCGCGCTGTTCTCGCGGCGCTTCGGCGAACATGCCTTGGCGGCGGCCGGCGTCTCCAACACGGTCGTGCGCCAGCGCCGCTGGCGGCTCGCCTTTCGCCGCCGCTCCGCCGCCCGCGTGCTGCGGCAGAAGGAATGGACGCTGCTCGCGCGCGACCCCTGGCTGATCTCGCAGACGCTGATGCAGATTCTCTATCTGCTGCCGCCCGCATTGTTATTGTGGATCACCTTCCGCGACGCCACCGGCTCCTATGTCGTGTTGATCCCGGTGGTGGTGATGGCGGCCGGCCAACTGGCCGGCGGACTGGCCTGGCTGTCGATCTCGGGCGAGGATGCGCCCGATCTGGTCGCCAGCGCGCCGATCGCCGCCGGCCGCATCCTGCGGGCCAAGATCGAAGCGGTCATCGGCATGATCGCGCTGGTGTTCGCGCCGATCGTCGCCGTGCTCGCCTTCGATTCGCTGTTCGCCGCCGTGGTCGCCGCGCTCGGCATCCTTACGGCGGCGGCGTCCGCCACATTGATTCAGATTTGCTTCCGCACGCAGGCCAGGCGCAGCCAGTTCCGCCGCCGGCAGACCTCCTCGCGCATCGCGACTTTCGCGGAAGCGTTCTCGTCCATCGCCTGGGCCGCGACCTCGGCGCTGGCGGCGGCGGGGACTTGGATGGCGCTCGGTCCGGCGCTGATCGCGATCGGCATTCTCGCCGGCGTCCGGATGATCAGTCCACGTTAAATTCAATTCTCAAACATAGGCCGCGCGGTAGCGCTGCCGCGCCACCAGCAGGCCCACCACCAGCAGATTGAGTAGGTTCGCGCCGATGCCGGTGGCGAAAGCCGGCGCGTAATAGCCGAAATGATCGTAAAGCAGACCGGCGAGCCAGCCGCCGGCGGCCATGCCGAAGCCGCTGCACAGCAGCAGCGTCGGAATCCGCCAGGAGGCTTCCGCGGCTGGAAACAGTTCGCGCAGCGCCAGTATGTAAGCCGGGATGATGCCGGAAAAGCCAAGCCCGAAGGCGGCGGCGACGGTGAACAGCCCGACCTCGTTCTGCGTGAACAGAAACGAGGTCATGGCCGCCGCCTGCCAGGCCGATCCGATCAGCACGGTGGCGAGCCCGCCGATGCGGTCGGAGATCGCGCCCCAGATCTGCCGGCTGAGGAACGCGGTGCCGAGCAGCACCGACAGCATCAGCGCGCCGTCCGAGCGCGCGATGCCGAGGTCGCTGCAGAAGGCGACCAGATGGCCCTGCGGCATCGCCATCGGGATGCAGCACAGCACCGCCGCGCCGCACATCAGCGCGAACACCGCGTTGGGCGGCCAGCCGAGCACGCGGGCTTTTTCGCCGGCGCGGCCCAACGTCACCGCCGGATAAGTCACTTCCGGCGGATGGCGGAAATAAATCGCCGCCAGCGGGACGATGATGGCGATCTCGGCGACCGCGTACCACAGCATCGTCTGCCGCCAGCCGAACGCGGCGATGGCGCGCTCGAACACCGGCGGCCATAGCGCGCCGGCCAGATAGCTGCCGCTCGAAATCAGCGCCAGCGCCGAACCGCGCCGGCGGTCGAACCAGCGGCTGACATAGATGTACATCGGCGCATTGATGCCGCCGAGCCCGATCAGGCCGATGAACAGCCCGTGCCCGATCCACAGCGGCCAGGACGGGCCGAGGGTCGACAGCGTCAAGCCGACGCCGATCATCAGCGCGCCGAACATCACGGTCCACCGCGTGCCGATGCGGTCGGCGATGCGGCCCATCACGATGCCGCCGATGCCGGAGCCGAGCCAGGCCAGCGCGCTGGCGAGCGCCGGGATTGAGCGCGTGCCGCCCACTTCGGCGGCGATGTCCTTGAGCGCCACCGCGGTGATCCAGGCGGCGCCGAACGACATTCCCATGATGCACAGCGCGACCGAGGCGACCACCCAGGACGCGCGGCTCTCGATCGACGATGAAGGGGACTGCAACATTCAAGGGACCCGGCTGGCGGACCCTTTTACAGGGCGCCCATAATTTGACCACCCGCTCACCGCGAAGACCTGCTCTGTCTGCTGCATTGCGCCAAAATGCGCGAAACGCCACCCGCCCGAAATTTCCTTCTCCACCGCGCCCCGACAACGAAATTGACCGCAGGGCCTTGCGGTGTCAGGTTTTCTTGGGCTTTTGCGGCTTTGCGTCCCGTCTTCTGAGCCTATATGAGTGTTGACCGGGACGACCCTTCCGCAGGCCTCTCGGCATTTGTCCAAGGTCACCGATGACGCTTCGCCCTGTCAGCCTCGACGACAAATATGATCTGGCGCAGGACCGCGTGCTGGTCACCGGTTATCAGGCGCTGATCCGCGCCTGTCTCATGCAGAAAGCGCGCGACCGCGCCGCCGGCCTCAACACCGGCGGTTATCTCACCGGCTACCGCGGCTCGCCGCTCGGCGGCCTCGACCAGCAATTCATGCGCGCCGGCCGTCCGCTCGCGAGCGCCGACATCAAGTTCCAGCCCGGCATCAACGAGGAACTCGCCGCCACCGCGCTCTGGGGCACCCAACAGGCCGAATTGCGCGGCGAGGGCAAGTTCGATGGCGTGTTCGGCCTATGGTACGGCAAGGGCCCAGGCGTCGACCGTTCCGGCGACGTGTTCCGCCACGCCAATCTTTCCGGCACCGCCAAGAACGGCGGCGTGCTGGCGCTGATGGGCGACGATCACACCGCGGAATCCTCCACCACCGCGCATCAGTCGGAATTCCATTTCGTCGACGTGATGATGCCGATCCTCAATCCGGGCGGCGTGCAGGAGATCATTGACTACGCGCTCTACGGCTGGGCCATGTCGCGCTTTACCGGCGCCTGGACCGCGCTCAAATGCATGCATGAGACGGTGGAGTCGACCGGCGTCGTGGACGGCAGCCTCGATCGCATCAAGCTCATCACGCCGACCGACTTCCACATGCCGGAAGGCGGGCTCAACATCCGCCTCGCCGATACCATCCTCGGCCAGGAAGCGCGCCTGCACGATTTCAAGCGCGACGCCATGCTCGCCTTCGTGCGCGCCAATAAGCTCAACAAGATCGTCACCTCGGGCGGGCGCAATCCGAAGATCGGCATCATCACCACCGGCAAGGCCTATCTCGACGTGCGCCAGGCGCTCGACGAGCTTGGGCTAGACGAAGTGAAATGCAACGACCTCGGCCTGCGTCTGTTCAAGATCGCCTGCGTGTGGCCGATCGGACGGCAAGAACTCGCGGAGTTCGCGCAGGGGCTCGACCTCATCATCGTGGTCGAGGAGAAGCGGTCGCTGATCGAAGTGCAGGTGCGCGAGGAACTCTACGGCACCGCCAATCAGCCGGTCTGCATCGGCAAGAAGGACGAGCAGGGCAACTGGCTGTTCCCGGTCAAGGGCGCGCTCGATCCCAACGACGTCGCCGTCTGCATCGGCGAGCGCTTGCTGCGTTACGGTGCCAACGACGAGCTGGCGGCCAATGTCGCGCGGCTGAAGGCGGCGCAGCGCGCGCTCAGCGAAACCGTCGATGTCGCCCAGCGCATTCCTTATTTCTGTTCGGGCTGCCCGCACAACACCTCGACCCGCGTGCCGGAAGGCAGCCGCGCCTATGCCGGCATCGGCTGCCACTACATGGCGCAATGGATGGACCGCCAGACGCTCGGCTACACCCAGATGGGCGGCGAGGGCGCCAACTGGATCGGCGAGGCGCCGTTCTCCAAACGCCCGCACGTGTTCCAGAATTTGGGCGACGGCACCTATAATCACTCGGGCAATATGGCCATTCGCGCCGCGATCGCCTCCGGCGTGAAGATGACCTACAAGATTCTGTTCAACGACGCGGTGGCGATGACCGGCGGCCAGGCCAATGACGGCGGCCTCACTGTCGACCAGATCGCCCGCCAGGTGGCCGCCGAAGGCGCCAGCCGCGTGATCGTCGTCACCGACGAGCCGTGGAAATATCCCAAGGGCACTGACTGGCCGCGCGGCCTGACCGTGCATCACCGCGACGAACTCGACGCGCTGCAGCGCGAACTCACCACTGTGCCGGGCGTCAGTGTGCTTATTTACGATCAGACCTGCGCCGCCGAAAAGCGCCGCCGCCGCAAGCGCGGCACCTACCCCGATCCCGACAAGCGCGTGGTGATCAACGACCTGGTCTGCGAAGGCTGCGGCGACTGCGGCGTGAAATCGAATTGCGTCTCGGTGCAGCCGCTGACGACCGAATGGGGCCGCAAGCGCACCATCGACCAGTCGAGCTGCAACAAGGACTATTCCTGTATCAAGGGCTTCTGTCCGTCCTTCGTCACCGTGCACGGCGCCAAGCTCAAGAAGGGCGAAGGCGTCGTTGCGCCGGAGAACTGGCCGGCGCTGCCCGATCCGCGCCTTCCGCTCACCAACCATCCCTACAGCATCATCGTCACCGGCATCGGCGGCACCGGCATCGTCACCATTGGCGGCATCGTGAGCATGGCCGCGCATCTGGAAGGCAAGGGCGCCGGCGTCATCGACATGGCCGGTCTCGCGCAGAAGGGCGGCGCGGTCTACAGCCATATCCGCATCGCCAATACGCCGGACGATATCCACGCTATCCGCGTTGCCGCCGGCGGCGCCGATCTGGTGCTCGGCGGCGACAGCGTCGTGGTCGGCAGCAAGAAGGTGCTGGGCGCCATCAAGGCGGGCCACACGCGGATGGTGGTCAATACGGCGGAATTCCTGCCCGGCGATTTCACTCGCAATGCGGACTATTCGCTGCCGACCGAGCGGCTCAAGCGCGCGATCACCACCGCCGCCGGTCCCGGACAGAGTCATTTCGTCGATGCCAGCCGGCTGGCGACGGCGCTGCTCGGCAATTCCATCGGCGGCAATATGTTCATGCTCGGTTATGCCTATCAGACCGGCGCGCTGCCGTTGTCGGCGGAAGCGATCGAGCGCGCGATCGAGATGAACGGCGAGGCGGTGGCGATGAACGTCGCCGCCTTCCGCTATGGCCGCCGCGCGGCGGTCGATCCCGCGGCACTCGAAGCGCTGGTGAAGCCGGCCCCCGCGTTGGTCAACGATTCGCTCAAGCTCTCGCAGTCGTTCGCCGAGACGGTGGACCGCCGCGTGGCGTTTCTCACCGCCTATCAGAGCGCGCGCTACGCGCGTCGCTATCTCGATTGGGTCGAGAAGATAAAGACCGCCGAAGCCAATAAGGCGCCGGGCCAATGCGCGCTGTCGGAAACCGTGGCGCGCTATCTGTTCAAGCTGATGGCCTACAAGGACGAGTACGAAGTGGCGCGGCTTTACACCGACACCTCATTTATCGAGCGGGTGAAATCCACCTTCGACGGCGACCATCTGCGGCTCGAATTCCATCTGGCGCCGCCGCTGCTGACGCGCCGCGACAAGGTCACCGGCGAGCCGAAGAAGATGTCGTTCGGGCCCTGGCTGCTCGGCGCGTTCCGCGTGCTGGCGAAATTCAAGGTGCTGCGCGGCACGCCGCTCGATCCGTTCGGCTATACCGCTGAGCGCAGAACAGAGCGGCGGTTGATCTCAGAATATGAGAAACTTCTGGCCGAGATTGCCGAACATCTGACGCCGAACAATCATCGTCTGGCAGTAGAACTGGCTGCTCTGCCGGAAAAAATCCGCGGATTCGGTCCCGTCAAGCAACGGCACCTGGTAGCCGCCAAGGCCGAGGAAGCCGCTTTGCGCGAGCAATTTGGCGCCGGCGCCGCGCCATTTCTCAAGGCGGCGGAATAATTTAGCCCAAATTGCCTGTGCCCTGAGGCTTGACCGTCCTCCGGTCATGTTTTCATATCGTGGCAACAAGAACGCCCGCAAAGGCGGCGGGGGTTAAGAAGCCGCGCCACACACGAGCGCGGCCGTATGGGAGGAACAGGCTGTGGCGACGATTGCCGCCGCTCCGGCGGATACATTTCCTAAGCTATTGGTTCGCAACGCTAAATTGTACGGCGCGCGGCCGGCGATGCGGCAAAAGGACCTCGGCATCTGGCAAACTTGGACCTGGGCGGAGATGCTCGACATCATCCGCGCTTATGCGGTCGGCCTGCACCGGCTCGGCCTCAAGCGCGGCGAAACCATCGCCATCGTCGGCGCCAACCGGCCGAAACTCTATTGGTCGGTGATGGCGGCCCAGATGCTCGGCGCGGTGCCGGTGCCGGTCTATGCCGACGCCGTGGCCGACGAGCTTAGCTTTGTGCTGGCCCACGCCGAGGTGCGCTTCGCCGCGGTCGAGGACCAGGAGCAGATCGACAAGATCATGTCGGTGATGGAGCGCCTGCCCAAGCTCGAGCAGATGGTCTACGACGAGCGGCGCGGCTTGCGCGACTACGACCACAGCCATCTGCATCCGATCGACGACATCATCGCTGAGGGACGCAAGGCGCTCGCCGGCGATCCTGCCGTCGGCGCCTGGATTGACGCCGAAATTGCCGCCGGCAAGGGCTCCGATCCGTCGATCATTCTCTACACCTCCGGCACCACCGGCACCTCCAAGGGCGTGGTGCTCACCGGCGAACGCTCGATCAAAGCGGCGACCGACACGGTCATCTTCGACAAGTTGAACGAGAATGACGTGGCGCTCGCCTATCTGCCGCTCGCCTGGGTCGGCGATCATTATTTGAATTATGCGCAAGGCCTGGTCGCCGGCTTCTCCATGGCCTGCCCGGAAAACGCCGACACTGCGATGCAGGATCTGCGTGAGATCGGGCCTAGCTTCTATTTCGCGCCGCCGCGCACGCTGGAAATGCTGCTCACGCGTGTGATGATCCGCATGGAGGACGCCGGCTTCCTCAAGCGCAAGCTGTTCCACTATTTCATCGGCGTGGCGCGCCGCTATGGCGAGCGCATCCTCAACGGCCAACCGGTGCCGCTGACCGGCCGGCTGCTCTATTGGCTGGGCAACATCCTGGTTTATGGGCCGCTCAAGAATGTGCTCGGCTTTTCGCGCGTGCGCGTGGCATACACCGCGGGCGAGGCAGTTGGACCGGACCTGTTCAACTTCTATCGCTCGATCGGCCTCAACCTGAAGCAGCTCTACGGCCAGACCGAAGCATTCCTCTACGTCACCGCGCAGCCGGACGGCGAAATCTATTCCGACACCGTCGGTCCGGCTTGTCCGAACGTGGACATCCGCATCGCCGACAATGGCGAGGTGCTGTTCAAGTCGCCCGGCATGTTCACCGGCTATTTCAAGGACCCGGTCAAGACCGCCGAAACGATGACGGCGGACGGCTATGTGATGACCGGGGATGCCGGCTACTTCGACGAGAAAACCGGGCACCTGAAGATCATCGATCGCGCCAAGGACGTCGGCAAGCTCAACGACGGCACGCTGTTCCCGCCGAAATACATCGAGAACAAGCTCAAATTCTATCCGAACATCCGCGAGGCGGTCGCCTATGGTGACCAGCGCGACTTCGTCGCGGTGATGATCAATATCGATCTCACCGCGGTGGGAAGCTGGGCTGAGCGAAACAACGTGGTCTACGGCTCCTATCAGGAACTCGCCGGCCACAGCCAAGTCTACGACATGGTCGAGAAACATGTCGCCGAGGTGAACCGCTCGCTCGCTCAGGACAAGGTGATGGCGGGCGCGCAGATCAAGCGCTTCCTGATCCTGCACAAGGAGCTCGATGCCGACGACGGCGAGCTCACGCGCACGCAGAAGGTCCGCCGCGGTTTCATCGCCGATCGTTACGGCCCGTTGATCAAGGCGCTCTATGACGGCTCCAAGGAAGCCGACATCTCGACCGAGGTTACCTTCGAGGATGGCCGCAAAGGGACGATCAGCGCGCGGGTGAAAATCCGCGACATGAAGACCGAGCCGGTCGCCGCGCCGATGGGGAAGGCGGCATGAGAGCGCCGAGCGGCCCCGATGTTGCGGTCGGCGACGTGCTCTTGTCGGTGGAGAATGTCTCGCTGTCGTTCGGCGGCGTGAAGGCGGTGAGCGACGTCTCCTTCGACATCCGTAAGGGCGAAATCCGCGCCATCATCGGGCCGAACGGGGCCGGCAAGACCTCGATGCTCAACATTATCAACGGCTTCTACCAGCCGCAGCAGGGCCGCATCACCTTCAAGGGGCAAACGCGCTCCAAGATGCGTCCGCACGATGCCGCCCATGGCGGGATCGCGCGCACCTTCCAGAACGTCGCGCTGTTCCGCGGTATGACCGCGCTCGACAACATCATGACCGGCCGCACGCTCAAGATGCACAAGAACCTGTTCTGGCAATTGCTGCGGTTCGGGCCCGCCATGACGGAGGAAGTCGAGCACCGCCATCGGGTCGAGGAAATCATCGATTTCCTCAAGATCCAGGAAATCCGCCGCACACCGGTCGGCCGGCTGCCCTACGGCCTGCAGAAGCGCGTGGAGCTCGGCCGCGCGCTTGCCATGGAGCCGGATTTGCTGCTGCTGGACGAGCCAATGGCCGGCATGAACTTGGAAGAAAAAGAGGACATGTCGCGCTTCGTGCTCGACGTGAACGACCACTACGGCACCACTGTCGCGCTGATCGAGCACGACATGGGCGTGGTGATGGACCTGTCCGACCGCGTTGTGGTGCTCGACCACGGCATCAAGATCGCCGACGGCACGCCTGACGAAGTGAAGGACAATCAAGGCGTGATCGACGCCTATCTCGGAGTCGCACATTGAAGAATCTGGCGCACTGAGCAGAACGCATGCACCTCCTCTACCAAATCTTCATCGATCCCTTCGTGCAGATGGGCAGCGCGCCTGACCTGTTGGTGCAGACGCTGTGGGAGGGCCTGGTCTCCGGGGTGCTCTATGCGCTGATCGCGCTCGGCTTCGTGCTGATCTTCAAGGCCTCCGGCGTGTTCAATTTCGCGCAAGGCATCATGGTGGTGTTCGCCGCGCTCACGCTGGTTGGATTGTATGCGCACGGGGTGCCGGCATTTCTGGCGCTCGCGCTCACCATTGGCGTGATGTTCGTGTTGGCGCTCGCAATCGAGCGTTTCATGCTGCGGCCTCTGGTCAACCAGCCGGACATTATTCTGTTCATGGCGACGTTCGGCCTGACCTACATCCTCATCGGCTTCGGCGAACTGATTTTCGGCGGCGATCCCAAGATCATGATCGCCGACCAACTCCTGCTGCCGAGCGGCTCCTACAGCGTCAAAATGTTGGGCGGCTTCGTGCAGATGCAGAAAATCGACATCGCCGCCGCGATCATCGCGTCGCTGATGGTGGCGGCGCTGGCGGTGTTCTTCCAGAAGACGCGCATCGGGCGCGCGCTGCGGGCGGTCGCCGACAGCCACCGCGCCGCGCTCTCGGTCGGCATCTCGCTCGAATATATCTGGGTGACCGTGTGGTTTGCCGCCGGCATCGTGGCGCTGGCGACCGGCATCATGTGGGGCGCGCGCTCGAACGTGTCCTTTGCGCTGGAGATCATCGCGCTGAAGGCTTTGCCGGTGCTCATCCTCGGTGGATTCACCTCGATCCCCGGCGCCATTGTCGGCGGCGTCATCATCGGCGTCGGCGAGAAGCTCGGCGAATTCTATTGGGGCCCCTTGTTGGGTAGCGGGATCGAATCCTGGCTCGCCTACGTCATTGCGCTGGTCTTCCTGCTGTTCCGGCCGCAAGGCCTGTTCGGCGAACGCATCATCGAGCGGATCTGAGGGCGGCCATGTTTTATCGCGAAGCCGGCCAGTACAAGACGAGCTATCAGGCGGATCAGGCGCTGTTTCCGATCCGGCAGGACCAGATCGGCATCGTCTTGATCCTGGCCGTGGCTTTCATTCTGGTGCCGCTCATGGCGTCCACCTTCGTAATCGACTCAGTTCTCATTCCGGTGCTGATCTATTCGCTCGCCGCGATCGGGCTCAATCTGCTGACCGGCTACACCGGCCTGCTGTCGCTCGGCACCGGCGGTTTCATGGGCGTGGGCGCGTTCGCTTGCTACAAGCTTGCGACCTTTTTCCCCGGCATCAATGTCATCGTGCTGATCATATGCTCCGGTTTTTTGGCAGCTGCGGCGGGCATCGTTTTCGGCATGCCCAGCCTGCGCATCAAAGGCTTCTATCTGGCGGTGGCGACGCTGGCGTCGCAGTTTTTCCTGTCGTGGTGCTTCATCCGCATCCCGTGGCTCTACAATTACAACGTTTCGGCTTCGATCGAAGTGCCGACGCGGACGCTGTTCGACATTCCGATCACCGGGCCGAACGCCACGCCGGTCACGCGCTATCTCATCGTGCTCACGATCGTCGCGGTGATGACGTGGCTCGCCTCGAACCTGATCCGCGGGCGCATCGGGCGTACCTGGATGGCGGTGCGCGACATGGACATCGCCGCCGAGCTGATCGGCATCAAACTCTATCCGACCAAGCTGCTCGCCTTCGCGGTATCGTCGTTCTACTGCGGCGTCGCGGGCGCCATGCTGGTCTTCCTGTGGCTCGGCAACGCGGAGTCCGAGAGCTTCAGCATCAATCAGTCGTTCCTCATTCTGTTCATGGTCATCATCGGCGGCCTCGGCAGCTTGCTCGGTTCGTTCTTCGGCGCTGCCCTGATCTTCGGCCTGCCCATCTTGCTGCGCATGATTAGGGCTGCGTTGGACCTATCAATGACCTCCGCGACCCTCGAGCACATCAACTTCATAACGCTGGGAATACTCATCATTTTCTTCCTGATCGCGGAGCCGGCCGGCTTGGCCAGGCTTTGGCAGATCGGAAAGCAGAAACTCAGGGTGTGGCCTTTCCCCTATTGAAAGGGCACACTTGAGGCAATTCCCCCTTCCGGGGCGTAAGGCCCGGGTAGGGGGTACCCCTCCTGATCGAGGGGCGGATGTAACGCCGGGGCGACCAAGCACCGGCAGACGCACAAGGGAGAGACATGATGCGCTTGAAACATATCGTTCTCGGCGTGGCTGTCGCGGGCCTGGTGGGCGCTTCCGCCATGATTTCGCAGGCCGCCGCAGACACACTCGTACCGCTCTTCACTTATCGCACGGGCCCGTTCGCCAATTCGGGCATTCCCATCGCCAACGGCATGCATGACTACATGAACATGCTGAACGCGCGCGATGGCGGCATCGGCGGCTCCAAGATCGTCTTCGAGGAGTGCGAGACCGGCTACAAGAACGAGAAGGGCGTGGAATGCTATGAATCGTTCAAGGGCAGGAAACCGTCGGTGATCACGCCCTATTCCACCGGCATCACGCTGGCGCTGATTCCGAAAGCGGCGGTCGATCACATTCCGGTTCTGTCGATGGCCTATGGTCTGTCCGCTTCCGCGGTCGGCAAGGACTTCCCGTGGATCTTCAATCCGCCGGCCACCTATTGGGACGGCCTGTCCATCATCTTCCGCTACATCGGCGGCAAGGAAGGCGGGCTCGACAAGCTCAAGGGCAAGACCATCGGTTTCATCTTCTTCGATGGCGGCTACGGCCGCGAGCCGCTGCCGCTCCTGAACCAGTTATCCAAGGACTACGGCTTCGCCGTGAAAGAGTATCCGGTGCCGCCGGCCGACATGCAAAACCAGTCCGGTCTGTGGCTCAGCGTTCGCCGCGATCGTCCGGACTACATGATCATGTGGGGCTGGGGCGCGATGAACCCGACCGCGGTGCAGGAAGCCGCCAAGACCGGCTATCCGATGGATCATTTCATCGGGGTCTGGTGGTCGGGCAGCGAGGACGACGCGCGTCCGGCCGGCGCCGGCGCCAAGGGTTACCTCTCGCTCAACTTCAATGCCGTTGGCTCGAACTTCCCGGCAATCAAGGACATAGAAAAATACGTGATCGGCAAGGACAGTCAGACGCCCAAGGAGAAGGTCGGCGAGAATTTCTACAATCGCGGTGTGGTAAATTCCGTGGTGATCGCCGAGGCCATCCGCAACGCGCAGAAAATCACCGGCAAGAAGGATATCACCGGTGAGGAAATGCGCCGCGGTCTGGAATCCCTGCAGATCACGGCAGCACGCTGGAAGGAGATCGGCCTCGAGGGCTTCGCCACGCCGATGTCGGTGAGTTGCACCGATCACAACGGCCACGCCTCGGCTTACGTGCAACAGTGGGACGGCGCCAAGTGGGTGAAAATCACCGACTGGATCTCGCCCATGAACGACAAGGTCTCCCCGCTGATCGACGCGGCGGCGGCGGACTACGTAACCAAGAACCAGCCCTGGCCGAAGCGCACGGAAGCTTGCGACAAGTCGTCGTAATCTAAGCGAACAATTCCTCTCCCCGCCGTGACGGCGGGGAGAGGTTCTTGTCTGGAGCGGTCATGTCGGCGGCATCACGGACCGAAACCACGGCTTCCGCCACGGCGGAAAAAATCCTTTCGGTCAACAATATCGAAGTCATCTACGACCACGTCATCCTGGTGCTCAAGGGCGTCTCGCTCGACGTGCCGAAGGGCGGCATCGTGGCGCTGCTCGGTGCCAATGGCGCCGGCAAGACCACGACGCTGAAGGCGATTTCCAACCTGCTGCACGCCGAGCGCGGCGACGTCACCAAGGGTTCGATCATATTCGAAGGCGACGAAGTGCAGGATCTCTCGCCCAACGAACTGGTGCGCCGCGGCTGCATCCAGGTGATGGAAGGCCGGCAGTGCTTCGCGCATCTCACCATCGAGGAAAACCTGCTCACCGGCGCCTTCACCCGGCGCGACGGCAGGGCGGCGATCAGGAAAGATATCGACCTCGTTTATTCCTATTTTCCTAAACTGGCCGAGCGGCGCGACGCCACCGCCGGCTACACCTCCGGCGGCGAGCAGCAGATGTGCGCCGTCGGCCGCGCGCTGATGTCGCGCCCGAAGATGATCCTGCTCGACGAGCCGTCGATGGGGCTGGCGCCGCAGATCGTCGAGGAGATTTTCGAGATCGTCAAAAATCTCAATGAGAAGGAAGGCGTTTCGTTCCTGCTCGCCGAGCAGAACACCCATATGGCGCTGCGTTTCGCGCGCTACGGCTACATCCTGGAGAACGGCCGCGTGGTGATGGACGGCGACGCCAAGTCGCTGGCCGAGAACGAGGACGTGAAGGAATTCTACCTCGGCATTTCCGGAGGCCGGCGCAAATCCTTCCGCGACGGCAAGCATTACCGCCGGCGCAAGCGCTGGCTGGCGTAAGCCATGCCCGACCATTACGATGCCCTGGAAACCCGCGACCCTGGGTCACGCGCGCGTGAACAATTCGCGGCGCTGCCCGGGATCGTCGCGCGCGCCATGACCGCGCCCGGCTGGGCCACGCATCTCAAGGGCGTCGATCCGAAGTCCGTGAATTCGCGCGCCGCGCTGGCCAAACTGCCGGTGCTGCGCAAGGCGGATGTCGCAGCCTTTCAAAAGGAAAACCCGCCGTTTGGCGGCCTCAATGTCACCGCGCCCGGCAAGGTGCGGCGTCTCTTGATGTCGCCGGGGCCGATCTTCGAGCCGGAAGGCTTCGGGCCCGACTGGTGGGGCTCGGCGCGCGCCTGCTACGCCGCCGGCTTTCGCAGTGGCGACATCGCGCATAATTCCTTCGCCTATCACCTCACGCCGGGTGGCTTCATTCTGGAGGCGGGCCTGCACGCGCTCGGCTGCGCGGTCATTCCGGGCGGCGTCGGCAATACCGAGCAGCAGCTCGAGGCGATCGCGCATTACCGGCCCTCCGGCTATGTCGGCACGCCGGATTTCCTGAAAATCCTGCTCGACACCGCCGAAAAGACCGGCAAGAGCGCCGCCTCGATCAAGCGCGCGTTGGTGTCTGGCGCGGCATTGCCGGCCTCGCTGCGCGAGGAACTCAAAGCACGTGGCGTCGCCGTGCTGCAATGCTATGCCACCGCCGAACTCGGTGTGATCGCCTATGAAAGCGAGGCGCCGGCGCGCTTTCAGGCTGAGTGGGCACCGGTCAGCCGCCCGGAAAGCGCGCCCACTCAAGAATCTGGAGCGCGCTCGGACGCAAAACCGGGTCCCACTTTTGCTGAACGCGCTCCAGGGGGCATGATCGTGAACGAATCCGTTATCGTCGAGATCGTGCGGCCCGGGACCGGCGATCCCGTAGCCGAAGGAGACGTGGGCGAGGTGGTGGTTACGTCGTTTAATCCGGACTATCCGATGATCCGGCTCGGCACCGGCGATCTATCCGCGCTGATGGCGGGCACTTCGCCGTGCGGGCGCACGAATAACCGGATAAAGGGCTGGATGGGGCGGGCCGACCAGACCGCGAAGGTGAAGGGCATGTTCGTGCATCCCCAGCAGATCGCCGAAGTCGCCGCGCGCCATCCGCAGCTCAGGCGTCTGCGCCTCGTCGTCGGCCGCGAGGGCGAACAGGACAGCATGACGCTGATGGCGGAATGCGCCGCGCCCGATGCCGCGCTTGAGGCCGCGGTCGCCGCCACGCTGCAGTCGGTCACCAAGCTCAAAGGCGTGGTCAAGCTGGTTGCGCCGGGCGCGCTGCCGAATGACGGCAAGGTGATCGCCGACGAGCGCAAGTCATGAGCCCGGCCACCGTCCCAACATCGGGCGGCCGCATCGGCGTGCTGCTGGTCAATCTCGGCACGCCCGAGGCTACCGATTATTGGTCGATGCGCCGCTACCTGAAGGAATTTCTCTCCGACCGCCGCGTGATCGAGGAGAACCGCATAAAATGGTGGCTGGCGCTCAACCTCGTCATCTTGACCATTCGGCCGGGCCGCAAAGGCCGCGACTACGACAAGATCTGGAACAAGCAG
>Ga0265337_1000907_pt1 | contig 15556 bp, 10 predicted proteins | sample 42122metaG_FD_192441 | JGI IMG/M metagenome (GOLD analysis project Ga0265337, IMG submission 192441) | Rhizosphere microbial communities from Carex aquatilis grown in University of Washington, Seatle, WA, United States - 4-21-22 metaG | ecosystem: Host-associated > Plants > Roots > Rhizosphere >... | reverse complement strand
GCTGATCGAGCGGCGCATATTCTCCTCCTTGTTTCTGATCCTGGCCGCTCGGCAGCGCCGCCTGGCCGCGCGAACCGGTTCGCCCTCGGAGTGGCCGGCCGACCGGGTGGACCGCCCGTGACGGTGGCGTGGCTAGGCCGCGGACTCGGTGAGCGTGCTCGTGTAGAGACCGCCCACCGCGGACGCCGGAATCGCGATCGCCTCGGTCGGGCTCCACGAGGCGGAGTTGTCGCCGACCCCGGCGGTTCCCGATACAACTGTCTGGCCCGCAGTGGACAGCGTGACGGGAGCCTCGGACGTGGTGATGGTCCCCGTCGAGGTGACGGTGCCGGGGTCATAGGTGGCGTCGCCGACCGGGATGGTCTCGGCCGCGGTGCCCGTGCCGGTGGTGAAGGCGGTTGAGGCAGCGGTCACGGTCCAGCTCGCGGACAGCAGGGCTCGGTTGTCGGTCAGGCTGATGTTTCCCAGCGTCCCGGAGACGGTGGCACCCGGCAGGGCGCCCCCCAGGTTCACGGAGGCGGGAGCGGTGAGCAACAGGGTTCCCACGGTTACCGTGAAGGTCACCGTCGTGGGCGGATCACCCGCGCCGGGAGAAGACGAATACGCGATCGCCGGCCTGGCCGTCGCCGCTGACGCGACGCCAGGCACCAGCGCAAGGCCAGCGGCGGCCGCCACGGCCAGGATAGAGAATGCGGATTTAACCATCATGTTCCCCTTGCGAAGCCCCAGTGGTCTCAGCGTCCGGTCACATTAAGTATTTACAGCATTACCCATAGTTACACCATGTAGTTGCGGCCCGAGCCGCGGCGGTGGCGTGTCCCGTTAGCGGGAGCCGGAGGCGGGCATGCCCGGGCTCCCCAGCCGACTCGCCCATCCTGCTCGACCATGATCGTGAAGGGTTGTTAGCGCCATCACGCTAACAACCCTTCACGACACCAAAACCCTTCGCGATCATGCCGGCCAGGTTTTAGGGCTCCGCGTGGGCGGCGATCGCTGATCAGCTACGCCCGGCTGAGCTCGAGCACGGGAATGATGCGCACTCCCTCAGTTTGGCGTGCGTACTCGGCGAAGCCCGGATAGCGCCGCGCTTGCTCGGCGTAGATGCGGTCGTGCTCGGCGCCGGTCACTTCGCGGACGATGACCCGGTACGTCTCGGTTCCGCGCTCGACGCTGCCGCCGCCGGCGGCGGTCAGGTTGTGGTACCAGTCGGGGTTGGTAGGCGACCCGGCCTTGGTCGCGAAGACGTAGATGCTTTCCGGCTCGGTGTCGTGCGGGAGGTACATGGTCGGGGTGACATAGTCACGGCCGCTTTTGCGGCCGCGGTGGTGCAGCAGGACCATCGGGGCACCCTCGAAGGTCCCGCCGACCCTGCCTTCGTTCGCGCGGAACTCCGCAATGGTCTTCGCGTTCCAGTCGAGCGGTTCGCTCATGTCGGACTCCTTTCGTCAGGGCCGCAGGATGATCTTGCCGTGGGTGTGACGGCGCTCGAGCTCGGTGTAGGCCTCGCGGACCTGGGCCAGCGGGTAGACGGCCGCGATCGGCAGCTCAAGGTGCCCGTCGGCGATCAGGCCGGCCAGCTCCGCGAGGATCGGGGCGCCCGGCCCGGCCTCCGCCCCGCCGTCAGTCTTGACCCCGTACTTCGCGGCGGCCGCGTAATCGGCGATGGTGTCGATCCGGTCGGCCGCGACGCCGAGGGCGATGGCCAGCTCGACGTAACCGCCGCCATGGGTGTCGATGAAGGCGTCCACGCCGCCGGGCGCGGCGGCCCTGATCCGGTCCGCGACGCCGTCGCCGTACGCGACCGGGATCACGCCGTGGCTCTTCAGCCACTCGTGATTGCCCTCGCTCGCCAGGCCGATGACGGTGGCCCCGGTGCGGCGCGCGAGCTGGACGGCGAGCGAGCCGACCCCGCCGGCGGCACCGGAGATGACGACGGTCTCGCCCTCCTTCGGCTCGACGGCGTGCACGGTCCCCCACGCGGTCACGCCGACGACGTACAGGCCGCCGGCCACCTCCCACGGGACCTTCTCCGGCTTGCGCGCGAGGTCGCTGGCCTCGACCAGGACCAGCTCGGCCTGGGAGTCCCGGTGCTGACTGAACCCGATCACCTCATCACCTGGCGAGAACCCGCTGACCCCCGGGCCGGCCTCCTCGATGACCCCGGCAAGGTCGCTACCCTGCCCGGAGGGGAACGTCGACGGGAAAATGCTCGACACTGCCCCCGTTCGGATGACCGCTTCGCTTGGGTTGATGCCGGCCGCCTTCACCCGGACGAGGGCCTGCCCCTCGCCTGGCGCCGGCCGTTCCACCTCGTCAACTCGCAACACGTCGATCCCGCCGAACTCGTCGTACCTGACTGCCCTTGGCATGGTTTCTCTCTCCTCTGTTTCGCGTGTCCAGGTTCACCGCGGGGAAGGTGAGCGGTCGTCACCGGATTCCGGTGAAACACCGGCGAGTAATGCCCACCGGGCGACGGTCGACCGGGTGCTGTCGGAGCTCGCCGGCAGGTATTGACGGCACCGGATTTGTCAGGGATCGTTCACGCTGGCCCGGTAATTGGACCGCTACGAACAGCAGCAGACACGGCGGCGCGCTCGCGCCGGGATGGACGGTGAGGTTCACGATGAAGCGATCCTTGGTACGCCCAGCCACGCTGGCGACGGCCGCCGCCGCCCTCATCCTGGCGGCTAGCGCGCTCCAACTGGAGCCGGCCGCGGCCGCCCCGTCCGCCCCGGGCACCGCCGCCGGCGGCCCGGGCGCCGCCTCCAACTTCGACCTGGCGCGCAAGGACTGCCTCGGCACCGCCGGGAACACCAGCTCCAAGGTCTGGTACACGGTGGCGGACGGCGTGCTTTCCGACGTCTACGAGCCCACCGTCGACAACACCAACGTCGAGACGCTGCAGTACGTCGTCACCGACGGCGCTACCTTCGCCGACCTGCAGACCCGCGACATGACCTACACCGTGCAGGCCGACCCGACCGGCATGCAGTGCACGATCACCTCGACCGACGCCAAGCACGGCTTTCAGCTGGTTACCAGCTACATCACCGACCCGCAACGGGACACGGTGCTGATGAGCACCCGGATCCAGCCGGTCAAGGGCAGCGGCACGGACGTCGGCAAGCTGCAGGTCTACGCGCGACTCGACGCGCACGTGAACGGCGACGGAGGCGGCGGGACGCAGAACGCCGGCGGTAACACCGGCGTCATCGACCCGCACACCGGCATCCCCGTCGTCTACAGCACCAACACCATCACGGAGGCGGCCAACCGCAGCTACGCGGTGCCGACCTACATGGCGATGACCGCCACCTCCGCGGGCCAGGCCTCGGTCGGCTACGCGGGCACCGCCAGCGACGGGCTGACCCAGCTCGACGGCGCGCACGCGCTGACGCCGACTACCTCGGCCGCCGACGGGCACATCGTGGCGACCGAGAACGTCACCCCGCAGCGGGGGTCGGGCGCGTTCACCCTCGCGCTCGGGTTCGGCCGCTCGCAGCAGCAGGCGGTCGCCACCGCCACCGCCTCGCTCCGCGCGCCCTTCCCCTTGGTCGCGCTGGCCTACGCGAGCACCTGGGGCGCCTACGACCTGACGCTCAACCAGCCGCCGCGGTCGGTGCCCGGACAGTCCGCGCAGACGATCCGCCGGACCTACTACCTCGACGCCAACGTGCTGAAGGCCAGCGAGGACAAGACCTTCCCTGGCGCGGTGGTCGCGTCGCTCGCATCGCCCTGGGGCCAGGCGATCAACGCGGGCGTCGCGGTCAACGGCAAGCCGGTCTACTACGGCTCCTACCGGGAGGTCTTCTCCCGCGACTCCTACGAGGCATTCACCGGCTTCCTGGCCGACGGCGACCTGGCCACCGCCCGCGCCCAGGCCCGGTTCCTGCTCAATGACCAGCAGCTGCCGACCGGCGAGATACCGCGCAACTCGCTGCTCAACGGCAAGGCGGCGCCGGACACCGGCGGCGACCAGCTGGACGAGACCGCCTACCCGATCCTGATGGCGTACCTGACCGGGCTCGGCGGCGACAGCGCGCTGTGGACCGGCCACATCAAGCCGGCCGCGGACTTCCTGGTCGCGCACGGCCCGTCCTTCGGGGTGGAGCGGTGGGAGGAGCAGTCCGGGTACTCGCCTTCCACGATCGCGGCCGAGATCGCCGGCCTGACCGCCGCCGCCGCCATCGCGGCCCAGCACCACGACGCCGCTGACGCGCGGGTTTACCAGGCCACCGCCGACGACTTCCAGCGCAACGCGCAGAGCTGGACGGTCACCTCGACCGGGCCCGACAGCACCTCGCCCTACTTCCTCCGGCTGTCCAAGACCGGCGACCCGAACGCCGCGACCACCTACAACCTGGGCAACGGCGGCCCCGACGCCGCGCAGGATACGGTGATCGACGGCGGGTTCCAGGAGCTGGTGCGGCTGGGCGAGCTCTCGCCTACCAGCGCGGTATTCAAGAACTCGCTCTCGGTCCTCGACGCCGCCATCGCGGTCAAGACCCCGTCCGGCACCGGCTATTACCGGTACGGCACCAGCGCCGCCGCCGGCAGCGCCGACGGCTACGGTGACTGCTCGACCGTCAACAGCCAGACCTCCTGCACCACCGACGGCCAGCCGTGGCCGACGACCGACACTGGCACCGGGCACCTGTGGCCGGTCCTGTCGGGCGAGCGGGGCGAGTCCGCGATCGCCGAGGGCGACCCGTCGCAGGCGTCGGCGCTGCTCTCCTTCATGATCAACTCCGCCTCGGGCGAGGGGCTGGTGCCCGAGCAGGTGTGGGAGGACCCGGACCTGGCGGCCTCGCCCTACGGTTCCGACCCGACCACCGCGTCGATCGGCTTCACCGACGGCCAGGCGGCCGGCTCGGCCTCGCCCCTGACCTGGGCCCAGGCCCAGGAACTGCGGCTGATCGTGGACCTCGGGACCGGTCGTGACACCGATACCCCGGCCATCACCACGGCCCGTTACGTCACCCACGGCGCCCCGGCCGCGACCTCGGTGACGATCACCGCGCCGGCCTCCGGCGCCACCATCGAGGGCGGCAGCACGACCGTCAGCGGCACCGCCGCGGCCGGCGCCACGGTGGACATCGAGACCCAGGACACCGATACCGGGGCCGCCGCCAGCACGGTAACCGCCACCGCCGACGCCTCCGGCGCCTACTCCGCCACGGCCGCGGTCGGCTTCGGTACCAACGTGATCACGGTCACCGCCACCACGCCTGCCACCACCACGGGGGCCGGCGCCACCGGGCAAACGCAGGCCTCGGTGATCGGCGACGTGTCGGGCGGGACCACGGTGCTGTCGGCGACCGACCCGACCGGGGACGACAACGGCCCCGGCACCTACCAGTACCCGACCTCAACGTCCTACACGGCCGGCTCCTGGGACCTGACCGGCTTCCAGGTGATCACCGCCGGGTCCGAGGTCTACCTCCGCACCTCGCTCGCCACCCTGGCGCCGACGTTCGGCTCGGTCGACGGCGCGCAGCTGCTCGACATCTACGTGCACGATCCCTCGGCCGCTAGCACCTCCACCGCGGCGGCGTTCCCGACCCGCAACTACACGATCGCCCCGGCCGACGGCTGGAGCGAGCGCCTGGAGGTCCAGGGGTTCGCGTCACCGGTATGGGTCAACGCGGCCGGCGGCCAGGTCGGCACCCCGACCGCCGTGGTCGCCTCCACCGTGGCCAAGACGATCACGATCGCGCTGCCGGAGTCCGCGTTCGGCACCCCGGCCAGCGGCTGGACGTTCACCGTGGCGATCACCGGACAGAACGGCTTCAACGGCGACCAGGCCATCTCGTTCACCACTAACCCGGGCGGGTTTACGCTCGGCGTCTGCCCGGTGGGCGGAAGCGAGCCGATCTGCGCGCTCCCCACGGGCTCCGTGCCTGAGGTGATGGACACCATCACGCCGGCCGGCGTCTCCCAGGCCACCGAGCTCAACCCGGTTAACGGCCCGGTGGTGCTGCAGGGGGTTACCGTGCCGTAGTTGGTCAACCTCATCAGCGTCCTCAGCGTCCTCAGCGTCCTCCGGGGCCGCGGGGACGGCGGCCTGCTAGCGCGGCGCCGGCTGCGGCTCGCGTGGCCGCACCGTTCCGTCCGCCATGACGTCGCCGTCGGGGCACCGCCACTGGACCCGGCCGCCTTCGAACTGCTCCTGGTACAGCGACGCGTACAGCCCGCCCTCGCGCAGCAGGTCGCGGTGCGCGCCGGACTCCACGACTCGGCCGCCGTCGATGACGTAGATCATGTCCGCGTTGACGATGGTGGACAGCCGGTGCGCGATGGCGATGGTCGTCCGCGAGCCCATCAGGGCGTCAAGCGCTTTCTGCACCTCCCGCTCGCTGGCGGTGTCCAGCGCGGAGGTCGCCTCGTCCAGGATCAGGATGCGCGGGTCGTGCAGCAGGACGCGGGCGATGGCCAGCCGCTGCTTCTCCCCGCCGGACAGCCGGTACCCGCGCTCGCCGACCACGGTGTCGTAACCGTCGGAGAATTGCATGATCCGGTCGTGGATGTACGCCGCCCGCGCCGCCGCCTCCACCTCTTCCCGCGACGCGCCTGGCCGCCCGTACTGGATGTTCGCCAGCACGGTGTCGTGGAACAGGTAGCTTTCCTGCGTCACGAAACCGATGGCGGCGGCCAGCGAGGCCTGGCGGGCTTCCCGCACGTCAAGCCCGTTCACCTCGACCGCCCCGGCCGTGACGTCGTACAGCCGCGGTATCAGGTAGCTGATGGTGGTCTTGCCTGCTCCGCTCGGTCCCACCAGGGCCACGAGGTGGCCAGGATCGGCAGCCAGGCTGACGCCCGACAAGGCGTCCGCGGACACGCTGGGGTAGCGGAAGTAGACGTCCCGCAGGGCGACCCGGCCGCCCGCCTCCGTGACCGGGAGGTCGACGGCGCCGGGGGCGTCGACGATGTCGGGCACCACGTCGAGGTACTCGAAGACCCGGTCAAACAGGGCCAGCGATGACCGCAGCTCCACCGAGACCTGGAGCAGTTGCCCGATCGGGAAGTACAGGCGGGTCTGCAGCGTGGTGAAGGCCACGATGGTGCCGGCCGAGACAGCGTGATGGTTCGCGATGAGCAGGCCCGCGGTGAGGTAGACCAGCGCCGGGGTGATCGACAGGAACGACTGAACGACGGCGAAGAATCCCTGGCCGATCATCTGCTGCCGGACCTGGAGGCCGACGAGGCGCTGGTTCTCCCGCTGGTAGCGGGAGATGTCGCGGGCCTGGTTGCCGAACACCTTGGCCAGCAGCACTCCGGATACCGACAGGGTTTCCTCGCTAATCGCGCTCATGGCCGCCAGTGACTCCTGGGTCGACCGCGACACCTGGCGGCGCCGCTCGCCGACCGCCTTGGTCAGCCAGAAGAACGCCGGCACGGTGATGACCGCCACGATGGTCAGCTGCCAGCTGATGATGATCATGGCGACGATGCTGGAGACGAAGGTGACGACGTTGGCCAGGATCGTCGAGGCGGTGGTGGTGACCACCGTCTGGACGCCGCCCACGTCGTTGGCCAGCCGGGACTGGATCTCGCCGGTCTTGGTGTTCGTGAAGAACGCGAGCGGGAGGGTCTCCAGGTGCGCGTAGAGCCGGTTGCGCAGGTCCCGCATCACTAGCTGCCCGACCCGGGTGGTCTCGTACACCTGCCAGATGCCGATGGCGCCGCTGACCACCGGCACCAGGGCCATGACGCCCACAAGCACGTAGAGCAGGTGCAGGTCGGGTCCACCCGGGACGAACAGTGCCTTATTGAACACCGCCTGGATCAGCAGCGGGTTGATGATGCCGATCGACGAGGTCACGACGATGAGGACAATGACGCCCGCCACCTGCAGCCGGTAGGGGCGGAACAGCGGGACGATCCGCGCTGTGTTGCTACGACCCGTGCTGCTACGGCCGGAGCGGGCAGGCGCCCTTGTCACCATCGGGCGGCTCCTTCTGGGACGCTACGGTGCGGTCACCAATAGCGTCCCACGGCGTCAGGGATGAACCGGGCCGCTTGGCCCGCGGTCGAGGCGCAGCGACTGCATGATCGCGAACGCCGTGGTCCTGGTGAAGACCTCGATGTCCGCGGCGGCCAGGACGCCGGTGTACTTGGCGATGACCGGCGCGGCCGTGCGCTCGGTCACGGCGTCGAGGTGAGCCTTGACGCCGGCCCAGAAGTTCGGCCAGTAGTGGGTGTAGAAGGGCACCGGGTCGACCGAGGCCAGCGCCTCCTGCGCGCTCGCTTCGATGTCAGCGATGTACCGCTGGTGCAGCTCGACGTCGTCGCGGGTCGCGAGCCTGCCCAGGTGCCCGCAGATGAGGTGCGTCCAGGGGTAGTCCATCGCGATCGCGGGAGCGCCCATGTAGCCGGGTACGTCCTCGCTGAGGTTGGTGTTGTAGATGGGTACCCAGCCGGCGTTGACGATGTCGATGAGCATGAGCGCGTCGTGGTCGGGGAAGTGGATGTAGATGTTGTCCGGCGAATGGTTAGAGCCGTGCCAGGCGAGTTCCACCCGCTCACCGCCGACCTCCAGCGTGTACCGGTCGGCGAACGTCACCTCCGGCAGCGGCCGGCCCGGGTTGTTGTCCCGCCGCAGCAGCCTGCGGGTTTCCTCGTGCCCGATGCGAACCACGTCGTCGAACAGGAAGGCGGCGCCGCCGTGGTCGTCGTGGTGGTGCGAGTAGACGAAGTGGGTGACCTTGTTGCTGACGCCCTCGGCGGCAGCGATCTCGTCGACGGCGCGGCGGAGGTTGTGGCCGATGCTGGGCGGGGCGTCGAACAGCACGATGCCGTCGCCGGTGGCCAGGAACGCTGACTGGTAGACGCCGTCGGTGACCCAGTACAGGTTCCGCTCGACGCGCCCGACGTAGTATCCCTGATCGTTCACGGCCACGCCGAACGCCGATGGCGGTACGGGGGCGTAGTCGGGCAGATCGCCGGCTGGTGAAGTCACATCTTCTCCCTGGTGGCCTGGGCGCCCCGCTGACGGCGGTGCGCCGGTTCGCAACAGGGTCGCCAGGGATCAGGTGAGCGGCCATCACCGCATCATGGTGATTTGCCCGGCAGCTCAGGCCTCGGCAGGGAGCTGGCGGACCTCAAGGAGGTCGAGGCCGAGCGCTTCGATCTCGGCCAGGACGCCGTAAAGACCGGGCCGGTCGAGTTCGCCGGTCAAGATCGTCTCCACGCCCCGCCGTTCCCACTCCATGGCCGCGAACGCGGCCAGCAGCGTGGCGCCGAGGTGACCGTTGATCCTGATCACGTACCTGGCGGAGGCAGCGTCCATACGGCCAGTGTCCGCGGTGGAGAGGTGAGGCCGCATCGCCAGGATCTGGTGACCACGACGCCCGGCACGTAACCTTGATCAGGTGCGCAGGGGCGATCGGCGGCAGGCGTGGTATTGAGGGCAGACCGGCGAGAGCCTGGACCGGCCGCTCCGCGGTTGATCCAGCGCGGTGAGCTGCTCGCATCCCTTGACCGCACGGCGGAAGCCAAGGTGACGCTCATCTCGGGCCCCGCGGGCAGCGGCAAGACATCGCTGTTGCGAGCCTGGGCGGACGGGCCGGGTCAAGCGCACCGGCTGGCCGTGGTCCAGGTGCGGCGCGACCAGCAGAACGCCCAGCAGTTCTGGCTCGCCGTCCTGCGCGCCGTCCGGCAGGCCTTCGGCACGCTCGGGGAGGACGAGCAGCTGGCGGCGACGCCCGACTTCAACCAAGGAGCCATCGCCGACCGGGTTCGCGCGGAGCTCGCTGGGCAGGACGACCGCACGTTCCTGATTATCGATGATCTCCACGAGCTGACCTCGCAGGAAGCGCTCACGCAGCTCATCTGGCTGCTTGAGAGGCTGCCCGAGCACGTGCACGCGATCCTCACGACGCGGCACGACCTGCCGCTGCGGCTGCACAAGCTTCGCCTCTCCGGCGAGCTAGGCGAGATCCGCGCCGCGGACCTGCGTTTTACGGAGCTTGAGACCCGCGAGTTCCTTGCGGCGGCTGGCATCGCGTTGTCGGAGGACGGCGCCGCGACGCTGCACCAGCGCACGGAGGGCTGGGCCGCAGGCCTGCGGCTCGCGGCGATCTCACTGGCCAGCAGCCCTGACCCGGATCGATTTGTGGAGGATTTCTCCGGCAGCAGCCGGACCGTCGCCGAGTACTTGCTCGCCGAGATGCTGGACTGCCAGCCGGCCGAGGTACAGCAGCTGCTGCTGCGGACCTCCCTGCTCGACCGCGTCAACGGCGAGCTGGCGGACCTGATGACCGGGCACCCTGGCTCGGAAGCGATCCTGCTCGCCCTCGAAGACGCCAACGCGTTCGTCGTATCGCTTGACCCGGCCAGGACCTGGTTCAGGTATCACCACCTCTTCGCCGACCTGCTCCGGCTTGAGCTGCGCCGGAGGCTGTCCGGGCAGCTGCCGGCGCTGCACCGGCTGGCCGCCAGGTGGTTCACCGAGCACGGCGAGATCATCGACGCCATCCGGCACACCCAATCGGCGGGTGACTGGTCCGACGCGGCGCGGCTGCTCGCCGACCACTCATTCGGTTTGACGCTCGACGGGCAGGCGCAGACCATCCAGGCGCTGCTGCGGGCTTTTCCGCCGGGTGCGGTCACCGAGGGCCCCGATCTCCCTCTCGTGCACGCGACCAGCGACTTTGTCCGGGGACTGCTAGACGAGGCGGCCGCCCACCTGGCCGTGGCAGAAGCCGCTATCCCGACGACGCCGCCCGGTCGCAGGCACCGGCTCGAAGTCGCGGCCGCGGCACTGAAACTGTCGCTCGCGCGCAAGCGCGGCCACCTCGCGGGGGTTGTCGAGCAAGTCAGGTTCCTGGCCTCCCCCATTACTGCGGACTCCGACGAGGACATCGCGCTCGACAGCGACCTGCGCGCGGTGGCGCTCATGAATCTCGGGACGGTCGAAGCGTGGTCGCTTGGCAACCAGGACAGCCAGCGGCACCTGCGTGAAGGTGCCGACCTTGCGCGGCGGATCGGACGTCCGTACCTCGAAGTGGCCTGCCTGGCCGAGCTCGCCTTCGCAGCGAAGATCGAGCCCTTCGCGACCACGCGGCAGCGGTGCCTGGAGGCGATAGCTCTCGCGGAGCAGCACGGCTGGGGCACGGAGCCGGTCATATCGCCGGCGCTCGTGAACCTCGCGGGAACTCTCATCTGGACGGGTGAATTCGACGAGGGCGAACGCTGGCTGCGCCGTGCCGCCCGGGCCCTGGAGACAGATACCGGGCCAAGCATGCGACTGCTGCTGCACATGGGCACGGGCATGCTGATGTCGGGCCGCCGCAGGCAGCGCGAGGCGCTCGCGGAGTACCGCGCGGCCGAGCAACTGCAGGCGCAACTGGAAGGCGCGCACGCGCTGACGCGCCAGATCACCGGCTTCCGGCTGGCCACCCAGGCCCGGCTCGGTCAGCTCAGCGAGGCCAGGGCCTCGCTAGCGGCACTGGACGCCGAACTGGCCCGGTGCGGCGAGATCGTTAACGCCCGCGCGGCCATCGCCCTCGCCGAGGGCAACCCGGCCGCCGCTCTCGCCGCGCTGCGCGATGTCCTGGACGGGACGGCCCCGGCCATCGGCTACATGACCGTCATGGACGCGAGCCTCCTGGCGGCACTCGCGCACCGGGAACTCGGCGACCAGCGCGCCGTTGTCGCAGCGGTCGAGCGCGCACTGGCCCTGGCGGAGGCGGACCGGCTCGTCCTGCCGTTCGCGATGACCGGCACGCGTGAGCTGCTCGATGCCGTGCCGCGGCACGAGACGGCGCACGCAGCCCTGCTCACCGGCATCCTCGACCTGATGCGCGGATCAACCATGTCGCCGGACGGCCAGCCATCCCTGGCCGGGACGGAGCAGCTCAGCCCGAGCGAGCTGCGGGTGCTGCGGTACCTGCCGACGAACCTGTCCCGGCCGGAGATCGCCAGCGAGCTGTCGGTCTCGGTGAACACCGTCAACACTCACATCCGCAACATCTACGCGAAGCTCCAGGCTCGCGATCGTTCCTCGGCAGTGCAGCGCGCGAGAGAGATGCGACTGCTCTCGGTCGGCCGCAGCAGCTAGGCCGCCAGCGGCGTGGGGACCCTTTCGCTACACGGTGACGCGTTCCGCGCTGGCAAGGTGCGCCGACAGGAGCCGTCCGGCCCGGTCCAGAGCGGCCGTGGCCTCCTCAATCACCATGTGGAAGGTCTGGAAGACGTGCGGCACCTTCGGGGTGATGTCGAGAGTGACCTCGACGTCGGCAATGGCGGCCTGCCGCGCCAGGCGGATCGCGTCGTCGAGGAGAACCTCGTGCGTCCCGGCCTGGATGATCAGGGGCGGCAGCCCGGTCAGGTCGGCGAATATGGGGCTGATAAGGCCGAGGGCGGCGTCTTGCCCCGCCGTGTAGTCGGGGACCCTGAGGGCGAGGCTCTCCCGGCTGAGCAGCGGGTCGGCCTCTCGCTTGGTCTCCAGGGTTGCCCCAGCCAGGGTCAGATCGGCATACGGTGACATGACGAACGCCGCGGCCGGCTGGGGAAGCCCGTGATCGCGGGCGTTGACCAGGGTGGCGATGGCAAGCCCGCCGCCGGCCGACTCGCCCGCGAATACGATGTCCGACGGGGCCGTGCCGCCTTGCAATAGCGCCTCGTAGGCCGCGAGAGCGTCGTCCACCGCCGCCGGGAACGGGTGCTCGGGTGCGAGCCGGTAATCGACGGAGAAGACCCTGGCCCTGGTCCGCCGGCCGACCTGCGCGGCCAGGTCGGCGGCCTGGAACGCATCCCCAAGTACGTACACGCCGCCGTGGAAGTACAAGACGACATGGCGAGGTTCAACGCCCGCGATGGTGATCTCGGCGACCGGGACGCCGCCTAGCGTGGCCGCGGTCACGGTCAGGTCGGTGGGCAGCGGTTGCCCCGCGACCAGCTCCCGGAGCAGTCGCCGCTGCTCGCTGATGTCGCTGTCGGCTGGGAAGGAACCCTGCCGCAGGCCCGCTTCGAGGGCCTCTCGCTGCTCGGCGCTCATGACGATTCCCTTCTGTTGGTGACTAGCAGAGCCGGCAGGGGCGGGTCGCCGCGGCCAGGGCGGCCCGGTCCTCGTGCTCCTGCCCGGGCGCGGGCTGCACTGTCGCGGGCTGCGGTGCCGCCTGTTGCGGTGCCGCCGTTTGCGGCTCGGGCGCGGGGCCGGCTAGGTCCTGACGGCGGACCCGGATGGTGGCGAGCGCGATGAGCAGGGCGAGCAGCGCGATCGCGGCGGAGACAAGGAACCCGCGGGAGAAGCCGGCCGCCAGGGCGTGATGGTAGACAGGCGCGGGCGGGGGCGTGCCTGCCTTCACGGCCGCCGCCGAGTGCGCGAGCTGGGTCCGGACGCTGTCGGCGACGGTGGTCCAGGCGACGGTGCCGAGCAGTGCGAGCCCGATCGCGCCGCCGACCTGCTGGCCGGCGTTAAGCAGGCTGGAGGCGACGCCGGAGTCCTGCTCGGCGACCTTGTGCAGGGCGACCAGGGACAGCGGGACGAACACCAGGCCAAGCCCGAGCGAGGTCACCAGCTGCGGGCCGAGCAGCTGGCTGAGATAGCCGGAGTGCTCGGTCAGTCTGGAGAACCAGAACATCCCGCCCGCGATCATGGCCGTGCCCGCCACGATCAGCGGCCGTGGACCGACCCGCGCCACCAGCCGCGCGGCCAGCGTGGACCCGGTCACGGTCCCGACGGCGAACGGCAGGTAGGCGATGCCTGAGCGGACCGCGCTGTAGCCGAGCACGGTCTGGATGAACAGGGTGAGGAAGAAGAACAGGCCGAAGAGCCCGGTCGCGACGCACAGCATGACCAGGTAAGCACCCGACCGGTTCCGGTCGGCGAGCAGCCGCATCGGCAGCAGCGGGTGCGAGCTGCGCAATTCGATCAGCGCGAACGACACGAGCAGCACCACGGACGCAGCCAGCGACGCCAGGACCTGCGGGTTGCCCCAGTGGGATACGCCGTCGGCTCCGGTGGCGGCCTTGGACAGGCCGTAGACGAGCAGCGCGACGCCGCCGGTAGCGGTGACCGCGCCGCCCACGTCGATCCGGCCCGGCCGCCGCGGCGACTCGGCCAGCACGCGCGGGGCCGCTGCCGCCACCGCGATCCCGATCGGGACGTTGACAAACAGCACCCACCGCCATGACAGGTAGCTGGTCAGTATGCCCCCGAGCAGCAGCCCGGTCGCGCTGCCAGCGCCGGCCATCGCCGCGTAGACGCCAAATGCCCGGTTGCGTTCCCCGCCCTGGGGGAAGTTGGTAGTGATCAGCGCCAGCGCGGTCGGCGCGATCACCGCACCGCCCGCGCCCTGCACCGCCCGCGCGGTGAGCAGCCACCACTCGCTGGTGGCGAACCCGCCGACCAGGGACGCCGCGGAGAACAGCAGCAGCCCGAAGACGAACACCCGCCGCCGGCCGAGGATGTCACCGGCGCGGCCGCCGAGCAGCAGCAGCCCGCCGAAGGTCACCGCGTAGGCGTTCACCACCCACTCCAGGCCGCTGCCGGAAAAGCCAAGCGCGCTTTGCATATGCGGCAACGCCACGTTAACGATCGTCGCGTCGAGCACGACCATCAGCTGCGCGGTGGCGATGACCAGCAGGGCCAGGCCGAGGCGGCGGCTGCCGCCGGTGTCTGCGCCAGAGGCTGTCAATGTCACGGAGCCAGCTTCGCGGCGGGCCAGGTGAGGAGTCGTCACCGGATCCCGGTGATTCGCCTTACTAGCGCCCGGTGCCTGACAGCAGCCGCAGCTGGCGGGCCCGCCGGACCGCGGCGGAGCGGTCGTCGGCGCCGAGCTTGGCGTAGATGCTGCGGATGTGCGTGCTGACGGTGTTCGCCGACACTGAGAGTTCTCTCGCGATCTCGGGGCGGGACAGGTTGGTCGGGAGGAACCGCAGCACCTTGAGCTCGGTCGGGCTGAGTTCCAACGTCTGCGGCGGCGCGTCCGCGTCTGCGGGCGCCGGCGACCTTCCGTGCAGGATGTCGAGGATGCCAGCGAGCAGCGCCGCGTGCGCTGTCTGATGCCTCGGCAGCGCCTCAAGCAGCTCCAGGGATCCCGACAGCAGGAACGGCAGGATCAGCCGGTCGGGCTCGGCGAGTTCCAGTGCGCGCTCGACCGCCTGGTTTGCCGCATGCTGGTGATCCAACTCGCGATGCGCGATCCCGGTAAGGAGGTGGGCCTCGAGGACTGTCGCGTACCCGGCGACCGGTGCCGTACCGTCCAGCACCCCCTTCAGCGCGATCAGCGCTCCGGCTGGATCGCCGTCCGCGAGGCATATGACCGCCTCGGCCGCGGCGATCTCGCCCCCGCCGGCCAGGTCGTCGGGAAGCGCCGCCAGCGTGGCGCGCGCCTCCCTGACCTTCCCCGCGCGGGCCCACGCGGCAAGCATCCAGCCGGTCACCTGGCTCGCGAGGGCCCGCGGAGCCGTCAGTCGGACCAGCAGATTGTCGGCCGCGATGAATTCCCCGAGCGCCTCACGGTTGCCGCCACGGTCGGACCGTAGCATCCCGGCCGCCAGGTGCAACAGCAGCCTGATGCCTGGCCCGGCGTCCGACCGCAGGGCGTGC
>Ga0265337_1000906_pt1 | contig 15557 bp, 16 predicted proteins | sample 42122metaG_FD_192441 | JGI IMG/M metagenome (GOLD analysis project Ga0265337, IMG submission 192441) | Rhizosphere microbial communities from Carex aquatilis grown in University of Washington, Seatle, WA, United States - 4-21-22 metaG | ecosystem: Host-associated > Plants > Roots > Rhizosphere >... | reverse complement strand
ATTTGACCCCTTGGCTGCGTCACGTCACTTATACATGGAATAACTACAATTACGATATCTGGGTATACGCTCAAAAATGGACGATGGGACCGCTGCGAGTAGTACTGTTCTGTTTCTGGTTTAGCGCCATGTTCTTACTGGTTAGCCGCTACCAGGAGGAGATTAAGCACTATAGCTACGGCGTTTTGGAGCTACTGGGCCGCAACAGTCTACTGGTATATACCTTCCACGCCTTTATTATTTTTGGTTTAAAGATGTATCTTATTCCACCGCAGACCAATTTCATTCAGAATTTTTTAATTACCGGAGTCGGTCTGGTATTGCTGATTGGTATCACTGTCTTGTACAAATCGTTTACCAGCGGTAGCGGCTTGAGCCGTCCCGATAAATGGGCTCGTTCGGTCAACGAAAAGCGTCGGGCATTGTTCGCCAGCTATTGAGTTCCCGGCGCCAACAGCGCCAGCGAGCGCTGCCAAATAGTTGGCAGTTCATCGCTCAAGCTATGGCCGTCGCCAGCATAAACGTAGTATTGGTGGCTTTTGTTGAGTTTGTTTAGGGCATTGTCCAGCTCGGCGGAAAATTTTGGTGGCACTGTCTGGTCAGCTGAGCCGACGTTGATTTGGACATTGGCGCTCAGGTGGTCCAGGTAGTCGATTGGCGCCGTAGTATCCCAGAATTTGGGATTGTTCAGCGGCGTGCCGTATTTTAGCAGCGCACTATCGCGCAGCCGTAGAGCTACCGGGTTATCTTGATCGGAAATCGCCATGTAGTCGCTGTACATATCCTGGGGTGTGCCAACCGGCCCGGACAACAAAATTACATTTTTAATCGATGGCGACAGTACTGCCGCCCGCAGCGCAATGTAAGCCCCCATGCTGTGGCCCCAGAGATTGACATCGTGCTTGTTGAGATACGAAGTTTGATCGACCGCTGAGATCAGGCTCATTACATCGGTGTTATAGGCCATTGAATAGTACGCGCCGTCGGGGCTGCCTTGGTCCTTGGACAGGCCCTGGCCGCGGTAATCGGGTTTAATCACCGCGAAGCCGTGCTGGCTGTAAAAATCCATATCGGCCATGTATCCAGTCTCCGTAGTGTACTGGTCGGGGTTGTAATAGCCATGGCAGAGGATAATTACCGGCCAACCGCCGGAAGGAACTGCCCCGGTTGGCGTGGTCATTAAGCCGTACTCGTTCAAGTGGTCAGTAGTCACAACAAAGCTAACGGTCTGGGTATCGACACCCCCGTCTATGCCCAGATCTTTGACTTCCTGGATGGCCGCCGACGGATAACTGGCTTTGGCGGCAATTCGCAGATCTAAACTTTTGCTATAGTCCGGGTCGCTGAAAGCCTGCGCCGAAGCCAAATGGCCGCTTTGCAGGGGTTGGCTTTGATAACTCTGGGTAATATAAAACCAAACTACCCCCAGATATAGTGCCATAGCGATAATTACTAACCCTAGGCTTAGCAGCGGTTTTTGCGTTAGTTTTTTCTGATTATTAGCTTTTTTAGGCTTTTTGGTTTGGCGCTTAGCCATCGTGCTTATTTTATAACTAATCGCCATATCTAAGAAATAATTGCCTATGCTAAACTGTCAGATAAGATATGGCAAAGGCCGAAACTGGTTCTAAAGAGTGGACGTTGCAACGAGTTTTCCCGTGGATTTTAATTATTTGCGGAGCGATTACTTTGATGGCAGCCGCTGCGCTGACAACAGAGGTTTTTGACCATCTCAAAAATCCACATTTTGTACCTGTCTGTAACCTAAACCCAATCTTAAGCTGCACTAACGTCGCGGACAGCAACCAGGCACACGCCTTCGGAATACCTAACGAGTTCATCGGACTCGCCGGTTACGCCGCAATCGTAACTATCGGTGTTGCCATGCTCGCCGGAGGCAAATTCAAACACTGGTTCTGGCAGCTGGTCCAAGTTGGACTAACTTTCGCCTTTCTGTTCATGACCTGGCTGCAGTTCCAGACTCTGTACCGCATTGGCGCACTGTGCCTATTCTGCATGGTTATTTGGGCTATGACCGGGCCGTTGTTTTGGTATACGACCCTTTACAATTTGCGCATGGGGAACATCAAGACACCCAAAAAGCTTGGCGGTGTGGTGGCTTTTGCCCAGCGCCATCACGCTGACATCCTGCTTGCTTGGTTTTTGATAATTATCGCGCTGATTCTCAAGCGTTTCTGGTACTACTGGAGCACTCTTATTTAGAGCGGGCAGGTTTTTTGGCGGCGCCCACTCGGTCTTTTAGCCAGGTGGTCACGTACGGTGCTGCCAGATAGGCCGCGACCGCATAGACAATACCGGTCAGGACGTCAAATAGGTAGTGTTCGCCCTCGTAGATCACGCCAATATATATCAGAACCGGATAGATTAGCGATAAGGCTCCCCAGCGCCGGCCATACAGTTTGAATACAATCAGCGAAAACAGCGTGGCGCAGGCCGAGTGCAGACTGGGCACAGCGGCTACCGGATTGGCTGACAAATGATTATAAAGCGACGGAAAGTTATGGATTCCCATACTAGCCCAGACGTAGCTGGAGACTCTTACAATGTGCGGAATATAGTGATTTTGGCTGGCTAGCCACGGCGGCGCCGCCGGAAACAGCAAAAACGTCACAAAGGCCGCGAAGAACGTTAGCATATAGGCGGTGACCACCTGCCAATAGTGTTTATCGCGGGTTTTCCAAATCAGAATCGCCAGGGCCAACGGGATTGCGAAAAATAACAGATAGGGGATGTACAGTACCACGTCATACCAGCTGGTATGACCTTTCCACAGCCAAGCTTGCAGATAAATAACTGGCAATTTACCAAACAGCAGGCGATCAAAGTGCGGCGCCAGTGTGTAATTGACGTGGTTGTTGAGCTTGGGCACCAGACTGCGGAAGGACTCGTAAACCAATATCATAACCACGAAGGGCAACAGCCGCTTTAACATCTCGGCCGCCTGGTGAAAAATCAGAAACACAAAAAACAAAAAAACAATCAATTTGTCGGGGGTGGGGAAACTCGGCGAGCGGAGGAATAGCGCCAAGCAAGCGATCGTTCCGGCAATGCCGATAATTCGGGCCAGTGGCTCTTTTATTTTAGTCATTTAATTTTATTGTACTCTATGCTCCTAGTCCCGGCTTTCTCAGGTAGCTCTAAGGCGGCTGGGGTAAGATATAAGTATATGAGAATCCTAGTTATAGAAGACGAACACAAAATCGCCGGCGCCATCAAGCGCGGCTTAGAGCAGGAACGCTACGCCGTAGACGTGGAATATGATGGCGACGGAGGCCTAGGGTCGGCGCTCAACGAAACCTACGACGTAATGATTATCGACCGCATGCTGCCAGGCAGCGTGGAAGGCTTGGATATTTGCCGGGAGATCCGCGCCAAAGGCATCCACACACCAATAATCCTGCTGACCGCCAAGGATCAGGTGCGCGATCGGGTGCAAGGTCTGAACGCCGGCGCCGACGACTACTTGATAAAGCCGTTTTCTTTCGAGGAACTGCTGGCCCGAGTTCGGGCGCTACTGCGCCGCCCAGCCGAAGCCAAAGGTACGGTCTTAGAGGTTGGCGATCTGTCGCTGGACACACTAAGTTATAAAGTTAGCCGCCAAGGCAAAGTCATCGAGCTCAGCGCCAAAGAGTTCGCCCTGCTGGAATACCTGATGCGCAACCCCAGCCAGGTGCTGTCCAAGGACAACATTATCGCCCACGTTTGGGATTTCGACGCCGATATCCTACCCAACACCGTAGAAGTTTACATCGGCTACCTGCGCAATAAAATCGACAAACCCTTTAAAAAGCCGGAATTGATAAAGACGCTGCGCGGTTTTGGTTATAAACTGGAAGCTTGAGATGAAAGATATGTTCCATTCGGCCGCGCTGAAGCTGACCGGCTGGTATTTGATTATTATTATGGCGCTGTCTATTGGTACAAGTGTCGCGCTATACCATGTATCGAGTACTGATTTAGATAGGAACGTTGGCCGCCAGATTGGCTATTTCAACGGCTTTTTAGGCCCAACCGACATCACTAATTACTCCAATTTGCGTTTACGGCAGTTGGATCAGGACCAAAGCCACTTGCGCTCAAACTTGTTTCTTTTTAACCTGTTGGTTTTGCTGCTGGGTGGGGCCGCCAGTTACGCCCTGGCTCGGCGCACACTCAAGCCGATTGAGGAATCTCTCGAATCCCAATCACGCTTTGCCGGCGATGCCAGCCACGAGCTGCGTACGCCGTTAACCGCCATGCAGAGCGAGATAGAGGTTGCCCTGCGCGACCCGGCGCTAACCAAAGAGGAGGCCGTAGGCCTGTTAAAGAGCAACTTAGAGGAAGTTGCTAAACTGCGCGCCCTCTCAGAAGGCCTATTAAAGCTCACCCGGGCGAGCGACAGCTCCGAAGACCTGCAACAGGCCGTGTCCGTTAAAGATATCGTTAGCCAGGCCACCGAACGGGTAGCTAAGATGGCCGCTGCTAGAAAAACTAAGATAAGTAGTACCGCCAAAGACTTAACTGTCCGCGGCAACCATCAACACCTGGTAGATTTATTGGTAATTTTGCTGGATAACGCTATCAAATACAGCCCCCGCGGCAGCGAGGTTAAAATCGATTCCTCCGCCAGCGATAAGCGAGTGCGGCTTAATATTAAAGACGAAGGCCAGGGCATTAAGCCCGAAGATCTGCCGCATATTTTCGAGCGTTTCTACCGGGCCGACCATTCCCGCAGTAAAACCGATGCTAGCGGCTATGGTCTCGGTCTGGCGTTAGCCAAAAAAATTGCCGACCTGCATAACGGCGCTATAGAGGTAAAGAGCGCTCCCGGTAAAGGTTCGGTTTTCACAATCTCACTACCTTCGGCATAATAGAAAGCTATGGCTGAACCACCTAAAAAAAACGCCCCGAAAACTTTTGATATCCACCGCACCCTTCCGACCCAGCGGCAGCGCGTACCGGTTCACCGTCCAGTCACCGCCAGCCGGCATGCTGAGGTACCGCCAGAATCCGTTAATCCCCCTAAGAAAGCCAGCGACAAGCCCAAACGCTCCATCAAGAAGAAAGTAGCTCTTCTGTTGCTAATTTTAGTAGCGATTGTGTTGGCATTGGCGATTTTTATCGGCGTTTGGGACGAGCGTAATATCTCTGCCGCCAGCAAAACTATGTTCGGTTCGTCCAATCTGGTAGCTTTGACTCGCGGCGGTTCGCTTAAAACTGATGCCGATGGGCGGGTAAACGTGTTGATCGTGGGTTATTCGGCCGACGACGCCGGTCATCAAGGGGCCCAGCTGACAGACTCAATCTTGCTGCTTTCAATGAACCCTGCCAAGCATACCGGCTACATGCTCAGCATTCCGCGCGACCTGTATGTCAGTATTCCCGGTAACGGCTACGGCAAGATTAACGAAGTCTATGAAGACGGCGGCATGGGACTGTTGGAGCAAGTCGTCGATAGCGATTTTGGCGTGAATATCAATTACTACGCCATCATTGATTACACCGCGGTTAAAGACGTGGTGAACGCTCTAGGCGGCGTTACGCTCAACATCCACAACCAGGACTCTTGCGGCCTATACGATGGCAATATCGATTACACTACAGGCGGTCCGCTGGTAGACTTATCCAACGGTACCCACACCTTGACCGGCGAACAAGCCTTGGATCTGACCCGGGCCCGCGGGGACCCGCCATATCCCAGCTGCGGTTACGAGAACAGTGATTACACCCGTACCCAGAACCAGCGCTTGGTATTTGCCGCCATCAAAGCCAAACTCAACTGGAAGCTGGTGCTAGACCCCCGCAAAAACAGTCAAATTTTAAATGCCACGGCCGACAATGTTAAAACAGACGTCCCAATATCAGCCGTGCGGCCGTTATTTGGCCTATTCAATGCTATTCCGAGTAGCAAGTTGCAGTCACTTAGCCTGAATAGTCTGAACGGCCAAGATATGCTGCAAAGCTACATCACTTATTATGGCCAGGACGCTTTAGTCCCAGCTGCCGGTTCGACGGACTTCAGTCAAATCCAGCAAGCCATCCAGTCGCTCAATAAATAGTTTTAATTATCCCTAAATTAGTGGCGCATAGCCCGCATCAGGGCGTTGACTGTCTTGCTGAAGCCGCGTAGGCCGCCGCGGTAGACAATATATCGGTCTTGCCACTCCGGCTGATACTTGGACTTAAACCTGTTGAGCCCCTGAAAAGAGAAGAAGCGGTCGGCATTATTATAGGCAAAATTCAAAAAGCGATTGAGAGACTTGCTGGGGCTTTCCGCGTCTTCCAGGCCGGCTAGGGCTGATAAGCCCATGTTAAGCCGGGGAATCTTTTGCCGGTCCAGCTCTTGGATGAAGTTAAGCAGCAGATAGTCGTTGATATTGCCCGGGCTGCCAGTCGCATGTCGCAGGAAATCGAAATTCGACTCGGTCGGAATTGAGCTGGGCACTAGGTTGATAAAGGCCTGGATTGTGCCATGCGAATCTTCAGCTACCATTAACGTACAGAGCTGGATGTAGTCATAGCTAAAGTAGCCCAACATGAAGCTACGCTCAGCCCGGCCGGGTCGACTCAGCCAGTCATCGGAAATAACCTGCAGGCGTGTCAGAAGCTCTTCAGTGTAGGGCGGCTCGATGAGATTGCAGCTATAACCCAGGTTAGCGAACTTATTAGCTATGTGGCGGAAGTCTTTAGCTGTCGCGACCTTGTCCATAAAATTCTTTGTGTTAATAATGGCTTCTTCGCCAATTTTTTGGGCTTCAAAGCCAAGCTCTTGGTATAACTCAAGATTTTTATCTTCGGTATGGATAAGCGCCGGTTGCCAGTCATTGAGGCGGCAAAAGCGGCTGAAATCCTGTAGTAGTGGCTTGATTTGGGCTTTTGGGCCGATAGGATCGCCCACAATCAGGGCTACGCCGCCAGCAGCTTTGTAGGCCACGGCCGCACTGCGTGCGGCATTGAAAAAATAAGATTTATCCGGCGGCCAGAGCATAAAGAAATCTTCACTGGTTGTAGAATAACGCTCAATTAATCTACGTATATCCTCGTAATCCTGCCGGTGGCGGCTCAAGCGGAACCGAATCGGCGAAAACAGCGATACGGCAGTATAGAACACCGCACCAAGGCTAATAGCCGCCAGCGAGTCAACAAAAATATGCGCACGTTTGGTGTAAGCCGAGACGGGTGTGGTAGTAGTTAAGCCGAATTGGTCGACGGTATAGTGGGCGGCCGCGACCGGAGTTATTTCTTGATGAAAATCGTGTTCGTCCAGTAGCATAAATCCGGCCACGCCGTAAGCAAAGGCCACTAGCAGAATGACCGCCGAACGTTGAGCGGCCGTAGTAAAGTTTCTGAGCTCGCTGCGTACATCAAATAGTCGCCGATAATAAACTAATGCCAGCAGCGTCACTGCGGGCAACGCCAGATTTAAAATCGCGGCGATGTGCAAGTGATCGCCACCCGGAAAATCAAAGATAAAGTGCCTTAAGTTGCGCAGCACCAGAAATGAATATACCGGCAGCGCGACTAGCCAAGCCGTGTGCTTGCCGCGATTGAGGAGGGTAGCGAGATAAATCAAACTTAAGCCGGCCAAGAGCGTCAGATGAGCATCGTCGCTGGCAATTTGTATGCGATGAAAATGTACCAGTGCAAATAAGATGCTGCTAATAGTCAGCAGACCGCTGAGGGCTACAAAAAGCGCAACGGCATTAAGCTTCCATTGGTCTGGCTGTTTCATCTAGCTATCTGCCTATTATACTGGCATAAGCCACTAACTCAGTTCATCGACTGCCAAAAAACCTAATTAGAACTTACTTAGAAAGCAGCTTGCCGTCTTGGATGTGGAAAGTCTTGTCGGTCTTGCCGGCAATCGATAAATCGTGGGTAACTACAATTATCGTGGTGTTCTCCTTTTTTGCCAGTTGGTGCAGCAGACCAAAAATTATTTTGCCGTTCTGACTGTCCAGGTTGCCGGTAGGCTCATCCGCCAAAATCAGCTGCGGCTTATTAGCCAGTGCCCGGGCAATTGCAACGCGCTGCTGCTCACCGCCGGACAGGCGGGTTGGCTTTCGCAGCTGCTTATCGTCCGTGATGCCGACTTGATTCAGCAACTCCTCGGCTCTGGGTTGGCGCTGGTCTTTAGGAATTTTGGCGAACTCCATCGGCAGCATGACATTTTCCAACGCCGTCAGATTAGGCACTAAGTTGTAGCCCTGGAAGATGAAACCGATTTGTTTAGCCCTGTACTTAATCAACGCCCGGTCGCCCAGAACAGTGATATCCTGGTTACCGACTTTGATTGAGCCGCTAGTCGGTTTTTCTAGCGCTCCCAGCAAAGAGAGCAGAGTGGTTTTGCCACTGCCGCTACGGCCAACAACAGATACAAACTGGCCGTCTAGTACCTGCATCGAAACGCCATCAACAGCTATGACTTTGCCGGCCGCACCGTTGAAACTTTTGGATAATTTATCAACTTTTAACATCTTACTCTGTCCTCAGTACTTCCGCCGGCCGGACTTTAGCGATTGACCAGCTGGCAATGCCGCTGCCCACCAGCGCAATTAGGATAGCCGCGCTCAGGCCGTAGAGCACGATATTCCAGCTGACCACAGCATGAATGTTAGTGATATTATTGCGCACCCGGCCAATGCCGCTGCCGGAACTTACGAACGTTGAGCCGTTACCAGTGCCCGCCTGTTGGCTCAGGCGGGCAAAACCGCCGCCACCAACCCCGCCGCTAGCGCCAAAGCCGGGCGTCTGCACACTGCTGGTAGTAGAACTCGAATTAGTGGAGTTATTAACCAGGGTCCGGGTGATTGGATCGGCCGCCGCCAGGCTGATGAGAATCCCGATAACCGCCGCCAAAATGGTTAGCGTCACGGCCTCGACCATAAACTGACTGACAATCTTCACGTTGCTGGCGCCGATGGCCTTAAATACGCCAATCTCGCGCCGGCGCTCGCGGACAATCATCAACATTACCAGGAAGATTATGACTGCGCCGGCAACAACCGCACCGATCAGGCTATAAACCGAGATATTTTTGATGCTGTTGAGCGAATCAATTGAAGTTTGGGCCTGGTCCACGCTGCTTGTGACGTCGGCCGCGCTGCCCAATTTGCTTTTGACGGCGCTGGTCACGGAATTGACATTGCTGACCGAGTCTACCGTAACTACGGCGCTGGTAATATCACCGGGCTGGCTGGACAGGGTTTGCAGAGTCTTCAGCGGCATCACTAGCAGGCCATTGCTAAAATCATTGCCGCTGCTAAAAATGCCCACTACTTTAATGGTCGTATTATAGGCCGTGAATGTCGAACCAACGCTCAAATTATTTTTACTGGCTAAAGCCGTGCCAACCAGCGCCACGTCGTCGCTGCTGGTTGAGCTAAATACCGCGCCGCTCTTGAGCGTAAAAGTTCCGCCTCCTTGGGTGTTGGCCAGGTCGGTTGGATTATTGCTGCCCAAAACCGTGACTGGCGGTGTAAAGTCGGCTGGATTAAAACTGCTATTGCCACTAATCGTGCCTGATCCGCCGCCAAAATTCGTCGCGAAGCGCTGGCCAAGCTGCCCCAGCTGGACTGATGACTGCAGATTGGTGTCGCTGGAAGTCAGCCGGTCGTTGAGGCTTTCTTCGATCGTATCGACATGGGCCAGATTGGACACACCGTTTAGTTGGGTCTGAGTTAGCGGATTGCCGCCGCCCTGGAAACCACGGACGCCGGCCGGCGAGACGGTAATTGTATTGCCTTCGCTGCTTTTAATATTTTCAATCTTTTTATTAACTGCCTGGTGCGCTAGTAACATCGATAAGGCCAGGGCAATCGACAGCCCAAGAATAACTACAACCGAAAGTGTGCGAATATTATTGCGGAAAGCATTGCGGACGCCGCGGGAAATTACGTTCATGCTATAGAGTTTATAGCATTGATTCTTAGAAAACCCTTAAACTTTGGAGTGATATAATGAATTTAATGTTTTTGCTTATCCATATAGTCATTGCCCTAAGTAGCGTCGGCTACACGACTTATCTGTATTTTTCGCCCAGCCGGCGGCATTTTCACACCGCCTATGGCTTAGTTGGCTCGACCTTAGCCAGCGGCACATATTTGGTTATTAGTACCCATTCGCCGCTGCTGCAATCCTGCTTGACCGGCTTGATTTACATTGGCGTGGTGCTGTTTGGCATCACCGCGGCCTATCGCCACGCGGCTAGCGAAAGCAAAACCATCGCCAAAGACCGTTGAGATTTCAGATTAGATTCGCAGCCAAAATGTTATAGTGAAGACATAGCGGTTATATTTATTTCCGCCCTAGAGCCGATGGGGGATCTTACGTATTTAGCTCATGAATAAAAAATATAAGCTGGCGGTGGTGGCGGTATTTCTGGCAATCTTTGGCTGGCTGGCGTGGCGATACTTTAGCAACGCTAATATAGCGGTGCTCAATCCCAAGGGTCCGATTGCGGCCAAGGAGCGCAATCTAATCTTTTTTACGCTCGGCCTGGTGTCAATAGTAGTTGTTCCGGTTTTTGCGCTTACTATTGCCTTTGCCTGGCGCTACCGGGAGGGCAATCGCAAGGCCAAATACAGCCCGGAGCTGGACGGCGGCAGGCTGGCAGAAACCATCTGGTGGTTAATCCCCTCGGCCATTATTTTAGTGCTGGGCGTCGTCACTTGGCGCAGCAGCCACCAGCTCGACCCCAGCCAGCCCATCAGCTCGACCACGCCAGCAATAACGGTTCAAGTAGTAGCCATGGATTGGAAGTGGCTGTTTATCTATCCGGAGCAGAACGTGGCTTCAGTGAATCTGCTACAACTGCCGGTTAATACACCGATCAACTTTCAAATTACTTCCGACGCGCCGATGAACTCTTTTTGGATTCCGCAGCTGGGTGGACAGATTTATGCTATGCCCGGTATGTCCACCCAGCTGCACCTGGAAGCCACCCAGGCCGGCGACTACCATGGCTCGTCGGCTAATATCAGCGGCCGCGGCTTCGCCAGCATGGACTTTACTGCCCGGGCTGGCTCACCAGCGGATTTTCAACGGTGGGTGAGTAGCGCCCGAAGCTCCGGCGACGTCCTGAGTCTTAATCGCTACAATCAACTGGCCCGGCCCAGCCAGAATAATCCTATCGCCTATTTTTCAGCCGCCGAGCCGGGACTCTACGGTGATGTACTGAACCGCTTTATGCTGCCCGGCGGCGAGGTAAACGTCCAATGATCTACTTAGGCGATATGCTTGGCCGCTTGAACATGCAGGCGCTGCACCATAGTCTAATAACTGATGGCGGTGTGGCCGCGATGCTGCTATCCGGCCTGGCAATATTTGCGCTCCTGACTTATTTTCATCGCTGGCGGTGGCTGTGGCGCGAATGGCTAACCACCACTGACCCCAAGAAAATTGGTGTAATGTATATCACTACCGCCTTGGTAATGCTGCTGCGCGGCGGTTCGGACGCCATTTTGATGCGTCTGCAACAGGCTACTTCAGTCGGTTCGCATCACGGCATAGTCAGCTCTTCGCAGTTCCAGCAAATTTTCTCGGCCCATGGCACAATTATGATTTTCTTCGTGGCCATGGGCCTGATGTTTGGCCTGATTAACCTGATAGTACCATTACAGATTGGCGCCCGGGATGTGGCTTTTCCGTTTTTAAACGCTAGTAGTTTTTGGCTATATTTCGCCGGCGGTATGTTGATAAATCTATCACTGGCAGTCGGGAACTTTACGACTGCTGGCTGGCTGGCCTATCCGCCATTATCAGAGCTGCGGTACAGCCCGGGTGTCGGCGTGGATTATTGGATTTGGGGCCTGCAGATTGCTGGCGTGGGCAGCCTGTTATCAGGAATTAACTTCTTAGTAACGATTCTGCGTATGCGCGCTCCGGGCATGAAACTAATGAAGATGCCGATGTTCTGCTGGAGCGTACTGGGCGCCATGTCGCTAGTAATCTTCGCTTTCCCAATCCTGACGGCCACGCTGGCCTTGCTGGCGCTGGATAGGACTATTGGCACGCATTTCTTCACCTCGGGGGGTGGTGGCAATATGATGATGTACGTCAACCTCATCTGGGCCTGGGGGCATCCGGAAGTCTATATCTTAATCCTGCCGGCCTTTGGCGTGTTTTCCGAAATCGTACCAACTTTCTCGCGCAAACCGTTGTTTGGCTATACCAGCATGGTCTGGGCTATCTGGGCGATTGTGTTTCTATCATTTAGTGTCTGGTTGCACCATTTCTTTACCATGGGCGCCGGTGCCGACGTCAACGCCTTCTTTGGCATTATGACCATGATTATTGCTATTCCTACGGGGGTTAAAATTTTCAACTGGCTGTTTACTATGTACCGCGGCCGCATCCGCTTCGCCACACCGATGATTTGGTTTTTGGGGTTTGTGTTTCTATTTACCATCGGCGGCACCGCCGGCGTATTATTGGCGGTGCCGCCAGCCGACTTCCAGCTGCACAACAGCCTGTTTTTGGTGGCACACTTCCATACCATGATTGTCAGCGGCGTGCTGTTCGGCTATCTAGCCGGCATAACCTACTGGTTTCCCAAGATTTTCGGCTTTAAACTGAATGAACGACTCGGTAAATATGCCGCCCGCAGTTGGATTACCGGTTTTATTCTGGCTTTTGGGCCGCTATATATTTTGGGCTTAATGGGCGCCACTAGGCGGCTGGATCACTATAGTGCCAGCATGGGTTGGCAACAACTATTTATAGTTGCCGGCATCGGCGTAGCGTTCATCGTAGCTGGTGTCTGTTTCCAGGTACTCCAGCTGGTTGTCAGCATCTGGCAGCGCCATCAGAATCTAGACACAACCGGCGACCCGTGGAACGGCCGCACACTAGAGTGGGCTACCGCCTCACCGCCGCTGCACTATAACTTCGCGGCAATTCCCGAGGTTAGCAGCAAAGACGCCTTTTGGGCGATGAAACAGGCCAAGATCGTCAATAAAAAACCGCGCTACGAAGATATCTATCTACCCAAAAACACGCCTTATCCGATAATAATCGCCGGCCTGGCTTTCGCTGCCGGTTTTGGGCTGATTTGGCATATGTACTGGCTGGCAGTCGTTGGGCTATTTGCTATTGTCACTTGCATAATTGTGCGAGCCTCCGGCGAAGATAATGACCGCAAAATATCGGCCGCCGAAGTCCGAAAGCTCGAGGCGGCCAAAACATGAACGAGTCAACAGCGGTAGTTAAGCCAGAGGCTCTGCAGCGCGAAGATAACGACCGCACTTACTTTGGTTTTTGGGTCTATCTGATGACCGACTGCGTGCTGTTCGCCACACTGTTTGCTACCTACGCCGTGCTGCGTGGTAATACCTTTGGCGGCCCTAGTGGTAAAGACCTGTTCAGTTTGCAGTACGTGCTGGCCGAGACCCTGGCGCTGCTAACCAGCAGCTTTACTTGCGGCCTGGCCGTTTTGGCGGCCCGCCGGGGAGATAAACGACTTACCCTGATATTCTTTGCCATTCCTTTCTTATTGGGCATTACCTTTTTGTCGTTGGAGCTAAGCGAATTCGCCCGCTTGGCGCATGAGGGCAATAGCTGGCGGCGCAGTGGCTTTTTGTCGGCCTTCTTTACATTAGTGGGGACTCACGGCGCGCACATTACCGCCGGCTTAATCTGGATGGCCACTATGATGGCTCAGGTGTTGCGCCGAGGGCTAACTCAGTCCAACGTCCGTAAATTAACGCTGCTGAGCTTGTTTTGGCACTTCCTGGACGTTATCTGGATATTCATCTTTACTGTCGTCTATCTGCTAGGGGCTATATCATGAAACCTGACACTAAAGCCTTATCGGCTAAGCCCTACGTATTTGGTTTTGTGGCTTCGCTGGCATTCACTCTTGGCGCCTATTTCTCAATCACACACCACCTCTTTGTTCGGCGCGAACTCATCGCCCTTATTAGCATCCTGGCCTTCGCCCAGCTTCTGACTCAGTTGATATTCTTCCTGCACCTGTTGGACGAGCACGGCCCGCGTTGGAAGCTGCTGGTGTTTTTCTCGATGATTGGCGTGGTACTAATTCTAGTAGTCGGCTCGCTGTGGATTATGAATAACCTGAACTACCATATGAGTCTGCAGCAGATGTATCAGTACTTAAATAATCAAGGCGACGGGATCTAGCTTTGCTCAAGGCCTACTATTATCTGGCCAAGCCGGGGATTATCTACGGCAATCTAATAACGGCCGCTGCCGGTTTTCTGCTGGCTGCCAAACTCGATGTTGATTGGTGGTTACTGCTGGCTCTGCTGGGCGGCACAACCGGTGTAATCGGTTCAGCCTGTGTCTTTAACAATATTATGGACCGCGACATTGACTCCCGGATGGCCAGGACCAAAAAACGGGCGTTGGCCAGCGGCAAAATTAGCCCATTGGCGGCGCTGATTTACGGAAAAATCTTAGGCGTAGCCGGTTTTTTGGTCCTGGCCATATTCACCAACTGGCTGGTTTTTGGCATTGAGTTTGTTGCTCTTATCTTTTACGTTTTCATCTATGGTTGGGCCAAGCGGACAACCTCGTTTAGCACACTCGTCGGCACTGTGCCCGGCGCCGCGCCACCGGTTGCCGGCTACTGCGCCGTTACTAACCACCTGGACGGCGGCGCGCTAATCCTTTTCCTCATATTAGTCTTTTGGCAGATGCCGCACTTCTACGGCATCGCCCTTTATCGCTACAAAGACTACAAAGCCGCTAAGCTGCCGGTAATGTCCGTCAGCCACGGAGCTTTATCGACCAAAATCCAAACCCTGGGTTATATTGTCGCCTTCCTGGCCGCTATCGCAGCGCTGAAAATATTCGGCTACGCCGGCTACGCTTATTTAGTAGTTGTTGGCCTGCTGGGATTGGCGTGGCTGGGTTTGGGCCTGCGCGATTTTAATTCAGAGGATGATGCCCGCTGGGGTCGCAAGATTTTTCTATTTTCGTTAATTGTTAATGTGGGTTTTTCCATAATGATTGGCGCTGACGCGCTGCTGGAGAAGTTATGAGGCGCTGGTTTTTAATTCTTATTACGCTGGCGCCGTTGGTAGCGCTGGCGCCGCGGGTTTCCGCCCATTTTCCGGCCACTAGCGGCACCATCAGCGCCGAGCTGCACATGGAACCGGACGATAACGCCGTGGTGGGCAAGCCGGAAACACTCTATTTGATTTTGAACGATGCCGCAAACCGTTTTAGCCTAGCTGACTGCGCCTGCCAGCTATCGCTCAGCAGGGGCGGGCAACCCATCCTATATACCCGTCTGAATCTGCCGCCAGCCGGCCAGTCAACAGTTTATAGCACCGCCGGCGTGCCATTTACCTTTGCCGCAGCCGGTGATTATCACGTAACCGTTACCGGGCAGCCACTAAATCCCGGCAGCTTCCAACCCTTTACGCTCAACTGGAATTTCCAGGCAGCGGCGCCGGCAACCGGCAGCGACTTCTCGGCCAAAACCTTCCTAAAATATTTCGCCGCCATTCTGGGCATATTCTTGTTGGTCGCGGCGGCAGTTTTCCTACTTAGTTAAAATTTTTGGCGAATGTGGGAAAAGGAATAGTCCCAGT
>Ga0265337_1000905_pt1 | contig 15601 bp, 18 predicted proteins | sample 42122metaG_FD_192441 | JGI IMG/M metagenome (GOLD analysis project Ga0265337, IMG submission 192441) | Rhizosphere microbial communities from Carex aquatilis grown in University of Washington, Seatle, WA, United States - 4-21-22 metaG | ecosystem: Host-associated > Plants > Roots > Rhizosphere >... | reverse complement strand
TGGGCCTACAAGGGCAAGCCGCTCTATTATTTCTCGATGGATGCCGCCAGCGGCGACAAGAAGGGCGACGGGCGCGGGATGGTTTGGCACATCGCGAAACCCTGAAGTTCTTCACAGCTATTTTGAAAGCGGGGTGCCGGCAAGCCAAGCCGGCGCCCTTCTCTTTGGCATTTCCCTGTGTTTTTACTGGGTTTTCCCGGCACCGCTTTGACGGTGTCATAAAAGCTTCGTCCAAATGTGAGACCGCTTACACGCAATTTTGGCGTTATCGCCATGCGGGCGGCCTTGGCATCCGGCCCCCGTCAAGCCCGTGGTTTGAGACCGGAGAGGACACAATGAGGCCTTTGAAGAAATTTGTAGCCGGCGCAATGGCGCTGACCGCCCTCGCAGGCATGGCAACAGCGGTTTTCGCAGCCGACATATCGGGCGCGGGGGCGACATTTCCATTCCCGATCTATTCGAAATGGGCCGCGGCCTATAAGGCCCAAACCGGCACCGGCCTGAATTATCAGTCCATCGGCTCAGGCGGCGGCATCAGCCAGATCGAAGCCAAGACGGTGACCTTCGGCGCCTCCGATATGCCGATGAGCCCGGCCGACCTGGACAAGAACGGCCTGGTGATGTTTCCGACCGTCGTGGGCTCGGAGGTTCTGGTCTACAACCTGCCCGGAATTGCATCGAACACGATCGTTCTGGACGGCCCGACGCTCGCCAACATCTATCTCGGCAAGATCAAGGCCTGGAACGATCCGGCGATCAAGAAGCTGAACCCCTCCATCAATCTTCCGGGCACCGCGATTGCGGTGGTGCATCGCTCGGACGGCTCGGGCACGACCTTCATCTTCGCCAATTATCTCTCCAAGGTGAGCAAGGAGTGGAGCGACAAGGTCGGCGCGGGGGTTTCGGTGGATTGGCCGGTCGGCATCGGCGCCAAGGGCAATGAAGGCGTGGCGGGCAATGTGGCCCAGACCGCCGGGGCCATCGGCTATGTCGAATATGCCTATGCCCAGCAGAACAAGCTCGCTTACACCAAGATGATGAACAAGGCCGGTCAGACGGTCAGCCCGAACATGGAGTCGTTCCAGGCGGCGGCGGCAAGCGCCGATTGGGACCATGCCGACCATTTCTACATGATCCTGACCGATCAGCCCGGCGCCAAGACCTGGCCGATCGAGAACCCGACCTTCATTCTCATTCCCAAGAATCCGCCAAACGGGGCAGCCGCCACCGAAGCGCTCAAATTCTTCAAATGGGCGTATGCCAATGGCGACAAAATGGCCGTCGATCTCGACTACATTCCCCTTCCCGACAGCGTGGTCCAGAAAATCGAAGCAAGCTGGAAACAAATCCAAGGCGTCAATCCCTAAAACCCTGTCGGCAGATGCCGATCCCGGTGCAAAGGGAATTGGCGAATAGATTGGGATCGGGGAATATGGAAGCGGGACGGCCGCATTCGGATACGGCCCCCCGCTCCTTCCTTATGGGGCAACATCTTCCGAGCTTCTCATGGTCGACCTAGCCTTGAGCCAGGACATCTCCATCGCTTCGAGCTCCACGCGGCTGCGCCGGTTTCATGCGACCGACCGCACCTTTCGCCGGGTCACGCTTGCCTGCGCGCTGCTGGTGCTGGCGATGTTCGCAGGCATTTTCGGGGCGCTGATCTCGGGCGCGTGGCCCGCCCTCAAAGCCTTCGGCATATCGTTCCTGTGGACGGAAACCTGGAATCCGGTGACTGAGAAATTCGGCGCGCTGGCGCCGGTTTATGGCACCCTGGTCACGTCCTTCATTGCCATGCTCATCGCCGTTCCCGTCGGGATCGGGATCGCAATCTTCCTGACCGAGTTGTGCCCCCGCTCGCTGCGCCGGCCCATCGGCATCGCCATCGAGCTGCTCGCCGGAATACCCTCCATCATTTACGGCATCTGGGGCCTGTTCGTGCTCGCGCCGGTCCTGCAGCAGGACGTCATGCCGGGGTTGATTGCGACCTTTGCCAATGTCCCCGTGCTTTCGACCCTCTTTGCTGGCCCGCCGTTCGGCATCGGCATTCTCACCGCCGGGCTCATCCTCGGGATCATGACGCTTCCCTTCATCACCGCGATTTCGCGCGACGTGTTCGAAACCGTGCCGCCGGTGCTGAAGGAAGCCGCCTACGGGCTTGGCGCTACTACCTGGGAGGTGCTGTGGAACGTGGTGCTGCCTTTCGCCCGCGCGGGCGTGGTAGGCGGCATCATGCTGGCGCTCGGGCGTGCGCTCGGCGAAACCATGGCCGTGACCTTCGTCATCGGGAATGCACATCGGATTTCGGCTTCGCTGCTGGCGCCCGGCACCACCATCTCGGCGGCAATCGCCAACGAATTCACGGAAGCGATCGGCGCTCTCTATGCGCCGGCCTTGATCGAACTCGGGCTCATTCTCTTCCTGGTCACGGCGGCAGTGCTGGCGGCGGCCCAATACATGCTCTACCAGCTTGAGCGCCGTGCGGGGGGCCGGTCATGACAACAGCCCGCTACCGCCGCCGCCAGATGCGCAACGGGATATTTCTCGGATTGTCGGTGGCCGCAACGGCGTTCGGCCTGGGCTGGCTTGCGCTTATCCTCGGCGCGCTGATGTATCAAGGTTTCTCCGGTATCGACTTTGCGATCTTCACCGAATCGACCCCCCCGCCGGGCTCCATGGGGGGGCTGCTCAATGCGATCTTCGGCAGTATCGTGATGAGCATCTTTGCGGTTGCGATCGGCACGCCCGTGGGGATTCTGGCCGGAACCTATTTGGCGGAATATGGACGCAACACGCGCTTTGCCACCATCATCCGCTTCGTCAACGACATCCTGCTGTCGGCGCCGTCCATCGTCCTTGGCCTCTTCATTTATGACGCAATGGTTCTCACCATGGGTCATTTCTCGGCCTGGGCCGGCGGCGTCGCACTCGCCACCATCGTGGTTCCGGTGGTCGTGCGCACCACCGAGAACATGCTGCTCCTGATTCCCAACACGCTGCGCGAAGCTGCGGCCGCCCTCGGCGCGCCGCGCTCCCACATCGTGCGCCAGGTGACCTGGCGCGCTGCGCGGGCGGGCATCATCACCGGGGCGCTCCTCGCGGTTGCGCGCATTTCCGGCGAAACCGCGCCGCTTCTTTTCACCGCGCTCAACAACCAGTTCTGGAGCACCAATCCCAACGCGCCGATGGCGAGCCTTCCGGTTGCGATCTTTCAAATGGCGATGAGTCCCTATGCCGATTGGCACCGGCTGGCCTGGTCGGGCGCCCTTCTGATCACGATGACGGTCCTCATCCTTTCCATTGTCGCGCGCGTGCTCGAAGCGCAAACGGACCGGAGATAACGCATGGCCGAGAACGGCGCCGTCAAGGTTTCGATCAAGGATCTTTGCTTCTATTACGGCGGCACGAAGGCGCTGAAATCCATCACGCTGCCGCTCTACAAGAACAAGGTCACCGCCTTTATTGGGCCGTCGGGTTGCGGGAAGTCGACGCTGCTGCGCGTGCTCAACCGCATCTATGAGCTTTATCCCAACCAGCGCGCCGAAGGCGAAGTCATCCTGGATGGCGAAAACATTCTTTCGCCCAAGCTCGACGTGAACTGGCTGCGCGCCAAAGTGGGCATGGTGTTCCAGAAGCCGACGCCGTTTCCGATGACCATTTTCGACAATATCGCGTTCGGACTTCAGCTCTATTCCGATCTGTCCCGTTCGGAGCTTCAGGATCGTGTCGAGACTGCGCTGCGGCGGGCCGCGCTGTGGGAAGAGGTCAAGGAAAAGCTCCACGCCAGCGGCACGTCGCTCTCCGGCGGGCAGCAGCAGCGGCTGTGCATCGCACGCTCGGTCGCGATCAGCCCGGACCTGATTCTCCTGGACGAGCCCTGCTCGGCGCTCGATCCCATCTCGACCGCCAAGATCGAAGAACTCATCAACGAGCTCTCCGAGGATTACACCATCGTCATCGTCACCCATAACATGCAGCAGGCCTCGCGGGTGTCCGACTACACGGCCTTCATGTTTCTGGGCGAACTGGTCGAATTCGGCGAAACGGAGAAGGTATTCACCACCCCGACCAACAGCCGGACCGAGGATTACATCACCGGCCGCTTCGGGTGAGCGTACCCCGCAGGATCGGCTAGGGGCGCCCGCTTGCCTTTTCACGGAGGCTCGGGATAGTGCCGCCATGAGCGGGGACATCAGGCACGATTGGACGCGAGACGAGGTGAAGGCGCTGCTTGCGCTGCCCTTCGGCGAGTTGATCTACCGCGCCCAGACGCTGCACCGGACATATTTCGACGCCCGCGAAGTGCAGATTTCGACGCTGCTTTCGATCAAGACCGGCGGCTGCCCGGAAGATTGCGCTTATTGCCCGCAAAGCGCCCACTATGAGACAGGCGTAAAGGCCTCCAAGCTGATGGCGCTGCCGGCCGTGCTCGCGGCGGCGCGGGCAGCGAAGGAATCAGGCGCCTCGCGCTTCTGCATGGGTGCCGCCTGGCGCGAACCCAAGGACAAGGACCTCGATGCGGTCTGCGCCATGGTCGAAGGCGTGAACGCCTTGGGGCTCGAAACCTGCGCGACGCTGGGCATGCTGAACGCGGAGCAGGCGGGGCGGCTGAAAGGCGCGGGGCTTGCTTACTACAACCACAATCTCGACACCTCGCCCGAATTCTACGGCTCCATCATCACGACGCGCGATTACCAAGAGCGGCTCGACACGCTTGACCATGTGCGCGCGGCGGGCATCCACGTCTGTTGCGGCGGCATCGTCGGCATGGGCGAAAGCGAGGACGACCGCGCGGGGCTGATCGCGACGCTCGCGAGCCTGCCTGTCCATCCCGAATCGGTGCCGATCAATGCGCTGGTCCGCGTGGAAGGCACGCCGCTTGGCGGTGCGGCGCCGCTGGACGCGCTCGATTTCGTGCGCACCGTTGCGGCTGCGCGCATCGCGATGCCGAAATCGGTGGTGCGCCTCTCGGCGGGCCGCGAGGAGATGACCGACGAGGCCCAGGCGCTGGCGTTTCTGGCGGGTGCGAATTCGATATTCTACGGCCCGCGCCTGCTCACCACGGCCAACCCGGCCGAGACGCGCGACCGCGCGCTGATGGCGCGGCTCGGCCTCGTGCCCACGGGATTGTGATCACGCCGTTCGTTCTCTCCTGTCCAAGCGCAAGGAGGGGCCCGCGCGCCGGGTTCCATGGCGGGAACCTGAAGCGGAACCGTGAGGCGCTTTCGACGTTTGGAAAAGATCGCCGCTTGTGCTCACAGTCGCCTCTCAGCTCTTCTGTCGCGGCTCGTTCGGCCGCAGTCCGGTAGCCTCGTCTGGAGCCCCGTATGGCCTATCCGCGCCGCGTCCTGATCGTCGAAGACGAAATGCTCATAGCGCTTCTGGTTGAGGACGCGCTGACGGCATCCGGCGTGCAGGTCGCCGGAATCGCGACCACCGTGCAGGAGGCGCTCAAGGAAGCCGTGAAGACGGAGTTCGATTGCGCCATTCTCGATGTCCATCTGCACGGGGAAGACGTCTATCCCGTCGCCGATGTTCTCGCCCAAAAAGGCGTGCCGTTTGTTTTCGCATCCGGCTATGGGAAAGCCGGTCTGCCGGAAAGACATCGGGGCCGCCCCACCCTCCTCAAGCCCTTCATGCCGTCGGACCTGGAGCACGTTCTCGCGTCTCTTTGAAAACCAGGCCGATGAAATTTTTGTCAGGGGTCTTGAACAAATGCAGAGACAACCCAGCTAAGGCGCGGCCAAGAGGCCGGGGCGCGCACGGGTAGTTTTGCGTGCCCGCTCGTATCCGTAGGCTCCGAGGAGAATGTGGCTATGAGTTTGACCGGATCAGCTGAGCCCTGAAGGCGCGCCTCGGCGCCCGGCTCGGAGTCTTGGTTCACGATCCAGCATGGCGCCTGACGGGCTTCGGCTTTGCCGGACTTCGATGGAGATGACCATGAAACAGCACGTTACAGATTGGTTGAGGTTTGGGGCGGTGACGGTGGCATCGGCCGCGTTGACGGTGGCGGTGTTGACCGCGGCATCCGCGTTCGCGGCCGATGTTTCGGCCGACAGCCTGAAGCTCGCGCCCGGGGTGACCAAGGCCGCGGAAGGCTATGAGACGCCGGCCGCGACCTATGTCGTCGCCAACCCGACCAGCGTATTCAGCAATCATTTCTTCTACGACACCAAGGTCACCGGCGATTTGAAGCGCGGCGAGAAGGTCGACGCGCTTGCCAAGGTGAAGGGGTATGACTGGGTTCTGGTCGGCAAGAACGGCATGGGCATCGGCTATGTGCCGATCTCGATGCTGGCGCCGGAAAATCAGTACCACGCGTCCTGAGTGATGCGCGAATGGAGAGTGGCGAATAGCGAGTGGCGGTTGCCATCCGCTATTCGCTATTCGCCGTCCAGCTCGGGATAGTGCCGGAAAATTCCGCTTTCGTTGAACGGAAGACGCCGCTCCGAAGCGAGGTAGGACGCAACGCGCGGACGCGCGGCGACCCGGTCGCGGAGCTGGATCGTGCGCGGCAGTTTCTTTTCGAGCCGCTTCATGGCGCGCGGAAACGCGTAGCGCAAACCCTCGACCGCCTGGAACAGCGACAGATCGGCATAGGAGAGCCGCGCGCCTGCAAGCCACGGTGCGCGGGGGCCGCCGCGCGCCAGCACGGATTCGAAATAAGGCAGGAATTTTGGAATCCGCTCGGCGGTGAAATGATCGCCCGCGCGCTTGGCTTCGCGCTTCTGATCTTCGTAATAGAGGCTCCCCGCGATCGGGTGATGCACGTCATGGGCCTCGGCGACGAGATCGGCGATGGTCAGTTGTAATTGGTGAACCCAAAGCCGGCCCGCTTCGTTTTTCGGCGCAAGCCCGTGCCGCCCGCCGAGATAGAGAAGAATGTTCGCGGTCTGACTGACGATAAGGTCGCCCGATTTCAGGAAAGGCGGCGCAAAGGGCGGATGCTTCACGCGGCCGGAGTCGAGCATACGCTCCATCTTCGCCATGCCGCCTTTGCCGCGCGCGACATCGATGTAATCCGCACCCGCTTCTTCAAGCGCGAGCCGGACAAACTCGCCACGCCCCTGAATCCCCGGCCAGTAATAAAGTTCATAGCGCATGGCGAACCCCAGCGATGTGCCCGATGCAGGCGTTTCCCGGACTCTTATAGCGCATTTAGCTTCTGGCCAATCGAGTCGGGTGCCTGTTTTGCTTGAGGGCGTCGGCATCGGGCGCGATGGCATCGAATTGCTGTTCGCGCATTTCCCCTCAAAACAGAAAGAGGAAACGGGCTTTTAATTAAACGACGGCTTTTAATTAAACACAGGCAGCTTCGACGCGGCATCGGAAAAAGTCAACACGCTTCATCCCGCATGCGCGATGCGGCGATACGACAAAGCCTCCGCGATATGCGCGCGCACCACACCGTCCGCGCCCGCCAGATCGGCAATCGTACGCGCCACGCGCAAGACGCGGTGATAGCCGCGCGCGGTCAGCCGCATGCGTTCGGCGGCTTCGGTCAGCAATCGCGCGCCCGCCGCATCCGGTCTCGCCACTTTATCCAGCAACTCGCCTTCGGCTTCGGCATTGGTGCGAAGCCCGGCATCGGCAAACCGCGCCCGCTGAATGTCGCGCGCGCGCGCCACCCGGCGCGCCACCTCGCCCGAACCTTCGGCCGGCGGCGGCAGACTCAAATCCGCAGCCGACACGCTCGCTACTTCTACGTGGATGTCGATGCGGTCGAGCAGGGGCCCCGACAATCGTGATTGGTAATCGCTCGCGCATTTGGGCGCCCGCCCGCAGCCTTGCGCCGGATCGCTCAGATAGCCGCAGCGGCAAGGTTGCGTTGCTAAGTTGTTACGGTTGCCAAAAGGGGGCTGGTACAAGAGGTCGATTTCCACCTCCCCCTCCTTGATGACTATTCGCTCAGTGATCGCCTCGACAATCTGGCGCTGGTCCTCCCGGCTCATTTCCGGCCAATGAGATGCAAGGTTTTCGGCTTCGGACACGGCCTCTGAGGTAGAGATGTTGGAAATGCGCAACACGTCGGCTTCAGCTTGGAGCCGCGGCAACTCTTCCTCAAGCTGCGCGCGGCGTTCCGAGAGCGGCTTATGCCTGAGGCCAAAGTCGTTCTCCGAGAGCTTTTCGGCGATGTATAGCCGGTACAATTTCTCATCCTCGGTTTCGAGCTTCCGACGCTCTTCCTCGGCAGTTGCCACCAACTGTAACTTTCCCTGAAGAGCATCGTTTGCGGCTGCGAAATGGGCCTCGATCTCGCCCGGTGAAACTAGATATTGGGTGAGCTGCTCCCGATAGATTGCTTCCAGATCGGCGATGGCGATTCGGTTCTTACATTTTGTGCAGACGTATTTCGGCGAGTTGGACCAAACGTACATTTTCCGCCCGCAGGCACACTCTGCCAGTCCGGCAAATAGGTGGACGGGCTTTCTGCCCTGGCGCTTACGGGGTGCGTGGCAGGCGTCGAGAACTTGATTGCAGGCTGCCCAGAGGTCCTTATCCACTATTGGTTCGACGTCGTTGAATACCCATTCGGATTCCGGCTTCAACTCCCACGTGTGTCTTCGATCGTCGGTCCTGGTGTAGTTGGCCCGATGAATACCCTTCGCAGTCGTATCGCGTAGGAGCCGAGTGACCGTCGTGTCACTCCACTTGGACCCGTTTCGCGTCCGATACCCTCTCTCGTTTAAAATCCGCGCGACAGTCCTCCGCCGTTTATGTTCGGCAAACAGCTGATACATGAGGACGCGGATCGGAGACTCGTTGGGATCTGGAACCAATCGCTTTCCCATCCAGCGGTATCCGAACGGCGCCTGTCCACCGGTAGGTTTGCCGAGCTTTGCCCGAATAGGCACAGCGGCGGACACACGAGCGGCGATCTCCTCCCGCTCCCATTGCGCCATGGCGCCAATAACCGTGAAGAAGAAACGGCCGGCAGGCGAGCCGGTGTCGATAGATTCTTCAAGCGAAATCAAGTCTGCATCGTGCTTCTGAAATTCCTCCGCGAATTCAATTAATTCCTTGGTGTTCCGCGCGAGTCGAGCAAGCTTGCTGAAGACGAGGCCACTGATCCGTCCCGAGCGGACCAGGTCCAGCATTCGTTTCGTCTGGGGGTGGCCGATAATCGTTTTCCCGCTTACGCCATCAAGACGAAACACCTCGCGCACATCCCATCCGTGCGCTTCTGCAAATAGGCGTGCACGCTTCTCATGCACTTCTGGGCTTTCGCCTTTCGCTTGATCGTCAGTCGAGACGCGCACCCATATCGCGACGTTCCTCTTGGCCTCCGCTTCCAGCGATCCTGATCTGCGCTTCATCCCAAGACACTCCATTCGCCTGAAAGATAATGTAGCTGTCACGAGTCAGCATTCAATCCCAAGTGCCATCGGTCGGCAGAACTTTCACATAAACTCGTTCGTCGAGAGAGGAGCGTTGATGGATAATCGCATCAGTGATTCGTCATCTCACATCGGTAGCAAACGACGTGATGGGGACTCCCACGACGCCCACGCGGGAACCCGGAGAGTGTACGGCCGCTCCGCCAGCGCGATACTTAAACAGAGGCAGAAAAACGATCCCTGCACGTTCTTCAAGTGAGGGTTGCCAATTTTTGCGGCCTGTGCAGGTGAGGAGTTGTACCATGAGCGACCGGCGGAACCAGGAGAGGCGTGTCGCGGCACTATTGCTAAAACTCTGTGCGGCTTGTGATGAACTTGAGCACGAAACCGATGTACTATTCAACTCAATCAACCTGAAGCTTTTTGCCAGTCGGACTCGCGCCCGGGCGGCCTTGGCGCTCCGGGAACTCGGGACTAGCGTGGCGAAGGACATCGATTTGGCAGAAAATCCGGAAATGATCGTTCACGAGGTGGGCCGTCACGAAATCCGCTTGGGATGAGATAGGGAGGTGTTAGGTATCCCGCAAACAGGCCGAAGTTCGCCCCGCCGCGCGCGCGGCGGCGGTGGGGCGAGCTTGTTCGCGAGAAGGACGTTGCTTCCCAGTGCCACCGGGCGACTTCCGCGCTGGCGAACAGAAAGCATTCTGTTTAGCTGCTTGTTTGCGTGATCAGGGACTGGATAGAGTACTCACCGGCGTCATACAGCGTGGTTAAATTCGTTGACTTTTTAGTAGTTGCGTGATGGGGACGGATTTTGCCGAAATCATAGGCTACGATCCGCCTAGATTGTTGTGCCCCAGTTTCCAGGCTCGGTTGTGTGCAGACGCATTCTCCTTGGGCTCGGTCGCGTAGTGGAAACCAGCGCGCCGATCTATGCGACCGCAACATGCCGCGCCCATGCAAAGATAACCTTCAAACGCATCGACGGTATTCTCCTGCCAATCGGCACCGAGAAAGCGGTCACGCACATTCTTCGTCGCGTTGTTCACACGTACCGACAGCTTTCATGAAATTTCAGGCGGCGATGCGCTGCCTGAAATGTTCAAGTACCCGGGCAACACCAGCCGATGAGATTGAGACGCGCAGACCCTCGCTTGCCTCGAGGGCAGCGGGCAGGGCCCGCGCCATCATCGCAGCGGCATAGCGCGCGGCCGCGTGCCACCCTTCGCGGGAGATCGCCAAGCCGCCCCGCGCGCAGCTGAAGATGTCGAGATTCGCGGTCTGGGCTCACCGGACCCAAGGTACGGAGTGTTAGATCCCATCCAGACCGTATGCAGAGCTTGCGGCTCATATGGCAGGGGCGGTCTGCCTATTCATCGTCAAGCGATATCCGCGGAAGAATCCGCCGCCGCCCGTGGCGCCCGAAGGGTACCGACCGACTAGGAAGAGAGGCCCCATTTCGATTTGGGAGGAGTTGAAGCCGAGATAGCACGTAATTTCAATGAGTTATGTTACTTAGAGGCTGGGAGAGAAAAATTTAGAGCGGGGGTTGAAGTAAGCGAAATGTAAGATTATCTTACCACCTCGGTTCCCGAGACGCGGCCCATGATACTCAGCGACGTCACTAGCGCTCTGATTGAGGTTCTGGACAAGGTGCAGAAGACCAGCGGCTTGCCCAGCCCATCTCTCAGCGGCTCATCGATCCCTTACAAGGTGCTCCCAAAGTTCGACAGCACGGTTTGGCCGGTGGCAACGAGTTGGCTTGGCAAGGAGCTTGGGTTCAAGATCGACAACGACGTGCACATTTTCGGCGGCAAGAACAACAAGCCGTTGCTGACCATCAGTGAAACATCGGAACTCGTTTTCGCACATTACAACAAGAAGGTAGCGGCGATTTCAGTCGCCGCGGAGTAACAGCATGTCTGAGAGTGAAAGAAGAAGACTCATGGCATCGAGGATCAAAGATGCTCGGCTGGCCGCCGGCCTAAGCCAGGGACAGGTGGCCAAACTTATGGCGCTGCACCGGCCCTCGGTGACCGAAATGGAAGCCGGCAATCGCAAGGTCAGCGCCGACGAAATTCGAAAGCTTGCCAACATCTTCGATGTCAGCCCTTCCTACCTTCTCGGAGAATCGCCTGACATGCTCGCCATCGATGATCCCAAAATTCAGCTCGCCGCGCGCGAATTGCAGAAGCTGGAGCCAGAAGCGTTGGACAAACTGCTCCATGCCTTGGCCATGTTCCGAAATGATGACAAGCCCAAAGGCGAGAACGATAACTAAAATGGTCGCTGGAAGACGGTCGATCATCCTGAATGCAGCCCAGGCTGCGTCCGATGCCCGAGAACAGGCGAGCTTGGACTTGGTTGACCCAATCGACGTCTATGCTCTCGCCAGCGCGTTGAATACGAGGGTCCGCTTTGTCGACATCGACATGGAGGGCTTCTATTTCAAAGGGTCCCCCGCACGCGTACTTCTGTCCGCACACCGCCCACTGCCACGCCGAGCGTTTACATGCGCCCATGAACTCGGCCATCACTGGTTCGGCCACGGTACAACCATGGACGAGTTGCAGACCGATGACCGCAGCGACTCCGAAAATCCGAATGAAATTCTTGCAAACGGTTTTGCGAGCTTCCTCCTGATGCCGACTATCGGTATCCGGCGGGCCTTCAACGCCCGCGGCTGGGACATATCGAAGGCCGGTCCGCTGCAGATGCTGACCGTGGCAAGTGAGTTTGGTGTTGGCTACGAAACCCTTCTGACCCATCTCTCGATGATGTTGAAGGACTTGCCGCCAAACCGCAGAGCCGAACTAGAAAAGACGAAGCCGAAAAAGATCCGGAAGAACTTGCTCGGCGAAAATGACCTGACCGGCCTTACCATCCTCGACAGCCATCAACAGGCCAAGACGATCGAACTGGAAATAGGGCGGGGCGTGGTTCTCCCGAAAGGTACGTTGCTGGACGGCAACTCGCTGACTGCCGCGGGGACGTTTCCAACCTTTGACCTTTACCGCGCGACAAAGCGCGGCCTAACAACTGCCAAAAATGCGGCGTGGACGGTCGAATTACGGATCGCGCCCACCAAGTTCATAGGACCCGCACAATATCGATACTTGGAGGATCCCGATGAGTAAGCACCCGATACCAGAGCTGCTCAAAGCCACCAACCTATCCCTCGGTTGGTGGGCTGTGATGGATAGGTTGCTGCAGCCGGGAGTAACCACGATCTCGCCTCTCACTCTTACCATCACTGGGTTTGATAAAGATGGCGTGGCAGCGGAAGTGCCAGCCATCAGACAGGCGGTCGATGATTTCCTGAAAGCTGAAGAAAAGCGCGACGTGGAGAATGTCGCTTGGACGATCTTTCCCGAAAGATATTGGAAGATGTCGGGCGGAGATCGTAAAGTCTTTTTCGACATGTTCCGAGACGCGTTTCCCCGCCTCCAGGAGTTCAATCCTAAGAACAACGCGAGAGGATCCTACTTCCAACGTCTGGTCGATTTCGAAGGCGACGGCGAGGGGCGCGTCGATCAGTTGGAATGGGTTTTGTCGGAATACGAGCGCGACCCCAAACGGCGCTGGTCGAAATGGCAAGCGTCGACATTTGATCCCCGGCGCGATCATTTGAATTGGCCTCAGCTGGAATTCCCGTGTCTGCAACAGGTCAGCTTTACTTTCGATGGCGATGAAGGCCTGATCTTGAATGCGTTCTATGCCACGCAGCAGATAGCCCGGAAGGGATATGGAAACTACCTGGGCTTGGCGAGATTGGGCGCCTTCATGGCAACCCAAATGGAGCGCTCGCTCGTTCGCCTTAACGTGTTCGTTGGTGTTGCAAAGATGGATATTGGCAAGACCGATCCCAACCTCCTGGCGCTCGTCGCTGCCGTGGAGACAACATTGGAAAAGGACAGTGTTTCCGCGTGAAAGGGGTCAAAAGCGAACCGTATTCCCCGGCGTCGTTTAGCGGCTCAAACCGCTTTGCGGCTCTTAAGGCGACGCCCGTTTACGACACCTATTGGCGGTTTGCGGTCGAGCGGCAGGAAATTTATATGCGCCGCGTGAGAGGAGAACTGGGACCGTGGACAAAGGATCCCATTCTTCTGAAGCATAAGTTCACCAACGCGTATCGCGCGTCAGACAGGGTCAGCCAATACTTCATACGCAACGTGCTTTACGCTGACAAATACTCGTCTGAACCACAAGAGGTCTTCTTCCGCACCTTGTTGTTCAAGCTCTTCAACAAGATCGGGACTTGGGATCATCTCGAGAATGCCGTCGGAGATATCTCCTGGGCTACGTTTGATCGGCGCCGCTATGACAAGGTTCTAACCACGGCCATGGCCGCCGGTCAGAGGTTGTACTCCGCAGCCTATATAGTGCCTCCCGTTCGGCTCGGACTGGACGAGGGCGTTAAACACAGAGGTCACCTGCACCTGCTGGAATATGCAATGACGCAGGACGTTCCAAACAGAGTGCAGGAGGCCCGCTCACTCAAAGACGTATATGGCATACTCAAAGAGCTACCCTCTCTTGGCCGCTTTCTCGCCTTTCAATTCGCTATCGATTTGAACTATTCCGAAATTCTCACCCACTCCGAAGAGGATTTCGTAGTCGCAGGACCCGGCGCGCTGGACGGAATATCGAAGTGTTTCGAAAACGGAGGAGATTACAAGTCTGAGGACATTATTGAGTTTGTCCAAAACAGGCAGGTGATCGAGTTCGAGCGGCTGGACATTTCGTTCAAAACGCTTTGGGGGAGACCCCTTCAACTCGTGGACTGTCAGAATCTCTTTTGCGAAATCAGTAAGTACGCACGGGTCGCTCACCCGGAGTATTCGGGCGTCGCCGGCCGAACACGAATCAAGCAAATGTTTAATCCGTCAAATTCCCCGACCACGGCTTGGTATCCGCCGAAGTGGGGTATCAACGACCGCATTCCTGAATTTAGGCCTCAATCCAATGACCTGTTTGCTGTAGAAAGCTCACGATGAACCTGGCTGATTATCAGGCGCTTGCGCTCGAAACCGACAAGACGAAGGCGGCTAGCGAGAATGACGCAAAGCTAATTCCGCTTCTTGGCCTTGCCGGCGAAGCAGGGCAATTGCTCTCAGAATATAAGAAGCGGCTTCGGGACGGGGAGAAGCACGAGAAGTTTGTGGACCGGGTTACGGAGGAGCTTGGCGATATTCTGTGGTACGTCTCGAACGTAGCCAGCAAATACAATTTGTCGCTGGAGGCGATCGCCGAAGCAAATCTCACCAAAACACGGGCGCGCTATCTGGCATCAAAATCGCCAAGAAAGTTGGATGACAACTTCGACGAAATCGAGAGATTTCCACGACAGTTCAGCTTGAGGTTTGAAGAGAAGATTATTGGAGCACGAGCAGAGGTCACAGGGTATATCGACGGGCAAGTTGTCGGGGCAACGTTGACTGATAACTCTTATGCCGATGATGGATACCGTTTTCATGATGTATTTCACGTTGCATATGCCACCGTGCTGGGATGGTCGCCTGTGTTGCGAAAGCTCATGAAGCGGAAGCGGCGTAGCAATCCTTTGGTTGATGAAGTCGAGGACGGCGGGCGTGCTGCCGTGATTGAAGAAGGGATCGCGGCACTCGTATTCGATTATGCACGTCGGCATAGCTTCCTCGATGGTGTTTACGACATTGACGAAGACCTCATCCGGACAATCCGCGAAATGAGTAGCCATCTCGAAGTGTCGAGCCAGCCAGGTTCGCTGTGGCGCAAGGCGATCTTTGAAGGATTTTCAGCTTGGCGAAGCGTTGTGGCCGCAGGCGGCGGTACTGTAACGGCCGATCTCGACAGCCAAGTGGTGACCTACACGGGACCGATGGAAAGACCAATCGTGACGGCTGCCGCAGACGTATCGGTGTGAGTCAGGCTGACATGCCAGGACGTTATTTTTAGTTTTGTGGCTTTTGTAGCCGCCCCACCGGATAAGGTTACGGTGGGTGCGCCGTTCGAGTGTGAGCCTATTTCAATATCGGTTAGCGCGATGCCGTCTTCGAGGCCGCCAAGAACCTTGAGGACAGCTTCCTTGGCGGCAAATCTGGCCGCCTTTTTTGCAGAAGCATCCAGTCCAGTTCCAACCTTGGCTAGCTCAAGCGTCGTGAAGCACCTAGAAAGCACATCGATGTCATCGGGCGCGTAAAGCTGGGCAAAGCGCTCGAGTTCGATCAAGTCCAAACCAATGCCGACTATCGACATCTAGGGCGCAGTTTTTGGCGGTGCCGGGA
>Ga0265337_1000903_pt1 | contig 15632 bp, 14 predicted proteins | sample 42122metaG_FD_192441 | JGI IMG/M metagenome (GOLD analysis project Ga0265337, IMG submission 192441) | Rhizosphere microbial communities from Carex aquatilis grown in University of Washington, Seatle, WA, United States - 4-21-22 metaG | ecosystem: Host-associated > Plants > Roots > Rhizosphere >... | reverse complement strand
CATGCCGGGCTTGAGCGCCAGATCGGCATTGTCGATGCTGACCACGACGTCATAGGTCACCACGTTCTGCACGGTCTGCGGCGATTGCCGCACCTGGCTGACGGTTCCCTCGAAGGTGCGCTTCGGGAAGGCATCGACGGTGAAGATGGCCTTGTTGCCGTCCTTGATGCCGCCGATGTCGCTTTCGCTCACATTGGTGTCGACCTGCATCTTGGTGAGATCAGTGGCGATGAGAAAAAGCGTCGGGGTCTGAAAGCTGGCCGCCACCGTCTGCCCCATGGTCACGTTGCGCGATACCACCGTGCCGTCCACCGGCGAAACGATGTTGGTGTAGTCAAGATTGACCTGGGCGGTGGCGAGTTGCGCCTCGTGCAGCGCGATGTCGGCCTCGTCGACGCCGACCTGCGCACGTGCCTGATCAAGCAGGTTCTTGGCGTTGTCAACGGCATCCTTGGAAACCGCATTGGTCTGTCCCAGCCGTGCCATGCGGTCGTAAGTGAGCTGGGCATAGTTGAGGCTCACCTTGGACTTTTCGACTTGCGCCTTGGCCGCTGTGAGATTGGCTCGGTTCTGGTCGACGACCGTCTGATACGGACGCGGATCGATTTTCGCGCAGACCTGGCCCTTCTTAACAATCGTATTGTAGTCGCACTCGAGGCTCTGAATGACGCCGGACACATAAGTGCCGACGATGATCGTGAGCACCGGATTGACGGTGCCGGTGGCGGTCACCGCGCGCGTCACCGCTCCGCGCGTGACCGGCGCGGTCGTGTAATTGACGGGGGCTTCGGCGGTGGCGAGCCACCAAGCGACGCCGATGGCGGCGAGCATCGCGAGGGACGACAGCCCGGCGATCAGCCAGGATTTTCGAAAACGTGGACTGGCTGGCGTCGCGGCAGGCGGCTTCGGCACGAGAACAACGGGTGCCGCCGGCTCGATTCGGGCCGTGTCGATTGCCACGGGTTTATTCATGCTGCGAACTCCGCCTACGTCCCCAATGGTAGGAACGTTAGCGGACCGGCGCGGTTCCGCCTTGATGCGGGTCAAATCCCGGCAAATTCGAAGGAAATGGGCCGAAACGGCCCGGCGGCGAGGCCAATGGCCGGCGCCTTAAGGCTCCAGCTCGGTATCCCAATAAAGATAGTCGAGCCAGCTCTCGTGCAGGTAATTCGGCGGGAATGCCCGCCCGTTACGATGCAGGTGCTGCACCGTAGGCTGGAACGGCATCTGCGAGGGATACATCTTGGCCTCGGGCGGCGTCAGGTTGCCCTTGCGCAGATTGCAGTCCGAGCAGGCGGTGACCACGTTGATCCAGGTGGTGTGCCCGCCGCGCGAATCGGGCTTCGGCTGGACCGGCGACGTGCATACGGTGCTGGCGTATTACGGGATGCTCACGCTGATCGCGCTGCACGTTGCGGCCGGGCTCTATCATTATTTCGTCGCGCCGCGACCGCGTGCTGCAGCGGAAGTTGCCGGGCCGCTAGGGCTTGCCCATCGCCTTCTGTTTCCAGCCTTCCCAGGTGCGGGCAAGGCCGTGACCCTCGCGCGCTTCGATCAGGCGCGCTTCCTCGATGTCCATATACGTGATCGGCGCGCCCATGCGCATGGCTTCCGCCTGGAGCGTGGCATTGAGCGAAAGGAAAATCGTGCGGCTCACCACGCGCGGCAGCGACGGCCCCGTGATCGCCGCGCCGTGGCCGCGCATCAGGACAGCCGGATGGTCGCCGAGCACTTCGGCGAGGTTGCGGCCGAGCGTCTGGTTGCGGATGAGCATGTCGGTCATGCCGGCGCGCTCGCGGATCTCGAACACGGGGACGCCGAAGGCGATAAAGGCCGAGCGGTGATACATCGGCTGCAGCGGCACCTTGGTATCGCCGAACGGGATAAGCGAGGGCGCATGGGTGTGCACGACCGCAATCACGTCGGGGCGGAGCTTGTAAATCTCGCCATGGATGTAGCGTTCGGTGAAAAGCGCCGACAACGGCAGGCCATGCGTATCAATGGGCCGGCTATCAAGATCGAATTCAATAATGTCCTGCGGGGTGACGAGTTGGGCCGCGACCCCGCGCGCCATCAGAAAACGGTTCGGGTTCTTGTCGTGCCGCACGGACACATGGCCCCAGCCGTCGAGCAGGCCCTGGTCGGCAAGGATGCGGTTGGCGGCGACCAGATCCTCGATCAGCTTCGGATCGGGCGGACCGGCGGAGGCGGGCGCCGTCGGCTGCGCCGCGGACGAAGCGCACAGCCCGAGCAGCAGGCACGCGGCCAGCAACGGTCGGCTGCGGCGAAGAGGCAGCATGCTGGCCATAGCAAACTCCGATACGCTGAAGGAAAAGCTTAAGGCTCCAGCTCGGTATCCCAATAAAGATAGTCGAGCCAGCTCTCGTGCAGGTAATTGGGCGGGAATGCCCGCCCGTTACGGTGCAGGTGCTGCACCGTGGGCTGGAACGGCATCTGCGAGGGATACATCTTGGCCTCGGGCGGCGTCAGGTTGCCCTTGCGCAGATTGCAGTCCGAACAGGCGGTGACCACGTTGATCCAGGTGGTGTGCCCGCCGCGCGAGCGCGGCAGCAGATGGTCGAAGGTCAAGTCCTCGCGCTCGCCGCAATACTGGCAGGAGAAGCGGTCGCGCAGGAACACGTTGAACCGGGTGAAGGCCGGATGCGTCGAGGGCTTCACGAAGGTCTTGAGCGAGACCACGCTCGGCAGCTTGATTTCCAGGCTGGGACTGCGCACCGCGCGGTCGTAATTGGCGACGATGTTCACGCGTTCGAGGAACACCGCCTTGATCGCGTCCTGCCAGGACCACAGCGACAAGGGATAATAGCTCAGCGGCCGGAAATCCGCGTTGAGCACCAGCGCCGGAAACCCGCTGGGCGATACGTGCATGTTCAAGCGAGGCTCCTCACTAACCTCCCCATGGCTGCCGCCACGCAGCCTGCCGCCTAGTAATAGGGCAGCGTGACAGGATTGTGAAGTCGGTGCGGAGCGTTACCCGCAAGCGCCTATTTGCGGGCGGCGAAATGCCTGGCCAGAAATTCTCCGCCCTGGCGCAGGCCTTCCTGGTCGATGCCATGGCCGATGCCGGGCGAGATGTGCCATTCGGCCGGGATGTCGAGCGAGGCGAGCCCCTGTGCGGCGTGCATCAGCGCCGGCACCGGGATCAGCTCGTCGGCATCGCCGTGGATGAGCAGCACCGGCGGTCGGCTGCGGATCTCGGCGGCGAATTTGTCCGGCTCGACGTCCTCCGGCACCACCAGCATGCCGGAATAGCCGACGATGGCCGCGGGCGAAACGGCGCGGCGCAGCCCGACATGCAGCGCCATCATCGTTCCTTGCGAAAAGCCGACCAGTGCCAGCGCCGATGGCGGCAATTGCCGGCGTGTGAGTTCGGCATCGAGGAAACTGTTGAGCGCGGGCGCAGCCTGAATGACGCCGGCCCAGCGCTCGCCCGGATCGCGGAACGTCAGCGGAAACCATTCGCGCCCGCTCGGGGCCTGTCCGCAGGGGCGCGGTGCGTGCGGCGACACGAAGGCGGCGTCCGGCAGCAGACCTTGCCAGGCACGCCCGATCTCGATCAGGTCGTTGCCGTCGGCGCCGTAGCCGTGCAGGAACACCACCAAATGCCGCGCAGTCCCTGAGCGTGGCTCGATTCTTGGTCCATCAAGTTTTGGGCCGTCGAGTTCAGCCATTTTTGCGTTTCCTTTTCTTCGCTCGCGGCTTGTTCGCTGGCGGCTGAACCGGCACCACGTCGCGCTTCTTCACCGCGTGATAATAAGCCCATAGCAGATGCGCCGCCACGCCGCGCCAGGGCCGCCAGGCCTCGGCGATGTTCGTAAGCCGCTTGGCGTCCGGCCGCTTGCGCAAATTGAGCGCGATGCGCGCGGCTTCCTGCACCGCGAGGTCGCCAGCCGGAAACGCATCGGCATGGCCGAGGCAGAACAGCAGATAAATATCGGCGGTCCAGGGGCCGACGCCGTGTAGCGCCGTGAGCGCCGCGTGCGCCACATCGGCCTCCATATTGCCGACAAGGGTGAGATCGATCTTTCCCTTGGCGACGGCCTTGCCGATTTCCCGGATCGATTTGATCTTAGGCGCCGAGAGGCCAAGCCGCTTGAGCCTGTCGGCGCGCGCGCGGCGCACCGTGTCGTGATGAAACGGTTCGAAGGCGGCGAACAGCCGATTGCGGATGGCGGCCGCGCTCGCGGTCGAGAGCTGCTGCCCGCACACGATGGCGCACAAGCCGGCAAAGCCCGCGTCGCGCCGGCGCAGGCTGAAGGCGCCGGCCTTGTCGGCGACCGGCGCAAGGCGCTGATCGGCGAGGATCAGTTGCGCGAGGCCGGTCTGCAAATCGGCGTCGGTGTGGAGGAAGTGGGTCATGCGCTATCGGTGTAGCAAGCAAGACGATAGATAGAAAAGCCATGTCAACTATTTTGCCACCCGTTTTCCGCTTCGCGCCGTCGCCCAACGGCTATCTGCATCTCGGCCATGCGCTGTCGGCCTTGCTCAATGCCGACCGGGCGAAGGCGGCGGGCGGGCGGCTGTTGCTGCGCATCGAGGACATCGACGAAACGCGCTGCCGGCCGGAATACGAGGCGGCGATCTATGAGGACCTGGCCTGGCTCGGCCTCGCGTGGGAACAGCCGGTGCGACGGCAGTCCGAGCACTACGGCGATTACCGTACGGCGCTTGCCGAGCTCGACGCCATGGGTCTCGTCTATCCGAGCTTTGAAAGCCGCACCGAGATCGCGGCGCTCGTCGCCGCCCGTGAGCCTTGGCCGCGCGATCCCGATGGCGCGCCGCTCTATCCCGGTAACGCGAAAGCGATGGCTCCGGCCGAGCGCGCCCGCCGTATGGCCGCCGGAGCGCCTTACGCGCTGCGCCTGGACATGGCCGCCGCGCTGGTGCGCGCCGGTCCGCTCACCTGGGAGGAAACCGGCGCCGGTCCCGCCGGCGAAACCGGCACTATCGCCGCCGATCCCGCCGCAAATCCCGCAATTTGGGGCGACGTCATCCTGGCGCGCAAGGAAACGCCCACCAGCTATCATCTGGCCGTGGTGGTGGACGACGCCACGCAAGGCATCACGGACGTGGTGCGCGGGCGCGACCTGTTCCACGCGACCAGCGTGCATCGCCTGTTGCAGGCGCTGCTCGGCTGGCCGTCGCCGCGCTACCACCACCACCGCCTGATCCTCGATGCCGACGGCAACAAGCTGTCGAAATCGACGCTGGCCACCGGATTGCGGGAGTTGCGCGCACACGGCGCCAGCGCGGCGGACATCCGCAAGCTCGTTGGGCTCGATTGAAAGCGTCTGCCATGCCATTGTCGCAGTCGGGGCGGGGGACCAATGGCGAAGCACAAGCCCAGCAAGCGGCCGCGCCGGCAGCCGCGCAAAGCGCGCGCGCGCCCGCGCAAGGCTCGGATATTGGCGCCGGATGCCCGCGCGGTTGAAGCCGCGCTCGCCGGCATCGTGCACGACATCCGCACGCCGCTGACCGGGATTGTGGCGCTGGCCGAGTTGCTGGCGACCTCCGACATCGGCGCGCGCGAGCGCGAATGGGCGGCCGCGATCAAGAGCGGCGCCGATCATCTCGCCGCGCTCACCACGCTGATTGTTGATGCCGTCAAGGCCGATGCCGCCGGCCTCATTTTGCAGCACGAGCCGTTCTCGCCGCGCCGCCTGGCCGAGGCGGTCGGCCATGCGCTCAGTGCGCGCGCGGGCAATAAAGGCATCAAGACCGAGATCGTGCTCGCGCCCGATCTGCCGGCGATGGTGGCCGGCGACGCGCTGCGGCTGCGCGCAGCACTGGAAAACCTCGCCGACAATGCGGTCAAGTTCACCAGCGAAGGCACCGTCGTCTTCACCGCCGGCTGCAAGCCGGCCGGGCGCAAGCGCGTGAGCCTTATTTTCACGGTCGCCGACACCGGGATCGGAATTAACCCGCGCGACGTCAAGAATCTGTTTCGTCCGTTCGCGCAGGCGAGCGAGGCGGTGGCGCGCCGTTACGGCGGCGCTGGCTTGGGCCTGGTCTTCGTCAAGCGTATTGCCGAGGCGATGGACGGCGTTCTCGTCGTGACCTCAAGGCCGGGCCGCGGCAGCACGTTCCGCCTCAGTGTGCCGGTCGATCGCGTCGATGCGCCGCCGCAAGCCGAACGCAGCGGCGCGCGCGCCCGGCCCAAGCGCGCGCTGTCGATCCTGTGCGCCGAGGACAATCCGTATGGCCGCGTGGTGATGAACACGATCCTCAGCGAGCTCGGCCACCGCGTCGATTTCGTAGCCAGCGGTGAAGCGGCGGTGCAGGCGGCGGCGCGCGGCGGCTATGACGCCGTGCTGATGGACATCACGCTCGCCGGGCTCGACGGCATCGAGGCGACGCGCCGCATCCGAGCGCTGCCGGGCCAAGCGGGCCACGTGCCGGTGATCGGCATTTCCGGCCGCACCGAAACCGGCGACGAGGCCGCCGCGCGCGCCGCCGGCATGAATTTCTATTTCAGCAAGCCGGTCGGTCCCGGCAAACTGGCGCAGGCGCTGGCGGCGCTGAGCGGCTAGTCCGCCTGCGTCACAAGGCGCGGTGAACGATCGACGCTTGCAGCACTTGCTGCGAGGGTGCCCGTCCGACCAGCCAAACCGCCCAAGCCGCATAAGCCAGGGCGAAGATGAGGGACAGGTAAACGAAGGTGTCCGATGACGCGGCTGCGGTGAAGACTTCCAATTCGTTCATCATGGCTCTGTCCCCGTCTGTTGGTGTGTCGTGACGCTCGAACGATACGAGCAGCGGCGAGAATCGTGTGTGAGCCACCTCACACAGATGTCAAATTCCTATGATGGCCGGATGTCGGCCGGATGAAGGTGAGCAGGCGGATGTGAATAAAAATGCGAATAATAAAGGCGCGGAAATTCTAATGACCTGTAATCGTTACACATTACTCGCGTTATTCGCCCGCTCGACGATGCGCACCACGTCCGCCATGATGCGATTGAGCTCGAAATCCTTCGGCGTGTAGACCGCGGCGACGCCGGATTTCTCCAGCGCGGCGGCGTCTTCCGGCGGAATGATGCCGCCGACCACCAGCGGCATCGTCATGCCGGCTTGCTTCATGCGCGCGACCACGTCGGCCACCAGCGGCAAATGGCTGCCGGACAATACCGACAGGCCGATCACGTGGGCTTTCTGCTTGCGCGCGGCATCGACGATCTCCTCCGGCGTCAGCCGAATGCCCTCATAGACCACCTGCATGCCGGCGTCGCGCGCGCGCACCGCGATCTGCTCGGCGCCGTTGGAATGGCCGTCGAGCCCGGGCTTGCCGACCAGAAACGTCAAACGGCGGCCAAGCTTGCGCGACACGCGATCGACGTCGGCGCGGATGTCGTCGAGCCCGTCGACGTCGTTGCGCATGGCGCGGCCGACGCCGGTGGGCGCGCGGTATTCGCCGAACGCCTCGCGCAGCGTCCAGCCCCATTCGCCGGTGGTGACGCCGGCCTTGGCGCAGGCGATCGAGGCCGGCATGATATTGCCGCCGCTGGTGGCGGCGCGTTTGAGCTCCTTCAGCGTGGCGGCAACCGCCGCGTTGTCGCGCGCCGCGCGCCAGGCTTTGAGCTTTGCAAGCTGGTCGCGCTCGGCGTCTTGCGACACCGTCATGATCGAATCGACGCCGCCGGCGAGCGGCGAGGGCTCGCTCTCGAGATATTTGTTGACGCCGACCACGATCTGCTCGCCGCGTTCGATCGCCTCCAGCCGCGCGGTGTTGGATTCGACCAATTGTTGTTTCATGTAGCCGCTCTCGACCGCGGCCACCGCGCCGCCCATGTCGTCGATGCGCTTGAGTTCCTCCATGGCCTCGGCCTTGAGCGCCTCCACCTTGCGCGCGATTTCCTCGGAGCCGTCGAAAATATCGCCGTAGTCCAAGAGGTCGGTCTCGTAGGCGAGAATCTGCTGCATGCGCAGCGACCACTGCTGGTCCCACGGCCGCGGCAGGCCGAGCGCCTCGTTCCAGGCCGGCAGCTGCACGGCGCGGGCGCGCGCGTTCTTCGATAGCGTCACCGCCAGCATCTCGAGCAGAATGCGCGTGACGTTGTTTTCGGCTTGCTGCTCGGTCAGGCCGAGCGAGTTCACCTGCACGCCGTAACGGAACAGCCGCTGCTTGGCGTCGGCGATGCCGTAGCGGGTGCGCGTGATCTCGTCCCACAATTCGGCAAAGGCGCGCATCTTGCACATCTCGGTTATGAAGCGCAGCCCGGCGTTGACGAAGAACGAAATGCGCCCAACCACCTCTCCGAATTTCTCCTGCGTGACCTCGCCCGACGCCTTCACCGTGTCGAGCACCGCGATCGCGGTCGCCAGCGCGAAAGCCAGCTCCTGCACCGGCGTCGCGCCTGCTTCCTGTAAGTGATAGGAGCAGATGTTCATCGGATTCCACTTCGGCAATTCGGAGGTGGTGAAGATCGCGACGTCCTTGATCAGCTGCATCGACGGCGCCGGCGGAAACACGTAAGTGCCGCGCGACAGATATTCCTTGATGATGTCGTTCTGGATGGTGCCGGTCAGCGCCGCGCGCGGCGCGTCTTGCTCGTCGGCCACCGCGATGTAGAGCGCCATCAGCCACGCCGCGGTGGCATTGATGGTCATCGAGGTGTTCATGGTCGCGAGCGGGATGCCGGTAAACAGCGCGCGCATGTCACCGAGATGGCAAACCGGCACGCCGACCTTGCCGACCTCGCCCTTGGCCAGCACGTGGTCCGAGTCGTAGCCGGTCTGGGTTGGCAGATCGAAGGCGACCGACAGGCCGGTCTGCCCCTTGGCCAGGTTCTTGCGGTAAAGCGCGTTGGACTCCGCGGCCGTGGAATGGCCTGCATAGGTCCGGAAGATCCAAGCCTTATCGCGCTGAGTTTTGTCGCGTTGGGTTTTGTCGCGCATCGGTCGCCTTATAGCAACAGTGTGGACCGGCTTTTGTTGCAATGCAACATGTGTCGCAACAAAGCACGCCGCCGCCGGGCCGGGCGCGCGCCCGGCCCTCGTCTCAGCGCGAAAACGCGCGCCGCCGCTATCGTTTGATCAAGCGGATGATGAACAGAAGGATGCAGGCGCCGACGGTCGCGATGACGATCGACGTGAGCCACCAGGGTCCGATGCCGGGAAGGTGGAGCTGGCTCCAAATCCAACTGCCGATGAAGGCGCCGATGATACCGATGATGATGTCGCCGATCAGGCCGAAGCCGCCACCCATGATCCTGCCGGCCAGCCAGCCGGCAATCAGGCCGATAAGCAAGATGACGATAATACTGTTGGTTTCCAGCATCATGGCGGCGATCCCTCCCCAGCGAGACAGCGCAGACATCCGCGCGCGGCCTTGTTGCCGGCAACGGGCCACGGCCCTTTGAGGCATTCAACATGAAAGTTCCAAACGCGTCGATACAGGACAGACAAAACGAAATATTGCGCTGCAACATTAATTGCGCCAGACTGATCAAAGCACAAGGATGATGGGGCGCGAGGAGAGTGCAGATGCCGGCCGTCGCAAAGGTGAAGAGCGTCGCACCGCTCAAGGACCTCTATGACATCGGCGAGATTCCGCCGCTCGGGCACGTGCCCGAAAAGATGCACGCCTGGGTGATCCGCAAAGATCGCCACGGGCCGCCGGACAAGTCGTTCCAGCTCGAAGTCGTGCCGACTTGGCCGATCGGCGAGGACGAAGTGCTGCTGTTGGTGATGGCGGGCGGCGTCAACTACAACGGCGTCTGGGCCGGCCTCGGCCAGCCGATCTCCACCATCGACGTGCACAAGCATCCGTTTCACATCGCCGGCTCCGATGCCTCGGGCATCGTCTGGGCGATCGGCAACAAGGTGCATCGCTGGAAGGTCGGCGACGAGGTCATCGTCCACTGCAATCAGGACGACGGCGACGACGAGGATTGCAATGGCGGCGATCCGCTGCTGTCGCCCTCGCAGCGCATCTGGGGCTACGAGACGCCGGACGGCTCCTTCGCGCAATTCTGCCGCGTGCAGTCGCGGCAATTGATGCACAAGCCCAATCACCTGTCCTGGGAAGAATCGGCCTGCTACACGCTCACGCTCGCCACCGCCTACCGCATGCTGTTCGGCCATTCGCCGCACACGCTCAAGCCCGGCGACAATGTGCTGGTGTGGGGTGCCTCCGGTGGGCTCGGCGTGTTCGGCGTGCAGCTTGTCGCCGCCTCGGGCGCCAATGCCATCGCCGTCGTCTCCGATGAGTCGAAGGCTGAATACGTGCTCAATCTCGGCGCCAAGGGTGTGATCAACCGCAAGGACTTCAAGTGCTGGGGTCAGATGCCGGCGGTCAATACCGCTGAGTACAACGACTGGACCAAGGAAGCGCGCCGCTTCGGTAAGGCGATCTGGGATATCACCGGCAAACGCGACGTCGACATCGTGTTCGAGCATCCGGGCGAGCAGACCTTCCCGGTCTCCTGCCTGGTGGTGAAGCGCGGCGGCATGGTGGTGTTCTGCGCCGGCACCACCGGTTACAACATCACCTTCGATGCGCGTTATGTCTGGATGCGGCAGAAGCGTATCCAGGGCTCGCACTTCGCGCACCTCAAGCAGGCCTCGCAGGCCAACCGCTTCGTGCTCGAGCAGCGCATCGATCCCTGCATGAGCGAAGTGTTTACGTGGGACAAGATCCCGCTCGCGCACATGAAGATGTGGAAGAACCAGCACCCGCCCGGCAACATGGCGGTCATGGTCAACGCGCCGCGCCCGGGTCTGAAGACGCTAGAAGACGTGCAGGAAGCGGCGGGCGGCTAGGGCGTGTACTCATAAAACACTTGAAGCGATCGCACTCCAATCGACGTGCGAGGCATCACGGTTCGCCTCGATTATTTGATAAGCCGCAATTTGGCGTCGCTCTCCGCCGGCTGCGTCGGCTTCATCTTTGAATGCTGAAAGTCCGTAAGAATAACGGCAGCGACATCGAAACTCGCGACAGGACGGCCAAAGAAAAAGCCCTGAGCCTGATCGCCCTTGACTTCATCAAGAAAGCTGACCTGCTTGGCAGTCTCGACGCCTTCGACAGTGACGCGCATGTGTAGCTCACGTCCGAGCGCAATGATTGTCTTCACGATTGTCTCGGCATCTCGACCGGAGCGATCGAGGCCCAGCATGAAGCTTTGGTCGATCTTGATCTTGTCGAACGGGAATCGCCACAGATAGCTCAGACTCGAATAACCCGTTCCGAAATCGTCCATTACGATCCCCACGCCCATCGCCTTAAGCATATGCAGCTCGGTCATGACGGATTCATTGTCGCCGAGCAGCAGACTTTCGGTGATCTCCAGTTCGAGCCGGTTTGGCTTTAAGCCGGTCTCTTCGAGCACAGCAGCGACGATTTTGCTAATGCCACCCGCCTCGAATTGCGCCACCGACACATTCACCGCGACTGTCAAATGTTTCGGCCATGTTGCAGCGGTTCACCTATGCGAGTCTTCAAATGCTGCAGCAGGCGATTGAGCGTGTTGGCAAGATCGATCGTGCCGCCGTGATCAAGGAACTGCAGACGGGGACGTTCCAGACCATCGTTGGGCCGATCAAGCTGAAGAACAACCTCTACACGGAACTATGGTACGTCGGGCAGTGGCAGAACGGGGAGTATTACGGGATCGCGCCGGTGACGCTGCCCGGAGCGCACCAGATCATGTTCCCCAAGCCGGCGTGGCATTCTGAATGATAAGCCATCGGTACGGCTGAATGGTTGTCTTGCGGGCTGTCGATGAAGCGATGAATCCGGCATATCGGGGGAAGGTGGTCGAAATTCCGAATGTTGATCGGCATCGAGACCCCACGCCCTAGTCCGCGTCGTCGCGCGCCTTGGCAATCACGGAATTCAATTCGCCGCCATAGATGAAGATCGACGCGCAGACATAAAGAAACACCAGCGCGATCATCGCCGAGGCCAGGCCTGCGTACATCGACACGTAAGCGAACGTGTAATAGGCGAGGTAGCGGCCAAAAATGGCGCCGCTAATCAGCCAAAGCATTATCGTCGCGATAATGCCGGGCGCAATCTCGATGAAGCCGCGCCGTCCGGCCGGCAGCCAAAGATGCACGATCATCAGCGAGATAACGAGCACGAACGCCGCCACCGCGTAGCGCGCGAAGGTGATGAGTTCGCTGAACGGTTCCAGCGTCGGCACATAGCGCAGCAGCTTGTCCCAAATCACCGGCGCCAGCACCACCAGGAACGAGAACGCCAAGATCGCGACGGCGCCCACCAGCACATAGCCGACCGACTCCAGCCGCAGCAGCCACCATGAGCGCGGTTCAACCGCGTCATAAGCGCGGTTGAGCCCGACGCGCAGGCTTTCGACGCCGCTCGACGCAAAGTAAAGCGCGAATAGAATACCGAATGTAAGAACGTCGCCGCGGGTATCGGTCAGTACGCTGGTGACGTCGAGCGCAATCGGGCCGGCGACGGCCTTGGGCCAGGCTTCCAGCAGAATGCGCGCGGCCTCGTCGGCGAGTTCTTTCGAACCGAAGAAAAAGCCGGCCAGCGCGGTGACCACGATCAGAAACGGAAACAGCGCCATCAAGCTGGATAGCGCGATATGGCTCGCAATCGCCCAACCGTCGTCGGCGAGAAAATGCCGGAACGCGTCGGCCACGATCCGCATTGCCAATATGAAAATGCGCAAATGCGTGCCTCAAAACCCGCTCGTCCCCGCGGAAGCGGGGACCCAGATCGGTGCTATCTTAGCTGGATTCCCGCTTGCGCGGGAATGAGCGGAAAGAGCCTACGCCGCCTGCACGTTGGTGAGGAATTGCCGCACTTCCGCTTCCAGGTTTTCCGCCTCGACGGCGACGGCATCGGCGAGGTCCTTGACGTCGGAGGCGGTCGAGCGGGCATCGGTAGTGACGCCGGCAACCTTGCTCATCGCCTCGGCGCCGCTGCGCGCCTCACCGGAGGCGCGGCTGACGCCCTCCGCGATCGAGGCGACCGCGGAGTTCTGCTGATCGACGGTGGCCGCCACCATGGTGGCGATCGCCGACATTTCACGGATGATGGCGTTGACCTGTTCGATCGCTTGCGCCGCGTCGGCGGCGGCCGATTGGATCGAGCCGATGTGTTCGGCGATCTCCTCGGTCGCTTTTGCAGTCTGTCCAGCCAGCGATTTCACTTCCGAGGCGACCACCGCGAAACCCTTGCCGGATGCGCCGGCGCGGGCCGCCTCGATGGTGGCGTTGAGCGCGAGCAGGTTGGTCTGCCCGGCGATCGCCTGGATCAGGCCCACCACCTCGCCGATGCGGGAGGCGGCGTTGCCGAGTTCCGACATGGTGGTGACCGTGCGCTGGGCTTCCGATACCGCGCGCCCCGCCACGTCGGTGGATTTCGCGGCCTGCGCGGAGATCTCGCCGATCGAGGCCGCCAATTCCTCGACCGAACCGGCGGCCGTGGTCACATTGTCGGATGCGGCGGCGACGCGTTGTTCGGCGGTGCGCGCGTCGGCCGACATAGTATCGGCGGCCTTGTTGAGATTGCTCGAGCTCATTTCGAGCTTCATGGACGCCGCGCGCAGCTTGCCGAGCGCGCTTTCGACCGAGTGCTTGAATTGCGTGATGGTGAGCGCAATCGTGTCGTTGCGCTGCGCCTGCGCGCGGCCCGCGTCGGTCTGGATGGCGGCGAGCTTTTCCCGCTCGATCATGTTGTCGCGGAACACGATCACCGTGCGCGCCATCTCGCCGATCTCATCGCGTGCGTCGGTGGCGGGAATGCGGGCGCTGGTATCGCCGGCGGCGAGCTGCTGCATCACGCCGGCTAGGCCATGGAGCGGGCGCGTGATGCTGCGTCCGATCAGCCAGCTGAAACCAAGGCCGAACGCCACCATGGCGATACTGACTGCGATCATTCCGGTGCGCGTATGGCCTTGCGATGCAGTCAGCCCCGATGACGCCTCTTCCGCCGTTTGACGCGCGTGATCAATGATTTCGTCAGCGCGCGGCAGCATGTTCTGGCTGTCGATATCGATCACCGCGCGCAGCGGACGCACGCGGTCAGAGGCATCGATCCATTGCGCGAAGGTGTCGGCGTAGGTTTTCACTTCGTGCTCGAGCGAATCCTTCATATCGGCCGTGCCGTCGATCTGGGCGAACGTGTCGGTGAATTTTTTGTAGCCTGCGAAAAATTGCTGCTTGGTCAGCTCGCTCTGATTGAGCCGGTACTCGGCTTCGTAGGTCCGCATGGCCAGCAGCACCATCATCAATTTGCCGGCGTCCGCTTCGGCCAGCCACGTCATGTTCTCGTTGATGATGCGCTCGACCGCGTTGCCGGCATCGTGAAGATTGCCGCGCAGGCCCGTGCTTTCGTCGACGCCGAGGGTATTCTGCTCCCCCACAAGCTCGGTGAAGGTGTCGCGCAAAACCATGACGTCCTTGCGCAAGCCCACGATGTTGTCGACATGGCGACGATCGATCGCGGCCGCGATGGCGTCGAGGCTCTGCAGCGCCAGCGCATGAGCCTGCTCGAAGCTCACCACCAGATTGCTGCTGGGGTTGGCGCTGAAGTCTTTCACGATAATTCGCATCGACGCGATCGCGCTCTTGAAATCGCGGCTGGTGTCGGCGAGCCCGACGGAATGCTTGACGGTCTCGAAGGCGGTGCCGACGCCGTTTTCGCCGGAAAAATAAGTGAGCCCGTTGGCGAGGAACCCGACCACCGGGATCAGCGCCAGCACGATGATACGGGTGCGCACCGAAATCGAGGTGAGCAACCGGCTCACCCGATTGAGCGAAAACGGTTGATTTATGAAACGCATGGGCCGGTTCGCGTCTCGCAAATGGCAGAGGAAACCGCGCAGATGAATTGCCGCGATCAAAGCGTGAAATGGTTAATTTTGTAGCAATTTGGTAACGCGATGCCGTGCAAAGCGGCAGGAAACCCACCAATTCCCAGCCCACTTTGCTTTTGTGCACTGCACGCGTAGTGTCTTTGTCGCAGCCGGCACCAAGACATCGCCTGTCCCCGAGGATTTCATGCCCGTCGCCGCCTCCCGCCCCACCGCCGACCACGAGCTGGTCGAACTCAGCCGCGAGGCGACCGTCGCACTTGATGCCTTGCTGGCGGATGCCGTGGCCAAGGTGCGCGAACGGGTGGTGGTGGCTGGCAAGCCGGACGCTCGCCTGTTCGATCACGAGCAGCGCGCCACCCATGGGCTGGCCTGGCTCGCCACCTATGTGGAAGCCGTGCGCCAGCTCGCCGCCTATACCGAACGGATGGTCGGCACCGGCTCGCTCGGCGAGATCGAGGAACACCTCGTGCGCGTCGCGCTCGGCGAATATCTAGCCCAGATCGTCGGCGGCATTCCGATGAGCCAGGGCGAACTAGTGCGGCCGTGCGATCTCGGACTTTCAGCGGCGCAGGTTGCGGCCCGCATCAACCGAAACGTTGAGGGTTTGATCGCCAGCGGCAATACCGTGCAGCGGCGCGCCCGTCTGATCGAGCTGATGCGCGCTAGCCACAACGCCACGGTCGGCATGTGCGGCCTCGACGAAACGCTGGAGTCGATCCGCGAGGAAATGCGCAAATTCGCCGACAGCGAGGTGATCGGCCACGCACAAACCTGGCACCGCACCAACAGTTACATCCCGCTCGAGATCATCGGGCA
>Ga0265337_1000897_pt1 | contig 15658 bp, 14 predicted proteins | sample 42122metaG_FD_192441 | JGI IMG/M metagenome (GOLD analysis project Ga0265337, IMG submission 192441) | Rhizosphere microbial communities from Carex aquatilis grown in University of Washington, Seatle, WA, United States - 4-21-22 metaG | ecosystem: Host-associated > Plants > Roots > Rhizosphere >... | reverse complement strand
AGCGCTTGACCCGGTCGCCAGGCACGACTTCATGGCCGCGGTGCTGGCGTCGGCGGCCGCCGACGGGGTGTCGGTGCTGCTGTCCTCGCACGTGCTCACCGAGCTTGAGCGGGTGGCCAGCTACCTGGTGCTGATGTCACGCGGCCAGGTGCGGCTGGCCGGGGCGGTCGATGACCTGCTCGCCGCCGACGGCCGGGCCAGCCTGGAGGAACTCGCCCTGCACTACCTGCGCGAGACCACGCCGGAGGTGACGCGATGACCGCGCTGACCGTGCCCGCCCGTCCGGACTCGGAAGGCGACGCCGGCCCGCGGCCGATACCGTGGCGCCGGATGGCCGGGGTCACCTGGCGGCAGCACCGCTACGCGCTGGCCGGCGTGGCCGTGCTGCTTGGCGCGCTGGCGGTGTGGTTGTGGATCATCGGCACATCGCTGCACCAGGCCTACGCCGCCGCGGTCGCCTGCCATCCGGCAAGCTCGGGTGCCTGCCAAGGCCTGGTCAACGCTTTCGACGACATGAACAACCACATGGTGAGTGCGACCAGTCCAGGGGGGGTCTTCCTGCAGGTAGTGCCCGTGCTGATCGGGGCGTTCGCCGGGGCGCCGGTGCTGGCCCGGGAGCTGGAGACCGGCACCTTCCGGTACGCCTGGACGCAGGGCTTCGGCCGTTGGCGCTGGGCGCTGGCCAAGCTGGTACTGCTCGCGGTCGTGCTGGCCGCCGCGACCGGCGCGGTCGGCGTGCTGGTGTCCTGGTATTACCAGCCATACTTCGCCGCGGGCAACCAGTCCCTGGGCCTTTCCGAGATACCTCCGTTCGCTACGCTGTTCAGCCTGCGCGGGGTCGCGTTCCCCGCCTGGACGCTGGCCGCCTTCACGATCGCGGCCCTGGCAGGCATGCTCATCCGCCGGGTGGTGCCCGCGATCGTCGCCACCCTGGCCGTCTACGCCGGGCTCGCCGTCGCGGCCGGGGGGTTCTTGCGCGAGCACTACCTGACCCCGCTGGTCACCACCAGCCCGAACGTGCCCGGCACGGCGTGGGTCATCAGCCAGTGGTGGACCAAGGACGGCAGGTTCGCCTTCGCCCCCAATCCCCCCCTCAGCCTCCTCAACCAGTTCTGCTCTGCTCCTCCAACGGGGAAGGGCGGTAAACCTTCATTTGGAACATTCGCGCAGTGCCTCGCCCCGCACGGCTACGCGCAGTGGAACAGCTTCCAGCCGGCCAGCCGGTTCTGGCCGTTCCAGTGGATTGAGGGCGGCTGGCTGCTCCTGCTGGCGGCGCTGCTCATCGCCGTGACCCTCTGGCTGGTCCAGCGCCGGGCCGCCTGACCCGCTCATCCCGGCGGTGTCGCCAAGCAGCCGGAATGGCACCCGGGCCGCACACCCTCATCCGCCTCGCCCGTAGGCTGGTCGGGTGGCATCGGTGACAGATCCGAAGATCAGCGGTTTTCTCAGCGCGGGTACCCGAACCGGCAAGCTGGCCTACGCCGGCGCGGACGGCCGACCTCTCGTGGCTCCTATCTGGTTCATCGTCGAGGACGGCGTCCTCGTCTTCAACACGGGAAAGGACACGGTCAAGGGCCGGGCACTGGCGCGCGATCCCAGGGCCACGCTCTGCGTTGACCTGGAGGAGCCGCCGTACGGCTTCGTCCAGGTCCAGGGCGAAGCCGAGATATCGGAGGATCCCGGCGAACTGGTGCGCACCGCCACCGCGATCGCCGCCCGGTACATGGGGCAGGAACGCGCCGAGGAATTCGGCAAGCGCAACGGCGTTCCCGGTGAACTCGTGGTCCGGCTGCGTCCAACCAAGGTCATCGCGGCCTTCGAGATGACCGCCTGATCGCGGGGCCTGCCGAGCCCGCTGGGCCCGCCGGACCGTTAGGTAAGCGGGATCAGCAGCCTGGACAACTCGGCGGCCGCGCGGCGGACCTGGGGCAGCGTGGCCGTGCCGTAGCCGAGGATCAGGCCGCTCATCGTGCGCGGGCCCGCGAAGTAGCGGTCAAGCGGGTAGACCGCCACGCCGCGTTCGGCGGCCGCTTCGATAAGGTGCTCCGCCGGGTAGGCGGCTGGCAGCTCCAGGACCACGTGCATTCCGGCGGTGTCGCCGAGCAGCCGGAACGGCACCCGGCTCGCTCCCGTCGCCGCGGCGTCGCCGTTGCCATGGGTCAGCCCGTCGACGAGGGCCGCGCGGCGGCGCGCGTACTCCAGGCGCATCTTGCGGACGTGGCGCTCCAGGTCACCCGACCGCAGCAGGGCGAGCACGGCGTGCTGTACCGGCTCGGGGATGCGGACGCCGAGGCGCGGCCGCATCGCGGCGAGCTCGTCGACGAGCGCGGGCGGCCCGATCAGCCAGCCGGCGCCGAAGGCGGTCGCCAGGACCTTCGACGCAGTGCCCAGGTAGACGATGACCTCGGGGTCCATGCTGTGCAGCGCGGGCAGCGGGCCGACGTCGTACCGAAACTCGCTGTCGTAGTCGTCCTCGACGACGAGCGCTCCGGTGGCCCGCGCCCACGCGACGAGCGCCTGCCTGCGGTTGACCGGGAGGCGGCCGCCGAGCGGGTACTGGTGGGCGGGCGTGGTGTACAGCAGCCTGAGGTCCCCGGGCAGCTCATCGGGGACGATGCCGTGCGCGTCGACCCGGCAGGGCACCACCCGGCCGCCTGCCCGGCGCAGCACCTCGCGGCCGGTGGGGTAGCCGGGTTCCTCGAAGCCCACCTTGTCGCCCGGTGCGACCAGGGCGTCCGCGAGCAGTGCAAGCCCGCTCGACACCCCCTGGGTGACCAGGACCTGCTCGGGCGTGACGGCGAGGCCGCGGGACCTGCGCAGGTAGGCGGCGATCTCCTCACGTAGCGCGGGCAGCCCGTGCGGGTCCGGCCAGCGGGACGGCAGGTGCGACCCGGCCTGCCGCCACGCGCGCCGCCACGCGGCGGGCTCGATCCCGTCCGCCCATGAGAACCCCGGCTGCAGGTCGATGAGCCCGGAGTGACGGGCGTGGATCGCGGTCCACCAGTCCGGATCATCGGTGGCGGGCGCCGCCGGGTTGGCGGGGGAAACGGGGCGCCCGGGTGGAACTCGCCTACGTTCGGGATCACCGGCGACGTTGGGCGGCGCGGACCTGAGGCCGCGCTCGCGGCCCGGCCGCAGGGCGGGGGCGCTGACTGGGGGCGGGGTGACGTCGGCCACGTAGGTGCCTGAGCCGTGGCGGCCCTCCAGCCAGCCTTCGGCGAACAGGCGGGCGTAGGCATTGGTAACGACAGTTCGGCTGACGCCGAGGGTGGTCGCGAGGTCGCGGCTCGATGGCAGCCGGTCGCCCGCGCGCAGCACGCCCCCGGTGACGGCCGCCTCGAGCTGGCCGGATATCTGGGCGGCGAGCGGTATTCCGCCCGCGCGGTCCACGACGACGGGCAAGCCGGTCGGCAAGGTGGTCATTGAAACTTCTCCACGATTGGCTATTTGCGCCAGTCCACTTGCCGCCTAGGCTACGGGATCATGAGCACCGAGACCACGCCTTTGTCGAGCACGCCCCGTACCACCCTGCGCAGGCACCACGAGCGCGGCGCGACCGACCGCACCGCACTCTACGAGGTCCTTGACGCCGGCCTGATCTGCCACTTCGGCGTGGTCGCCGACGGCGACCCGGTGGTGCTGCCCACCGCGTACGGCCGGGAGGGCGACACGCTGTACCTGCACGGGTCCTCGGCCAACGGTGCGTTCTGGGCGGCGGACGGTAAGCGGGTCTGCGTGACCGTGACGCACGTGGACGGGCTGGTCGCCGCCCGGTCGGTGTTCAGCCACTCGGTGAACTACCGCAGCGCGGTCATCTTCGGCACCGCGGCCATCGTCAAGGACGAGGACGAGCGCTGGCAGGCGCTGCGGCTCATCACCGACCACCTCATCCCCGGCCGGTGGGCGGCCGCCCGGCAGCCCACCAAGAAGGAGATGGCGGCCACCTCGGTGCTGTCCCTCCCGCTGGCCGAGGCCTCGGTCAAGATCCGCACCGGCATGCCCGCGGACGAGCCCGAGGACTACGACCTGGACGTCTGGGCCGGCGTGCTCCCGATCTCCGTCACCTTCGGCGCGCCCGTGCCCGATCCCCAGCTGCGCGAGGAGATCCCGCTCCCCGCCCACGTCCGCGACCGCGCCAGCTAGCGCGTCAGCCGTCGGCTTAGGCCCAGCTGATGACGTCCTCGTGGTCGAGGCGCGGCAGCCGGCCGTACCAGGGGTTCTCGCCTGGGTGCCCGATGTTCACCACGAGGATGGACTTGTACCGCTCGCCGGGGAAGAACTCGGCGTCGAGGCCAGCGGCGTCGTAGCCGGTCATCGGCCCGGCGGCCAGCCCGAGGGCGCGCACCGCGAGGATGAAGTACCCGGCCTGCAGCGCGGCGTTGAACCGGCCGCCGGTTAGCCGCAACTCCTCGTTCGCCTCGAACACGTCCTTCATCTGCGGCCGCATGGGGAACACGGCCGGGATGTGCTCGTGGAACCGGGTGTCGACCGCGAGCACGGCGACCGCGGGTGCGGCCTCCGTCTTGGCCTTGTTCCCGTCGGCCATGTACTTGACCAGGCGGTCGCGACCCTCGCCCGGGCGGACGTAAAGCACCCGCAGCGGCTGGGTGTTCGCCGAGGTGGGCGCCCACCTGGCCAGCTCCCAGATGGCGGACAGCTCTTCGTCGGTCACCGGCGTGTCGGCCCAGGTGCTCGCGGTCCTCGCCTCGGTGAACAGCAGTGCTCGCCCCGCCTCGTCGAGCGTCTGCGCGACCGGGCGTTCCAGTGTGTCCGTCATGATGGCTCCTCATTTCCCGCGAATCCGACAGGTACTTGTAACGTCAACTACTTTCGCGCTGTTCCCGTGACCGTGACCACAGCCAGGTGACCCGCCGCGGCCCATGGGCGTGGCGAACCGGAATCGGTATGGTTCGCTCATGACGATCGTGAACGGGGCGGGCGCCGTGGTCACCGGCGGTGGCGGCGGCATCGGCCGGGCGATGGCGCGCAGGCTCGCCGCCGACGGCGCGCGGGTGGTGGTGAACGACCTGGACACGGCGGCGGCCGAGGCGGTGGCCGCGGAGATCGGCGGCCTCGCGGTCCCCGGTGACGCCGGGAGTGAGCAGGGTGTCGCGGAGCTTGTCCAGGCCGCCGCCGGGTTCCTCGGCGAGATCGACATCTACTGCTCGAACGCGGGAACCGGGGGAGGAACGGGCGCGGAGACCCCCGATGACGTGTGGCAGCGCGTGTGGGAGGTCAACACGATGGCGCACGTCCGCGCGGCGCGGGCGCTGCTGCCCGGCTGGCTGGCGCGCGGTTCCGGCACGTTTGTCGTCACCGCGTCGGCGGCGGGCCTGCTGACCATGCTGGGCGCGGCGCCCTACTCGGTGACCAAGCACGCGGCGGTGGGGTTCGCGGAATGGCTCGCCGCGACCTACCAGCACCGCGGGCTGGCCGTGCACTGCGTCTGCCCCCAGGGGGTGCGGACCCAGATGCTCGCCAACTCCGGGCGGGCCGGCGAGGTGGTGCTCGCCGGCGCCGCGATCGAGCCCGAGCAGGTGGCCGACGCGCTGGCGGCCGCGCTGGCCGACGGCCGCTTCTTCGTCCTGCCGCACCCCGAGGTCCATGACTACTACGTGGGGCGGGCCACGGACACCGACCGCTGGCTGCGCGGCATGTCGCGGCTGCAGCAGCGGATCGAAGCGGCCGAAGAGACGCGGAAGGCGGAGGAGGGCAAGTGAAAGCCTGGCAGGTGAGTCGGCTCGGCGAGCCGGAAGACGTCCTTGAGCTGGCCGAGGTGCCGCGCCCGGTGCCCGGTCCCGGCCAGCTCCTGGTGCGGGTGCTCGCGGCCGCCGCGAACTTCTTCGACGTGCTGATGATCCAGGGCAACTACCAGGTCCGCCCGCCACTCCCGTTCACTCCTGGATCGGAGCTGTGCGGCGAGGTTGTCGAGCTGGGGGAGGGCGTGACCGGGTTCGCCCCCGGTGACCGGGTGATCGGCAGTGCGGCGCTGCCGTACGGCGCGTTCGCCGAGTACGCCCTCATGGAGGCGCGGGGCGCGTTTCCCGCGCCCGCGGCGCTTGACGATGCCGAGGCGGCGCCGTTCTTCGTCACCTACCAGACCGGGTGGTTCGGGCTGCACCGGCGGGCGCACCTGGTGGCCGGCGAGACGCTGCTCGTGCACGCGGCGGCGGGCGGCGTCGGCAGCGGCGCGGTCCAGCTCGGCAAGGCCGCGGGCGCCCGGGTGATCGGCGTGGTCGGCGGCCCGGAGAAGGCCGCGCTGGCCAGGGAACTCGGCGCGGACGTGGTGGTCGACCGGTACGCGGAGGACTTCGTGGCGGTGGTCAAGGAGGTCACCGGGGGACGCGGCGCCGACGTGGTCTACGACCCGGTGGGCGGCGATGCCTACGCCAAGTCCACCAAGTGCGTCGCCTTCGAGGGCCGGATCGTGATCGTCGGCTTCACCAGCGGTACCATCCCGACGGCCACGCTGAACCACGCGCTCGTGAAGAACTACTCGATCCTCGGCCTGCACTGGGGCTACTACCAGCGGGTCGACCCGGAGTCCATCGTCGCCTGCCACGCCGAGCTGACCCGGCTGGCCGACGCCGGCTTGATCCGCACGCTGGTCTCCGAGCGGCTGCCGCTGTCCGGCGTTCCCGACGCGCTGCGCCGTCTCGGCGCCGGCTCCACCGCCGGCCGGCTTGTCTTCCAGCCCTGAGCCGGCCGGCGGCGCTGGCCAGCGGCCCGCGGACGGCAGGCGGAACTTGCTGCGACGGCTGCCCGCGCGCCGCCTGCCTGTCCTCGGCGGGCTGCTGCCGTTGCCGCGCTCGCGGGTAGGGCCGGACGTACTGGCCGGAGTCACGCTTGCGGCGCTAGGCATTCCCGAGGTGCTCGGCTACGCGCGGATCGCCGGGATGCCGCTGGCGACCGGCCTGTACACGATGGTGCTGCCGATGGCGGTCTTCGCGGTCCTCGGCTCCTCCCGCCACCTGGTGGTGGCCGCCGACTCGGCGACCGCGGCCATCCTCGCCGCGGCCCTGGTCGGGCTGGCCGTCCCTGGCTCCGCGCGTTACGTGCGGCTGGCCGGGCTGGCCGCGCTGCTCACCGGGGTGCTGCTACTGCTCGCCCGGCTGGCCCGGCTGAGCTTCCTCGCGAACTTCCTGTCCCGCACGGTGCTCGTCGGGTTCCTGGCCGGCGTCGGTGTCCAGGTGGCGATCGGCCAGCTTCCCGACATGCTCGGCCTCACCGTGCACGGCAGCGAGGCGGTGCCCGTGCTCGTGCACACGCTTGGCGCGGTCGGGGCCACCCACGGCGCCGACGTCGCGGTGTCGGCCGGGGTGATCGTGACGGTGCTCGGGACCAGGGCGCTCACCCGCCGCTTCCCGGGTGCGCTGATCGCCGTCGTGCTCGCGATCGCCGCCAGTCGGCTGTTCGACCTGGCCAGCCATGGCGTGGCCGTCGTCGGGGCGGTGCCGCGCGGCCTGCCGCCGCTCGCGCTGCCCGCGCTCGACGGTGCGGACGCCACCAGGCTGCTCGGCACCGCGGCGGCCTTGCTCGTGGTCATCCTGGCGCAGAGCACGGCGACCTCGCGCGCCTACGCCGCGAAGTACGACGAGACGCTTCATGTGCCCGATGACCTGAGCGCACTCGGCGCGGCGAACGTCGCGGCCGCGTTCTCCGGCACGTTCGTGGTCAACGGCAGTCCCACGAAGGCGCAGATGGTGGACAGCGCGGGCGGGCGGAGCCAGCTCGCCCAGCTCGCCGCCGCCGCCGTGGTGCTCGTCACCGCGGCGCTGCTCACCGGACCGCTCGCCTACCTGCCGCGGGCCGCCCTGGCCGCGGTCGTCTTCCTGATCGCGGTCGAGCTGATCAACCTGAAGGAGCTGCGGCGCATCCTCGCACTGCGGCGGGACGAGTTCGTGGTCGCGCTGCTCGCCGCGGCTGCCGTGGTCGCGTTCGGCGTCGAGTACGGCATCGTGGTCGCCGTCGTCGCCTCGGTCGTCGACCACCTGCGGCACAGCTACAACCCGCTCAACCACGTCCTGGTGAAGTCGCCGGCCGGCTACTGGCAGCCGGTCCCGGTCGCGCCCGGCGCGCGGACGGAGGAGGGGCTGATCATCTACCGCTTCGGCACCAGCCTCTACTACGCCAACGCGGCCAAGCTGGTCGCCGACCTGCGGACCCTCATCGAGGCCGGCGGGCCGCTCCGCTGGTTCGTCCTGGACTGCGCGGCCGTCGAGGACATCGACTACACCGCGTCCACCGTCCTTGCCCGGGCGGTGGCCCTCGCCAAGGAGCGGCACGTGCGGTTCGCGGTGAGTACCGTGCTTTCTCAGGTACAGCGGCAACTGGACAGCTTCGGTATAGCCAAGGCCCTGGACCCCGACGCGCGTTACGAGACCCCCAGGGACGCGCTGGACGCGTTCCACGCCGCGTCCGGCGGCCAGGTACCGGACGGCGGCCAGGCCGGCGCGGCGGGGTTACCGGGGAACCACTACGAACTCTTTCCATCCTGGCGGTCTCGTCCGGACGAATCTCCGAGCTGAGAGCAGGATGGAAAGAGTCCGCTCGTTCAGCATCATCACTCAGAGCTCGATGCGCGAGCCCATGATGACGGTGCTTTCGCGCGGGAGGTTGAAGTACTCGGCGGCGTCCGCCGTCAGCCGGGTGGTGGCGATGAACAAGCGCTTGCGCCACCTGCTCATCCCTGGCGTCGTCCCCTTGCGCACCTCGATGGTGGACAGGAAGTAGGAGATGTCGGCGGCGTCGAGTTTCGCCTCTTGCCCGGCTGTGCGCAGCAGCGGCAGCAGCGAGGGGACGTCGGGCGCGTCCATGTAGCCGAAGCGGGCGGTGACGTGGTAGATCCGGTCGTCCTTGTAGCCGAGGTCGTCGATCTCCAGCCGGCTGCCGTTGGCCACGTGCGGGACCGGGAGCGTCTCGATAGCCAGGATGAGCACGTGCTCGTGCAGCACGTGGTTGTGCTTGACGTTGGAGCGCATGGCGAGCGGCGTGGTGGCCTTGCCCCGGTTGAGGAAGACCGCGATCCCCGGCACCCGGGGCAGCGGCGGCTGCTTCGCGTGCAGCTGGTCGATGAACTCGCGCAGCGATCCCTCGTCTTGCTCACGCTGCCTGCTGACCAGATGCCGGCCCTTCTGCCAGGTGGTCAGGATGGTGAACACCAGCAGGCCGATGACGAGCGGCAGCCAGGCCCCGTGCGGCAGCTTGGTGAGGTTGGCGGTGAAGAACAGCAGGTCGAAGATGATCAGCACGACGGCGCCCGGCAGGACGAGCCACAGCGGCTTCTTCCACTGGCTGCGCACGATGTAGAAGTAGAGCAGCGTGGTGATGGTGATCGTGCCGGTGACCGCCACGCCGTACGCGTAGGCGAGCGCGGTCGAGGTGCGGAACGTGAAGACCAGCGCGAGCACCGCGACGCACAGCGCCCAGTTGATCCACGGCACGTAGATCTGGCCGACCCGTTCCTCCGAGGTGTGGTCGATGCGCAGCCGCGGCAGGTACCCGATCTGGGCGGCCTGCTGAGTCAGCGAGAACGCGCCGGAAATGACCGCCTGCGAGGCGATGACCGTCGCGGCGGCGGCCAGGACCACCATCGGGATCACCGCCCACCCGGGGGCGAGCAGGAAGAAGGGGTTGGCGATCGCGGTGGTCGGATGGGACAGGACGAGCGCCCCCTGCCCCAGGTAGTTGAGCACGCAGGCCGGGAAGACCACGAACAGCCAGGCCCGGGTGATCGGGCCGCGGCCGAAGTGCCCCAGGTCGGCGTAGAGCGCCTCGGCGCCGGTCACCGCGAGCACCACGGCCGCCATCGAGAAGAACGCCGTGCCGAAGTGCCCGAACAGGAAGGTCACCGCGTACGTGGGGGACAGCGCGCGCAGGATGCCGGGGTTGCTGATGACGCCCTTGATGCCCCAGGCCGCGATCACCACGAACCACAGCATCATCACCGGCCCGAACAGCCGCCCGACCGCCCGCGTGCCGAACCGCTGGATCACGAACAGGCCGACCAGGATGACGCCGGTGATCGGCAGCACGATGCTGCCCACGGACGGCGCCGCGACCTGCACGCCCTCGATCGCGGAAAGCACGGAGATGGCCGGGGTGATCATGCTGTCGCCGAAGAACAGCGACGCGCCGAACACGCCGAGCGCGGCCAGGATCAGCCCGGTCCGCCGCCCGCTCGGCGTGCCGTGCCGGCGGATCAGGGTGATCAGCGCCATGATGCCGCCCTCGCCGTCGTTGTCGGCGTGCATCACCAGGATCACGTAGGTGATCATGACGATCAGCATGATCGCCCAGAAGATCAGCGAGACGACGCCGTACACGTTCTGGGTCGACACCTGGACGCGGTGCGGGTCGGACGGGCTGAAGACCGTCTGCACGGTATACAGCGGGCTCGTGCCGAGGTCGCCGAACACGACGCCAAGCGCGCCGATCTCCAGCGCCCCTCGCGCGGATGCGTTCATTGCCCTCCAAGCTGCACCGTCACCGCCACGGCCAACCATAACCGTAGGCTCGCGGCGGCCTTCTGGCGAGTGCCCCCCGTGAGCCGCGAGGCCCTCCGCGGCCGGTGTGCCCGCAGTGTGCCGCCGCGGCCGCGGCGGCCGGGCGGGCCCGCCTATGCTGGCGCGCATGAGCGTCCAAGCGCCCGCCTGGGTGGTGGCCGGGGCGCCGGGCGCCGGGAAGAGCACGGTCGCCCGGCTGCTGCTCGCGCGCCTCGACCCGGTGCCCGCCCTGCTCGACAAGGACACGATGTACGGGCCGTTCGTCGCGGCGGTCCTCGCCGCGGCGGGCCGCCCGCCCGGTGAGCGCGAGGGCCCTTGGTACGACGAGCACGTCAAGGCGCACGAGTACGCCGGGATGACGGCGACCGCCCGCGAGATCCGCGCCCACGGCTGCCCGGTGCTGCTGTCCGGGCCGTTCACCCAGCAGATCCACGACGCCGGCCGCTGGCGGTCCTGGGCCGCCGAACTCGGCGACGGTGACGTGCGGCTCGTGTGGGTGCGGTCGGACGCGGCGACCCTGCGGCAGCGGCTGGCCGGCCGGGGATCAGGCCGGGACACGGGAAAGCTCGCGGACTTCGCCGCGTTCACCGCCCGGATGCGGCTGGACGACCGCCCGGCCGTGCCGCACGCCGAGATCGACAACCGGCTGACCGCCGACCCGCTCGCTGACCAGCTCGGCGCCGTGCTCGCGGGCCTGTCCGGCCGCTGAGCCGACCGGGCTTAGCCGGCCTGGCCGCCCGGCCGCCCGGCCGCCCGGGCCGCCATCGTGGTCACGCCCGCCATGAACATGTCGATGCCGAACCGGTAGTGCACTTCCGGCTCGTCGCACGCGGTCATCGGGATGGCGCACTCCACCAGCCGCGGGTACCTGGACGGTGGCAGGGTCGCCAGGACGACCTGCTTCTTGCGCTGCACCTCCGTGCGCTCCTCGCCGTCGAGCGACTTGAATCCCGGCTCGCTCATCACCAGCATGATGCCGGTCCACAGCGCGTTCCGGGCGATCGCGCTCGCGTCCTGCGGGCTGAACCCGGCCGACCGTAGCAGCTCGAGGGTGACCTCGATCGCGTTGAGCGCGGACTCACTGTTCTTCTCCGACTGCGCGAGCAGCTGGGCCGCGGCCGGGTGCGCGCGCATCACGCTGACCAGCGAGGTCAGCAGCCCGCGCAGCTGGTCCGGCCAGGGGACCGCGGCATCGACGGAGGTATCGAGCTCGCTCCAGATTCGCTCGGTGAGCCCTTCGAGCAGCTCGTCCTTGCCGCGGAAGTGCCAGTAGAGGGCCATCGGGGTGACACCGAGCTCGGTGGCGAGCTTGCGGATGGTCAGTGCATCGAGGCCGGACGCGTCGGCCAGTGCCAGCGCGCGGTCCACGACCGCGCTCCTGGTCAGGCGGGTGCGCTCGACCTCATCGAGAACGTCGGCGCTGTCACCGCCGGCCTGCCGCGAAGAAGTCACTTGACAACTATACGGCGTACAAGGCAGCATAAGCAACGACAGCTTGTACAACGTATAGGTACAACATACAGGTACGGCTTATAGGTACGCCGTACATGGGATCCAGGGAAGGATCAGGGCAATGACGGAACGGGCGCGGTGGTGGGCGCTGACGGCGGTCAGCCTCGCCACGGTGATGACCTACCTCGACAACAACGTGATCAACGTGGCGCTCCCGACCATCCAGCACAGCCTGCACCTGTCGGTCAGCGGCCTGGAGTGGATCGTGAGCAGCTACCTGCTCGTGCTCGGCGGGCTGCTCCTGGTCGGCGGCCGGGTCGCCGACGTCTTCGGCAGGCGCCGCATGTTCCTGGCCGGCCTGGCCATCTTCACGCTCTCCTCGCTCGCGGCCGGCCTCGCAGGCAGCGGCGGTGTGCTGATCGCCGCCCGGGCGGTGCAGGGGCTCGGCGCGGCGCTCGTGCTGCCGGCGTCGCTGGCGATCGTCGTGGCGACGTTCACCAGCGCCAGGGAGCGGACCATGGCGATCGGTATTTCCGGTGCGATCGGCGCGCTCGGCCTCGCGCTCGGCCCGGCGGTCGGCGGGCTCATCAGCCAGCACCTTCACTGGGGCTGGATCTTCCTCATCAACGTGCCGCTCGGGGTCATCACCGCCGCGATCGCGATCCCGTCCATCGCCGAGTCCCACGGGCGGACCGAGTCGGCGACGGCGACCGGCAGCCGGCCCTCCACCGCCGCCCTGCTCGACATCCCCGGCCTCGTTACCTCCGCGCTCGCGCTCTTCGCGCTGACCTTCGCGCTGATCGAGGGGCACGACAAGGGCTGGACCTCAGCGCTGATCGTCGGCTCGTTCGCGGTGGCCGCGGTGGCCGGCGCGGTCTTCCTCGCGATCGAGGCGCGCAGCCCGCACCCCATGGTGCCGCTGCGGCTGTTCCGCTCCGGCGCGTTCAGCGGCGGACTGGGGACGATGATGATCTGGGGGTTCGGCGTGCTCGGCATCTACTTCTTCACCTCGCTCTACCTGCAGGGCAACCTCGCGTTCTCGCCCACCAGGGCGGGCCTGGCGTTCGTGCCGATGGCGCTGTGCCTGGCCCTGGCGGCCACGCTGTCGCCGCGGGTGGTGACGCTGATCGGCCAGCACCGCACGGTGGCGCTCGGCATGGCGGTCATGACCGTCGGACTGGTGCTGTTCGCCAGGCTCGGCGCCGGCGCGACGTTCGACTCGCTGCTGCCCGGGTTCGTGCTGTTCGGCCTCGGCGCCGGCCTGATGAACGTCCCGCTGACCAACGCGGTGATCGACGGCGCGCCCGTCGCGCAGGCGGGCGTCGCGTCCGCGCTGCTCAACGCGTCTCGTGAGGTCGCCGGCCTGCTCGGCGTCACCGTGATCGGCGCGGTGCTGCGGTCAACCGAGGGCAGCGAGCTGCGCTCGGGCGTTACCCAGGCGCAGGCGTTCATCGACGGCTACCACACCGGCCTGTGGCTGACCATCGGCCTGCTCGCCGCCGGCGTCGTGCTCAGCTACCTGTCCCTGCGGCACCGCCCGGGGACGGCGGATGTCGCGCTGGCCCGTGCGACGGCCGCGCTTGGCGCAGCGTCACCGGAGGCCGAGCCGGTGCCGGCCGTCGTTCGTGGCGTGGCCCCCGCCATCGCCACCGCCGCGGAGGGCACCGCCGTTCGGTAACCGCGCCCAGCGGGCCGCGACCACGTGGAGGCCGCGTCTGTTCGGAATCCCGAACGGATGCGGCTTTCACGTGCCCGCCTGATTTACCCCTGGGCTCCCACCGCAGGAACACGCTGGTCTGAATGCTTAGGTCGCACCTTCCGCGAGGAGCCCCCTCCAGCAGCTCGCCCGGCGGCCGTCTCCGGTCGTCTCGCGCCGCGGAGCGGGCCGGTAGGGTGAAACCCGGAAGCGAATCCGGAGCGTGGCGAAGATCGGGCTGCCGCCGCCGGAGCCCCTCGCCGTGCCGGGGGACCGCGCAGCCGCGGTCGGCGCGCTGCGGGCGTTCCGCGCCGCGCACCCGGAGGTGACCGCGGTCGCCGCGTTCGATGACGACGTCGCGCTGCGCATCCTGGCCGCGCTGCGTGACCTGGGGCTCGCCGCGCCGCGGGACCTGGCCGTCATCGGATTCGACGACACCGACTACGGCGTCCTGTTCACGCCCGCGCTCACCACCGTGCACATCGACGCGGAAGAACACGGCCGCCGGGCCGCCCGCGTGATCCTCGGACTCGACGGCGACGGCTTCATCGCCGCCCCCGCCCAGGTCATCGTCCGCGAGTCCGCCTAGTCCGCGAGTCCGCCCACTCCAGCGTTCCCTCCGCCTAGTCGCGAAACGCACGCTAGCCTCGCGAATACGGCCTCCACCACTTACCTATGCCGGCGCCGACCCGCGGCCTCCATCCCGGGTCAGCGCCGGCATAGCCAGCAAGATCAAATTATCGTGTGCATTTGATGGCCGGTTTCCGCGATCAAATGCACACGATCATTCGATACAGGCCCGGATTGTGATCATGGCCCGGATTGTGGATGCTTTGTGTTATGAAGGATTCACGGTCGGTTACCTGGCTGGACCTGCTCAGCTTTCAGGCCCAGGTGGTGAGTAACCGGCAGGCCCGTGGTCAGGGGATGTCCGGCCACGCCATTGCGCGCCGGGTGCGGTCAGGTGCCTGGCAACGGCTGCATCACGGGACTTATGCCGCGTTCAGCGGTACCCCGTCCCGTGAGGCGAGGCTCTGGGCCGTGGTACTTCGCGTCGGCCCTGGTGCGGTGCTCAGCCACGAGACCGCGGCGGAGATCCACCGGCTGAGTGACAAGCCGAGCAGCAAGATCCATGTCACCGTCTCGGCCAGCCGGAATCCGGCAAGGAATCACCGGATTCCCGGGGTCGTCGTGCACCGGGCCCGCAATGTCGCCAGCGAGCGGCTGCCGCCGTGGCAGCTGCCACGCACCCCTGTCGCCGAGACCGTGCTCGACCTGGCGGACGCGGCCAGGACGTTCGACGACGCCTACGGCTGGCTGGCGCGCGCGACCGGGCGAGAGCTCGCGTCCGTTCCTCAGCTGCGGGTCGCCCTCGCGGCGCGCAGCCGGATACGGTGGCGCGTCTTGCTGGCCGAGGCACTTGCCGAGGCACAGGACGGCGCGATGTCACCGCTGGAACGCCGGTACGTACGTGATGTTGAACGTGCTCACGGTCTGCCGTCGGCCCGCCGCCAGGCGCGACGCGAGCTGGCGGGCGGCGTTCGCTTCCTTGATAACTACTACGCCGATTTCCGCCTGTGCGTGGAGCTCGACGGCAGGACGAGCCACCCGCCGGAGCAGAAGTGGGCGGATGCCAGCCGAGACAACGACAACCTGTTCAGAGATGATGTCGCGACCATGCGCTTCGGCCTGCTCGACGTCACCACCCGACGCTGCGTCCAGGCATCAAGGCTGGCGGCCTTGTTTCTGCGCCGCGGCTGGGATGGTGTTGGCTTGCACCCCTGCAACCCGCAGTGCCCGGTGGCCGGCATAGCCAGCAAGATCAAATTACCGTGTGCATTTGATGGCCGTCTTCCGCGATCAAATGCACACGATCCCTAGCGAGCCTGCGGTGACGGCTTCTCGGGGTGGATCAGCAGGCAGCTGCTTGTGGCGGTGACGTAAATCTTGCCCGCCTCGTCGGTGATCCGGGCCTCGGCGAGCGCAGTCCGGCGGCCGAGGTGCA